>Ga0209190_1000486_pt1 | contig 28977 bp, 29 predicted proteins | sample M_140205_XF_Meta_FD_187315 | JGI IMG/M metagenome (GOLD analysis project Ga0209190, IMG submission 187315) | Freshwater microbial communities from Lake Montjoie, Canada to study carbon cycling - M_140205_XF_MetaG (SPAdes) (version 2) | ecosystem: Environmental > Aquatic > Freshwater > Lake...
ACTGGGGTCCAGAAACTCCACGGAGCCGAGAAGCGTGAAACCACCTCGGTCCTGGACAACCTGGCCGACGTCGTGGATAAGCAGGGACAAACGGCCGAAGCGACCCGCCTGCGAGAAGATGCCAAGCGGATCCGCCATAAGCTCTGCGACGAGTGCTGAAAAGGCACGCCCACCCTTGCGCCCGCCCACCCCCTAGGCATACCACGGGGGAACGCCCTATCGCCGATTGGGAATTATTTTCGTTTGCTCCGACCCACTTGACAGACACCCCTTGACAGCCGTGGCCCGTATTTCCCGCAAATCCATCGACGAGCTCCGCCAACGGGCCGATATCGTCGCGCTCGCCGGGGACTACACCCAGATGAAGCAGCGCGGACGCGACTGGTGGGGCCTCAGCCCCTTCAAGTCCGAGAAGAGCCCTTCCTTCAAGGTCAACCCCGAGACCGGCCTCTGGTATTGCTTCTCCACTCAGCAAGGCGGCGACGCCTTCAAGCTGGTTATGACCCGCGAAGGTCTCGACTTCCCCGAATCCATCGAACGCGTCGCCACCCGCTTCGGCTTCAAGCTCGACTACGAGACCGGCGGCGACGGCAAAAACGAGAAATCCTTCCGCGGCCAGCTCCTCGAGATCCACGAACTCGTCACCGACTACTGGCGCCGATGCTTCCTCGAAGACCCCGTGCACGGCGAATGGATCCGCGACTACTGGACGGAGAAGCGCAAATTCTCCCTCGAGGTGGCCGACGACTTCGGCATCGGCTTCGCGCCCGTCGACGATTCCAAGCTCATCCCGGGGCTGATTGCCAAGGGTTACGGCAAGGACGCCCTCGCGCAGACTGGCCTGTTCTTCGGCGTCGACCGCGTGCCCGATCCGCTTCGCTGGCGCTGCCGTTTCCGCGGCCGCCTCGTCATCCCGATTCGCGACATCCAGGGCCGCGTCATCGCCTTCACCGCGCGTACGCTCGACATCACCCCACAAGATGACCCGTCCCGCGAAGCCAAATACGTCAACTCACCCGAGACCGAACTGTTCAAGAAATCCCGCACGGTCTTCAACATCGACCGGGCGCGCATGACGCGCAAGGACGCCGACCCTTTCGTGCTCGTCGAAGGCCAGCTCGACGCCATCCGCTGTCACTCAGCCGGCATCCCGGGCGCGATTGCCGCCCAAGGCACCGCCGTCACAGAGGAGCACATGCAGCAGCTTCGCCGCTTCACGCAACGCCTCATCGTGTTCCTCGACTCCGACGCTGCTGGCCAGAAGGCCGCCCTACGCCTCCTCCCCATCGGCCTGCGTGAAGGCCTCGACATCCGTTTCCTCTCACTCCCCGGCGGCAAGGATCCCGATGAGTATTTTTCGACGCATGACGCCGCCGGTTGGGCCGGACTTGTCGCCGGCGCCCGCAGCGCCATGCAGTTCTGCGTCCAGTCCCTCGTCCCCGAAGGCTCGGTCAACCTGCCCCTCACCAGCCGCCTCAGTCTGCTGGAGACCATCTTCCCCATCGTCGAACAGGCCGGGGCCGAGGAAATCGTCCGCGAAGCCCTCAACGAGGCCGCTCGCCATGCCGGCATCGGTATCCGCGAGATGCACATGGCCTACGAACGCCATCGCGCCCAATCCCAGTCCCAGCGCCCCGCTGCCCAGCTCGGCGGACCCAATGACCACCCCCCCGCCCCGGTTGTCAAGGGGGGGGGCTTGACAACGTCGGAGGAGGATTTGATACTGTTCCTTCTGCGGCATGATTCCTACTTCGTCCCCATCGCCCAGTCGCTGCCGCTCGAGTGGATCGACCAGTCCGGACGAGGCGGCCAACTCCTGATGGCCCTACTGAACGAAGCCGCCCATGGCCATTTCGCAGGCCTGCGCGAAGCCATCAGCACCCTGGACGACGAACTGCGCACCGAAGCCGCCCGCCTCTCGGCTGAGACCTACGCCGGACGCGATGACGAGAAAGACATCCTGCCCCGCGCTAACAGCATAATGAAATCCTTCCACAGTCGCCACGTCCAAGCCCTCATGCGCAGCCTTGACGCCCGCATCGCCTCCACCTCCCGCGACGACATCGCCACGCTCAACCAGCTCCAGTCGGAAAAGATCGCCCTGCGTAAATCGCACGCGACGCCTCCATCGCTTAACGCCGCCTAAATTTCCCAAGATGACTGACAAGAAAAACAAGAAGACCACCGACAAGCCGATCAAAGCCGCTAAACAGGCCAAGCCCGTTGTCAAAGCCGCCGCCAAGGCAGCCGCTAAGCCCGCGCCCCCCGCCGCGAAGGTGCCCGTCAAGGCCGTCGTCGCCAAGCCGGTTGCCAAAGCCTCGGCGCCCGTGAAGGCTCCCCCGGCCGGCAAAGCCGTGACCCCCGCCAAGGTGGCACCCGTCAAGGTAGTGACCGTGACGAAGCCTGTCGCCAAGGCCACCGCACCAGTCAAGCCAGTCACCAACCCGGTGGTCAGCCGCGACATCAACGAGAAGGTCCAGCAGCTGGTCAGCCTATCCAAGAAGAACGGTTACGTCACGGTCCAGAACATCAATGAGATCATTCCCGATAGCGCCACCGACCCGGAGCTGATCGAGAACATCATGAACATTCTCGATAATCTCGACATCAAGCTCCTCGACGAGGATGAGGTCGAGACCTACCGCAAGAAGGTCGAGGACTCCGAAGAAGAAGCCGCGCGTACCGTTCCGGCCGACGCCCCGTACGACCCGTTCAACGTCTACCTGAAGCAGATGGGCCACAAGCCGCTGCTCACCCGCGAACAGGAAGTCGAGATTTCCAAGCGTATCGAGGACGCCGAACTCCGCGCCCAAGAATTCCTCTTCTCCTGCTGGCTCACCCTCTCCTACCAGCTCGACCTCGCGCTCAAGGTCCTCCGCAAGGAAGAACGCTTCGATAAGGTCGTCATCGACAAGAAGGTCGAGTCTCGCGACGCCTATTACAAGATGCTCCCCAAGGCCACCGAGGAGTGCACCAAGCTCAAGACAAAGCTAGACAAGGCCTGGCAGAAATACCTCGACGAGACTGACGCCCCCAAGAAGGCCAAGACCCGTGAGGCCTACGTCAAAATCGAGAAGACCCCCAAGGAAGGCTGCAAGGACATCCTCCGTAAGTTCTGCTTCAAGATGAAGCTCTTCGAAGAATGGCTCGAGCTCCCCGATATCAAGGGTGACATCGACGACTCCCGCAATCTCGTCGAACCAACCATGGTCGCCCGTGGCCCGGTTCGCGCCAAGAAGGCCATCAAGCCTGAGATTTCCGCCACCCGCACCCGTGAAATCGAACTCCGCTGGCGCCTCACGCCGACCGAGCTCCTGCACCTCTCCCGCAACGTCCGCAAGCACCTCGACGAAGCGCAGCGCGCCAAGACCGAGATGGTCGAGCACAACCTCCGCCTCGTCATCTCGATTGCAAAGAAGTACCAGAACCGCGGCCTGCTCTTCACCGACCTTATTCAGGAAGGCAACATGGGCCTCGTGAAGGCCGTCGAGAAGTTCGAGTACCGCCGCGGCTACAAGTTCTCCACCTACGCTACCTGGTGGATTCGTCAGGCGATCACCCGCTCCATCGCTGACCAGGCCCGCACCATCCGCATCCCGGTCCACATGATCGAGACGCTCAACAAGGTGATGCAGGTCCAGAAGCAACTCACGCAGGAGCTCGGCCACGAGCCGACCGCCGAGGAAGTCGCCAACGAGATGAACATGGCGATCGATCGCGTGCAGCAGATCATGAAAATGGCCCAGCAGCCCATCTCCCTACAGTCGCCCGTCGGCGACGGCGAAGATACCTCGCTCGGCGACTTCATCGAGGACAAGTCCGCGGAGAACCCCTCCGACACGGCGTCCACTCGTCTCCTCCGCGAGAAGATCGATTTCGTCCTGCGCTCACTGGCCGAACGTGAGAAGGAAGTCCTCATCCTCCGTTTCGGCCTCCTCGACGGCGTCCAGCGCACGCTCGAAGAAGTCGGCCGCCACTTCAAGGTCACCCGCGAACGCATCCGTCAGATCGAAGCCAAGGCGCTCCGCAAGATGCGCCACCCGACGCGCATGCGTCAGCTGCAGGGTATGTTCGAAGGAGAACTCGACACCTCCGGCCCGGGCTTCGACCAGTTCATCTCGGAAGAAGACAAGGCCGAGCAGACACCGGGCCCGCTCTCTCCGGGCGGTCTCCCCGGCGGACTCCCGCCCAACTCCGCCCTGGCCGCCTTCATCGGCAAGCCGCCCGAAGGCCTCGGCACTTCCAGCCGCGCGTGAACCGCTTCCGCCCAGTCTGTCTGCTGCTCGCGCTGCTGACAGGCTGTGCCGCGACCAACCCGAAGCCAGCCGAAGAGCCGAACCCGTTCGCGCTCCCGGCGGGTGCTCCGCGCAATGTCCGAATCGGCTTCGTCCAAGGCTACCCGCTGACCAGCCTCTCGGTACCAGTCCTTCTCCTGCCCGGCACCCTGGTGCAGGATAAGATGATCGTCGTCTCCCGCGACCCGCGCCTCAACCCCACGGCGGTCCTCGAGATCACCGGAGTGCGCGGCCGCATTGCCGTCGCCCGCATCGTCCGCGGACAGCCTCAGCCCCGGGACGAAGTTGTCCTGCCGTCATCGGACCTCAGCGAACGTTCGCAGGAGCTGCCGCCCTGAGTTCCGACTCTTGACCTCGACGGGGCGGATGCCCACGGTGCACCTTCCATGGCAAAGACTCAGGCAGGCATCGTCGGACTTCCCAATGTAGGCAAGTCGACCCTCTTCAACGCCCTCACGCGCTCGCGTAAGGCCGAGGCGGCCAACTACCCCTTCTGCACCATCGAACCCAACGTCGGCGTGGTCCTCGTCCCAGATGACCGTATGCTGAAACTGCAGGTCATCGCCGGCACCAAGGTCGTCATCCCCGCCACGATCGACATCGTTGATATCGCGGGCCTCGTCGCCGGAGCCTCCAAGGGAGAAGGCAAGGGTAACGACTTCCTCTCCAATATCCGTGAGTGCGACGCCATCATCCACGTGGTGCGCTGCTTCGACAACGACGACATCGTCCACAGCATGGGCAAGGTCGACCCCATCCGGGACATCGAGGTCATCGAAACCGAACTCATCCTTGCCGACATCCAGTCGGCCGAGCAGCAGCTCGACCGCAACCAGAAAAAGGTCCGCAGCCAGGATAAGGATGCCATCGCCAATGTCGAACTTCTCGCCCGTCTGGTGAAGCACCTCAACGAGAACCAGCCGGCCTCGTCGATGGACGTCTCCGACGACGAACGCTCCCGCCTGAAGACCTACAACCTGCTCTCCTCGAAGAAGGTGCTCTTTGCGTGCAATGTCGCCGAGGCCGACCTCGCCGACCCTTCCAAGAACCCGCACGTCGCCAATGTCGCCGCCCTTATCGGCAAGCGCCACGGTTGCGAGCACGTCGTGATTTGCGCCCAGGTCGAAGCCGAGCTCTGCGATCTCTCGCCCGCCGAAGCCACGGAGTTCCTCCAGTCCCTCGGCGTCACCGACTCCGGCGTGTCCTCGCTCATCCGCGGCGCCTACCACCTCCTCGGCCTGGCCACCTACTTCACCGCTGGCGAAAAGGAAGTCCGCGCCTGGACCTTCCGCAGCGGCATGACCGCGCCCCAGTGCGCCGCAGTCATCCATACCGACTTCGAAAAGGGCTTCGTGAAAGCCGAAATCGTCTCGTACGAAGACCTCGTGAAGAACGGCTCGGTCGCCGCCGCCCGTGACGCCGGCCGCTATCGCCTCGAAGGTAAGTCGTACCTCTTTAAAGACGGCGACGTGGCCCTCTTCCGTTTCACGGACTAAGGATTGGGACGTAAGCCGAACACCCCACCCCCTCGAAAAGGACGCCAAAAGCGTCCTTTCTTTTTGCTTTGGCCGATTACCCCGCAACCATTGGCTAAGGACCTTGTCCCACCCACATGCCCCGCCGTCTCCTCGCCCTAGCCATCCTCCTGACAGCGACCCTCGCCACCGCCGCTGAATCCCGACCGAACATTGTTTTGGTCATAGGTGAAGACATGGGGCCGGATACAGGCGCCTATGGCTGCAAAGATGCCATCACCCCGAACATGGATCGCTTGGCCAAAGAAGGGGCCCTTTTCACCCGTGCCTTCACGCACACCGGCGTCTGTGCCCCTTCACGCAGCGGAATGGTCACTGGAATCTATCCTTTGACCTGGGGAGCCCAGAACATGCGCTCCAAAGTGATTAACCCGCCACACCCCTTCACCGAGAAACTCCGCGCCTCCGGTTACCATGTGATGTGGCCCGGCAAGACGGACTTCCAAGGCGTCTCCGAAAAGGAATTGGCCGATGACAAGAAACTCTGGGTCAACTACTCGATGCAGCCCCTCGGCAAATTGACCGACAAACCGAAGGAACCCTTCTTCGCTTACATCAACGACACCGTTAGCCACGAAAGCCAGATTCGCGCCTCAGACAATGGACACGCCCGGAATACCACTGCCCTTAAGCCCACCGATCGCCGCGATCCAGCTAAGATTGAATTGCCACCCTTCTACCCTGATACCCCGGAAGTCCGTCGCGAGGTCGCCCACTACCACGAGCTAGTCACCGCCGTCGACTACACCCTCGGACGCGTGCTCGATTGGCTCAAGGCTCACGACCTCGAGAAGAATACCATCGTCATCCTGACCGGTGACCACGGTCGCGGCATGCCGCGCTTCAAGCGCTCGCCTAAGGATACCGGAACCCGCGTCCCTCTGATCGTCCGCTGGCCCGGCCAAATCGCTCCGGGCACCATCCGCGAAGATTTCGCAAGCTGGATCGACTTCGCGCCGACGGCACTGACCCTGGCCGGCGTGCCGGTCCCGAAAGAATATGACGGCCACTGTTTCCTGCCGACCGCGCTTAACCCTCCAAAATACGCTTACTCATTCCGCGACTTTATGGATGAGAGCTTCGACAAGGTGCGTTCGGTCCGCGATGCCCGCTATCGCTACGTCCGTAATCAAGCCCCCGGCGTCGACGAAGCTGGCAAGGTGGCTTATCAAGAAGTAGGTCAAACGATGCAAGCGCTCCGCAAAGCCCAGGCCGCTGGTACCCTCACGCCGGTGCAAGCCCTCTACTTCAATCCTAATCGTGCCGCCGAAGAACTTTACGACACTCAGTCAGACCCCTGGGAGGTGAAAAATATCGCCGCCGATCCAGCCAACGCGGATAAACTCAAAGAACTCCGTGGTGCTTGTGACGCCTGGTTAACCCGCTGCGGCCCCCTCGCCGACATGCACGCCGATGAACTTGTCAAAAAAGGCATCATCCAACCCCGTGATCCGAAATATGAAGAGCGAGTCAAGAACGGCACGATCGAAGGCGACGCCTCTGTCGCCACGAAGAAAAAAGGTAAAAAAGCCGCCGCCAAATAATCTCCTTCCCACCATGCGCCCTTTCTTTCTCCTTTCCGCCTCGCTGCTCGCCTTCGGATGCAAACCTGCCCCGCAGGTTGCCCGCTACGAAGTGAAGTCCGAAGCGGCTCCGGCCGCCGCCGCATCCGCAACTGCTCCGGCCGCACCCGTCGCTGCCCAGCCAGCCCCCTCTCCTGCCGTGGCCGCCCCGATGGTCGCCCCCGCCTCGATGAAGGCCGAAGCCGCCGGCTTCGACGCCCCCAAATGGGCAAAGCTTCCCGCGGGCTGGTCCGTCGGGCCGGAAAATTCAATGCGCAAGGCCACCTGGGTCGTCTCCGGCCCGAACGACAGTAAGGCCGAGATCGCCGTGACGGTCTTCCCCGGCAGCGTCGGCGGCCTCACCGCCAACGTGAACCGTTGGCGCGGCCAGATCGGCCTCCCTCCGGCCAGCCCTGATGAGATTGTCGCTTCCGCGAAGGCAGTCAAGGTCGGCGGCCTCGATAGCCAGCGCTTCGTGATGACATCCGACGATGGTAAGAAATCTGTCGACGCCGTGATGACTTCCAAAGACGGTGCCACCTGGTTCTTCAAGATGAATGGCGAGACCGCCGCCGTCGAAGCGAACGCCGCCACTTTCGTCGCCTTCCTCTCCGCCTCCCAGCTCCCGTGAACAGCGAAGAACATCAAAAGAAGGCCGAAAGCGGCCGTCGCCTCGTCGACACGCTGGCGTCCCTCAAGCTGACGGTACTCCTACTGGTCCTGTCGATGATCCTCATCTTATTGGGGACACTCGAACAAGTCCACTGGGGCATCTGGCATGTCCAGAAGGTCTACTTCAGCTCCTGGCTCTGCTTCTATCCGATGGACCCGACGGCGCCGTTACGTATACCCATCCCGGCTGGCTTCACGCTCGGGGCCCTGCTGATCATCAACCTGGCCTTCGCTCACGTCCGTCACTTTAAGGCCACCGCCGCCAAGGTCGGCAACCTCATGATCCACGCCGGCCTACTCCTACTACTGGGCGGCGGTTTCGTCACGGCAATCTACCAAGAGGAGTCCGCAATGATCATCCCCGAAGGAGAACAGCGTAACTACTCCGAGGCCTTCCGCGAATTCGAAATCGCGCTCGTCGAGAAATCGGCCACCTCCGAGAACGTCGTCGCCATCCCGGATTCAATCCTGCGCGACCTCACCGCCAAAGGGCTACCCGCCGCCGTCGAGCTCCCGGGTACGCCCTACACCCTCGTAGTCCAGACCTACCACCCGAACGCGATGATCCGAGCGAAATCGCAGATGAGCGACGGCCTCGCCCTCAAGGCCACTCAAGGTATCGGCGCCCGCACCGAACTAGCCTATAAGCCTCTCCCGGAAAGCTATGACGACAACAAGCCCAACGCTCCTACTGCCATCGTGGAGCTGAAGACGAAGGACAAGTCGCTCGGTATTTGGGCGCTCAACCTCAATCTCACGGAGTCTTTCGACGCGCAGACGTTCGAAGACGCTGGCAAGACCTACGAGCTCTCACTCCGTCGGACCCGCTACTACGTTCCCTTCACGGTGCAGCTGGATAAGTTTACCCACGAGAAGTATCCGGGAACCGAGACACCCCGACGTTTCGCTAGCGACGTGACGCTCAAGGAAGGTGCAAGTTCTTTCCCCTTCAATATCTCGATGAACCAACCGCTCCGCCATGCTGGCCTGACCTTCTTTCAGTCAAGCTTCGGTAGCACGAAGGACGGCAAGAACCTCAGCGTACTTCAGGTCGTGCGCAATCCCGGCTGGCTCATCCCCTATATCTCCGTCGCGCTGATGTCCCTCGGCCTCATCTGGCACTTCGGCGTCTCCCTGCTGCGTTTCCTCCGTGGTCGTAGCGCCAAGGCAGCCGCCGCGGTTCTGGCCCTCGGTCTTCTCACTCCCGCAGCCTCCGCCGCGGAGGCTGGTTGGGACACGCGCGCCTTCGGCGATATCCCGGTGCAGAGCGGCGGACGGATTGTACCGATCGAAACCCTCGCCACGGGCTCGCTCCTCCAGATGCGGTCGCGCACCTCGATCAGCCTCTCGAAACTTGAACGCGTCGCCTTCGGCCAGCGTCCGTCCACCTGGACCGCAGAACAGCGTGAAGAAATCGCCAAAGAACTCCCTGCCCTCTCGACCGAACTCCAAGCACTACTCGAGAAGCGTCCCGTCCGACTCACCAGTGATGCCATCAGCTCGGTTGACTGGCTCATCGAAGTCTGCTTCCGCGCCCCGATCGCCCGCCACCTGCCGACCTTCCGCGTCGAACACCCCAACGTGCTCAAGCGTGTCGGCGGCGACCCCGAGAAGAGCCTCTACGTCAGCTGGGACGGTATCCTGAAAAATAGCGCCGAGCTCAGCAAGGCAGCCGAACAGGCGCGCAAACGCGCCCAAGCTGACCGCGACACCGAAGACCGTGGCCTCCTCGCGCTCGAAAGCGCTGCCCGCCAGTATGCGACGTTGAGCATGACCTTCATCCCCGGCGACCTGCCCCTCGACGTTACCCCACGCCGCGAATACGGCGCCTGGACCGCTGCGCTCACCCGCGCACTCGCCGAGATGAATGCCAGCGCTTCAGGCAAGGCCCTCGACCCAGAGCTACAGAAGACGGTAAAGACGTTCGTGGAGCGCTATCAGGATTTCGAACGCGAAGGCGTCATCGGTCTGATGCCGCCTAAGGACGAAGGCTCCGTCGCCCGCTGGGATAATCTCGGAGCCTCCCTCCTCGGCGTCATCAAGGACCAGAAGGCCCACCGGGCCGGTCTGGCCGAAGACGGCATCATCACCCGCTACGCCGACTTCTCAATGGCGTGGCGCGAAGGCAAAGACGACGAATGCTCTCGCTTGAGCTCCGCCATCGCCGCTTCGTTGAAAGGTCCTTGGACCGGCCGTGCAAATTCCGAAGCGAGCTTCGGCCGGCTCCAACCTTTTTACTGGCTCCTCATCGCCTATATGGTGGTGGTGCTCATGGTCTTTATCTCCTGGGTGACTGGCTCCGAAGCCCTCCGCGTCTGGGGTTACCGCCTGCTGCTGCTCTTCTTCATCCTGCACACCGCCGCCCTCGGATACCGCATGTGGCTGCATGACCGTCCGCCCGTGACGAACCTCTATTCAACGGGAATCTTCGTCGCCTGGGGCGCCGTCGGCTTGGGCATCATGCTCGAGCGGGTCTGGAAAAACGGTATCGGCGCCGTCGCGACAGGTATCACTGGTTTCGTCTCATTAATCGTCGCCCATAACCTCGGCCTCTCCGGCGAAGATAACCTCGAGAGCGTCCGTGCGGTGCTCGATACGAACTTCTGGCTGGCGACGCACGTGACTATCGTGACGCTCGGCTACTCGGCGACCTTCGTCGCTGGCCTGCTCGGCGCCCTCCACCTCGCGCTCCGCGCCTTTAAGAAGGACTACAACTGGGGCGACAGCGTTGCTCGTGCGGCCTATGGCATCTTGGCATTCGCAGTGATGGCCAGCTTCATCGGCACGATGCTCGGCGGCATTTGGGCCGACCAGAGCTGGGGCCGCTTCTGGGGCTGGGATCCTAAGGAAAATGGGGCCATCCTGATTGTCCTCTGGTGTGCGCTTTGCCTCCACGCCCGCTGGGGAGGTCTCGTGCGCCGCGAAGGGCTGATGCAGCTCCTCATCTTCGGTAATATCGTCACGGCCTGGTCCTGGTTCGGCACCAACCTTCTCGGCGTCGGCCTCCACAGCTACGGCTTCACGGAATCCGGGTTCAAATGGCTGATGATCTTCTGGGCCTCGCAGCTCGCGCTCATAGCCCTCGGCTGGTTCCCTGACCGCTCCAAGTCCGCTACGACCGCATGACCGAAACCACCGGCCCAACGTGGTTCTGCATCAAGGCCAAGCCTCGCCAAGAGGCCGTGGCGGTGCAGAACCTACGGGCCGTCGGCATCGGCGAGCTGGTCTTTCCGCGCCTGCGTCGCACGCGACGCGGCCACGACAAGAACAAGGTCGTCGTCGAACCGCTCTTCCCGGGCTACGTGTTCGCTCGCTTCGACCCGATGGAATTCCAGTCTACGATTCGCAGTACGCGTGGCGTGCTCCACTTAGTCAGCCGCGAAGGAAAGCCCGTCGACGTCGAACAAGCGGTAATCGACGAACTCAACGCGCTCGGTCCCGAAGCAATTCTCTCGATGCTCGATACGGAACTTAAGATCGGCGCCAAAGCTCGCGTCATTCGCGGTATCTTCACCGGCTCCGAAGGCGAGATTATCCGCCTCGAGTCGCCACAGAAACGCGTTGCCCTGCTGCTCTCCATCCTAGGCTCAGACCAGCCGGTCGAACTGCCGCTCGATGATGTCGAAAGCCTCCCCGACGAAGACTAGACTTACTACCCCTACCCCTTTTTACATGATCCTCGACCAACTCACCGCCTCCGCTGCCTACGAGTCGCTCCACCCACTCTTCCCGAAGGCTTTCGCCTATCTCCGCTCCTTCGATGTAAAGACGGATGACGGTAAATATGAACTTCAAGGGCAGGATCTTGTGGCCATTGTGCAGCGCTACCAAACCGCCCCCTCCGCGGACAAGCTCTGGGAAGCCCATCAGATCTACGGCGATATTCAGGTCGTGTATCAAGGCCTAGAAAATTGCGGCCATGCCGATCAGAAGACCCTCGGTGTCACGATGCCCTATGTCGCCGAAAAGGACGTGGAGAAATACGCCGCGCCGACCGCGCCGACGGCCTTGCTCACCCTTGGCCGCGGTAACTTCGCGGTCTTCCACCCTCAGGACGGCCATCAGCCAGGCGTACAAATCGGCGCCGCCAGCGAGATCGTCAAGGTAGTCATTAAGTTCCGCCTGAAGGTCTGAGCTGCTTGCAACTTCGCCGGCTTTACGGTGTCCTATGGTCAACCCCATGAGACTCCTCGCCTCCCTGCTGCTTGCCCTCACCTATGCCCTTGGCTGCGCCCAAGAGGTCACCCGCACCTCCGACGTCATCTACACCAAGCACGACGGCGTGGCGCTGACGATGGACATCTTCACGCCCGCCAAGCCTAACGGCGTCGCGATCGTCAAGATTATCAGCGGTGGCTGGAATTCCAACCACAACGGTATCAGTGATGGCGGCTGGACAAAGTACGGCTTCACGACGTTCGTGGTCGTGCACGGTACGCAGCCCCGCTTCCATATCGACGAGATCGTCGGCGACCTCCAGCGCTCGGTCCGCTTCATCCGCGCCAACGCCGAGAAGTTCGGTGTCGACCCGAATAAGATCGGCGTCACCGGCGGCAGCGCTGGCGGCCACCTCAGCCTGATGCTCGGCACCCGCGTCATCGCCGCCAAACCAAAGGCGACCGACCCCGTCGATCGCGTGAGCTCCGAAGTCAACGCGGTGGCCTGTTATTACCCGCCGGTCGATTTCCTAAGCTGGGCCAAGGAGGGCGACAGCAAGGAAGGCATTGGGCCCCTGACGACCCGCGCGCCGGCCTTCGGCCCGATCGTGACCACCGCAGAAGGACGCGAAAGCGCTGGCCACGAACTCTCACCCCTCTACTGGATCAGCGCGAAGACCCCTCCGACCTACATCGTCCAGGGCGACGCTGACCCGCTCGTCCCCGACTCCCAGGCCCGCCGCTACCTTGCCCGCGCCAAAGAAGTCGGCGCTAAGGCCGAAGTCCTGATCCGCCTCGGCGGTGGCCACGGCGGTTGGGTCGAGATGGCCGACGACAACGTCCGCATGGCCGAATGGTTCAGCCTCCATCTCCTCGGCCAGCAGCCGGCCAAGCCCTTTAATTTCGATATCTCGTCCTTGCCCAGTACGCCGACGCCCAAGAAGGCTGCGAAGAAGTAAGCAGGGCCGCCGGACGATTTACGCTGGCAGGAAACCCCTGCCGTTTGCATAAAGACGGCATGGCTTCGCCTTGCCGACTCATCCTCGCCCTCGATGTAGAGACTAAGGAGGAAGCCTTGGCGCTCGCTCGTCCGCTCGCCGGCAACCTCGCCTGGGTGAAACTCGGCCTGCAGCTCTTCACACGCCACGGACCGGGCATCGTCGACGAATTTCATGCTCTGGGCTTCAAGGTCTTCCTCGACCTAAAGTTTCACGACATCCCGAATACGGTCTCATCGGCAATCAAGAGCCTCAAAGGCCGCCCCTGCTCCCTGCTCACCATCCACGCCTGCGGCGGTCCCGAGATGATAGCCCGCGCCGCCGAAGCCGCGAAGTCCACCCTGCCCGACTGCACGGTTCTCGGCGTAACGGTTCTGACGTCGATGGACCTCGCCCAGCTTTCCGCCACGGGCGTCGCCCGAACGCCCGAGGAACAGGTCCGGCTGCTCGGCCGCATGGCCATCGGCGCCGGCATCGGCGGACTGGTCTGCTCGCCGCTCGAACTTCCGATCCTCCGCCAAGATCTCGGCGCCGGCCCGACCCTCGTGACCCCTGGCATCCGTTACCCAGACGCCGCGGGCGATGACCAGAATCGCGTGATGACTCCCGCCCAGGCCGCCGCCGCGGGAGCTAGCTTCATCGTGGTCGGCCGTCCGATCCTCAAGGCCAAAGACCCCGCCGCTGAGACGCTCCGCATCCGCCGTGACATCGGCGAGATTGTATGAGCGCCGCCGACGACATCCTCGTTCTTCTCGCCGCGGGTTCCGCGCGGCGTATGCAAGCAGTCGTTGACGACAAAATCACTGCGCTCCTCGCCGGTAAACCAGTCTTCCTCCATTCGCTGCAATCGTTCCTCAGTACGGGCCACATCGGCCGCGTGGTCATCACCTATCGCGACGAAGCCCAGCTCGCCAAGCTGAAGGCCCAACTCACTGGGCATCTGTCCACGGCCACCCGAATCGATTTCGTGCCCGGCGGGGAATCCCGGCAAGATTCCGTGCTAGCCGCGCTCAATACGTGCGAAGGCCACGCCGGCTTGGTGCACATCCATGATGGCGCCCGCCCGCTCGTCTCGCCCGAAGCCATCCGCAAAGTCCGCGACAAGGCCAAGGAAACCGGTGCCGCCATCCTCGCCGGACGCGCCGCCGACACGGTGAAGATTGCCAAGGTCGGCTCGACTTCTGTGGAGACCTCGCCGGATCGCGGCCTAGTCTGGACTGCCGAGACGCCGCAGGTCTTCCGCACAGCCATCGTGCTCAAGGCCTATCGCAAGGTCGCCGAACTGCAGCGCAAGGTGACCGACGACAGCTCCGCGGTCGAATTCGTCGGGCAGGATGTCTCCTTAGTCGAGAACCCTTCGGTGAACCTGAAGCTGACGCGTCCGGCGGACTTCGTCTTAGCGGAAGCGATTTTGAAGTCGCGCTGAGCGCTCAGTAACCGGCCTGACGGAGCGCAGCATCCAACTTCGTCTGGAAGTCGGTGATATCCTGCGGTGTTGGACGATATCCTGGTGTACGCGCAGCCATGCCGGGGCGACCCTGATGATCGATATACCAATCGGCCTTTTCGCCATCAGAGAAAGTCACATGGCCGCTGACCATGGCATGCGGCTGAGCGATGGTGTCGACTTCGACGGTCACGACACCGGCGCCTTGGGCAGTTTCGGCGGGGACGGCAGCCTCAGAAGGAGCGACTTCGGCGGCGGCCTCTTCCAGCTGCTTGGGCTCTTCCTTCTCGACCAGCGCAAGATTGAGGTCGTCCACCAGGAAACGGACGTCCATGTAGGTCATCGGGACCTCGAGCTGCGTCGAAAGCCGCTCCTGGATCTGCGAAAGCGTGGCGCCTTCGGCTACCCAGGCGGAAACCTTGGAAATCTGTTCGGAGGTCAGTCGGGCCATAGTCGGCTAAGGTGTGGGACCCTCCGCTAATTTTCAAGCGTCTCGTCTCTTATTCGTTGGAAAAAACGCCCCCGCCTACCAAGTTAAGCCCATGAAGTCCGAAATCAGCTGGCAAAAACAAGGAGCATTCACCGACATCGTATACGAGAAAGCCGATGGCATTGCCCGCGTGACCATTAACCGCCCCTCCCGCCGCAACGCTTTCACCCCGGAGACGATTGCCGAGATGCTCCAAGCCTTCTCCGATGCGCGTGACGATGCTACCATCGGCGTAGTGCTGCTGCGCGGCGCCAATCCGCAGGACGACGGCAAGTTCGCCTTCTGCGCCGGCGGCGACCAAAAGATCAGGGGCGATAAAAAAGGTGGCTATATGGGTAAGGACGGCGTGCCTCGCCTCAACGTCCTCGACCTTCAACGTCTCATCCGCTCGATGCCCAAGGTCGTTATCGCCCTTGTGGCCGGTTTCGCCATCGGTGGCGGTCACGTGCTCCACGTCATCTGCGACCTCACGATCGCCGCCGATAACGCGGTCTTCGGCCAGACCGGCCCGACGGTCGGCAGCTTCGATGGCGGCTTCGGCGCCTCGTACCTCGCCCGCGTCGTCGGTCAGAAAAAGGCCCGCGAGATCTGGTATCTCTGCCGCCAGTACGACGCCAAGCAGGCCCTCGAGATGGGCCTGGTCAATACCGTCGTCCCCTACGAGCAGCTCGACGCCGAAGGCGTGAAGTGGGCGCAGGAAATCCTCACGAAGAGCCCGCTCGCCATCCGCTGCCTCAAGTCGGCCTTCAACGCCGAACTCGACGGTCAGGCCGGCATCCAAGAACTTTCCGGCAACGCCACCCTGCTCTATTATCTTTCGGAAGAAGGCGACGAAGGTCGTGCCGCCTGGAACGAGAAGCGCCCTCCCAATTTCCGAAAATTCCCTTGGCTCCCGTAAATCCAATTCGCGTCACCGAGCGCGCGCAGAAGCTTGCGACCGAAATCCTCCGCCCCGGCGACATCGCCGTCGACGGCACCGCCGGCAAAGGCCGCGACACCGCATGCCTGGCTCAAGCCGTCGGCCCAAAGGGCCACGTGCACGCCTTCGATATCCAGCCAGAGGCCATCGCCTCCAGTCGTAATCTCCTTGAGGTCGCGGCCCTCATCGACCGGGTCTCCCTGCACCTACGCAGCCACGCGGAACTGGTCGCCGTCCTGACGCCAGCCCAGCGCGGCAAGGTCGGCGTCGCGATTTTCAATCTCGGCTATCTTCCAGGCGGCGATGCCTCCATCATCACGCAACCGGCCTCGACCGACCACGCCCTCCGCGACGCCTATGATAACCTCCGCCCCGGCGGTCGCCTCATCTGCGTCGCCTACACCGGACACCCCGGCGGCCCTGAAGAGTCTGATATCGTGCTCAAGTTCGCCGAACAGCAGGCCTCGGCCGGCCTCCACGTTGAGAAGATCGGCTATTACCCGACGCCCGGTAAACCTTGGATCCTCGTCGTGAACAAGCCGTCGGCTTGATGTCGGAAGCATTCCTTTCACTCTACTCAGGATGACCGCTCGACGTCGCATCATCCTCACCGGCGCCACGGGGCTCATCGGTTCGGCGTTGTCTCAGCGGCTGACAACACTGGGCTTCGAGGTCATCCCCTTCCGCTCCCGCCATGACGGGTCCGGTGGCTTTAATCATCTTACAGGTCAAATTGATCGCGCCGCCCTCGAAGGAGCCCATGCCGTCATCCACCTTGCCGGCGAATCTATCGCCCAACGCTGGACTGAGGCGGCCAAGGAACGAATCATGGCCAGCCGTCGCGACGGCACCCGCCTACTATCCGAGGCCCTAGCTGGCCTGATGCACAAACCGGAGGTCTTCATCTCTATGTCTGGTATCAACCGCTACGGGCTGGATCGGTCCGAGACCCTCGACGAATCGTCGGCAGTCTCCGCTGCTGGCTTCCTACCGGCCGTGACCGAAGCTTGGGAAAATGCGACCCTAGCAGCCAGCGAGGGAGGCATTCGCACGGTCTTGCTGAGGACTTCGCTCGTACTTTCCGCCACCGGCGGTGGCTTGCAGAAGATGATACCCGCTTTTCGCCTCGGCCTCGGTGGTCCCATCGGCGGCGGACGGCAACGGATGAGCTGGGTCGGCCTACCCGACCTCATCGAACTCATCGTCTGGTGCCTGGATAACCAAGCCATCCGCGGCCCGCTCAACGCCGTGGCGCCACAGTCGGTCACCCAAGCCGAATTTGCCCACACTCTAGGCGCCATCCTCCGCCGTCCCAGCTTCCTTCCACTACCCTCGTGGGCGCTCTCCCTCCTCTTCGGCCAGATGGGGCGAGAGACCATCCTCAGCGACCTGGCGGCCCGCCCGGCAGTAGCGCTCGGTGGTGGTTTCCGCTTCGCGAAGCCCAACCTCGACTCGGCTCTCCGCGAAGCAACCGGCGGATGATTTTGGGTTGAAGGAACCGAGTCGGAGAGAGATTGTCCGGCCATGGTTCGCGCTGCCTTCGTCTTCATGGTCCTACTCCTCGCTGGTTGCGACGACGGCTCGCGCGCCGATACCCGCACGCTCGACGTCGAAGACGAAGATTTCCGCCAAGGTCAGAACTTCTACAAGAGCGGCGAAGTTCGCAAGGCTCTCGAGTGCTACCTCAAGGTAATCGACAAACGTAAGGGCGCCGCTGAATCCAATCTCGAAGCCGGCCGCATGTACCTCGAACTGCAGGATCCGCTCCCGGCCATCTACCACTTCAACCAGTACATCCGTATGAAACCGACGTCCGAGCAATCGAACCTCGTCCGCCAGCTGATTAAGACCGCCGAGAAGCAGTTCATGCAGCAGCTGCCCGGAAGACCGATGGAACCCGATGCCCTCGGCGGCTCTGACCTCAACGCCAAACTCCGCAACCTCCAGCTGGAGAACGAGAAACTGAAACGCGAACTGGCCGATTACAACCGTACCCAGAAAGGGCTCGTCCTACCGCCCAAGACCACGAGCGAGAAGACGACGGAAAAACCGGCGACGACCGAAGACGGCAAGCCCCAGCGCTTCCGCCAATACACGGTCGCCAAGGGAGACACCCTCTCCGGCATCGCCCGCAAGGTCTACAGCGATGCCAGTGCGGCGCGGATCTCAGCGATCTATAACGCGAACCGGGACAAAATGACGTCGGCCAACAGCCTGCCGAAAATCGGCACGGTGATCCTCCTTCCGGAGTAAGCCATGCGCCTGACGCGCATCCGGGCCGCCGACTTCCGCAACCTGACCTTCGCGGACGTCTCCACGGACGCCCCTCGCGTCTTTCTGCTCGGCGATAACGGCCAAGGAAAGACGAACCTTCTCGAAGCCGCTGCGTTGGTTTCTTCGTTCCGTTCCTTCCGCACGACGGACATCTCGCCGCTTATCCGCTCAGGCTGTAACGAAGCCCGCCTGCGGCTCGACGTCCGTCTCTCGCCAGAGGAAAACGCCGAGGTCGAAATTCGCCTCGCGAAAGGCTCGCGCAAAGCCCTGTTGAACGGCACGCCGGTCGCTTCGGTCGCCCAACACCTCGGGCAGTTCCCGACCATCGTCTTCTGCTCCGACGACCTTCGCCTCGTACGCGGTTCGCCCTCTAACCGCCGCCGCTGGCTCGATGCCGCCATCGGTGGTACCGATGCGGCATATCTCACCGCAGTCCGCGACTACGGTCGCGCCCTCGACGGACGTAATGCACTCCTTAAGGCTGTCGTCCGCTCGGATGAAGAACTGCGCGCCTTCGAGAAAGCGATGCTCGCACCGGCCCAGCTGATCGCCGCAACCCGCGCACGCATCCTCCCCGAACTTGCTGCGACTTTACGCGATGCCTGCGCCCGCGCGGGCTTCCCTGATCAGGGTGCCGACTTGGTCTACCAACCCGACGTCGGTACCGACCAGATTATCGAGATCTGGACCAAGACGCGCGTCGCCGACCTCGCCACAGGCACGACCCTCCGAGGTCCGCAACGCGACGATTTTGGAATGCTCTTCGCCGGCAAAGATGCGTCTGACTACGCCTCCGAAGGCCAGCAGCGCCTCCTCGTCCTCGCCCTCTGCCTTGCCCGGCTCCAGCGCGACACCCTCCTCGCCCCCACGCCCCCAGTCATCCTGGCCGACGATGTCCTCGGTGAACTCGACGAAACCCGCCGAAGAGCCTTCTGGAACGAAGTCGGCGAAAAGCATCAGGTTATCGCGACTGGTACCGTTCCCCCGCCTTCTGGCGAGTGGCTGACCTACCGGGTGTCTGGAGGCAGCTACCTTCATGCCTGATTTTGGCGTTGTTTTATGGTAAACTGAGCCCTTGGATGGGGGGCATGTCGGACTTCCTTCTCTACGCCTCCGTGGTGGCCCTCTTCCTCGTCTGCATCCTCGTGGTCCTCGTGATCCTGATGCAGCGCCCCAGCGCTAACGCTGGCATGGGCTCGGCCCTCGGTGGCGGCGCCGCTGAGACCGTCTTCGGTGGTGAATCCGCCAACGTCCTTTCGAAGATGACCACGACCCTCACAGTCATCCTCTTCGTTCTCAGCTTCGGCCTGTACCTCGGCTTCGTCGCCCGCGAAAAATCGGCGCCGAAGGCCCTCGACGCCAAGGCCACCGCCTCGGTCGCTGTTCCGGCTACTACCGCAGCCACCGCCCCTGCCGCCCCTGCTGCCGCCACCCCGGCCACCTCGGCCGCCCCTGCCTCTGCTGCTGCCAAGCCCCAGTCCACGCCGGCACCTGCCGCGACGACTCCGGCGAAGCCCGCCGCTCCGGCTCCGGCCAAGTAAGCCTGAGTGAGAACCCGACTGCTCAGCCTGTCTGTCCGCTGGGTAGCGTGTCTCATCGCACTCGGTGGCTTCGCGCAATCGCGAATCCCTTCCGCCCCCGCCCTGGCTCAGCTGACGCCTGAGCAAGGGCAGGCCTTCCTCACCGGCTTCCGTAATTCCCGACTGAACGGCGACCTTTGCCTGCGCTTCGAGGTCGTCCACAAGCCGCGCAAAGGCGAATCGCTGCCCGCGGTCCAAGGCACGCTCTGGGCCTCGACCCAGGGCGATGCCCAACTCCTTCGCGGAGAGATTAAGGACGCCCAAGGCAAGCCGTCCTTGGCCTTCATCACCTTCAAGTCGGCCCAGATCAGCCGTGTCTGGGTTTCCCGCCGCGGCGCCCCCGCCCAGGAACTCGACAACAAGACTCCGCTCATCCCGATCGCCGAAGGACTGATCCTCTCGCCCTTCGACCTCCAGCTTCCCTTCACGCATTGGCCGGCCACGGCCTACCTGACCACCGAGAAACGTCGACGTCCGGTCCATACCTTCGATGCACTCAACCTGGCCGGCCATGAACCAGCTAAGGTGAACTACGCCATCGATAATGTCTACGGCGTGCTCATCCAGGCGAGCTGCTTCGACACGAACGGCAAGAAGACCCGCACGATGCAAGTCGAGGAATTCTCCAAGATCGACGAGCAATGGATGCTCGCTGCGTGCAGCGTGCTCAATGAAACCACGCGCGACGCCGACCTGCTTCGCATCACCGAAGCGGCTCTCGGCGGGAACTTCACACCCCAAACGTTCGAACCCTCCACGCTCGCGCAACCGGCCGCCACGCCGGCTAACTTCAAAAAACTGTGAAGACCCAAGTCACTGCCGCGCAAGTCGCCCGCTACTGCGACCTGCTCACCAACGGCAAGAATATCGCCGACTTCGAAGGCTCCCGCAACGGCCTGCAGCACAAAGGCACGCGCCCGGTGCGAAAGGTCGGCGCAGCCGTCGACGCCGGTGCCCAAGTCTTCGCCGAAGCCGCGCGTCGCGGGGTTGATTTCCTCATCGTCCACCACGGGATATACTGGCGGCCGGTTTCACCTGAACGCGAGGTCCGCAAGCTCCGCAAAGCTGCGCTGATGAAGACCGGTCTGTCGCTCTACTCCAGCCACCTGCCACTCGACGCTCATCCGGCCATCGGCAATAACGCGCTCATCGCTCAGGACCTCGGTCTCAAGGTCGTGGATTGGTTCGTCGATTACGAAGGCCTACCCATCGCGTGCATCTGCCGGGGCATCTCTCGCTCGACCCTTCGCCAGCGCCTCAAGGCCTCTTACCCACAAACCTACAAGGGAATCGAGTTCGGGTCGGCTAAGCCGAAGAAGATTGCGATTCTCAGCGGGAGCGGCCGCAGCGCGCTCGACCATCTGAAAGATGAAGGTTGCGATACGCTCATCACCGGCGAGCTGCGCGAAGAACACTTCAACGAAGCCCAAGAACAGGGCTGGAACCTTTATCCCTGCGGACACTACGCCACTGAGACCTGGGGCGTGAAGGCGCTCGCCGCCGCGGTGTCCGCAGAGTTTGGCGTGAAGTGGGAATTCATCCCCACAGGTAATCCGCTCTGATGACGCGCGGACGGCTAGCCCCGACTCCGACCGGCTATCTGCATGTCGGCCACGCCCGCACCTTCGCTCTCGCCGCCGCCCGCGCCGCTGGGGGTTCGCTCATCTACCGCACCGAAGATCTCGACGCGGGACGCTGTCGTGCGGAATTCGCCGCGGCCGCCATCGAAGACCTTCATTGGCTCGGCCTGAAGTGGACGGAAGGACCCGATATCGGCGGCCCCCATGGCCCTTATGTCCAGTCGCAACGCCTGCTTTGGTTCCGCGAGGTCTGGCAGTTGCTCCAAGCCTCCGGCGTCCTCTATCCGTGCGAAAAGTCCCGCAAGGACGTCGAACGCAGCCTGTCCGCCCCGCATGCCGAGGACGACGCTGAGCCGATCTTTCCGCCAGCCCTGCGCCCACCCCACGACGCTGGGCGCGAAGCCCGCGAACCTGGCCAGACCAACTGGCGCTTCCGCGTGCCGGATGGCGAGGTCATCACGTTCGTCGACGCCCTCCAAGGCCAGCAGGCGTTCGTTGCCGGACGTGACTTCGGTGACTTCCTCGTCTGGCGTAAGGACGGCTTTCCGGCCTACGAACTCGCCGTCGTCGCCGACGACCATGCCATGGGCATCACCGAGGTTGTGCGCGGGGCCGACCTCCTGCTTTCGACGGCTCGTCAGATCCTGATCTATCGCGCGCTCGGCTGGACCTCACCCGACTGGGCGCACGCGCCGCTCATCGTCGATGCCGACGGCAAGCGTCTCGCCAAGCGAACCGCCGGACTTTCAATCCGCGAACTCCGCCAAAAAGGAAAGACGCCGGAGGAAATCCTCACGGCGCCTTTGAGCAGACTGTTGGACTGAGTGAGGACTTGGGTGAACCGGCGAGGATTATTTCTTGGCTGGCGTGACAGCCTTTCCCTTCTTCGCGGCGGGAGCCCCGAGCTTCGGGAGATAGGCATCCGGACCAGAATCCGGCGCGTAGCCTTCGGCGCGATTGAGCACCTTGCCACTGCTATTGATGATGATCACCGTCGGGAAGCCGTTCACACCGTACTTCTTCTGCGCGGCCTGGTTCTTGGCTTTCTCGGCGGCCGGCTGCTCCTTGCGCTTGGGGAAATCAAGCTCCACAAGGACGCAGTCCTTGGCGAACTTCTCGAACTCAGGGGTATCGAAGACCTCCTTGTGGAGCTTGATGCAATAACCGCACCAATCGCTCCCGGTGAAATCGACGAGCAGTTTCTTGTTCTCCTTGGTGGCGACCTTCTTGGCCTCGTCGAGGTCGGTCAGCCAGGTGAGTTCGGCTCGCACCGCGACGGAAGCGAGCAACATCAGGGTAAGAATGAGCTTCTTCATAGGAATTATTTCTTGTCCTTGGCAGCAGCCTGCGCGGCGGCGACCTGGGCTCGAAACTGCTTCAGTTCACCCGTGAGGTCGGCAGGGTTGTCCGCGATGATCTCGTCGAGGACCTTGAGGACGGCGGCATGGTCGCCGGGCTTGCAGGCCTGCGCGCTACCCACGCGGGCGTTGACAGAAAGGGTCACCTTGGCGGCCCCGGTGACGGCCTTATCCTTGATAAACTTGGCGATCTCCGCCTCGGCGGAGGCGAGATCTTTCTTCTCGAGGTGGGGCGTGATGATCATCTCGAGCTCTTGGCCGAAGCCGCGCACGAGGCCCTCGTCTTTCTTACCCTGAGCGAACTTAGCCTTCCCTTCGGAAGTATTGGCTTTCAGGAGTTCGGCGAGATGGGCGAGATACTTGACGGGGCCGCCGTCCTGATAACCGGTCTGGGCAAATGCTTCGCCGTTTGAGTCGAGCAGCATGATCGTGGGGAACCCTTCGATTGCGAACTTCTCGGAGAGGGCCTTGTTCTTGGCCTTCACCTCAGCGCTCTGCTGCTTCTTCTGAGGATAGTCGAGTTCGACGAGGACGAAGTCCTTGGTCGCCGCGGCGAACTCCTTCTGGTCGAAGACTTCCTTCTTCAGGCGGATGCACCAGCCGCACCAGTCGCTGCCGGTGAAGTCGACCAGGATCGCCTTCTTCTCGGCCTTGGCGACCTTGATGCCTTCATCGAGATCGGTTAGCCAGACATCGGCGGCGGAAAGGGAGAGGGCGCTCAGGCAGAGAGCGACGGCGGCGAAAAAACGGCGGGGCATCCCTCAAGGAAACTCCGCCCTCGGAACGAGGCAACCCGCAATCAGCCAACCCTGCGTTGCCAATATGAAGTTTATACCTCAGTTACCCCCTATGGCCGGTACCCGCATCCTCCTTGTCGACAATGGTTCTTATGAACCCACGGCCACCTTAGCCCTGCGCGGAATGGCCCAGGAGGTCGGCAAACTCATCGGCCAAGAAGTCCGCCCAGTCTCGACGATGCACTCGACCAAGATCGACCCTGCCCTGCTCGGCGGACAACCGGCGGTCATCTTCGAAGGCGCCGTCCAACAGGCCAAGGCTGACGGCATCGACGAACTGGTCGTACTCCCGCTCTTCATCGGCCCCAGCCGCGCGATCACAGAATACCTACCCAAGGTCTTCGCCGAAGCCAAACCGGGCAAGATGAAGCTCAGCATCCGCGAACCGCTCTTCGGCCCGGAGCTGATCAGCATGCTAATCGACAACCTCAAGTCGAGCGGATGGAGCAAAGGCAGCGGGACGGTGCTGCTCTGCGATCATGGGTCACCCATTCCCGAGGTGACGCGTTGCCGTAACTTCTTCTCCAGCGCCATCCGTACTCAGCTCGGATTGAAGGACGAAGAACTCATCGCCTGCTCGATGGAACGCCGCGAGGGAGCGGAATATGACTTCAACGAACCCCTCCTCGAAGACGCCCTCCAACAGGCAAAGGGCGAGGCGGTCATCCTGATGCTTTTCCTGCTGCCGGGCCGTCATGCAGGGTCCGATGGTGACGTCGCGACAATCGCCAAAGAACACGCCCCCGCGGGCCTCCGCTGGAAACTCAGTTCGCTGCTCGGCACGCACCCCGCCCTGCCCGCCCTGCTATTCCGACGCCACCTCGTCGCCTTTACGTTTAAGTCGGCCAAGAACATCATCATCGGCACCTTACTCCTCTTGGGCTTGCTGCCCGCCATGCTCAGCATCCTGACGCCCCGCAGCACAAGCTCAGAGGGTCGAATCATAATCTTGGCGGGCGGAGTCGTCGCGATTCTCGCCTTCGTCTTCTTCACCTTCCGGGCGAAGTTCTGGAAAAAGTTCTGATCTCAGGCGAACGCCGCGATGCGGCCCATCAGGCCGGCATGACGAGGCGGAGCGACGACGGCGCCGACGATTGCGATGAGCGGAGTAGGCAGCACGGAGACGTCGACCTTACCTGCAGCAAGATCGATCAGCGTGGTGAGCACGTCCGAGTTACCTTCCTGCGAGACTTTCGAGAGGAGACGAATCGGCAGATCGGCCTGAGCGCCCGCGGCGATGAGCTTCACGGCGACGGAGGGCAAGGCCTTCGCACCCATGTAAAGACAGAGCGTGGCACCCGTCTCGATGTGAGCCTTCCAGTTCTGATCGCTGCCGTCGGCGCAATGACCGGTAAGGAAAGTGACGGAGGCGGCCTTGCCGCGATGTGTCAGCGGGAACGCAGCGTCGGCGCCAGCCGCGGTCGCGGCGGTGATACCCGGTACGACTTCAAAAGGAATGCCATGGGCGGCGAGATGATCCATCTCTTCACCGAGACGACCGAAGATGCCAGGATCGCCGCCCTTGAGCCGCACGATGAGACCGCCCTGACGCGCTTCTCGCACGATCACGGCATTGATTTCGTCCTGCGTCATCGAATGCACCCCGCAGCGCTTGCCGACCGGCACGATCCTCGTGGTCGCTGGAATCTCGTCCAAAAGGGCGTCTCCCGGGAGGGCGTCATGGATGACGACATCCGCCTGCTTGAGCAAACGTAGCCCCCTCACGGTGATCAGGTCCGGAGCTCCGGGTCCTGCACCGACGAAGGCCACCCGGCCGATGTCATAATTTACCATTTATTTAAACTTGACCCCTATTTATGTAATCCTAACTCATCTTATCAAGTATTAAATCATGGACCCTATCTCCGGCAAGCCCCTCGCGAAGAACGAACTGATGAAAGCGGATAAACCCGACCTTTCGGGTAATATTCGCGAAACCCTCGCCAACCCCGCAGCCGACCGCTTCACCGGGGATGACGAGCAGTTCATCAAGTTCCACGGCATCTACCAGCAGGATGACCGCGACAAGCGCAAGACGGGCAAAGAGTACTCCGTCATGGTGCGCACGCGCCAGACCGGCGGCATCGTCCCAGCCTCCCAGTACATCGTCTACGACGAGCTCTCCGGCCGCTTCGCCAACGGCACCCTCCGCATCACTTCGCGCCAGACTTTCCAGTTCCACGGCGTGTTGCAGCAAGGCATCGGCCCGCTGATCAAGTCGATCAACGACGCCCTCTCCTCCACCCTCGCCACCTGCGGCGACGTGAACCGTAACGTGACCGCTCCGTCCAATCCGCCCGTCGACCATGTCGCCGTGCAGGTCGACGAAGATGCTTTCGCCATCACCCGCGCCCTGCTCCCGACCACTACGGCCTATCATTCCATCTGGGTGGACGGCGTGCAAGTCGACCTCGGTCTCGGCGACAAGGTTTCCAAGGCGGCCGCTTCCGCCGACCAGGCTAATCCGTACATGCCTCCGCCCGCCGACACGGACGAGTCCGGCGCACCTGCCGATCCGCTCTACGGCAAGACCTACCTGCCTCGTAAATTTAAGACCGGCTTCGCCATCCCTCCGAATAACGACACGGACATCTTCACCAACGACATGGGCTACGTGGCCATCGTCGAAAACGGTAAGCTCGTCGGCTACAACCTACTCGTCGGCGGCGGTCTCGGCACCTCCCACGGCAATAAGGCCACCTTCCCTCGCCTCGCCGACGTCATCGGCTTCATCACCCGCGAACAGGTCGTCGAAGTCGGCTCCGCCGTCGTCGCCATCCACCGCGATTGGGGTGATCGCACCGACCGCAAGCACGCCCGTATCAAGTACGTCCTGCAGGAAAAGGGCGTAGAATGGTTCCGCGCCGAACTCGGTAAGCGCCTCGGCGCCCCACTCCCGGCAGCCAAGCCCTTCCTCTTCCGTGGCCAGGGCGACGCCTTCGGCTGGTTCAAGCAGCTCGACGGCAACTGGTTCCTCGGACTCTTCGTCGAGACCGGCCGCGTCAAGGACGCCGACAGCTACAAGCTGAAGACCGCGCTCCGTTCTATCGCCGAGCAGTTCGGCCCGACGTTCCGCCTTACCGCCACGCAGAACCTCATCCTCTCCGACATCAAGGATGCCGATAAGGCCGCCATCGAAAAGGTGCTGCATGACCACGGTTGCGCTATCGTCTTCAACCCCGGCCTGATCAAAGGACGCGGCATGGCCTGCCCGGCTCTCCCGACCTGCGGACTCGCCCTCGCCGAATCTGAACGCGTCTTCCCGAAGTTCCTCGCGAAACTCGAAGAAGGTCAGGCCGCCGCGGGCATCGCCAACGAAGAGCTCGTCGTGCGCATGACCGGCTGCCCCAACGGTTGCGCCCGTCCTTATAACGCCGAGATCGGCCTCGTGGGCAAAGCCCCCGGCAAGTACAATATCATGCTCGGCGGCAACCGCGAAGGTACCCGCCTCGCTCGCCTCTGGAAGGAAGCCGCCCTCGCCGACGAAATTCCGGTTCTCATCGGCGAACTGTTCAAGCAGTACGCCAAGGAACGCACCACCGGCCAGGCCTTTGGTGATTGGGTCGACCAGGCTCCCGTCTGGCCCGCCGCTGCTGCCGCCTAATCTCGTCGATGGCCGACCTCGACCCAGACCGCATCCCGGATCTCGACGTCCGTCTCTCGACGCTGGCGCCGGTGGACCGTCTGCGCTGGGCCTACGAGACCTTTGGCGCCCGCGCCGGTATTGGCACGAGCTTCCAGCCCGCCGGTATCGTCATCCTGCATCTCGCCAAGACCGCCGGCATTCCGCTCCAAGCCTTCACGCTCAACACTGGTCTACTCTTCCCCGAGACGCTTGAGTTCAAGGCGAAGCTCGAAGCCCATCTCGGCATCAAGGTTGAAGAAGTGCACCCTGCGCAAACGGTCGAACAGCAGGCCGCCCAATACGGCGCTGAACTTTGGAAGCGCGATCCCGAGAAGTGCTGCGAACTCCGCAAGGTCGATTCGCTCGGCAAGAAACTTTACGACCTCGATCTCTGGATCACCGGCATGCGCCGCGACCAGAGTGCTGAGCGTTCCGCGACCCCGCTCCTCTCGCTCGCCGCCCGTCCCGATAACTCAGACGTCTGGAAACTCAATCCGCTCGTCGACTGGAGCCGCGACCAAGTCTGGGCCTACCTCAAGGAACACGGCCTGCCCCACAATGTCCTGCACGACCGCGGCTTCCGTTCGATCGGCTGCTTCCCGTGCACCTTGCCTACTTCTGGCGGAGACGAACGCGGCGGCCGCTGGCCTGGCTTCGATAAGAAGGAGTGCGGACTGCACACGCGTACCAAGAAGTAAGCCTCTCTTCATCCTTCATCATCCATCTGTCTTTAAATCCTTCATCTGCATTTCTTCAGCCAATGTCCCGCAACGCTCAAAACGACCACCTCACGCGCCTCGAACAGACGTCGATCCACGTCTTCCGCGAAGCGTTCGCAAACTTCCGCTCAGTCTGCATGCCCTGGTCCATGGGCAAGGATTCCAATGTCCTCATCTGGCTCGCCCGTAAGGCCTTCTGCGGCAAGATCCCCTTCCCGCTCCTGCACATCGACACGACCTACGAATTCCCGGAGATGTATGAGTTCCGCGAAAAGGCCAAGGTCATCCACGGCATCGACCTGATTGTCCGCGTCAACGAAGACGCGATCCGTCGCGGCATCGGTTACGCCACGCACGACCCGGTGACTGTCACGCACGAGCTCAAGACCGTTCCGTTTAAAGCTGCGATCGATGAATTCAAGTGGGACGCCCTCGTCACCGGCATCCGCCGCGACGAAGACCCGACCCGCGCTAAGGAGCGCTGGTTCTCCCCTCGTTCCGCCGAAGGCAACTGGGACTACAAGGACCAGCCGCCGGAATTCTGGGGCCAGTTCGCCAGCTCCGCCCCTGAAGGCGGTCACGTCCGCGTGCAGCCGCTCCTGGAATGGACCGAGCTCGACATCTGGGAATACATCCGCCGGGAGAACATCCCTAACCCGACCCTCTACTTCGCCCGCGACGGCAAGCGCTTCCGCTCCCTCGGTTGCCATCCGATCACGCACCCGGTCGACAGCCCAGCGAGCAACATCGATGAGGTCATCGAGGAACTAAAGCTCACGAAGACCAGCGAACGCGCCGGTCGCGCCCAGGACCACGTCGGTCGCAACTCGATGCAGGAACTCCGCGCCAAGGGCTTCATGTGAGCCCCCACTAACCACCATGAACACCCAATCCCTCTCCCAACCTGTGAGCACCTCCCTTCCCTCCGTCGAAGACCATCGCAAGATGCACGTCGTCGTCGTCGGCCAC
>Ga0209190_1000487_pt1 | contig 28931 bp, 51 predicted proteins | sample M_140205_XF_Meta_FD_187315 | JGI IMG/M metagenome (GOLD analysis project Ga0209190, IMG submission 187315) | Freshwater microbial communities from Lake Montjoie, Canada to study carbon cycling - M_140205_XF_MetaG (SPAdes) (version 2) | ecosystem: Environmental > Aquatic > Freshwater > Lake...
GTAAAACTAGAGTAATTGATTTTATAGGTAACTCTAAAAAAGCTGTAGCTGATTTTTATATTAAATTAGAAAAAGAATTAAAAACTAAAAAAGTAACTTTAACAATTGAATAATATGAATAATATTCCTGAGCCAATTAAAAATGTTTTAGATGAAGCTGCTAATCAGTATTCATCAAGTCCTTCTACTACTAATGCAGGTTTTTTCTTACGTTTAGTATGTAAGTTTATTAAACCAAGTACTATTATTAAAATGTTTGCTCACAAACTAGGATAATAATTTAATTTATAAATGCCACTTTAATTAGTAGCTTTTTTATTTATAATTATAAGTTAAAAACAATTTATTTAACATTTGTTAATAACATAGTTTTTTTAAATTCATTTTTTTTCTATAAATTTGTGCTATAATTTTAACACAAAGAAATATAATGAAATTAGAATATATAGTTAATTGTAAGTACTATGGTGTTTCTAAAGTATATAATAAAGTTTTCTATTCAGATAAAGAATATTTTAACTTTAAGGAATGGATAACACATAAGAAAGGATATACTAATGTTAAGTTTCTTAAAAAAGTAGTTCAAGATAGATCTATATCTCCACTTCAAGTTAAATTAGAAAGAAAAAATACAAAAGATAAATTAAAACAATACTTATTACATAATAAAAAAGAAGTATTATTTTTTAAGTTTATATATTGTTTAATACATAATGAAGAAATAGTTTATGTAGGTAAAACAATTAATATACAGAATAGAATCTTAGAACATAAAAAAGATAGTACTAAGGTTTTTGATAGTTTTTCTGTAATATCTCAATTACCAAACGAAATACCAGATAACGAATTACTTGCTTTAGAAGAAAAGTACATTAAGTTATTAAAACCTAAATATAACATTATACATAATAAAGTATAAACAAATTTGCTTACATTTGTACTATGAAAGCTAAAACAAAATCACAACTAGTAAAAGATTTAGATGCAGTATTTAGCAAGTATATTAGATACTCTAATTCTAAAAATGGATATTGCACCTGTATTACTTGTGATAGAGAATATGAAGTAAAAAAAATACACTGTGGCCATTTTATGAGTAGGCAATATATGAGTACTAGGTGGGATGAAAGAAATGTAGCTCCACAATGTTATGGATGTAATGTAATGCAACAGGGTAAACAATTCGAGTTTAGCTTAAAAATAGGAAAAGAACTATCAGAAGAATTATACTTACTTTCTAAACAAACTAAAAAATGGAGTTTAGATGAAATAAAAGATATGATAGAACAATATAAAGACAAATTAAAAGAATTTTCTTAGTTTTCATAGTAATTTTGTTTGTGATTGGGTAGCTTAACGGCTACCCTTTCTTTTTGCAATGTGTTAAAATTATGTTAAAGTATTAATACTTAGTTTGATATTAAAAAAATAGTTATATATTTGCTTCATAATTAAAAATATATACTATGAAAGATTTAATTGATTACCAAAGATTTCAAGTAGAAGCATTACAAAGAAAAGTTTGCGACCTTGAAAGTAAATTAAACGAAGTTAAAACCTATGTTTTTGAACTTTGTGAGGATGACTGTCCTAATGACTACAAAACAATTATTAAACAACAACTTTACGAAATTAGCAAGTAATGAAATTATTACACGAAAAACTAAGCAAAATCCAAGTAGAATTTAAATCGAATAAGAGTAAATTTAATTCATTTGGTAAGTACAATTTTAGAAGTGCAGAAGATATCTTAGAAGCACTAAAACCATTTAATGAAAAGTATGGTGTATATTTTACTATAAATGAGGAATGTTTATTTTATGGTGATATACCAACTATTTCTTCAGCAGCAACTATACACGATATTGATGGTGTACAAGAAATTAAAGCTACTGCAATAGTAGGAGTAGATTTAGCACAGAAAGGTATGCAGATTCCACAAGCTTTTGGTTCAGCTTCTAGTTATGGTAAAAAGTATGCTTTAGGTAACTTATTACTTATTGACGATACACAAGATGCAGATGCAACTAATACACACGGAAAAGAAAGTAAACCAGAAGTTAAAGAAAAAGAGTTATCTTGGTTGAATAAAAATACACCTGAATTTACACAAGCTATTGAATATTTAAAAAAAGGTGGTAAATTAGCAGCAATAGAAACTAAATATAAATTATCAAAATCAGTAAAAGACGAACTATTAAAAATTAAATAAATAACAATTAAATTAAAAATTATGAGTACATTATTAAACATTGGAATTAAACAACAAGATGGAAGTTATAAAAATTATACTTTATCTTTAAATGATGAAACTAACGGATACGGACAAAACGTATCAGTATGGGAATCACAAACTAAAGAACAACAAGCTGCAAAAGAACAAAGAAACTTTGTAGGTAACGGAAAAGTAGTTTGGACTGATGGGAATGTTAAAGTAGCTGATAAAGTTGTAACTAATACAGAACACAACAACGCTAGAAACATTAAAGTAAATGGTGCTGAGGTAGTTGCTGATTTACCATTTTAATTTATCAAGGGTAGTGTAAAAGCTACCCTTTTTTTAAACAAAAAACTATGAAAGTAACAGATAAAATAACAATAACAAATGAGGATAATATGCTGCTTATGGCTAGATATCCTGATAAATATTTTGATTTGGCTATTGTAGATCCACCTTATGGAATTAATGCAGAACAAGGAACTAATAGAAAAAGTAGAAAACAATTTGCAGATAAAAAAAGTGGATGGGATTCAAAACCACCTGAATTAAAATATTTCAATGAATTAATTAGGGTATCAAAAAATCAAATTATATGGGGTGCAAATCATTTTATAGAATTAATACCTAATGCAAATAGTAAAAGTTGGTTAGTTTGGGATAAAAAAAACCCAGAAAGAAATTTTGCAGATGCAGAATTAGCTTGGTGCTCAAATTTAGAAGTAGTTAGAATAATTAATTTAAAAAGAGTACAGGAATTAAATAGAGATGATAATGGTAAAATTCACCCAACACAAAAACCTGTAGCTTTATATAAATGGATGTTAGATAAATATGCAGAAGAAAACTTTAAAATATTAGACACACATTTAGGATCAGGTAGTATTGCAATAGCTTGTCACGATTACGGATATGAACTTACAGCCTGTGAACTTGATAAAGAGTATTACGAAAAAGCAATACAAAGAATAACTAACCATACTAACCAACAAAAACTTTTCTAAATATGTTAGCGAATTTATTAGATATACAAAAAAACATTTTAGATGTTAAATATGGTAGAGTTAAAGAAGGACTTAAAATTAACATACCAGAATTTGACGAACATATTAGATTTAAACCTGCAAACTTTAACGTAATTATAGGACACGCAAACGTAGGAAAAACTACAGTTATACTTTACTTAATGACTATGTACACTATAAAGCATAATATTAAGTGGTTAATATTTTCAAGTGAAAATACATCAACTTCAGTAGCTAGAAAAATACTAGAATTTGCTAGAAATAAAGCAATACAGCAGATGACTGATGATGAAATAGAATATGGTTTAAATTGGGTATTACAGCACTTTAAAATTATTGATGTAGATAAACTATATACTTACAAAGATTTGCTTAAAGAAGCTAAAGAAATATACTCTGAATGGACTTACGATGGTTTACTAATTGATCCTTATAATTCACTTGCAAAAGATAAAGATTTAATGAAAAATGTAGGTAGCCACGAATACGATTACCAAGTAAGTAGCGAAATGCGTTTATTTTGTAAAGAAAATCAAATATCTATTTGGTTAAATACTCACGCTGTTACAGAAGCTTTAAGAAGGGTACACCAAAAAGAACACGAATACAACGGCTTACCTGTACCACCAAATATGGCAGATGTAGAAGGTGGTGGTAAATGGGGTAACAGAGCAGATGATGTATTTACTATTCATAGATATACTCAGCATCCTACAGATTGGATGATTAGCGAAGTACACGTTAGAAAAGTTAAAGAAGTAGAAACAGGTGGCAGACCAACTTCAATAGATGCACCTATTAAATTAAGAATGATGCCTAACAATATTGGCTTTACTTACGCAGGTATTAATTTACTTCAAGCAAAAAATATTAAAGGTTTAGATTTTTAGTTATCTACTTATTAAAAATTAATTTATACATTTGAACTATGGAAAAAATCACAATTAAAAATCATTTAAACGATTTACAATTAAGCACTAGCAGAATGTTAGTTTATCACTCTGATAATGCAGAGCTATTAACCTACTTTAAAAATGTAACTTTTAAGTTACAAATGATAGAGGAGTTAATTAATGCAGAAGATAGCTTAGATTTCGCAGTTATTGAAGAAGCATTTAAAACGATTTTAAAGCAAGATAATGAATTAACTAATATAGAAATTAATATACAGGTTAAACCCGCTTTAAAAGAAATAAAAATAGGTAAAATTAAAGCTAAACTATTCAATTATGATATTGCTTATTAGTATTTTAATATTTTCTCTTATAACTTGGGCAGTGTACTCAGGTAAAGAGCTTCAGTTTGCAATTATTCACGGCTTTATGATAGGTTTTTTATATGATGTAGATCAACAAGAAGAAGAAAACTACCACACTATACAAGTATTACTAGGTATTTTATCAATTAATATTTTATGGGAATCTTAGAAAAAGTTTCACAGTACCAAGATTACTTAGTTGAGTTAGCTTCTGTATTTGATGCTGATTTTGCTGAAGATATTGTACAAGAGTTTTATCTTTTACTGCATAAGTATAAAATTACTGAAGAACAAATGTTTACTAATGGTAAATTAAATAGAGGTTATTGCTTTATTATTATTAGAAACATACATTTTCAGATTTACAATATAAAAAAAAGGATAACTAAATGCGAACTAAACGAAGAAATTTACAATATGGTAGATGATTTCGATTTAGAAAAAGAGCTAGATTGGAACGAATTTAGAACTAAAGCAGAATCTGAGGTAAATAACTGGGATTGGTACGATAAAAAACTATTTTCTATTTATAGAGATTCTAATATAAGTATTAGAGGACTAGCAAAAGAAACAGGAATAAGCTTTGTAAGTATATTCCACTCACTAAAAAAGCATAAAGAAAAATTAAAAGAATTACTTAAAGAAGATTACGATAACTTAAAACTTTAAAATTATGGCAAAAGGAAGAAAACCAAAAGGACTAGGTGATACTGTAGAACAAATAACAGAAGCTACAGGTATTAAAGCAGTAGTAGAAGCTTTATCAAAAGCTACAGGAATAGATTGTGGATGTAGTGCAAGAAAAGAATTTTTAAATAAGATTTGGAGCTACAGAAAACCAAACTGCTTAGAGCAAGAAGATATAGATTTTTTACTACCTTATTTTCAGTTTAAAAAAGAAACTTTAACACCAAAAGAACAATGGAGAATTAAAGATATTTATAAAGCTGTATTTAATGAGGTAATACAAGATAGTAATTGTGCTAGTTGCTGGAGAGATACTTTAAACGATTTAAGAAAAGTTTACGAAACTCAGCAGGATGCATAACTGGAAAGAACAAGATCTATTTCTTTGGTTAAAAGAAAATATCTATAAGGACTTGGTTAAATCTAAAAACCAAATGAGCCGATGGGATTGCTACTCACCACAATTCAAACATAGAATAGAATTAAAATGTAGAACAGCACACTACGATAATATGCTTTTAGAAAAAAAGAAATATGATGCTATGTTAGCAGAATGTGAAAAGCATTTAGATATTCCTATTTATGTTAATTCTACTCCAAGAGGTGTTTACTTTTGGAATTTACTAATGGTAAAACCTGATTGGGAAACTAATAACAAAAACCCTGCTTCAACACACTTTAGCTTACGATACAAAGTTTCAAAAGAAGTAACTTATTTAAAAATTAACTCAGAAAACATTTTAAAAGAAATATGAAAACAATAAAACGACGCAATTATATTAATTTCCGTCAACAAACTGACGTAATTATATTAATTTCCGTCATTATGTTGACGAAAATAAGTTTTTTAATTCACATAGATAAATAACAATATGAATATAATACAACTAGAATACTTAAAATCAATTATCTTAGGGCAACTACTTTTAGAAGCTAACGATAATTTAAAAACTACTACACAATACAGACAAAGTTTAAAGAATAGAATTAACTCTTTAAATAAAGATTTAGAAAGTATAGTAAGTGAAGAATATGTTAAGATGCATAAATCAGAGCCTGAAATGCTTTTAAATATAGAAAGAAAGATAGAAAGTTTAGTACATAAACTAGCAACTAAAACAATAGATGAGCTAGTAATGATAGAAGCTATTATAGAAAAGTACGAAACTAATAAAGATTGGTTTTTAGAATACGCAGAAGCTGAATTTTTAAGAATAGAATAATGGCACAGGTAGATATGAGAGCAACCCAGTTACATTACGAAAACAATAAAGGTTACGATGTAATAGATTTTATCAAAGATTATAACTTAAACTTTAATAGAGGTAATATAATTAAATACCTTGCAAGAGCAGGTAAAAAAGATAACGAACTTCAGGACTTAAGAAAAGCTTTAGATTACCTACAAAGAGAAATAGAGCATTACGAAATGTTACAAACTGAATGGATAGAAAACAATAAATAATTTATACTATGCCAATACCACAACCACAACCAAAAGAGAAAGATCAGGAGTTTTTACAAAGATGTATGATAGATGACAAAATGGTAAAAGAATATCCAGACAAAGACCAGCGTTACAGCATTTGTATCGCACAAATTAAGGGAAGCAAATAGCTTCCTTTTTTGTTAAATAAATGTTAAAGTATTTTTTTATTAAAATAATATGTTTACATTTGTATATAATTTAAAAACAAATAACTATGAACAAGCAAGAAATTATTACAAAACTAGAAAGATTATTAGCTTTATCAGAAGCTAGAGAAGATGTTTACTTGGTAGCTAATTTAATGGATATTATAGCTGCTTTAACAAAAGAATTTGATTTAAGTGATATGTACGCACAAGAAGTCAGAGAAGTATTAAATACAGATGAAACTATGAATTTATTAAATAACATTAAAATAAGATAATATGATAACTACATTTGACGGAAAACGTTGGGATAAACAAGAAATATTAGATAATATGTATGATGATAATTTCTACTATGGTTACTTAGGGCAAAACGCTTTAAGTAGTTCAAGTATTAAAACTTTATTATCTTCTCCTAAAACTTATTACTTTACTACTAAATACGGCTCAGGAGAAACACAAGCTTTAAGAGATGGTAAACTATTTCATACAATGGTATTAGAGCCAAACAAATTAGACAATATGATATTTGTAGAAGCTGCTACAAAAGCAAGTAAAGAATACAAACTAGCAAAAGAAACAGGAAAAGAAGTTTATACCAATAGCGAACTAAAAGCAGCAGAAAGATTAACAGACGCTTTGTTTAGAAATGAAGCAGTAAAAGAATACTTAACAAAAGCAGAATTTGAAGTACCACAAATAGCTATGATAGATGGAATACCAATTAGAGCAAAAGCAGATATACTAAAAGGCAATACTATTATAGATTTAAAAACTACTACAGGTATAAAAGATTTTAGATACTCAGCAGATAAATATAGTTACGATTTACAAGCTTGGCTGTATAGAGAAATGTTTGGAGTAGATAACTTTGTATTTATTGCAATAGATAAAGGTAGTTTAGATATAGCTATATTTGAATGTAGTGATGAATTTTATGCTAAAGGTGAAGAAAAGTTTAAACAAGGTATTAGCAACTATAAATACTTCTTTCAAACTGAAGGAGTAGACCTGGACCAATATGTATTAAGAGGAATTTTGTAATGGATAAAGAAAGAATAGAAGAACACTTTAAAATAGCTTTGTATGAAATTGAAAACGGAAGTACAATAGATGAACTAAGAGAAATTATTACAGAGTATGAAGCTGTAGAAGATTATGAAGTTTGTGCTGGTATTTACAGAGCTATTGAAATGGTTTCTTTTATAACTTTAACTATAATTGCAAAACAATTAGGAAGTAAAATAAGATTAAGATTTAAGAAATGATAAAAGAAGAAATAAAAAATAAGGTATTAAATACAATACAAAAAGTAACAGGAGTAGATATAACAACTAAAACACGAAAGTATGAGTTTATAGAAGCTAGAATGATTTACTATAAGCTATTAAGAGATAGAGGCTATTCATTACAAGAGATAGGAGATACACTAAATAAAAACCACGCTACAGTATTACACGGAATTAATGTATTTAACGATATTAAAGATTACGATAAAGATTTAATGGAAAAGTATAGTGCAGCAATACAATTACTAGCAGGAGAAAAGATAAGTAAGTATGTAACTACTGAAGAATTAACTGTAGGTTTTGGTAATTGGTTACTTATGCTAGGAAAAGAATTACCAGTAACATTAGAAGTATACCAACAATTTAAAAAAGAAGCAGGATATGAATAAACAAAATATTTACGATGTAATAGATATACTATATAAACAACCTAAGTGCTACCTATGGGATAAACAATACAACCAATGGGAAGAAGACGACTTTAAATGTTTACAAACTATAGTAGATAATACTTACGATGGTAAGATAAAAACTAAGAAAAGAAAAACAATTACAATACTATCACCAGATAAAGAATTCTATACATTTACTACATATAAAGAAGCAGCTACCTTTTTAAAAGTTAAACTACCTGTAATATCTATAGCAGTAAAGAAAGGATATAATATTAATGGACACAAAATAGTTTAAGATATGAAATATTTATTAATTTGGATGTGTTATGAATTTATAAGGCCTAAGATTATTTGGTTATGGTATTATTTAATAAGTAAAGGACAATAAGATGAAAGAAAAACAAAAGCAATCAGATCTACAAAGAATAAAAAGAGTAATGAACTTCTACTATAATAGAGGATGTAATAAAGAATCAGTAAATGATTTATATAAAAAGATACTTAAACAAAGATATGAAAACATTTAATAGTATTTCAGGTGGTAAAACAAGTGCTTATTTAGAAGTTAATTATCCTAGTGATTATAGAGCATTTTCATTAGTAAGAACAAATGATATTAATTGTTTATTCCCTGATAAAAAATTACGACAAATGGTATCAGATGAATTAGGAATTGAATTTATAGGAACTTTAGAAGATAATATAATAATAAATACTATTTTTGATTTAGAACAATTTACAGGAAGAAAAATTAAATGGGTTACAGGTAAAACTTTTGAAGAAGTTATAGATAGAAAATCAGGAATACCAAATTTACCTCAACCAATGAGAAGATTTTGTACAAAAGAATTAAAAGTTGATCCATTATTTAATTATTGGAAATCTTTAAATATTGATGCTTGGGAATGTCGTTTTGGTTTTAGAGCAAATGAAACTAATAGGGCAAAAAATACAAATAATAAATTAAATGAAAATGGTTTATTAACCCACAAAGGTATTATAGGAAAATCTAAAAATGGAAATAATATATGGAAATCATTTGAATATCAAAAGCCAAGTTATCCATTAATAGAAGATAATATTTATAAAGATAAAATAGAGTTATTTTGGAAAGATAAACCTGTTCGATTTGCTTGGATGAATAATTGCGTAGGATGTATGCATAAAAATCCTATACTTTTAAAAAAAATGATGGGATTGCATCCTGAAAAATTACAATGGTTTATTGAAAAAGAAAATCAAGCAAAAGTTATGAAAGGTAATACTTGGAGGCAAGATATTACTTATGCTGAAATTCAAAAATGGCAACCTCAATACGAAATGTTTTTTGATGATTTCAATGAATGTGATTCTGGATTCTGTGGAGTTTAACAATTAGTTATTTATATTATTTTTAAATTGAATAAACAAATTAATTCAAATGGAAAATAAAAGAGGTGGAGCAAGAGATGGAGCAGGTAGACCAAGTAAAGCTTCAGAAGTAGCATTAATTGAAAAGCTTACTCCATTAGAGCCTTTAGCATTTGCAGCATTAGAAAAAGGTTTAGAAAGAGGTGATTTTAAATTCACACAATTATTCTATAACTACTATGCTGGTAAACCAAGAGAAACAAAAGATGTAACTCTTACAACTGAACAGCCTATATTTGATTTAAACGATTTAGGCGACCTGTAATAAACGATAATGGAATTTATAGTAACTACTGCTTTAAAGAAGTTATTGAAGCTTAAAAAGCGTATAAAGGTAGTTAGAGGTGGTACATCTGCTTCTAAAACCTTTTCTATTTTACCTATACTAATAGATAGAGCAATTAAAACACCTAAATTAGAAATAAGTGTAGTATCTGAATCTATACCACATTTACGCAGAGGTGCATTAAAGGACTTCTTAAAAATAATGATGGCACTAGGTAGATATAGCGATAATCAATTTAATAAGAGTACACTTAAATACACTTTTGGTAATGGTAGCTATATTGAATTCTTTAGTGTAGATCAACCTGATAAATTAAGAGGAGCTAGAAGAAATGTACTTTATGTTAATGAGTGCAATAATGTAGATTTTGATTCTTACTATCAGTTAGCTATTAGAACAAGTGGTGATATATGGTTAGATTACAATCCAAGTAGTTTGTTTTGGGTAGATAGAGAAATAATAAACCAAGAAGATGTTGACTTCATCACACTTACCTATTTAGATAATGAAGCACTACCTGAAACTATTGTAAAAGAAATTGAATCAGCAAAAGAGAAATCTAAAACTTCTAGTTATTGGGCTAACTGGTGGCAAGTATACGGACTAGGTTTAACAGGCTCTTTAGAAGGTGTATGTATTCCTGATTGGCAAGAAATACAATTACCTGCAGAAGCTAGGTTATTATGTTACGGAATGGACTGGGGTTATAGTAATGATCCTACAAGTTTAATTGCTATGTACAAGTATAACGATGCTTTTATATTTGATGAGTTAGTATACCAAAAAGGTTTACTTAATTCTGATATAAGCGACCTACTTAAAACAAATGAAGTTAACGATATTATTTATGCTGATAGTGCAGAGCCTAAATCAATAGCTGAGTTAAACAGTTATGGGCATAATATATTACCAGTTAGTAAAGGTAGAGATAGTATCGTATATGGGCTTAATTTAATTAATCAAAATAAAGTTTATGTAACATCTAGGAGTAAGAACTTAATAAACGAATTAAGAAACTATGTATGGATGGTAGATAAAACAGGAAACAAATTAAACAAACCTATTGATGCTTACAATCACGCTATAGATGCTATGCGTTATGCACTTACTTCACAATTAGAGAATCCACATAAAGGAAATTACTTTGTATATTAAATGACTTACGGAGAAATAATATCAGTTATACAATGCTACATACACCACAGTACAGGACAGCAAGTAAATATTAACTTACCTAGAAATATAGGTGAGATTAAAAAGATGAAAGCTATGTATGAAGTAGCTATCCAAATGTTAAAGTTTTGTTAAAGTTTTTTTAGTTTAAAATATTGTTTGTAGTTTTACACCATAATTAAAAACAAAAACTATGAAATACTTTTTACAGAACAAACGACCACAGCTTACATTTGCTTATTTAGTGTTAATCTATGTAATAATTCAAATAGCTAGAATATGATAGATCCTACAGAAACTTGGACAGGTGATTGGGAGTATAGCAACGAAAGAAACTTCTGGCACAATCAGGACTTTGAAAGTGATGAAGCTAAGATATATGTTAAAGAACTAGAAGCTAAAATATCTAGCACAAGAAAAGAACTAACTAAGCTTAGAGATTATTTTAAAACAACCAATCAAATATTACTTACAAATGAACTTGAAGGAATACTTAAAAGACTACAATAAAACAATGGAAGCTTTTAAATGGTGTATAGAGAATGGTATTACTATTTACCCTATCTGCTTACAAGAGTTTTATATGGAAGGCAAAAGAAAGATAAACAAAGTAAAGATAGAAATAAATATAAACGGAAGTAAGATACAGGGTAAACAAATATACAAGCAGGATCAGGAACTGCACAATAAAATAAACGAATTATATTTGCATTATAAAAACAGAGCTTCATAATTAGTAGGTTAAATTTTGTTTGGTTAGGGTAGTCAGAAATGGCTACCTTTTTTACTTTATACAAATAGCTAGATTAATTATTTTTAAAATAAAAATGAAAGTAGAAATTAATGTACCTGAAACTTTATCTGAAGTAAAATTAGAACAGTATCAAAAGTACGTTAAACTTATAACTGATAATGAAGCTTCTGATTTTGTAAATCAAAAAACACTAGAGATATTTTGTAACCTACCTTTAACAGATGTTATTAGAATTAGTTATAGTTCAGTTGATGAAATACTAACACACTTAAATAGTTTGTTTTCTAAAAAGTATTTTCTTAAACCTACATTTGAATTATACGGAAAAGAGTTTGGTTTTATTCCTAACCTAGAAGAAATTACATTTGGTGAATATATAGATTTAGATACTTATTTAAAAGATACTTCTACTTGGCACAAAGCTATGGCTGTGTTATATAGACCAGTTAAAAAGAAGATAAAAAATATGTATCTAATAGAAGATTATAACGGCTCTGATAAATACGCTGAAGTAATGAAAGATAGTCCTTTAGATGTTATGCTAGGTGCTATGGTTTTTTTTTACACTTTAGGCAGCGAATTACTGAACGATACGATGGACTATTTACAAGCTCAGAAGCTGGAACGATTGGAGATTACTCAAGGGAGCAACAATTCTCGGCTAAATATGGATGGTATCAATCAATCTATGGAATCGCTAAAGGAGATCTCACAAAGTTTGATATGGTTACCAAGCTTCCATTACACCAATGCTTAACTTGGTTAACATTTGAAAAAGAAAAAACAGAAATAGAAATAGCAAACATAAAAAGAAATGGTATATAATTTAATTGAAACTATAAAAGGAGCTTTAATAAACGAGCCTTTTTGCAATACAGTAACAGAAGGTGATATATTTCAAGTTGATTTAAATAAACGCACTATATTCCCTTTAACGCATATTATAGTTAATTCTTCAACGCATCAAGGTAATGTTATTTCTTTTAACGTTACAATGCTTTGTATGGATATGATAAACCAAAAAGAGCAAGACAATAAAGTGGATATTTGGAATACTCAGCATTTATTAGCTACAAGAGTTTTAGATATTTTAAACAGAGGTGATTTAAGAGATGGTACTTACGAGTTAACTGGCAACCCAAGTTATGAGCCTTTTACTGAAAGATTTGAAAATGATTTAGCAGGATGGGCAGTTACATTTGATATTCAAGTTAGAAACAATATGAGTATATGTTAAAACTAGAAGAAACGCAAAAGTATTTAAATGGTTTTGCTAAGTATGTTATACAACAATCTAGGAGTAACTTAACTAAGCAAGGTAAGAACGTAAATAAAAAGCTTTACGATAGTTTAGATAGCGAAATAGAAGTAAGTGCTAATAGTTTTAGATTATCTTTCTTAATGGAAGATTATGGAGCATTCCAAGATAAAGGAGTTAGTGGTACAAAAAAGAAATATAACACACCATTTAGCTACAAATCTAAAATGCCACCTGCAAAACCTATAACTGAGTGGGTTAAAAAAAGAGGGTTTCAGTTTAGAAAGAAAGATGGTAAGTTTATGAGTTACCAACAAACAAGTTATTTAGTTAGAAGTGCAATTTACAAGAATGGTATTAAGCCTAGTTTGTTTTTTACTAAACCATTTGAAGCAGCATTTAAAAGATTACCAGATGAATTAGTAGAAAAGTTTGGTTTAGATATAGAAAATTTAATGAAACATAGTTTAAAAAATATAAAATAATGAACATATTTAATTGTAGAAGTCCGTATATAATTAGAATTGATGGTGATTCAGCACAGGTTGCTACTAAAATAGAGTTGTTTATTTGGAAGGTAGGAGAAAGTGAGCCAACTACACCAACTAAAACAATAGAGAAAACTAAATATAGTGATACTCAGTATATCAACTATTATAATATATCTCCATTTGTTTACGATTTGATTAATACATTTGCAGAGCCAACTTATGCTTTTGCTTATAATATTAGATATAAATTATATTATAAAACTACAGGAGATTATTCTTTACTTGAAGATGAAACTTTAATTAGTGTTTGTGGCTATAATGCTTATAACAATCCTAATTATATTTGGTCAACTTCTATAGCTTTATTAACTAATTATGGTAGCACATTAGATTATATTTATGATAATAGTATGATGCCGAATTTAGATTTTATAATTGATTTTGCTGCTACTGTTAATGATATAAGATTTGAATGGATTAGTACTGAATTTGTAGAAGATCATAATGAAATATTTACCTATAATATTGATTATATAAATGATGGCTCTTTATTTGCAGATAGAGTTCAAATGGTACAAAACGCATCAGAAGGAATTTTAGTTAGTACAGAATTTAATATTTATTATTATGATGGTGATACTTATACATCAATTTATCAATGTGTATTAACTCCTATTTGCGAAAATAAATATACTCCTTTAGGATTAAGATTTGTAAATAGAAAAGGTGGAGTACAGCAGCTTACTTTATTTAAAAATAATACTAAAACTATTGATGTTAAAGCTTCAGATTATAATACTAATACTTTTACAGAAGGTTATCCAGTTTACGATCAAACCTTAGGGCAAAAAAGAGTATTTAATAAAAATGGTAATGTAACTGTTAAAGCTAATACAGGTTGGTTAAATGAAAGTGAAAATATAAACATACAGGATATTATGTTATCTGAAATGCTTAGTTTGACTTCTGCAAATTCTGATTATGCTTATGGAGCTGTAACATTAAAGTCAAGTTCTCAATTAATGAAAACGCATTTAAACGAGAAAGTAATTAACTATGAGTTAGAGTTTGAAGTAGCAAGTAGTTTAATAAATAATGTAGTATAATGGTATCAGTTGAAATTTATATTAAAGTAGGGGAAGAATACAAGCGATTAGATTTGTTTAAAGATGAGAAGATAAGTTTAACTTCATCTATTCAAAATGTAAATGATTTAAGCAAGGTATTTACCGATTATTCAAATTCCTTTACTTTACCTGCATCAAAAGCAAATAACCAAATATTTAACTATTGGAATGAATCAGGAGTTAATGATGGTTTTGATCAAAGAATAAGATACGATGCAATAATAGAAATAAATACAATACCATTTAGAAAAGGTCAAATACAAATAGAAAAAGCAAACGAAAAAAATAATAGAGTTGAAAGCTTCTCAGTTACTTTTTATGGTAAAGTAAAACAGATTAAAGATTTATTTAAAGAAGATAAATTAAGTATCTTAGATTATAGTAGTATTAATCATAATTACGGATATAATGAAGTTAAAGATAGAATAGATGGTACTATTGATGATGGAGTATGTTATCCATTAATAGGAAACCAAAATAAATATGAATATTTAACAGGAACTTCAAATGATATTACTTTAGGTGGTACTCCTACAAGGTCAATAGTATATACTGATTTATTCCCTGCTATTCCTGTAAATAAAATATTTGAATTTATAGAAAATAAATACAATATAACTTTTACAAGTAGTTTATTTACTTCTTCATATTGGACTGATTTATATTTATATTGTAAGAATATAGAAAAAACTGATGCATATAGTTTTATTTCAAGAGTTAATTTTAATACAACTACTCAACCTAGAAATATAAATGTTACAAATGATACTTATACTATTGATTGGGTTGTAAATGATGGTGTTACAAATTGTACTTCTCAAACAATTTTTTTAGTTATTTATCCAAGTATTACAAATATTCCTTATAGATTAAAAGTATATACTTCTGCAGGATTATTAGCAGTTTATAATAATTTAATAGGTAATGCAGGTATTGATTTATTTACATATTTACAAAATCATAATATAACTTATACGATGTGGTTTGAAATTGAATCTACTGCATCATTTTCTTATACTTCACATTTACAAGAAGAAAAATATTATGGTAGTGTTTTTACAAGTTGGGGGCAACAAATAAATACTGCAGATGGAAGCAACCCAACATCAACACAAATTATACAAATTGGTACTTTAGTACCTACAATGAAAATTATTGATTTTTTTAATGGAATAATTAAAATATTTAATTTAACTATAACAGCTATTAGTGAAACTGAATTTAATTTAGAGCCATTAGAATTTTATTATAATTATGGTAAATATATAGATATTAATAATTATGTAATTAATGATAGCGTAGATATAGAAAGAACAAAACTTTACAAAAAATTATCATTTTTACACGAAAAAAGCGAGAACATATTAAATAATTTTTTTAGAAATAATTTTAATAGGGGTTATGATTATGGAGATTTATTATATGAAGATGAATTTTCAAATGAATCTTCTACTTATGAAATTAAAACTCCTTTTGAAGATGTAATGTGGGAAAGAAACCCTGTTGATGCAAATTTTTTAACTTCTTCTTTAATTGATAAAGATTTAAAACCATATAAACCTAAACCTATTTTAATGTATAAAAACAATATAGGTGGTGATGCTACAACATTAGCTATTCCAATTAAATTATTTGATGGTACTAATTACAATGATTTACCTAGATATGTTAGATTTTCAAATGAATTATATTTAAATGGAAGTATTGGAACAATTAATTTTAATTCTGAACAATCAGTATGGGACTCAAACTCAATAACAAATAATTCTTTATTCAATTTATGGTATAGAAATTATATTAGTGGGTTATATAATATTAGATGTAGAATAGTTAAATTAAAATCTATTATACCTGTTACAATGCTATCAGATATTAAATTAAATGATAAAATAATTTATAAGGACAAAAAATATATTATAAATCAATTTACTTCAGATTTAACTACAGGAGAAGTAGATTTTGAATTAGTATCTGATTTTAGAGAAATAACAAATCAAACTAATGCAGGTGGAAGATTTGCAATTCAACAAGATTTTAATATTGATAATACTGCACAAGATTTAGAAGTTACTATTTTAAAATTAGATAGTGAATATTATGATGTTAAATATGCTCCTACTTCATACGATAGTTCAGGTAATTATGCAGATGATACTTTTATAGTACCTATAGATGCAAATGGAACAGGAAATGTAGCTTTTAAACAAATAGAAATAACATATCATAATCCTGATTACAAACAATACATAAACATTATACAAAATGCTTAAAAATATTTTAGATTTATTAAAACTTCAAAAAGGTTATGGATCTACAGAATCTATAGCAATAGCAAAAGGAGTAAATAAAATACCAGAAACAACAAAAGAACTAAAACAATACTTTAAAAGATTAGCAAATGGCAATAACTAAGACAATAGAAATAGATGTAAATTCTAATAAAGCTGAGGGAGAGGTAAAAGACCTTATAAAAGGTTTTGAAACTTTAAACGATTCTATTAAAGATGTAGGTAAAACTGGTGCTAAGGCTTTAGATAATATAGAAAAGAATACTAAAGAAGCAGAAAAATCTACTAAAACATTAGCAGAAGGTTTTAAATCTACAGGTGTTGCTATGAAAGCTATGGGTATTGGGCTTATAATAAGTGCATTTTCTATGCTTAAAGATATATTTATGTCTAATCAAAAAGTAGCTGATACGTTTAGTGCAGTTATGGGTACTGTTGCTAATGTATTTACTCAAGTTACAAATATTGTAGTTTCTGTAATTGAAAAAGTAAGTGCTTCTACAGGTGGTTTTAAAGCTCTTAGTGCTGTAGTTAGTGGTTTATTAACTTTATCTTTAACTCCGTTAAAACTTACGTTCTATGCTCTTAGTTTAGCTATTGATGAAATTAATTTAGCTTGGGAGCAAAGTATATTTGGAGATGGAGATCCTACAAAAATTAAAAAGTTAACTAAAAGTATTGATGAAACTAAAGACACTTTAAAAAAGGTAGGTAACGATGCAGTAGAAGCTGGTAAGAAAGTAGCTGTTAATATTGGTGATGCTATTGGTGAAGTAGGTGCTGTAGTAGAAGGTACTATTGATGGTGTTAGTAAAATATCTATTAAAGGAGCTTACGAACAAGCTAAGGCAAATGTACAATTACAAAATACTGCAAAATTAGCAGAAGCAGAACAAGCTAGATTAGTAGAACAATATGATAGACAAGCTGAAAAATTAAGACAAGTAAGGGATGATGATAGAAATAGTATTGCAGATAGAATAGCTGCTAATGAAAAATTAAAAAATGTTTTAAATAATCAACAAGCTGCTATGTTAGGTCAGGCTGATGCTCAAATATCTGCAGCAAAAGCTACACTTCAACAAAACAATAATATAGAAAACCAAGTAGCTTTAACTAATGCTTTAGCAAATAGAGAAGGTGTACTTGCACAAATTGAAGGTTTAAGATCGGAACAACAAGCAAACAATTTAGCTTTAAGTAAAGAGGCTTTAGATTTAACTAAAAGTAAAAATGAAGCAGAAACTCAATTAGCAATAGAGCAAAAACAATTCAACGCTGAAAGATTAAAAGACGAAGAAGCTATTTTATTAGCTCAAAAAGATGCTTTAGAATACAGCAAAAAGGTAGAACTTGAAAGATTACAAAACGTAATAGATTCAACTAAAGCAGGTACTCAGGCTAGAGTAGATGCAGAGAATGAATATGCTGCTAAAAAGCAAGAAGTAGAAAATGCTTTAACTACTAAACAAGATGAAATAGATACTTATAGATTAAATAAGAAAATAGAGAATCAACAATTAGTAGCAGATAACGAAGCTTTAAATTTTCAAACTAGATTAGAAGCTTTAACTGAGCAAGAAAGATTAATAACTGAAGCTACCAATATTTCGGAAACAGAACGTACAGCATTATTAAAAGCGAATGCAGAAGCTAGAACTGAAATAGCAACTAAAGAAAAGGAAGCTAAATTAAAATTAATGGATGCAGTTTCTAGTGGTTTATCTATGGCTGCAGGTGAACTTGGAGAGGCTACTGCTGCTGGTAAAGCTGCTGCTGTTGCTGCTGCTACAATATCTACCTATACTGCTATTGCAGGTCAATTACAAGCGTTTTCTAAAGTTCCTATTCCAGGTTATGCTATTGCTCAGGCTATTGTAACAGGTGCTACAGGTTTACTACAAGTTAAAAAGATTTTAGAAGTAAAAACTCCTGAAGGTGGAGGTGGTGGATCTGCCCCAAGTATTGGAAGTGCAGGTGGTGGTGCTGCTGCTCCTGCTTTTAATGTAGTTGGTGCAGGTGGTGCTAATCAAATTGCTCAAGTAATGAATAATCAAGGAATGCCACCAGTTCAAGCTTATGTAGTTGCTAGTAATGTAACATCAGCACAAAGTTTGAATAGAAACATAGTAAACAACGCTACTTTAGGCTAAATAACAATTTAATATAATATTAATTTTTAAATAAAAACTAAATGAATTTAATTGAATTAATTATAGACGATAACGAAGAATTACAAGGTGTAGAAGCTATTAGTGTAGTAGAATCACCTGCAATAGAATCGGACTTTGTAGCTTTAAAAACAGAAGAAGTTAAACTTGCTGAGGTAAGTAAAGAAAAACGTATCTTAATGGGTGCTGTATTAATACCTGAAAAACCTATCTATAGAAGAAATGGAGATACTGAATATTACATTTATTTTTCAAAAGATACAGTAGTAAAAGCATCTCAATTATTTTTAAAGAAAGGTAATCAATCTAATAGTACTTTAGAACATCAAAAAGCTATTGAAGGGTTAACAGTAGTTGAAAGTTGGATAGTAGAAGATTTAACTAAAGACAAATCTGCTTTATATAATTTAAGTGTACCTGTAGGTACTTGGATGGCTTCTATAAAAGTTGATAATGATGAAATTTGGAATGACTTTGTAAAAACAGGTAAGGTAAAAGGATTTTCACTTGAAGGATATTTCGCTGATAAATTAGAATCTAAAAAAGAGTTAAGCAAAGAACTTACAGAAGAAGAAAGTTTAATAGAGCAAATTAAAGAAGTATTAAGAAACTATGAAAATTAGTTTTGATTACGATGAAACTATCTCAACTAAAAAAGGTGGAGATTTAGCAAGGCAATTAATTGCTGATGGTAATGAAGTTTATATTATATCTGCTAGAAATTTAAAAGTAGGTATGATAGATAGAGCTAAAAGTATTGGAATACCTATAAGTAGAGTATACGCTACAGGTAGTAATAAAGAAAAGATAGCTAAAGTTAAAGAATTAAATATAGATACTCACTACGATAATAATAGTGATGTAATAAAAGAGTTAGGATCAATAGGTAAATTATTCACTAATTAAAATAAAAATGAAAAAAACAAAAAGTAAAACAAGCCCAGAAGGTGGGAGAAGAGGTTGTCTATGTAATGACGGAACTTATAAATCAGAATGCTGCAACGGAGATTTACAAAATCAAGGTGTAGGAACTTTAGTAAGTCAAGGTGTAAGTGAAGTAACTAATACTAACCAAGCTAGAGTAATAAGTAACTCAAGAGGTTAAAAATATAACAAATAAATAATTGTTAATTTTAAAATAAAGTATTTAACTAAATTAAATATAAATATGTCAAATGTAATTAATCAAATCAAAACCATTTTGGGAATGGAAGTAAAACTTGCCCAAATGAAGTTAGATAACGGAACGGTTTTAGAAGCTGAGGCTTTCGAAGCAGGTATGCCTATTTTCATCGTTAATGGTGAAGATAGAGTAGCTCTACCTGTAGGTGAGTATACCTTAGAAGATGGTATGATGCTTATTGTAACAGAAGAAGGTATTATTGCTGAAATTAAAGAAGCTATGATGCCACAAACTGAAGCAGAAATGCCTGAAGTAGAAGTAGAAGTTGAACAAGAAATGTCAGAAACTTCAACTCCTAAAAAAGTTATCGAATCTACAATTAGAGAATCTCACTTTTCTAAAGAAGAAGTAGACGCTTTAAAAGCAGAAATCGAAGCTTTAAAAACTGAATTAGCATCTTTAAAAGCTGTTGAAGTAGTAGAGGAAGTAGAATTATCTGCTCAACCTTTAGTACACAACCCAGAAGCTAAATCTGAAGTTAAATTAAACTTATACTCACAATCAAGAACTAGAACTACTTTTGATACTGTGTTAAGTAAAATTGCAAATATTAAATAATAACAAATTAAACATTAAAAAATGGCTACTACAACTAGTATTACAACTACTTACGCTGGTGAATTTGCAGGTAAATATATTTCTGCTGCTTTATTATCAGCTTCTACTATCGAAAACGGTGGTATTGAAGTAAAACCAAACATTAAATACAAAGAAGTAATTAAAAAAATCGCTACTGATGCTATCGTTAAAGATGCAACTTGTGACTTTACTGCTACTTCTACTGTAACTTTAACTGAGAAAATTTTACAACCTGAAGAATTTCAAGTAAACTTACAACTTTGTAAAAAAGACTTCCACTCAGATTGGGAAGCTGTACAAATGGGTTATTCTGCTTTTGATTCTTTGCCACCATCATTTGCTGATTTCATTTTATCTCACGTAGCTGCTAAAGTAGCTGAGAAAACAGAACAAAACATTTGGAAAGGTGTAACTGCTAACGCAGGAGAATTCAACGGAATTGCTACTTTAGTTGCTTTAGATGCTGCTTTACCTGCTGCTCAAGAGGTTGCTGGTACTACAGTTACTTCTTCTAACGTAGTTGCTGAGTTAGGAAAAGTAGTAGATGCTATTCCTGCTTCACTTTACGGAAAAGAAGATTTATATATCTATGTATCTCAAAATATTGCTAAAGCTTATGTACGTGCTTTAGGTGGTTTTGGTGCTTCAGGTTTAGGTGCTAATGGTACTAACGCTATGGGTACTCAATGGTGGAATAACGGAAGTTTATCATTTGACGGAATTAAACTTTTCGTTTGTAATGGTATGGCTGCTAACACTGCTATCGCTACTTTGAAAAGTAATTTATTCTTTGGAACGGGCTTACTTAACGATCTAAATACTGTGAAGTTGCTAGATATGCAAGATTTGGACGGATCAGAAAATGTGAGAGTAGTTGTACGTTTCACTGCAGGTGTACAATATGCTATTGTTGAGGATATCGTAACTTACGGAATCACTAACTCTGCTAACTAATAATTAGCAAACTAACTTAAAAGGGTGGTGCAAAAACACCATCCTTTTTTTTTACTAATAACTTAAAATAAATATATAAATTATGGCTTGTGATATTTCATTAGGTAGAATCGAACCTTGTAAAGATTCAGTAGGTGGATTGAAAGCTGTTTATTTCGTAAATTATGGTGATGCTACAGGGTACACTTACAATGGCACTAATACAGATGTTATTGATGATGTAGCTGGAACTCCAACAGCATACAAATACGATTTAAAAGGTGCTTCTACATTTACACAAAACGTAAATAGCTCTAGAGAAAATGGTACTACATTTTACGAGCAAGTACTTGAACTAACATTTAAAAAATTATCTATTGTAGATAACAAACAACTTAAACTTATGGCTTATGGTAGACCACAAGTTATTGTTGAAGATAACAATGGTAATTTCTTTTATTCAGGTTTAAAACACGGAATGGATGTAACTGGTGGGACTATCGTAACAGGTGGTGCTATGGGAGATTTAAGTGGATATACTTTAACTCTTACAGGAATGGAGCCAGTACCAGCTAACTTTATCGGAGATACTTTAGCAGGTGCAGGGTTTACTGTAGTTTCAGGATCTTAATATTTAATTATATTACTTTTAAAGGGTGGCTAATTGCTACCCTTTTTTAGTTATAACAAATTTGTAGTTTTTTAATTTTTAAAATAAAACAATGATAATACTAAAAGAACAGGAAGGAGTACAAACATTAAAATTAGCAATTAATGGCTGCAGTGCTACTTCAATAGTTTTAGTAGATGAAGAAACTAATTTAGAAACTGAAATTAATTGTGAGTTTTATATATCTGCTTACTATATGGAAATTAATGTAGTATTAGATGTAAAAGAAAATAAATACTATACAGTTAAAGTTAAAAATGATACTGAAGTAGTTTATACAGGTTTAGCTTTTTGTACAAATCAAGATATTGTAGATTACACTATAAACAAAAATGTTTACACAGAACATACTACAGATAACGAATTTATAATTTATGAATAATATCCACATTTTAAATTTAAGTGCTTATACTTCTCCGATAATAGAGGAAAGCAAGAATAAAGATTTTGTACAATATGGTGCAGATAATAACTATTTTCAATACTTAATTGATAGATTTCTTTACTCTAATACTAACCACGCTATTATTACAGGTGTAACTAATATGGTTTATGGTAAAGGTATTGCTGCTACTGATTCTAATAGAAAGCCTGATCAATATGCACAAATGATTTCCTTAATAAAAGGAGATTGTTTAAAAAGAGTAGCTTTAGAAAGAAAGCTTTTAGGAATGGCTGCTATGCAGGTAGTTTACTCAAAAGGTAAAGTTACTAGAATAGACCACTTCCCTATGCAAACCTTAAGAGCTGAAAAATGCAACGATAAAGGAGAGATTGAAGCTTGGTACTATCACCACGATTGGAGTAAATATAGAAATGGTGATGTATTAAAACGTATTCCTGCTTTTGGTTTTGGTAACGGAAACGAAGTAGAACTTTATATAGTTAAGCCTTATATTAGTGGATATTATTATTATACACCTATTGACTATTCAGGTGCTTTACCTTATGCTAAATTAGAAGAAGAAATTGCAGATTATTTAATTAATGATGTAATGAATGGTTTTAGTGGTACTAAAGTTATCAACTTCAATAACAATATACCACCTGAAGAAAAAAGACAAGAAATTGCAAATGATGTTAAGCGTAAATTAACAGGTGCTAAAGGAGATAAAGTAATAGTTTCGTTTAACGCTTCACAAGAGAATAAAACTACTGTAGATGATATTCCTTTAAACGATGCACCTGCTCACTATGAGTATTTATCTACTGAATGTTTTGAAAAGTTAATTGTAGGTCACAGAGTAACTTCTCCAATGCTTTTAGGTATTAGAGATACAGGTGGTGGTTTAAGCAATAACGCAGATGAAATTGAAACAGCAACTAGATTATTTGATAATATTGTTATTAGACCTTATCAATTAGAAATAATAGATGCCTTAGATGTTATTTTAGCAGTTAATGGTATATCATTAAACTTATATTTTAAAACAATACAGCCTTTAGATTTTATCGATGTTAATACTGCTAATGCTACAACTAATGAAGAAGAAACTGGAGTTAAAATGGCTGCAGTATGTTGTGCAAGTGATAAAGATACTTCTGTGGATTTAGCAGATGCTTTAACTGAAAAAGGCGAAGTATTAGGTGCTGAATGGTTTTTAATTGATGAAAGCGAAGTAGATTTAGATGCAGAAGAAGAATTAGATGCAGAAATTAACTTCTTAAACAACAAAGGTAAAAAAGATAAAAATTTACTTTCTAAATTAGTTGATTTAGCTTCTACTATTACAGGTAGACCTAATTCAAGTTCTAATCAAGATGAAAATATAGATGGTATTCGTTTTATTACACGCTATAAATATAGTGGTGATGAAACAGGAGAAAGAGAATTTTGTAAAAGAATGTTAGCAGCTGATAAACTTTACAGAAAAGAAGATATAGAGCAAACTTCTTCTAATGAAGTCAATCCTGGACAAGGTCACAATGGTAATAATTATGATTTATTTCTTTACAAAGGTGGAGTAAATTGTAAGCACAAATGGTTAAGACAAACTTACGTTTCTTTTGATAATGTAAATATAGATGTAAATAACCCTAATGCTACAACTATTTCAACTAATAAAGCAGAAAAATACGGATATAGAGTAAGAAATGATAAAGAAGTAGCTATGAAACCTTACGATATGCCTAATCACGGACACCACCCAAATTATAACAAATAGATATGGCTTACGCACTATTAATTTCTACAGAGGATATTAAAAAGTTTACTATTCTAAATGGTAATTTAGATGTAGATGATTTTATACAATATATAAAAATAGCACAGGATGTTACTATCCAAAATTATTTAGGTACTGATTTATACAATAAATTCCAGGATCTTATAATTTCAGGTGATATTAATGAAGCAGAGTTTTTAAGCTATAAAACGCTTTTAAACACTTATATTAAACCAATGCACATACACTGGAGTATGGTTTATTATTTACCATTTGCATCTTATACAATAGCTAATAAAGGAGTATTTAAACATACTTCTGAGAATGCTAATACTTTAGAGAAGTTAGAAATAGATTATTTAGTAGAAAAGGAAAGAGATATTGCAGAACATTACACTCAAAGGTTTATTGATTATATGTGTTTTCAGCAATCGGAATTCCCTGAGTACACTTCTAATTCAAATGAAGATATGAATCCTGATACAAATAATTTCTATGGAAGTTGGGTGCTTTAAAAAACAAAGAAAGAAAGTAGGTAATTATAAGCCTAAAGAACAAAACAAAGAAAAACTACAAATATTTTTAACTAAGTTAGAAAAAAATGGGACTGAATTTTCAAAATATTAAAGGTGATACTTTCGAACAAGTAAACTTTGAAGTAAAAATAAACGATGTAGCAGTAGATTTAACTGATGCAGTTATTCGTATGCAACTTAGAAAAGAATATGGTGGTGTAATTGCTTTATCTTTAACTTCAGTTGCTAATGCTGGTATAACTATTACATCTCCTGCAAATGGTTTGTTTAAAATAAATAAACAAGTTATAGATGTAGCACCTTATAATTACATTTACGATATTGAAATTCATTTTGATAATGGAGATATTAAGACTTGGATCAGTGGTAACTTTCTAATTTTAGCAGATGTCACAAGATAATATAAATATAAACATACAGGAAACTAACGATATTATTAATATTGTAAGCTCGGAAACTACTGAAGTTATTGATATTAATGTAGGTGAAACTGTAGAAGAAGTTACTTTAAATATTACTGAGGAGATTATTCAGGTAAATATTAATAAAGTTACAGGTGGTGGTGGAAATCAAACTTTAGCAGAAACTTTAGCGTTAGGAAATGTAACAGGTGGCGAAAATATTGTTATAAATAATGCTGATTCTATTCAATTAGAAAATTCATCAACACTAAAAAAAGGTACTTATAATTATGGTGGTAATGGTGGTATTTCTCGTATATGCTCAAATAATTATGAGGATATGTGGCAAGATGGATTTAGACACGTATTCGATCAAAGTGGCTTTATAAGAAATTCAACTAATTGTTTTGATATAGTACCTGATTCATCTTTTGATGTTACATTAAGATTTAAAATTGGTTCTATTTGGACTTTAGATAATGGAACTAATTATATTTGTACTGATGCTACTGAAGGTGATGCAGTTTGGGAGCTTTACAATGTAATACCAACTAACACAAGTGATTTAACTAATGATAGTAATTTTGTATCAGATGCTAGTTATGTGCATACTGATAACAATTTTACTACTGCAGAACAAACTAAATTAGCAGGTATTGAAGTAGGTGCTGAAGTTAATGTAAATGCTGATTGGAATGCTACAAGTGGTGATGCTGAAATTTTAAATAAACCAAGTATTCCTGCAGCACAAATTCAATCAGATTGGAATCAAACTAATAATGTTTCTTTAGATTTTATTAAAAATAAACCTACTATTCCGTCTATTAGTGGGTTAGTTCCATATACAGGTGCTACTTCTGATTTAGATTTAGGAAGTAAAAATTTAAAATCTAATAACATATTTGAAGGTTTTAGTTCAATTGTAGCTTCAGGTACATTAATAACTTTAACTATTGATTCAGTACCTACTTATGTAGTAACAGGAAGTGGTGGACAAACTATTAAATTACCAAACGCAACTACTTTACCGAATGGTGCTGTATATTATTTTAATAATAATCAAAGTAGTGGAGCAATAACTATAAATAATAATTCTAATACTTTAATAGCTTCAGTTCCTAGTGGTGGTTTTACTCAAATTACTTTATTATCAAATGCAATAGCAGCAGGTAGTTGGGAAAGACACGAACAAGCACCTTCTAATGTAAGTTGGAGTACTAATACTTTTGATTATCCTGGCTCAATAACTTCTGCAACTTGGAATGGTGTATCTATTGCAGATAATAGAATAGCAAGTGCTTCAACTTGGAATGCTAAACAAGATGCTTTAGTTAGTGGTACAAATATTAAAACTATAAATTCTACTTCAGTTTTAGGTAGTGGAAATATATCTACAGGTACAGTTACCTCAGTTTCTGCTTTAACTTTAGGAACAACAGGAAGTGATTTATCTTCCTCAGTTGCTAATGGAACTACAACACCTGTAATCACTTTAAATGTACCTACTGCTTCTGCAACAAATAGAGGTGTATTAAGTTCAGCAGATTGGACTACATTTAATAATAAACAAAATGCTTTAGGATATACTCCTTATAGATTTTCAAATGCTTCTTGGTCAACAGTAACAGGGACAACTTCTAAAACTGTGGTTGCTACAACTACAATAGCAGCTAATACATTTAATTCAACGGATATAATGAAATTAGCATTTAGAGTTAGTAAAACAGTTGCCGCTTCGTCTACAACAATAAGAATAGAAATAAACACAACCAATACAATTACAGGGGCTACTATTATTGCTGCTTATGGTATGGCATCTGGAGTAACTTTTGCAAATTTACAACGCACAATATCAATAAATGGAGGTACAACTGCGGGAGTTAGTGCATCAATTACAAATATTATTAATGATTTTGCTATAAGTTCTACAGCTTCATTTTTAACAACAATATCTTCTTATAATGTTGCCAATCCTTTATATGTATTTTTTACAGTTCAAAATGGAGCAACAGGAGACTCGACAACTTTTGACTTTGCTAATATAACAAACTAATGAAATCAATAATAGATAAATATACAGGTCAATTAATATGTGCAACAACAATTCAGTTAGAATTGTTTGAAAATGAAATATTAATTGATGAACTTTTAACTGAAGTTATGGGAAACCCTTATTTTGATTTTGATACAAGAACTTTTTATAATAAAATTTAATATATGATACAAAAAACTAATATACAGGGAATAATAGCAGTTATTATTATAACAGTAGGTTTATATATACTTGGGTGGGATAATGCTTCTAACGATGTTAGAATAGCTGTAGTAGGTTTAATGGGTAGCGTTATAGGTTACTATTTCGGAAGTTCAAAACAAAATAGAAATGAATAATCAAGATCACAACGCAATATCAATAGGTTTTGGTAGTGTACTATCAATATTCTCTTATATTGCAGAAAACCCATTTATACAGGATGGTACTCAATTATTAAAAGTAGTTGTGTTTGGTATTGTCGGTGGTGCTATGGGATATTTTGGTAAATTAATAGCGATTGAAATACATAAAAAATTAAAGAAAAAATGAAACTATTATTAAAAAGAATTCATAAAACAGATAAATCTACTATTGGTGAATTATATATTGATGGTAAATTTGAATGTTATACTTTAGAAGATGTAGAGCGTAAAGATAAAGTATATGGTAAAACAGCTATTCCTAAAGGTAGTTACGAAGTAATTATGAATATGTCTAATAGATTTAAAAAGTTAATGCCTTTGCTATTAAATGTACCTAATTACGAAGGTGTAAGAATTCACACTGGTAATAAAGCTGAAGATACTGAAGGTTGTATATTATTAGGTAAAACTAGAGGAATTGATTTTATAGGTAACTCTAAAAAAGCTGTAGCTGATTTTTATATTAAATTAGAAAAAGAATTAAAAACTAAAAAAGTAACTTTAACAATTGAATAATATGAATAATATTCCTGAGCCAATTA
>Ga0209190_1000488_pt1 | contig 28890 bp, 39 predicted proteins | sample M_140205_XF_Meta_FD_187315 | JGI IMG/M metagenome (GOLD analysis project Ga0209190, IMG submission 187315) | Freshwater microbial communities from Lake Montjoie, Canada to study carbon cycling - M_140205_XF_MetaG (SPAdes) (version 2) | ecosystem: Environmental > Aquatic > Freshwater > Lake...
AGGATTTTCTGTAACGCCCATGCGTAGCCACGTGTTTGTTGGGACAGACGGAACGCAGACTCGAACTCAGCACCGCCACGCGACGAGGTCTTGTTGTCCATGATCCATACAGCACCCGAGTCATGGATGGCAGCGTCGATACGCCCCGTGTAGATGACGTGAATGCTGGCGATATACATATCGTTCGTTGCAACGTGCGCATGCACTGGAATTGTGCAAAGCGGGATCTTAAACGGACGCTCGATGAAGGGTTCACCCTCATGCTGAACGACCTTGAGATGCCACTCGTCATGGGCATAGCGTTCTTCGTACAATGCCAGCACAGCAAGCATACGCTCGGCAGTGCGGTGATCAGTTGGAGAACACGGGTATCGCATGAAGTGTTCCATGACTAGCTCACGCTGACGGGCAGTCACCGCTGGGCTGAACCCAGTGTATAAGCGAAGCTCTTCACATTCGTGAAAGAGTTTACCAAAGTCCGTCGCAGACGAGGGGCGGTCGCTTTCGCGTGAGTGGATGAGATAGTTCTCACCCGCACGCGGGCAGTTGATATACTTCGAGATCGAAGAGTAGTCAATCTCAAGGATATAGTCGTTGGTTTCGTTGATGCGTTGGAGAAGCTGACGCTTTGGATACGCAGGACGTGGTGCCGAGGTTGGCAATGGTATGGAGAATGATAGAGGATCAAACATCAGTTAGGAGTTTAAGGTATTCAAGGGCTTGTGCGACGCTATCCTTTTTTAGAGGTTTCTTTTTTACTCCGTGGTTTACTACCGCTTCCTTTGCGAGCGTTGCTCGGCGTGTCTGTGACGAGCTTCGTAGCACGGCGCATCTTTGGACGTACTCCATCAGTTGTTGGGGTGACATCAGATCCACTGGCTGCTCCAGCAACTCGTCGATCGGCATGTCGTTGAATGACATCTGCGATGTCGGTGAAGTTTGCTCGCTCGAGGAGCAAGTCGAAGAGGACGTAGGTTGGGTGTCCGACTGTCCAAGCGGGGTCAATGGATTCATTATTGGTGAGTTCTAATTGTTTGAGGTGTTGTATGAAGCGGTGGAATAGTGTTGACAGGATCTTGTCTTGCAACCCTGTCATCATAGGGTAGAGTCGTTCGATGTATATGACATCGGCGACATCGACTCGGCAGTTGATAGCTTTGCGGTTGGGGTATGGGATGTGGTGGTATGGGTTCGTAGCCATTAGAACATTGTATAGTTACCTTGTTTGTTTAACATGACAGACACATTAGGATACTCTTCGGCTAGGACATTAGGGTCATAGTCGCGTTGAGGTGCGAATACTAATGTGAGGACTTCTCCTCCGTTGATAAGCGTTGCATATGCACGAAAGGTTGTTTCGGGAAAGTGCAGTCGCACTGGCTCAGTCCCCACTTCGCTCACGTTAACAGCGGTGACGCTTCGGACTTTAGGTCCGATGTAGACTGAGTCTACGGTGTGGGAGATGATGACCTCGTCGAACCAACGGGCAAGATCTTGCACGTCGATTGTCGAACAGAACTCAAACGCAATAGCACCACGCACTGCGTCACGTAAGCGTGAAGCAATGGTTGCGGGGGACATGTCGTCAGGTTTGATTGTATATCCTTGTGGGTGCACAGCATATGCCGCTGCGACAATCTTTTCATACTTCTGCCACGCCGCATAAGTCGCACGTGGATTTCCTTTTAGTGACTCGGCACTGACTCGGGTGAGTTTCTTCATTTTAATATAGCTAACGCTTTCTTGTGCATCGATGGTGTTCGAATGCGGGGTTTTTTTTGTGCTCGTTCTGCTTGCTGGGCAACGGCACGTAGCTGTGCCGCTTGTCCATAGTGACCTTTAAGAATGTACTCGAAGATCTTCTTATCGGTCAAAATTTTTCCACCACAATTATCGAACTGCGGTGAGCGTATAGAGGGTCGTTCAGTAGTCATCAGCGATTGCCTTGAGTTCTTTCCATAGTAACGCTTCGGCGAACTTTTCGTCTTTGGGTGAGAGTTCAAATGGTGAAGTTTTGAATATGTTTTTACCATCTACAACAACAGGCATAGCGTAGTATGCCATGATGTCGTAGAAATGTGCATGAACGCCGGGCTGTTCACGCGTCTCGCGTTCGCCTGGGTCAAACTCAGCTTGGACAATGATGTCCAGTTCTTCGTCTCCGGCGTCGTTTGCAATGGTCATTTTGATTTCGATCATATGGGTGTGTTGGTGTTGGTTGTTTAACTGAAAAGAAAATAGCCGGTCATTACGCAGACCGGAATGCGTGTAGTCCATGTATATTTAAGGTCGCCCCTCACTACAATTCGACCATGAGCGGACTATTCAGCCAGTGCGGACAGCGAAGACTTCTTCGCTTGTGCCGTGAGGTGCTTCTCGAGGGCTTGAATACCGCGAGCAAGCGACTCGATGGTGAGTTCGCCAGCCGCATCGCGTGCCAGCTTGTAGCCGGGAACACGAGCTTCGATGATCGCAGCCTTCTGCTCTTCCACGCCTTGGGCGAAGAAAGCGTTGGATGCGTCGAGCGTGCCCTGTGCAATCTTGCCACTGCCACCGGTGCGTTCGCCCTTTACATATAAGGGTTCGGACTGAGCGATGCCAGTGAACAGCGTCGCGAGCGTCGCACGATTGGCTTCGTCAGCCGCGAGGAACGCACGGAGATGGTCGTTGGTGCTGACGAGCACGTTTTTAATCGTGCCATCCGCCTTGGTGGTGGAGGATTTCACTGCACGGGTGAAGCCCGAGAGGGCGACCGCTGCGCTGACCTTCGCGTAGACGCGTGGGTACTTGTTGCGGTAGCGGAGGTTGGACACTGCCTCGTCCACGACTGCGGCTTCGCCGATGATCTCACTGATCTCAGCGATCGTGGAGGGTTCGGTTTCGCTGACGGTGAACTCTCCGTCGAGGTAGTCGATGTCTGATGTATTAGCCATATGGGTATTTCTTTAACTGCGTTGCACTGCTGGAGGATTGGCCTCCGTTGTTTGTAATCCACTTTCGGTGGGATCGGAATTAACCGTTTCGACAAGGGCTTTAGGCTCTTGTAAATCTGAGATGATTTGCACCACGCAATCGCATATGCGTGAGTGAAACCAGAAGAGGGATATTTGTGGGGGAACGTGGGCGAGCGCACTCATCGCCAGCTCAAGATGAGTGGCGTGGGTTTCGATTGCGGTCTGGAAAATGTCTTTCATTGTGGTTGCTATGCGGGAGGGCATGGATGAATTTACCACACCCTCCCGCCATTTGCAAATTAGATTCTAGATTCTTTTTCTAGGGCTAACCTTCCGAAGAAGTCTGTGCGGCAGCGGCTTGCTCCGCACTTTTGGGTTCGTTGCACTTGATCTTGCGTCGCACCTCTGTGCGTGCTTCTGTCGCAGGAACTTCGATGATCGTCTCTACCAGCTGGCATGAGGGTGGCAGTTCACCCACTTCACACACGATAGAGAACTCTTCTGGCGTGTCACAGCGATATGTCACTACGCCCCGCTCACCATAGACTGCGTATGATTTCTCCCAGCGTGGGCGTAACGCACGCAGAGGTGCGAATGCTTCACGCGTGGTGAGGTTGATGATGAGGTGATGTGAGGGTTCACTTGGGTAGAAGTAGCACAGCGTAATGCACTCTTTGGGGATTTGCTCAAGTGCTTCAAGCACTTCAGGGTATCCTGCGGAGAAGGCGCTAAGTGCGGTGTAGTGCTTTGCAATGGTGGCTTCGATTTGGTTTACGGTTGGAATTAACATACTATTTTGGTTTACGGTTTAGGTTTAATGGTGAATGGTTGTACTCACCCTCCTGCGGAGGAGCATGGTGCCCCTCCGCAGACGGGTACTTACCCTAGAACGCTTCTGTCTCGTCCCATGCATCGGACGTGATGTAGTACAACGACACGCGTGCCCGCGTGATCGCGACATATATCAGGTTCTTTTCCTGTTCGATTTGCCACGGCAACTTGGCGTAGCGTGATGGCATGAGCTTGAGCTTGTCGAGTAGGAACACCGTATCGTACTCTAAGCCCTTGGCTTTATGGACGGTGGACAGCACCACGCGGTTGCCAACGTGGTCGTCGCTGAACAGCATTGAGATCTTTGCGTCCAGATCCGAGATCGACTGAGAGTCCTCGTCAAGCGTGCGGATGAAGAACATCAGACACTCGTAGTGGTCTTCGATGCGTGTGGGATCACGCCCTTCAGACTCAGCTCGAACCGACTCGCGTAGCACCCATGTGCCGAGCTTGTCACGGAGATCCGTGAGGCTGACAGCCCGCATTTTCTTCACGGTGTTGGACAGGGCTACGCCCAAGTCCTTGCCAAGGATGATACACGGTATGTCACGATAAAGCATACCGTAAGCAAGGCTCACGAGTGGTGCTGTGTTGCGGCATAACACTGCCGTGTTGCGTCCGAAGGTCTCGCTTCGGTATTTGTCTAGGGTTTTAACCTCGCCCACTGGGGCGTCGGGATGTGCGGTGATCATCGGGTTTGTTTATACACTTCGGTTACTGTTATTTGTTTTACGTCCTCACGTTCCAGCCACTTCAAGGCTTCGTGCAGGACGTCTTGGATTTCGTTTTCGGTGCGTGGGATTATGCTGTGCGTACGCACGATAATCCGCACTTCGTATATTTGCTCGGTCATTATTCGTATTTCTGTGCTTCTGCTACCACCGCTTGTGAACACCGATACGACACGCTGAGTGGGAGCGTTTCGCACGCGAACTGAGTCGCGATCTTGTCTAATGCATCTGAGTTTGCACCACGGAAACCATAGATGGCTTGGTGTGGATCGCCTACTGCGACCACGCGTGAGCGTAGCCCTGTGATGCGGTGCAACACCGCCAACTGGATGTCGTTCGTGTCCTGGGCTTCATCAACGAAGACCCAATCGTATGTGCTGAAAGACACGTTGAACACGACTGGCATGTACAACATGTCGTCGAAGTCGATCTCGTCAAACTTTCGGTTCGATGCTTCCAACACTGCGACTGCCACCTGACAGGCACGACGCAGGTCGACGATGTCCAGGTCAAACCGCACCGCTAACTCACGTGCAAGGCTCGGCTCTGGGTTTTTCTCACACTGCCCTTTGAGTAGGGACACGAGCTTGATGACGGACGCGACGTCCGGATCGTCTCGATCCATGGCGTTGTACACTAACCGCATCACTTTGCGACCCTCGATCTTCACCTTGGGTTGGATGAGACCGCTTGCCCGTAGGGCACGGAAGCCCAGCGAGTGGAAGGTGCTGACCTGCACCCCGCGTGGGACTTTGGCGGACGCTTCCTCCGCATTACGTTTGTTGAACACCAGATACGCAATGCTCTGTGCCACCAGTGAGTCTTCGTCCTTCGGGATATACCCGAAAGAATGCATGATCGTGGTGGTCTTGCCACTGCCGGGACAGGCAGACACAAGGATGTTGGTGCGGCTTGCCGCAATAGCCGTGAATATGGCAGACTGCTCTGGTGATGGACTCAGCATCGGAGACCTCCCAGCGGCTCGAGCGGGATGTGACACAACTGGGGGATTGAGTCGGTTCGTCCATCTCGGACGTGCGTCCGCCAAGTCGGCGGACAATCGTCGCCGAGGGCGATGACGACACCGATCATCAGGTGGTGCTGGAGTTCCAGCCGTTCTTCTGGGGTCTTGCGGGTCGCCGCGAGGCGTCGGACTTCGTCCAGGATTAGTTCTAGTTTAGACATAAGTGATACATAACTGCGTTGTGGATGTCGCGGAATTGCTACCCATCCCTTCAGCCTACAACACGCATAGGCTGAAGGGATAGGCGGTATTGTCCAGAGAATTGGACAATACCGCGAAGCCCGCGAGAGCGTTAGGTGATTGGTTGCCACCCGAAACACTCGCATAGGAGGTCAATGATTTCGGGATTGACGGTGCGTAGGTGCGATAGCCACGTGATCGTGTCGTGGGCGTCCATGCCGTAGACCTTTGTCACCATGCGGATGGTGAGCCAATGCTCACGGACTTCGTCCCAAATGGGTTCACACTTGTTAAGTGCCGCCCGAGCTTCTATGGTGAGGTTAGCCAACATTCGGTCTGTGGGCGGAGTTTGTGGCAACTCTACCACCCTATAGTCTTCTGGGTGCGGGTTCCACTCCATTCGTGGAGTGGCGTAGCCGTTGGCGATGGCTGCAGCGGTGATCTGCCCGAAGCTCAGTTGGGTGGGGCTAAGCCCCGCGTGGGTGGCGACGCTGCCTGTTTTGAGGCAGGTTACGATGTAGGTGCGGATGGTGGTCATGTTGTTGGTGTTGTTGTTCATGCGAGTAGGTCTAACATTGCTTGTTTTGCGTCGAACTTTGCAACGCGTGGTTTCTTTGGTTTCGCCTCACCCGCCGTTGCGGCGGTGGAGGTCATTGAATGGAGCGTTTTTATGTCCGCCCCGAAGTTGGCGTTGTGCCCGAGATACAACTCGTTGGTGGCGAGGCATCGGAACCATGAGACCAGCCCGTCGGTGCATAGCACCTCGAGTGTTCCCATGGCGTCCAAGCCGCGAAGCGTTGCGTGGGCACGCTGTGTTGGACGCCACTGATGTGCAGTTGCGTGCGGCAGCACGATTGCATAGTCCGCCATTACGCGGACCAGCGACTCGTTGTTGGCGGACGCGACTGCATCGCGTTCCGCGTACCATGCGGGAAGTTTACTCATCGCTGCCCTCCTTGAGTGAGGACAACTCGGCGATGGCACTCTGGCAGCCCTTGACCAGGGAGATGATCTCCCATGGTTGAGGGTTGGGTTCGTTGGCACAATGGATGATGTCCGCGAGTCTCCAGTCTAGCTCATCGCGGATTACACCTATGCAATAGGCATGGATGCGTCGGATATCTGCGTCGGAGCGTATGCGGGAACGACTTGGTCGTGGTGTTGGTGTTGGTTGGCTCATAGATTTTGTTGGTTATAGATGGTCTTTAACGGTGATTTTCTTCAGCCAGTGCTGGCACTCTGCGACTAGCTCGCGGACTTCCACGAGCCGCTCTGGGGTGGGGAATTCTAGGTATATGGACATCGCTTTGAGGCGATGGTCCAAACGGTGACGCACGTCGTAAAGAAGTGACGCCAACGACTCTTCGCGGATGCTTTTGTTGATTGCTTGGGCAATTTCGGGTGTCATCATATTAATCGAACAGACTAGCCAATGTGATTGGCGGGGTTGGTGGTTTGCGTGGTGAGCGTGTGCGGGGCTTGTGCCACCACCCAGCATCGCGTTCGCGTTGCGTGAGCGGCTTGAAGAACCCGAGGTTGGGGGACCACCCCGCCTTTACGGCGGGGCGGTCGTGGTTGGTTGGTGGGACGGCTGTCCCGTGTGTGGGTGATAGGATCATTGGTGGTGGGTGTTGCACACCTCGCACTCGAAAAACGAATCTCTTCGTAAATGGAGCATCTGCCCGCAACATTCGCCCTCACGCTCTCGTGAGAAGTAGACGAATCCGTCCTTGTCGGGGACGAGACTATTACGGCGTTTGATTTTACCCTTGGCGAAAGCCTCGGGTGGGGCTTCCGACCAAAAGGTGCAAGCCATGTCACTGACATTACCATCGGGGGTGGTGCCGTTTTTGACAAACGACCATCCGATGGTTTCTTGTGCCAAAATGTAGTCGAGCGGATATCCCGCTTCCACATAACTGGCGATTAGTTTCTCACGTTTGACCATTGCGTTGGGTTCTAATTCACGAATCGCTCGTGGGGCGTTGACGCGTGTTACGTCGAAAGCATTGGGGGGAAAGGTTCTGGGGGGAACATTTTATGCGTGCGTTCCGTCCCACCGAATTTCGCGGAGAACAACTATGAGTGGCATGAACTCATACGCCCATGGGGCGTGGTGAAGTTCTTCGATTCCCTCGCCGTTGAATGTGCGTTCGACGATCACACCTTCGCCGTCTTTGACGACTAGATAATGAGTCTTAGGGTTGATCTTCCCTCGAATTGCATCTGCGATTCTGACTTGGAGCTTTTCTGATAGTTTAGGCATACTGCATTTACTCTATTGCACGAGACGCTCGTGTGGCGTTTGACGCTGTTGCGTCGAAAATGTGGGGGGAACACTCGGCGTTAGCCGAGAAGGTTTTCAAAATCCTTGAGACATAGGATGTCTTTAAGGTTGATTTCCACATAGTGGAAACCCTCGCCCCGAAGGAAGTTGAGTGCGACAATGTCTTCATCCAGCCACCCATTCACATGGATGACCACCCCAATCCGCTCGGCGAATTGGTAGAGTAGTCGGTTGAGACAATCTTGCGTCTTGTTAGGTTTGATAAACTTAGGCATTTGGACTTTCTGTCACGATACGCTCGTGAGGCGTTTAACGCGTGTTGCGTTGAAATCTTTTGGGGAGAATTGCTGAAGGCGATCAAGTAGGTAGGTAGATGCTGGGGGCATCCTCCCCGCCTGTAAGGTAGGTAGGTAGTTAATTTTTTTTTTTATATACCATAGGGGCGGGGAGAGCGTATAAACACTCCCCGCCCCATTGGATAGATGCCCCGTGGCATTTACCTACCCACTTGCTTGCCTTATCTGAGAACCGAAATGCTATCGTAGAGGATTGAAATGGACGGGTGATTGGATGAGACTAGGCGAAGGCGTTTTTCACTTCCGCCTTGAGCTTCGCCTTTTTCTCGGCGAGGAATACACGGCATCCCTCTGTTACACTTTCGTGCGTGATCACGGTGATTTTGAACTTCGCGGCGACCACCGTTCGCTTTTCTGGAGCGAGAGCGAAGAACTCTTTCACAAGAGCCAGAAGCTCTTTCGTGTCGGCAGGATTTGAACCCGTGTTTTCGGTCACTGTGACCCCATGGAAGCGGACGCTTTGACCCGAAGGCAACTCGACGCTCGTGGTGAATTCAAACTTGAGACTTTCAGCGATACTCACGCTGTAGTCCACGGAGGAGCGATTAAATCCAGCGGGGCGTTTAAACCCTTCCTTCTTATTCTTCTCCCATCCCAACAAGTTTCCGAATACTTGAGCTTCTGCATTGCTCGAGACCGAACGCTCGAACAAATACAATGCTCCGAGGCTCGCTAACTCGCGTCCTGCCGCTTCGAGTGTTTGCTCGCCTTCAAAGGCGACCAAAGAAGTGATCTCGAAATTACCGAATGTCTTATTGATTTTCATATTATTATTGTTGTGTGCTGATGGTTTGACTTCTAGCGACTCAGCTTCATGCCTTATCGATAGAATCCAAACCACCCGCCCATTTCAATCCTCTATGATGAGAGGTCATCACCTTTATACACAAGGGGTGATCGTCATACTCTCTTAGCGATCATGATCGCTATCGTCGACACTTGCTATCGTGCCGCTAGAATGTTCAAAGAACCATCGCCGAATGAATCGCCGATCTGGCAGAGAGGCTTCGCGGACCATCCATCAGACCCTTGCGGGTCGCTAGCTCCTCTCTCCATATATAGCATTCCCGCCAAGGTGGGACAGCCTCGGGGTACCTTCGCCCAGAGACCCCTGCAACAATACAATACAGCCGTGTACAGCGATTTTTTCGTTTTACAACCCTAACGCACTGCGCGATGTGTCCGCTGTATTGTCCAAAGGACCGGACAATACCATGAGCGAAGCGCGCAACCCAGCACGCGACCCCGCGAGATATGCCGTTTCACGGCATGTAGAGGGCTGAGGACAGAAACGCTGCCATGCGCGATACGGTCGGAACGGAGCGTTGCAGTGTGAACAGGCTGCTAAAGGCAGCGGTTGGCGGAGCATTGGTTTGTGTGACATAGAGGTTTGGTTTTTGTACAGCAGAATAGACGAGCCTTCCGCTGATCTGCTATTGGCGGAAGGTAGAAGCCCCAAATCGAGGCTCATAAGGCTTAATATAGCCTTGCCCGAAGGGATGCGCCACCCTTTTCTTCGCCTTGGAAAGAATCTTTTCCCCACGTTGCACGTAGTGCGGAAATAGATTTAAGAATCTAATTTGCATTCGCCCCGCCTTGGGCTACATTGCTCCATGCCTATTCGTGTCATGCCAGCAAATCGCAATTTTACAACGGAACGCCCGTCCACGACCGCATACACTGGTCCAGCACCCGTACGTAACACGCCGAAAGTCGCGGTCATGGCGCCTCCGACGCCCGTTGCTGCTCCCTCTCCTACGGTATGAGCGATTCCAACATCATCATTGACCTTTTTGACCTCCTTAGTGCGAACGAAGGCGTGCCTAACGTCACACGTGAGGAGCAAGCAGCGGTATTGTCCAAGATTCGGGACAATACTGTGGGAGCGCGCGGCGGTAACCTCGAAGCACCAGGGTCTTACCCCGAACGTAGACGCTCATCGTTGAATGCGGATATGACTCCCGATGGTATGCCCATGTTGCACAAGTTCGTCAAAGACGACTCGGCGATTGTAGGGCGTAAAGCCGAGCAGCCATGGCATCGTATGGCAGCGTTCATGTTGTTAGCGGGTCGCACGAACAGTGAGATCGCTCTTGCGGCTGGTGTCACTCCCATGTGTGTATCACAGCTACGCGCACAACGCTGGTTTCAAGAACTCCTTGCAGTTCTGGCGAATGAATCGGGCCAAGACGTTACAGGCGCACTAATGTCCCATGTGCACAACGCGATTAACGCCATTGCAGAGATTGCTGAGACTTCCGACAACCCCCGCGTAAGGCTCTCGGCAAATCTCGCACTTTTAGAGCATGCTCACGGCAAGCCTTTGCAAAAGGTTATATCGAGCGTCTCCCACACCACTCACGCTTCACCATCTGAAGAGATGGAGAGCATCCAACAACAACTGGCTACATTACGTGCCAGCTCCACAATGAGCGCAAGCTCACTATAGAAACCAAAACAAAATGGCATATCCACAAGCATCCGCAATTCAACAAGGCGGAACAATCGTTAAAGTCGGGAGCATCTCCCCACGTTGTATTAACACTGGCGGCACCGCCGCATCAAACACAGCAGACGGCACGGACGTTACAGTGTCGACTACAGCAATGTTTACTGCAGAACTTTTAGCCCCCGCACCAAGTTGGAGCACTGGCGTAGCCGTGTTTAATGGTACACGCGGAGACTCTTGGACTGAACGTGCCGCATTGTATAATGCTACTGGACAGATTATTGCGGTTACCGCAACTACTACTGTTGCTGCGGCAGACGTTTACCTTAACCTGCCTTGGGCATCAGAGTTTGTTAGCGTTCCCGGCACCGCCACCGCACTTGTCGGACGTTTGTACCTGCCCGCTGGCACTTACTATGTTGGTGTTAATGCTGTCACTACTGGTACTGGTACTGGCAACAAACACAACTGCGTTACTGTAGGAGCGCATGGCACGTCCAACATCACGATCGTGGCAGCTACGGCTTTCACCACAGGTGGAACGTCCTTGTCCATTACGCCTCCAACCACGTTTACCACAAACGTTGGTCCTTACGCCTCCCTCTACTAAAACCCAATGTTACCGTACAACAATCTTAACTACGCGATGTTCGGGATTCCGTGTCCCGCATCAGCAGCGTTTACGTATGTCTCCTCTGGCGCAGCCAATGACGACAACGTCGCTACGATCACGTATAAAAACGACGCTGGTACGACGATTGGTGTATTGACCTTTACGTATTGGGGTGCAACCAACAACGTCAAGACTGTAACACGTACTACGTAATGGGACTAAAACCTCTTATTGCGGGGATGAGCCAGGGTGGTAGTAGCGTTGCTACTGCTGCCCTGGATGGGACGTTAGTCACAAGTGCACAAACGTTGAGCGTTGCGCAGATCGGTCAAGTGCGCGCTAATCTACGTGAGTGGACACAATACCTTTCAGGGGATCTGGTAAAAACAGCAGATACGGCATTAACCACAGTATTCACGCAAGCACTTGAGGTAGGACTATATCGTTTTAGTGGGATTTATAATCTTGATGTTACTGCGGCAACGCCCGGCGCTCAGTTTAACTTTGCTTTTACGGGAAATACTATAAAAGCATTTACGTCTGTAAAACTTTATACCACAAACGATCTTGTCGGAGGAGGACTTACGGCGTTTCCCACGTCTTGGGGTGGAGTAAACCAAAATAAAACTATAGGTGCTAATTTTGGTCCTCCTACGGCTTTTTACATTCATCAAGCTAAACTTGAAGGTACCCTGAGTGTTATCCAAAGCGGAACGTTTACTGTAAAAGCAGCACAAAACACTGCTGCAAGTGTAACAACGTTTTTTGCAGGAAGTCAGATCACCCTTATTGGCATGCCTTAAGGTATTATCAACCATGCTTTACGACCAAATCATGGGCGACCTATGGCGTGGCGCCACTGGCATTGCCGGTTCTATGTTAGCCATAATTAGCACAACGCACGAAGAATTAGACGCATGGTTGCGCACAGCAGGGTTTGCCTTGGGTGCGCTTGTTGCACTAGCTTCGCTAGTATCGTTATGTCAACGTATTTACAAAACACATAAAGGAGACAAAGAATGAACACGAAAAACCTAGCTGGCTACGGCTCAATCGCAACCTCAACCCTCACCGCTCTTAGCGGTGCACCCTACGCCCTCGGCGACGTGGCAACGATCATCCCGCCCGCGTGGAAAGCGAAGCTGTTTGTGGTGAGCGCAATTGCCACGATGATTCTACGCTTGATCCGCGACCATCAATCCAAATGAAAGCCCACTCAAATGAAAGCCATTATTCTGCACGTCTTTTCGCTTATTATAGCGATTTTGATTCCTTCGTGTGCTGTGGACTACACTTTTAAAAACGGCGGTAAGCTACGCTTTGAAACCACCCAGGATTCTATTGAAGCGTTACGAACCTTAGAGCAAGGTCACGGATACCTTAAATGAACGTACTTGCCTCATCTTTTGCTGATCCCGCTGACGTTGCTGCGTTTAAACGTTGCAAGATCCAAGGCAAATCCGACATGGAATGCTTTAAAGTCGGCGACAACGGCATTGGCAAATGGGGGCATGACACAGCACAGGAGCATACGCCAATGTGCGCGCTTCCGCGCGATGTGTGGAAAAAAGCGGGTAAGACGGGCGGGGCTAAAGTCCGGGTGTGGCGCGATGCGCGAAGCGTAATCGGCATTCTTGGAGACACCTTACCACTCACGGCAAACATTAAAAACGGCGTAGGCATTGACCTCAATCCAGCGTTTGCTAAAGCACTTGGCTTTAAACCTCCTTTTCTCACCCCGGTAAACTGGGAATGGTATGTCGAATGAACTTCTCCTAGCGCGGCGTGAGTTGGCTTTAGAACAGCGCCGTGTAGCGTTGCTTCAAGAAAATCAGATCGTATTTTATGCGCCGCACCCTAAACAAAAAGCCTTTCATTCAGCTGCACATTTCCACTATCGTTATGCACGGACAGGAAATCGCTTTGGTAAAAGCGAGATGGGTGCTGCCGAGGACATTGCGTTCGCGTTGGGGTACCGCCCGTGGATCAACAAGAAAGACCCAGATTGTTTTAAAGGAATCCCGGCACACCCCACCAAAGGACTGATTGTCACCACCGACTGGGACAAATCAACCGAAGTATTTACCTCACAGGAAGCAGGGATCAATCAGGGTAAGTTGTTCAAATACATTCCGGTGAGTGCCCTTATCGGGCATACGCGCAACCACTCCGGTGCAATCGATTGTGTGCGCATACGCCATATCAACGGCGGCGTGAGCGTGATTCATCTCGACACTGTAAAAAGTTTTAAGCAAAACCCTTTAGGTCAAGAATCGTCCGCATGGGACTGGGCACACTTTGATGAGCCGATTCCCGAGGCAATGTATAAAGCCATTGTCCGTGGTATGATCGATCGGGATGGACGTGTATGGTTTACCTGTACGCCTTTAACCGAGCCGTGGGTTGACGAAAAGTTTATCCCGGACCTTGAGAATCAATCGCACGAGGAACTCAACTTTTCGCATGGTGATTTCTGGATGATGACGGGATCGACGTATGACAACCCGCACAACACACGTGAGTCTATTGATCGTGTCATGTCGCAGTACACCGAAGAAGAACGCGAGACTCGACTCACGGGTATTCCCCGTGCGTACTCCGGGTTGGTCTTTAAAGAGTTCGACTGGAACCAACATGTACTGCAAGATCCTCCCAAGGGTTGGGTCGACTGGAACACTCCGCCAGAAGACTACTGCATACGCTACGCAATCGACTACCATTTCAAAAAGAACGACGCGGTGCTTTTTCTTGCCACATCGCCACAAGAAATTACTTACGTATACGCAGAGCTATGGCAGCAAATGTTGCTCGAAGAGGAAGTGCGCGAGATTAAAATCGTGCTTCAAGGACACATCCCACAGCCCGGGATTGTAGATCCTTTAGCCTCAACGCCAAACAAACTTACCGAAACCACTGCAATGGATGAGTACCGCAGGCTTGGCTTAGCGGTAAACCCAGCTACCAAAGATCCAGTCAATGGTATTCGTGCGGTTAAAGCCACGCTTAAAGCACGCGATAAACACAAAAACCCAGTCATCTTTTTCAATCCTGCGTTGCGCCGTACACTCTACGAAATCTCTCGGGGTTTTGCGTGGGACGAAACAGAAAATCGCCCGATCAAAAAAAACGACGATATGATGGAGTGTTTGCACCGGCTATGCTTGCAAGGGCTTACATATATTGAACCCGCAGGTGATGGCGATTACGCTATTATTGCACCCCGCGACTTTGACGATATTGCACTAGAACTTCCAGACGACCAACCACAACAACGCAGTTTTAAAACTCTTCGATACAGAATATGAACCCACAAATGTCTCCCGAAATGATGCAGTCTTTAATGGCTGCTGAAGGTGGTGAAGCTCCAGGCACAGAAGCCATGATGCCACCAGCGGGCAAGCCCGCAGGTAAGCCTCCGGGCAAACCCGCAGGCAAACCAAAAAGCAAACCAAAAGGCAAAGCTCCAGCTAAAGGCTATAAACCAAACTGGAAGTAATGTCCAAATTTTAGGACAATACCATGGGATTCGATAACTTCAAAGAAGCTTTAAAGGATACTGCATCTCCGGAACACGGAGCAATGCTGAAGCATGTCTTGGATTTGGTAAGTATCTCACGGAAACAAATGGCGCAGTGCTATACCCAATGGGATAAGCACGATGAAACTTTTCGCTCACGGCGGAAAACAGACAAAGAAGATCGTGCGGCAGACTCCAAGGGACAGCCGAAGAAACTGGTAGTGCCGTTGACGTTCTCCCAATGCATGACGTTTGTGGCGTTTAACGTGATGACGCTGACGCAGAACAAACGCTTCTATACGCTCGAACCCACGGGTGTTGAGGACAATCCGCTACGCGAACCCATGGAGTTGATCCTTGAACGGGATCTTAGAAAAAACACATGGCAAGCATTTCTTGTACAATTCTTCTTGGACATTGCACGTTTCTCTATCGGATGTGCGGAGGTGTGTTATAAAGAAGACTATCGCTGGATGCGAATGGAAAAGACCGAAGATATTGTCGGCGCTTTTGGTGAGACGACGCAGGAAACCAGCATGCCGTTTGAAAAGGTGCCTGTGTTTGTGGGTAATCGTGTCATTCCTATTTCACCTTATCGCTTTTTTCCTGATACGCGTTTGCCATTGACCCGCTATCAAGAAGGTGAGTTTTGTGGTTCGGAAGACATGTACTCTATGGCAAGTTTGCGAGGTGACACGGAGTTGTTTAATCTGAGCAAAATCCCCAAATACTTGGAGAAGGAATATGCGGTGCGTAAGGTTAACAGCCGTATTGTAGAGATGGACGTACGGATGGAACGAGATAGTTCTAGTGCGGGAAGCATCAGTGAGCCGGGTGGTATGGTTAAATCGGGTCCGGTGTGTGTTACAAAAATGGTATGTGACATCATTCCAAAGAACTTTGGTGGAGACAATAAGGAACTCGGACGTTTGGGCAAAGAGCCGTTTCCAATTCGTTATCTCGTGTGGATTGCAAATGACAAAACCATCATCCGCTTCGAGGAAGCGTATTACCTGCATTGCAAGTTTCCTTATATTTTAAGTCAATTCCTGCCCGATCAGCACCAGATTATAAATGAAAGTTTAGCTGATGTCTGTGCACAATTGACTTCCCTTATCACGTGGAAGCTTAACGCTCACATCACGTCACAGAAAAATAGCGTGGAATCCAAATGGATTGTAGATCCTGCAGGGATTGACGTGAAAAGTTTGGAGTCACGTTCGCCTTATATTTATCTGCGTAAGAACGCGTCGCAGACCGGCGTGGATCGGTACATTAAACAATTCTCTACGCAAGATGTCACGGCTGGCGTGATGAACGACACGGCTGCGCTGAAAGAATTGCTTGAAGGTATCACTGGGTACAGCGGAATGCTTCAAGGTCAGTTCTCTTCAGGACGACGGGATGCAACTCAGTCACGTGCGGTGGTTCAAGGCGCAAGTGCACGGGGTAAAACTACGCTTGGTAGTATCTGGGATACAGGATTTGAAATGCTCGGTAAGCAACTTATTGCAAACAATCGTCAGGAGATGGACTTTGAAACGTTCTCCCGGGTCCTCGGTACGCAGTGGAAATCGACATCGGTTAATCCCGATACGGGTGCGCCGTTCACCTTGGACGAGATGTTTACGCTGTTCAAAGCCGATCCTATCACCATTGCCACGTCCGAAGACTTCTTTGTATTCGATGGGTCAAATCCTTCCGAGAACGCCTTTTTGGCACAAAGCATGCAAGAGATCTTACTCTCTATCATGCAAAACCCAGAGGTGGCACAGATTCTAGGCTACGGCGCACCACAAATTCAAGCACTTTTCAACGAGATATACACTTTGCGTGGGGTAACCCCAGCTCGACTCCCCACGCCAACACCAATGCAGCCTCCACAACCTGGCTTACCCCCAGAGGGTGCTGCGCAACCAGCAATGTAAATGGACCAAGACGAACAAGCACGATTACAAAGCGCGAAACGCGAGATCGAAGGATATTTAAACCATCCTTTCACCAAGCGTATCCTGCAAGACAACCTAGAAGAACAAGAAGGATTTATTAAACTTATCTGTAATGAACCCGTTACGGATATTCAACGATTCTTTGCACACTTCGAGGCTGTTGGACATCTTCGTGGTTTACGCCGTGCCCATTCGCTATTGCAGGATAATTTGGATGCAATTCAAGACGAGCTAAAAGAACCCTAAAAGTATGCAAGATGAACCTGATGACGAGTTTGATGATTTTGATGACGTTTCTACGGGAGCGGAGCCAGCGGTCAATCAACACGATGAACTGAAAACCGCTATGGCGGAGTTGGCTGGAGCTGTGCGTAGCACAATCAAGCCCGAGCCAGCCCAACAACAACAAGGTCTTACCGACGACGAAAAGGCTGAGTTCTGGGCTGTGTATAACCCAGAAAAACATGACCCAAAGTTCTTGCAAAAGTTCTTTCGGATGTCAGAAGACATGGACACCGAGCAGTTAGCGGAGGTTCGTGCACTGTTCTCTAACCTTCAAGAAGGCTTGGTAAAACAATCCGTTACAAGTGCACGTAATCTCATGCAGGTGGAGCTTCAACGGCTTCGCGAAGAGTTTGCACCTGCTCGGGACTATGCGTCTCAGGCTGCTGCAGAAGGCACACGTAACCGTTTCTACTCCACTTACGAAGCCCTTGGCGAAAAGAATGCCAGTGGCGGGTTGCGGTATCAAAAAATCATCGACGCGACCGCTAGACAGCTAGCCTCGCAGACTTTTGACAGCGAAGCACATTACTTTAAGGCACTTGCTGATGGTGCCGCCGAAGCAATCCAGGGCGTTTTGCCCGAGTTTGACCTAGGTGCCGGTAGACGACGAACAACTGGGACAACGCCACGACTACCACGCACCAGCGTAGGCGGTACGGGCGGTACTAGTGGAGGAAAGCAGGCTGCATTGTCCATTAAGGGTGATGCTACCGACGAGTTTCTTAACGATTAACTCGAGGACATCCTGTCCGTCTTTTCTTCAGCCGCTAGACTAGCCAACAATTAGAAAACAAATATATGGCATTTGGAATGTACTCCACGGATAACACGGTAGGAAACCGTTCACTTAAATCACGCCGGAAAATCTTCTGGCAATACCCATCTGGGGCTGCGCCTCTCATGGGATTGCTGTCGTATCTTCCCTCCGAAGACACCGATAAGGTGGAATTCGGTCAGTTTGAGCGCCGCTTTCCTACGCAAAAAACCACCACGGTAGCATCGGGCACTAAACCATTCCAAAACGGGGATGGTAGTGATTTTGCAACTACGTCAACCATGAATGCTAATGTTGAGTACATTGTAAATGTGCTTTCTACGGCAGAATTCAAACCGACGCATGTGCTTGAATTGCGTGAAATTGCTATTACAGCAGGAACTACCTCGATCAAAGGTACGGTTACTGCGGTAAACGCAAACGCTCTCCAGATCACTTTCCGTCCGTATTCAACCATTGTGTCTGTTCTAAACACTACCTCTTCTAACAACGGCAAGTCCGCTGTTATTATCGGTACGGCTAACCCCGAAGGTGGACGGTCTGGCAGTGGTATCACGGTTGCTCCGATCAACCCAACCAACTACACCCAGATCTTCCGGGCTGCGTTCGCGATTTCGCGTACAGCACTCAAGGGTGGTTTGGATTATGACAAGTCTGGACCTTACAAAACCTTGCGTTTTGAAAACGGTCTGCGCTACATGATGGAAATGGAGAAAGCCGCGATCTTTGGTCAGAAACACACGGTGAATGTGACTGATCCAGACACCGGTGAGTCCATGCCTGAAACCAAGACGGGCGGAGTGATCTATCACCTCGAACAATGGGAAGCGGCAAACAGCATCTACCGTGGCGGTACGGGCGCTGCGCCTGTAACGTCCAACGCCGACAACGACAAACGCATCATTGATGTGGGTGGAAGTCTGACTAAGTCTGACCTCAACACCTATCTGTCGCGTCTGTTCAAAAAGACCAACGACAAATCGTACGAAAAACTCTGCCTCTGCGGTGGTAAGTTCCTCGAAACGATCAACACGTTGTATGATCGCCAAGTGGTTAAGAATGTTATGCTCGAAGAGAAGAGCACTAACGCGAAGTTTATCGTGCATTCGCTCGAAACGCTTCGTGGTACTGTGCATTTCAAGACGCATCCTATTCTCGACAACGACACCGACACCGACGACTGGGGTCTCTTCATGGATCTCGGGAACATCTCGTGGCGTCCGCTCACTGATTCCGACACTACGTTCCTCAAAGGACGTCAGGAGACGGATCGCGATGGGCGTAAAGACGAGTGGATCGGCGAAGGCGGGTTGCAGTGCCTCTTCCCCGAGTCGCACATGCTCATCCAAAACGCTACTGTTGCTGGCTAAACCATATGGGTGCACTTACCACTAACAAAGAGGCTGTTGCCGCAGGTTTTGTTTTTAACGAAATCTACTACAACAATGACCTGGGACGTCGGTTGAAATGTATGGATGTTACCATTCCTGCCACTTATGGTGGTTTGACAAACACCATTGCAGCTGGTTGTTTTGGTATGACCGCTATTACGGAAGCTGTAAATGCGCGTACTTCGGCTAATGATGCATTCCTTGCCGGACCATCGTTTGATCAGAAAACGTTGTATTTCTACGACATTAGTACTGTCGGAGATTCAACCCGCGATGCGCCAACCGACACCACCGCCGCCACACGCCTCGTTGTGCGAGGCAAAGAATAACCCTAAACATTAGAAAGGAGAAACAAAAATGAACGTACCAAATCTACGCGATCCCGACTTCGTCAAAGAGCCTAAACACGTTGACGACACCAAGATGTTGAACACGACTGCCGATGAGTCTGTCAACATGAACGAATCGAACGACAACAAGGAACACGTTACGACCCACCCAAGCTTCGGTCCGCTTGGTGCCAAAGGACGCAACTAGTGCAATGGATGCTGGCTCTCCGTAAACCAGCAATTTTTCCTACTTCTCTCACCATCAATGATCCTATCGACCTTAAAAAAAGTCTGTGCTGCCTATCATCAAGTTGCTACCGCTACGCTTACCGTAGATGGTGTGGATCTTTTTCTGATTGCAGCTAACAATGCGCGGGGTAACGCAGAGTTACTGCACAACTTTGAACTTGCTCGGGTTCAGGCGTCGCTATCCATTGATGGTGAGACGGGAGCAGATCTGTCAACGGCTGTTTTCCTAAATACAAAAAACTCTGTAATTGTGTCAGGCACACTTTCTCCCGATGCAACAGGAACGTATAATTTAATTGGTAATTTTTCTGGCTATCCGTGTTATTATAAAGAAAGCCCAGTGGCGTATTTTTTATATTACAATCCAGGAAATAGTCGGTATGTTATTAACCCTATTTTATCAATTACTACTCTAGCTGCAGGTTGGTTGCCTGCTACAGCCCTTACTACCCCTATTGGGTCTTTTGTTGGCACAGGCGCATTTAGCGGTTTTACCGGTACTGCTACAACAGCATACGGTGGTTCACAAGCATGGTCCAGCATCAAAGAAGTTATTGCAGTGCAGCGCACCAACGTCGATGGAATCCTTGTGCCTCTTGATTTTACTCGAGCTGACATTGCTATTGAACGCGATCGGTATGAACTAGAGATGTCCGAAGAGTACGAACCATATCGCCGATATCCGTCAGATGCAGCGTTGCTTCAACGTGGTACAAATGGTACGATCGTTCAACGTGGTACTAAACTCCATGTGTATCCCATAAATGCCATCACCTCTACGCCTTTGCAAGTCACGCTTGAAGCTTATGGTTTACTTGCTGACTACACTGCAACAAGTCTTACAGACGTTGTAGCTACAGATTTCTTCCTTCAATACGGAGCAAACTTCCTCCAATGGTCAATCATCTGCGAATTGAACTTTCTCTTTCGCACATTTGTTACACGGCAAGAAGGCAATGTAACGTCACCCGAAAAAGAACGGGAAAAAGCATGGCGTGAGTTGCTACTCTGGGACACGTATAAAGTCGACTCTAACGCAACCCGTTCACGCTAATGCCTAGTATTAAAAACAAAGGTCCGTTACTATACTTCTCTAAACTCGGTGGGGAACAGCCAATCCCGCCAGAGTTTATTGCAAAGATGAATCGTGCGGAAGAGATTCAAGCTGTACCAAATGATGTAACGCCTGAAACACTTTCCGATACTATTGTTGAATCGCGCGTTGAAACAAATCGTACGGATGAGCGGGTACGCCATACGATTAAAAAAGACGCGGGTAACATTACCCTTACAGATACACTTCAAGACAAAGATGGACAGGTTGTCACGCGCACACGTGTGTTGTATCCTGCAACTACTACAGCTACTCCGGCAACAGCACTTATGCAAGTTGAAGTGCACCAGCTTGGCAATGGGTGGGCGATTGAAGAAAGGTCTGTTGTAACGACAGTGTTTTCGGGCAGTGCGGTAGAAGCGCATCAAGCAAGTGTTTATCCTAAAGATTTTCTTACCGCTCTTTCGGTTTTAACCACAAATACATCAATTGCGGCAGGTACTGCAACAACCACACCAACTTTAGGTACTGGTGGCACAGGTGTTATCTCGGGAACATCTACACGTATTGATGCATTTAAAATAAAGACAGAAACGCAAACTTTATCGGGCGGTACAGGTACATCAAAATCTGAAGGTGCTTTGGATGAAGGTTTACCAGTTACAATTCAAACCACTTTAATTGCTGACAGCACTTCTCCGCCTACGTCAAGCACGCTTACTACAGTTTTACAAAGTCAACAACTTGATGGTAATGGCTATGCTGTAAAAAAAGTAGGTACGGTATCTTTCTACCCTACGCGTTACGGACAAAACTATAACGCTAAACTTAATCTTGTTGTTCCATGGACAGAAAGTACTATTGCACCTGGCGCATCGGGCACAGCCAAGACGGATATTAACCCTGTTGATTATGCAAAACAACGCAATAGGACTTACGGCAGTGTTACAACAGCATATGATGCGGTGTTTTTCTCGGGTGTGGGAACTACTGTGGTGGATTTGCCCGATGTTTTAACAGGACTTTCTGTTGTTTACAACAAAGCGTTTGGTACAGGTGTAAGCAATTATCCTGCAACACAGCAAGCCGGTTTTGTAAGTGGCGGAGGTAGTTTAACCACCAACCCAAGCAATACTGTTAAAGCGAGTGCGTCAATTCAACCAGATTTAGTTTACTCTATTACACGTTATGGGGGTATTAAAGTCCCTTGCGTGCATTATTACTTTTATTTAACAGGAACTGTAAGTATTACAACCGTTATTGCACGCCTTCTTACAGGTGGTGTAACTGCATTGCAGCTTCCTGTGTTTAAAACAGCGTCACAAACATTTGTTTTAAATGGATCACAAGTAGAAGTTCAATCAACCGCTAAGACATCAGTTACAACATCGTTTGATACAAATAGCGCAGGTGCTCTTACACGATCTGCGGCTTCTACCGAATGGGGTGATGATTATTCTGAAAACGTATCCACAAGTGTAAAAAGTGTAATGTTGCCAGCTACGTTACATGCAGCTTTTAATTCACTTGTTGTAAGCGACAGTACAACTGCAACAGCTACTGCAAGTGCACCATTTTTTGGACATGGTCCTACTGTGGTTGTTGGTTCTATTCCAAACGCGCCGGGTGCACGCACAAAAGTTGCAAATGCTAGTGTTTTTCCCACATCTCTTGCCGCAACAAGCCCAACAACAATTCCTACAACAGGCAAATATATTGTTGACGTATCATCAGAAATTGGTGAATATGGCTATATGCTTGTTCACGCTGTTGTTGTAGACTTTTCTGTATATGCCTAAAACACCGCAAGAATTTCCAAAAAAACCGCCTGTAAGTTTACAAGCGTTAGAACAAAAGCTCGCCGCTTTTGCAAATGAATCGTTGGCTAAAACCTCTATAAAAGAACTCGAATATAACGAGATTTGTAAAAGAGTGATGATGCAGGCGCGTATAGAGTTTGCGCCACTGGCAGCTTTGTCAAGCGGTTCAGAACGCCAAGCGTTTGTGTTGCCTAAAGCGCCTGTGCCGTTGCCACGTCCGAGTGTGGCTACGTCAACCCCAGGCGCAAATGCACGTATTGGTCAGTCTGACGTGCCTTATGTCCTGGGGAGTTCAAAAGACGGCAGTCTTGTGCCAGGAACTTACATTGCACCGATTGGGCTAGAGCTTGCACAAACCGACACATGGGATATTAACAATCCTCCAATAAATGCGGGTAGTGTTATTACACGGGGAGTGCAAGGTCCATTTATACGTCGCTGGGAAGACGTGTCTTATTACGATCTTCTTTTAAATGTTCCTTCTAATGCAGGTAACTGCACTGTACTTTTTACCTCAAACACATTTTTTGTACGTACAGCAACATACGATAGTTCTGGAATACTTGTTGCTATTTCCGCAGAAACTCCAATTACTGGATTAAACTCAACAACCACAGGATCTTCAACTACCGCCTATCTTGGCGCATACTAACATGGCATATCCACCACAACAACAACAACCACTCACTCGAGAACAACGCCTTGACGAACAGGACAAAGCGGATCAAGAGTATGCGAATCAACAACAATTGTTGCGCATACAACAACAACGGGCAGATGCTGATGAAGAGAACCAAGACATACAGCACCAACGTATTGAGTTTGAACGGCAACGATTACCGTTAGATCTTTACACTGCTCAAGCTCAAGCCGAAGCACACAGGGCTAATGCGCTATTCCAACAACAGCAACAAGCTGAACAATTACGCACAGCACCTCAACGTTACGAACAGGGTGCAGCTACGTTAGCAGCTACAAAGCAAGGAACTTCAAGCGCAGCTGCAACTGAGGCAAGAGCCGCGGAGTTAGCAAGATATAATATTATGCAACGTGCAGCAGCAGAGAAATTACTTAAAGATCAAAACGCTGCAGTGCTAGCTTCTACGGATAGTACATTACAAACAACTAAACAAAATGCAACAACCTTTGCCGATGCTCAAAATGATCACGCTATGTATGTAGAAGGCGAACAGCAAAGACAAGCTATCGCAAGAGCCTTAGCAGAACAACAGGCTGCGGCAGACATACGTGCTGAAACAGGAACACGAATAGCGCAACAGGAAAATGCACGGCAAGCCGAAGCCGCAGCGCGTCAAGGACGTGCGGAACAAGGCGCTACAGACTTAAATGCTGCAAATGTAGCTCATGCAAATGCTACTACAGCCGCAACAAAAAGTGCAGCAAACAACGTAATCCTTAAAAATTATTATGACACTCAAGCAATTACAGCACACCAATACGCATATTTAAATACTGTACCATTAGAAGATCAAATGGCATTCGCGGAAGATATGATAGTACCTAAAGTGAGTGCGCCCGGTACACCCGGTGCTACAGGCACAAAGCAAATTGAACTAGATTTGGCTAAACGACGCGCGGAGCTTTTGCCACAGTATAAAGCTATGTTTAATGTAGACCCTGAAACAAACGCGCTGGCAGCTAAAGATTTTGAAAACTTTTTTACAAATACTATACTGCAGGAAACAAAAGTTAAAAACGACGCTAAAAAAACTGCGGACCAAACCGAATTTTCTAATCGTACAAACTATGCCCCGCCAAATCCTTATAAACCAGGTATGAGATTTCCTGGATATTAACCTAACTCACTAACCAACCCACACACAACATTATGGCAAACGCAATCGTCACAAATTCACCGGGAGTTGATCCAAACTGGGACCCTGTAACAGGTAAATTTAAAGTACCAGTACCAGCACCAGCACCAGCTCCCGTTGCCGCATCTGTAGTACCACCTCCAGCAACCGCACCAGCTGCAGCGGGTGCAACTCCACCAGCAGCCGCACCCCCAGACGCGGTTGATTCAGTTCCACCTGTTGTTCCTAAGGGTGCAGTATCTGGTGCACCCGCACCCGAGAATCGTCCACCTCCAGCGCCTACAGATAGCGGTGGCGCGCCACCACCTGCAGCACGCGAAAACAATCCTCTTGTCGCACCTTTACCTCCAACAATACCAACCATTCAAATGGACCTGGGTGCATCGGGTGCAACTAAAGAACGTATTGAAGCAGGGCGCAACGCAAGCCAGGAAAAAATGCAACAAGATAGGCTTAATGCGCGTAAGCCAGGACGTTTAGGTATTGGAGGACAAGCAATCACAGATGCAAATCCACGTGGTGATGCTGGCGGAAGTTATTTTACTGGGGCTGGTCGGGCTTTGACAAACCAAGAACGTAACGCAAAAACTACAGCACTTAATGCGGGACTATCGCCTATTCCTACAAGTGAAGCAACAACAGCAACACAAACTCCTGAATTAACTGCACAGTATGCAGCAAACGCAAAGCAACGTGTAGATGCAGCAAAAGCTGCGTTTTTAGATTCGCAAGGCATGAGTGATACTGGAGCACAAACACAACCTAATTCAGCAGCGCGTGTGGCTATGGGATATTCTATGATAGATCCCGCACGTCGTTCAGGATCACCATATCAAGCGTTAACTCAAGCAACTGGAGGTAAAGCTCAAGCCGATGAACGTATAGGATTTACGCAACAGTGGCAAAAAGAGCATCCAGGAGTAAATTTTCCACAAAACCAAAACTCTAATTGGAAGGGTCCTGTAGAATTTGCACATAACAGTTTAACAGATCCTCAAGATACTGCCACATTTAATCCAGCCACAAGAGTAATGGCAACAGGACAAAAATATGCACAAAGTACACCAAATGCCAAATTAGCTACACAACACCATGAACTTATAGGGCATGGTCCAGAAAGTCCAGAGTTTAAAGGAACCAATGATTTTATAACAGGTAAAACAGATGCGCCTTATATGCGGCAAGCTACTGAAGTTATGGGACGTTTGCGCCAACTGTCAGATTTAAACGGTGGTGGTATGCATCCCCGTAGTGAAACACAAGCGTTAGATCTTTTATCGGCTTATGGTTTTGTTGAGCCAGGTAGCGGACAAAAAGCAAAATACACATTCTCAGAAGACAATTTTGATTTGCGAGATTTATTATACACTTATCAAAAAATGAACGCAAAAGAACAAAAAGCGTTTCGCAAAAACGCGTCAATACAAATGCCCGGCACTGCACAAAACACACCATTTAAACCCACTGGAGCATTTGGCGGAGACACTCAAGTCGCTTAAGGTAAAATCCAGAATTTAGGACAATACAATTATGCCAGCAAAATCTTACATGGACGTATCCAGAGAATACGATCGTTTTCGCGCGTTTGGTTACGACAAACCAATGTCCGAATTTGCGCGAGAGCGTAACATCGACACGGGGTCTAACGACTATTCCGAAGGATTGCGCGATGGCACGTGGACTAAGTTGTCGCACCAGTTGGATGAGAATTTGTTTAAGCCTCTTGGTGAACCTATTGGCGAAGTAACGGGTGCTATTGGCAGTATCTTTGGACCTAAAGGCGAAGAAGCTGGGCGTGCTGTAGGTGAGTCGTTGCCCCGTATGGGCGCAGAGATTGCGTTAAGTGCAATTCCGGTTGCGGGTATTCCGTTAATGGCAACGGCTATGGGGGCGCATACTTATGCAGATACGGGTAGTTATGGTGCTGCCGCTGTAAGTGCTGGTGTAGGTGCGGCTATGCCGTTTGCGGGAAGGATTGCGGGTAATGCAGCGGCGCAAGCCTTTGGTGTGGGTGAACGCGTTGCTGGCGCGTATACGGCAGAAAGTATGGCGGCTCAGTATGTAGCACAGAATGCCGCACGTATAGCACGCGGTGCAGCACCAATCACAGCAGGACTTAAACCAACTTTAAGCACGGTTGCTCCTATTGTAGGACGTGAGACCGGGTTTAAAGCCGCACAATTCTTAGGTCATGAAGCGTCTAACTTTGGCTTAATGCAAGGTCAAGGCATTGCACAGCATAACATTTTGGGCGAAGAAGCTCCGTATGAAGTGTTCAACGCGCACTATTTAGCCCAGCAGATTCCATGGACGATCATGGGCGCATGGGGTATTCGGGGTAAAGCTCCGATGGACTCGACAAAGCTGCGGACACAATTAAAAGATCCTAATGCGGTTACCTCAACACCAGCGCCACGTCCTGCCGTTACACACACTGATGCACAAAAGCTTGCAACTGCAAAAATTTTAGCAGACTACATGGCGAGTGCTGATAAATCACCAGCGGCTACAAAGGCAATTCTTGACGTTCTTTCAAATCCAGATGTGGCATTTGATGCAGCGGCAGAAATAGCACGACTTGCGGAAGACGCTACGCCTGTTGTAGGAGACGATTCTACGGCGATTAAAGGTGACCTTTCTGGCACTGCAGGTCCACCTGTGGAAGAACCTATGTATACACTAACGGGACGTGCTGAAAAAACAGCAACCGGTATGTACAAAATGGAAATTACCAATGGTCTAGACGATCCATTTTGGCAAACCGAGTTTGGCAAAACCGTAGATACTAACCATCGTAATATATTTGTTCCCGGGGAAGGCCTTATTGACAATGGAGATGGCATTTTTACAATTACTGCTCCAGAGTCGGAATTTCGCAATGGTGTTAAATTTCCCATAAAAGCGGCTAAGCCCGTGGTGGTTGACCCAAGACCCGACTTGACTGTGATTGATGAAGAGACTCGCGCACGCCAGAACGCAGAAGCCGCAGCAAAAGTGCAAGCCGAGCGGGACGAAATGGCTACAGATGGTTTAACCTTAGATGAACCAGAAAACCCACTTTCGCATGATCAACGCTATAAATGGCAAGCAGCGTTAGAGGCACACTTTGGGTCTGATAAACTTAAGTTAGCATTACTCGAGCAAGTAAAAACACAGTTTCCTGACGCAACGCCAGAAGAACAAATGAATCTTGCAGCGTTAGGGCAAAAGACTACACCAGCAGAAGGTACAATAGCGTATCTGAATTTGCAAGCGTTTAAAGATGGGTTGAAGGTGGAGCCGGTGGAAGGGGAAACACCAGTGGTAGAGGAAACACCAGTGGTAGAGGAAACAACTCCCGCCGAGACAGTGCGGGATGCCAGTGATCCAGCACAGATGACGCCGGAAGAGCACGCCAAATACCTTGCTCAGGTGAATGGCCTTGATCCAGCGGATGTTACAGGATTCACGGAAGACGGCACCCCGACTACTAAGAGTGGTTCACCTTCTGCGTTAAAAGCGTCGAGTTTTACCGCACGCAGAGCGATCAAGGATGCCATAGCGGCTGGTCGACCAATAAATGCTGCGCTATTGGACGGACATAATAAACATTCCGACAAACCTGTCGCATTACCCGAAGGCTGGACGCAGCGTGGCGACCTGTGGCATCCGCCAGAAGTGACTAAGCCTGCGCGCGAGGTAGTAACGCCTACGGACACGGAGGCACCTACAACTGGTGTTCCGGACGTTATTAAAACGCAGTTAGACAAAATTAATTTTGGTTTTCGCCGTATTGTTGGAGAAGCCTCTGGGTTATTAACCAAAAAAATTCTTATTGATCCGTCAGGTAAAGTTTATCCTGTGGATGATACTACAGGACATCCTAAATACATTAAGGAAAATTTGCCAGAGTATTTAAACAAAGAAGGCAATCCTGACGTAGAGCGCATGATAAATGAAGGATGGTATTGGGGATCAGTGTCTAAAGATGAAGCGGGTAAATACGCATTTACTTTTGGTTTACCGGAAGAAGGTTGGAAACCGCGCAAAGCAGTAACGCCTACGGACACGGGTGGCACAACGACGTTGTCAATGGCACCCACAAAACCAAAAGCGCCGGTTGTGACAACGCCGATTTCAACTACAAGTACAGCGCCAGGTAGCGACTTTGATCTTATTTATGGGTCGGGCTATCACGAAAGAACTTCAGACCCAGCCGCAAAAGCGGATGTTGTAGCAAAATTTGATGCGGGGTATTCGTTAAAAGATGGACAATTTGTGC
>Ga0209190_1000490_pt1 | contig 28759 bp, 36 predicted proteins | sample M_140205_XF_Meta_FD_187315 | JGI IMG/M metagenome (GOLD analysis project Ga0209190, IMG submission 187315) | Freshwater microbial communities from Lake Montjoie, Canada to study carbon cycling - M_140205_XF_MetaG (SPAdes) (version 2) | ecosystem: Environmental > Aquatic > Freshwater > Lake...
CCATCTTTAAAAACAAAAATGTCAAAGTAGCCGTCCATTTCGTAGTCCTCGGGCTCAGACCACGACCATTTAACAGTGACTTCATCCCATATCACATAGGTAATAAATTCACCCTCATCGCCGTCATCTAGCATGATGCCCTCCAAACAAATAAGTCAAGAGCAACCACCACTATGGCGGCAACCGATACGATCCAAAGGGCTACTTGCGCCCAATCAATAGGTTTTTTGTAGGTTTCTATTTCAAACATATTTACTCCTAAAAGACCCTATGCGATGTGCTGGGGCATGGGTGCATTGTTAAGCTAAATTAACATTTTATGGGTAGGTGTTTTCCCTAATGTCGCTTATTTGTTAATTCGGCTTTACAATCCACTTATGACAAAACAAGAATTAGTACAGTTGGCAGGCTCACAGAGTGAGCTTGCTCGGATATTGAGGATTTCTAGGGCGGCAGTGTGCTTGTGGAAAAAAGTTCCCGAGCTGCGAATGCGCCAGCTCAGAGATTTGCGCCCTGAGTGGTTTACAAGCTAAAAATTATGTATAATTTAAACCGTCTAGAGTGGCATCTAGGCGATGAACTGAGTTTAGAACCCCGCAGGGTACTGTGTGGTCTTGACAGACAGCAAGCGAGTCTTTTGACTCAGTTCAATCGCCTTGCTGTTGTTCTCGCCAAGAACCAAGACCACAGAGCATCTTGCGGGGTTTTTGTTTTTGTACAACGCAATGCGGTACGTCGATGGTTGCGTTTGAGATACCCCGATACACGAGCAAGCCAAATCGGGGAGCGTGGGCTTAGTCTTAGAGCGCGGTGGTTGAAACAGTCTGAGGCAGTGCGATGCGATGACATGGCTCCGAAGAGCAACATCGATGCACAGGCGAACTTTGGTTTTGACCACGGTAAGGCTGTGCTTTGCTCCAACATTCACCAAAGAGCAATAGGGGAAAAGAGATGACAAACTTTGAACAATTTTGGGCTGCATGGCCTATCAGTACACGCAAGGGCGGCAAGTCTGATTGCTTGAAGCGGTGGGAAAAGTATTATTGTGATAGCTGTGCTGACCAAATAATCAAGCACATTGAATGGATGAAAACCACCGACCAATGGCGTAAAGACGGCGGTGCATATATACCGTCACCCGCTGTTTACCTTAACCAAAGGCGCTGGGATGGGGCTGAGATACCTGAAGTTAAAAAGACCATCCATATCCTTGAAAAAATTGCCCAAGACCGTGCAAAAGCAGTCCCAATGCCTGCGGACATAAAAGCCAAACTTGATGCGCTGCGAGGTCGAGGTTGAATGAGCTGGCTCTTTTCGCAGGCGCTGGTGGTGGAATACTTGGGGGTCACCTCCTTGGATGGAGAACAGTTTGCGCCGTTGAATGGGAGTCCTACCCCGCAAGCGTACTGTGCGCCCGACAAAATGACGGACTTCTCCCGCCTTTTCCAATTTGGGATGATGTACGCACCTTTGTCGGCCACGACTGGCGGGGTGTTGTTGACGTGGTATCTGGGGGGTTTCCCTGTCAAGACATCAGCGCAGCAGGAAAAGGGGCAGGAATTGATGGAGAGCGATCAGGAATGTGGGGAGAAATGGCGCGCATCATTCACGAAGTACGACCTAGATATGCGTTTGTGGAAAACTCATCAATGCTCACTTCTAGGGGACTTGGAAGAGTTCTCGGAGACTTGGCCTCAATGGGGTTTAATGCGAGATGGGGAGTGCTGGGAGCGGCGGACATTGGAGCAAACCATCAGAGGGACAGGATTTGGATTGTCGCCCGATGGAAAGGCGACCTTCCACACGCCCAACACGACAGGATTAGATGGTGGGAGCAACAGCAGAAAAGCCTTGAAAAAGAGAAAAGAGAAATTTCCAACACCAGTAGTTCACGATTACAAAGTGGGGGCAAAAGGGTATGGTCTGGGAGCAATGTTTCACAAGAAAAATCAAGCGACTTGGCCGACACCACTCAGCACAGAGTACAGAGCGAATCGTGTAAAGCGAGAAAATCACCACAATGGTCTTACACAAGCAGTATTGGCAACTCAAAATGGTGGGCAGTTGAACCAAACGTGGGTAGAGTGGCTTATGGGGTGGCCGCTAGGGTGGACAGACTTAAAGCCATTGGCAATGGACAAGTCCCTTTGTGCGCCGCAACAGCATGGAGAATCCTAAGTGATGCAAATAACATTTAAGATTGATGGCAACCCACACCCTAAAGGCCGCCCACGGTTTTCTAGAGCTGGTGGATTTGTTAAAACTTACACAGATGCCAAAACCAAGAGTTATGAAGAATTGGTGGCTTTATCTGCCAAACAAGCTATGGGTTTGTCAGAACCGCTTAAAACGGCCTTAGATGCGTTTTTGTTCTTTTCGATACCTATCCCTAAGTCATACTCTAAAAAGCGCACAGAGGCTTGTTTAAGTGGCTTAGAACGCCCAATGAAAAAGGATTTAGATAATCTGTGCAAATCCGTGCTTGATGGCATGAACAAAATTGTTTATGAAGACGATGGCCAGATTGTTGCATTGCATTGCACAAAATATTATGGTGAACGTTTTGTTGAAGTCTTGATAAAGGAATCAGAATGAGTACGATTTTTATGGTTTTAGCTTTGTTTGGGTTAATTTGTTTAATTTCTATATTGGGGTTATTACTATGGGCAATGGTGGAATCTTTATCGCAATAGGATGGCGTAAAAGAAGAAAGGGTAAAAAATGTTTTTAGTCCAAAATGAATTCGGAATGTGGGTGATCGATGGTTTTGCTTTGTGGTTGAGCACTCACCAGTTGGGTGAGATTGATGATCCGCATCCTATACACAATGAAATTCCTGTAGATATATTCTTGATTGGGTTTATATGAGTCCTGAAAAGCACGCTGAGTTTATTGGTAACTTCGCATCAAACTATGCCCAGGCCAAGTCCAGTAGGATTGGCATCGAGCTGAAACTAAAGACTACCAAGGCCATTTTGATGCAACAAGCATTTGCCAATGGTGTAACCCAAGTGGCCGCGCAAGAACGTGATGCCTTGGCAAACCCTGATTACACTTTGCTCATTGATGAATTAATCTTGGCGGTCAAGGATGAAGAAACGCTTAAATTTCAACTTGAATCATCTCGCCTACATATTGATGTGTGGCGCACACGTGAAGCATCAGAACGATTAGCAATAAGGTCACACGAATGAAATGCCCTGTATGTGGTAGGAATGGTAAGATTTTAGAAACAAGACACAATGACGATGACACAAAACGAAGACGATACGCTTGTACTCAAGACCACAGATACAGTACACGTGAAGTCGTACTTGAAAACACAATATGTACGCTCGAAACGGTTATTGGAAGTAGTCGCAAGTCTAAATTGCCAGAATTGTGGCCACTATCTGTCGCAAGCCGCGCATTCTAATTGGCACGGCGGTAAGGGACGTGGATTAAAAGCAAGCGATAATTATGTGGCCGCATTGTGCCAGGCGTGCCATACCGAAGTGGATAGCGGTAATAAGCTGTCTAAAGACGAACGACAAACCTTGTGGCTTAAAGCTCATTTAAAGACCCTACATTACCTTTTACTTACCGATCAATGGCCACGTGGCGTGCCTATGACCGATCTATACCTAAAGATGCACCTACCCCTTGCGTAGAGATGGGATGCCTGCCTGTGGCTGTTTCATGCCTGCGCTTGGGCTATGTCTAGGATGGGCGTGGCTCATGTCAGTCTTTTCGTGAGTTTTTAATTCTTTTTCTAATTTCATCACGTGTTCACGTTCTTTTTGAAATTCTTTTTTAACAACGTAATTTTTGTCGTTGTCTTGTTTCTTTTCACCCTTGGTAATCGTAAAGTTGGTTGCCATGATATGTCCTTTTAAGAATAAACTCTTGTGCCTTGCTTGTCGATTATAAGTGCTTGCCGTCTAGGATTTTCGCCTTCTTTGGGTATTGCAATGTGAGTCCAACGGTCAAACTCTCTTATTACTTGGTCATACTGTAAATCTGAGGCTATAACCAGTTTAACGATCTCATCAGGAGTAAGGCCAGGCACACGGATATCGCAAGCATTGCCAAAACGATGTGCGCTGGAATCTTTGCTTCCCACAGCATCATTGACTTGCTTGCTACGAAACGCGCTGTTAACCATGATTGGCTTGCCGTCCAGTAAAGTTTTAACTTGCTCCAAAAAGACTGCAAGACGCATAAGATTTGCTGTTTCAATGTCATTAGGTTCATTTGAAAATTCCCTGTGATCGGTATGCGTTAGTTCTTCTAACGTAAAGTTGGGTGATAAATTCATTTTGTGGGTGAACTTTTGTGTAACAAATCGTCTTTAGCTTGGCTACCAGCTGATGAGCCAAAATAGAACGCTATGATGCCTGTCCATGCTGTGCCCAGACTGCCCAACATTAACATTAGCGCATCGTTTGTTTTGAATGTTTCTAGCATCATGCCCACCAATATCCCAAAAAACCCTAGCGTAACAAGAATGGCCAAGGCTGGGGGAATAAAACTGCGTGTTGTTGCTTGAAGTTCCCTAGCTGACTTTCTATCATCTACCGCCAATTTAGCAAAGTCTAAACCTAATTCCTGTGCCCTTGCTTTTAATCCCAATTCTGCTTGTTGGATAGATGCTATTTGATCTGCGCTAAGTTTTCCTGATGCAATGGTTTCTTGTACTTTTTCAGGATCGATGCCTAAAGCAGATGAAACAGCGTTTACCGCCAATCCTGCCAATGGGCCACCTAACGCCGTTGCAATTGTTGGCGCAATACTTTTTAACCAATCCATTATTTGTTCTCCAGTTTCTTGACTAGCTTTTGAACCTTAATTTCAGTTTGCCGTATGTCCATGTACATCCACATCAACACCGGCATAAAAAACAAAATAACACACAACAAAATTACAATCACAATGACGTAGAAGGAATCATCGTTAGAATCATTACCCACGTCCACAAGATCATTATGATAGTTACCCCCCCTATCAGCATCCTGTTTTGGATTCGGTTTATAACCTGTTTTCGTTGCCATGCCAACCTTTTTTGTTTGTCCAATTCTTCTTTACGCGCTAACAATTGTTGGTTGGCAATGTGTCCGATCATCTTATTGACTCTGCTATACAAATCCTTCATTTCTGTTGGGACGTGATACACCATGTATTCCCTAAGTTCATCATTTAGTTTTTCCATTTGCAAATTGGCAATCACTAACTTGATGGCAATGTCTTGTCCTTCTTCATTTCCTGCTTTAATGGCCACGTCTTCTTGTTCTTCCATGTAATGTTTCAAACCATTGTAGGCATGAAAAAACTTAGTTAACGCATCAGCTACTTCAGCATAAATTTGATTCTCATCAAACTCTAATGTTTTTACTTTCTTTTTTGGCTTTTCTTGAACTGCCTCAATTCTTTTAGGGCTAGAAAAAAAGCCAGTAAGGAAACCCCAAAATCCTTTAATATCGTTTTGAGCTTGCTTAACATCTTTAATTACACCTTCAACTTCTGCCTTGGCATCCAATACATATTGCCGCCCTTCTTTATACATCTCGCATGATTGCTTAACCAGTTTAAAAGCTGATGACGCAAGCGCAACAAGTGTAAATGGATCAATTTTTACAATCCAAAAAGTTTATGAAAGAATTGTCCTGCCACATTTGGGCCAAGTAAAACCAAAATCATTACGCCATACAGCAAATATTCAATCTTTGCCATGCGCTTTTCACCTTCTCTTAAAGAATCGGCAATTTGTTTATAACGTTGATCACATACGGCCACATGAACGGCCAAATCTTTTTCAGTATCGCTCATGTTTTCTGTATAAATGCAAGTGCGTAATACAAAGGATTATTAGTGCCAGAGCTGGTCACCACACCGCTAGATGCAAAACCTCCGTTATTACCCACAGAATAAGTGTTACCAGCGCCCACTACAAACCGATCTCTTAGATCAGGTGTACCGTTTGATCCGTTACAAATAACATATCCTGTGGGTATTGATCCAATTGAACCAGACCACATAATAATACCGCCTGCTGGTACAGCAGACACGGCAGGGGTTGTTCCAATAATTCCGTAAAGATTGTCTAAAGTCTGTATGGTGTTGTTGCTTGAATCAGTTAAAACAAACTTATAAGAATATCCGCTTGTTAACCAAATTTCGCTTGGCGGTCTACCATCAGTACCCAATACAATAGGATTGGTGTTAGCAATGGTGCCGTTAACGTCCGTATAGGTGTTAAGTGGCGTGCTAGACCCTGCTTGATAGGTATAGATATACCCACCGGCCAATGGCACGTTAGGCGTTGTGCTTGATAGGAATTGGAAACCATTGCCTACAGGTGATAGATTGACTGCCATTATTTTTTTCCTATGTCACTTAGTGTTTGTGGATTGGCGTATTCTTGCACTTTTTTAGCTTTTTTACCGCTTTGATATTGTTTGTAGCCATAGGTTGCAATAGTTCCTACTGGTGCCGGTACGCCTGTTATTGCCGCTGATGCTCCCATTTCTGCCAATGCCGATAACAATGTAGACGTTGTGCCTGATGTGTTAACTGTGCCCAATGGCGTTGTTTGTAAGTCTTTGGTAAATTCATTAAGGGTTCTAAAACGTTCAGCTTGTTTAGCGCCAAATAGAAAATCCAACTTACCGCTTTTATCCAATGCTTTAATTTGATTATCTAATGCCGCAGTTGATACATAAGGCTTGCCATTAATATCACGCCCAACGCCTTTAGTGGCTTCTTGTCTTATCTTTTCTGCCGCATAACCCCTCAATTCTTTGGCCATTTGCTGACCTTCTGGCCCCATCTTTTCCAATGTTGCAAACACCGCTTTAACATCGGCACCAGTACCTTTAAAAACCAATTTATCAGCAAGATTTTCCAATGGAACAACTCGATCTGTTGTGCCACGTTTTAATTGGTTAATGTCTCTAATAATGCCTTGATCTGTAAATTCAGATTCAAACGCAGTATTTTTAGCGCGTGCTTCTTTGTATAAATCACCGCCTGCATTTTGTGTTGAAGAATCAATTTCTTTTCTTAATTGTTTGCTAAGTCTAACCGTTCCTTTTTTAGTTGGATCGGCTTCTTCATTGATTAGCTTGCGAATGTCTTCCATTGCATTGATGCTAATTTTGCCACTTCTAGTAGGATCATTAGCGTTTAATTCTTCTTCAACAATGGCATATAAAGGATTTTGTGCTTTTTTAGTTGGCCGCCCTTGAGTTTCTTTTTGAATTAAATCGGTAATAGATTTATAAGAAACTGGTTGCGCTGTTTCACCCGCATCTTGTGCCAATTTATACGCATCAGAAACTTCTTTATAACGCGCATCTTTATATTTTCCAACGGTTTCAGCAACAGTTTTGCCAAATTCTGATAAATCAGTACCCACCATTTCAGCACCAGTTTGATCTACTTCGGCTTGCAAATTACGTTGTAACTTTTCATTTTGCTTTGCATATTTTTCTTGCAATGGTTGACCATATTCAGGGCTTTTGGCTGTTTCACGTTCAAACATAACATCGCCAGGATTGCGTGTGATTTGGCTTTTAGTTAAATCGTCACCCATAGGTATTAACAATTCATTGCCACGTTCTTGGCGCAATCTAGCCGCTGTAACTTCGGCCGCACCCATGCCTTTCATAGCAGGCGTAGGTTCAAACCTAACGCTAGGTAACTTTTCTTTAACTTTTGCAAATGCTTCTTGCATGGGTTGTACAGCAGTTTTAACGCCTTGACCAAGATAAGACAATTCTTTGCCTGCTACTTTAGCCGCAACGCCTAGACCTTTGCCAATTGGAGGTGCCCCAGCAATACCAGCAAGACCCATGTAATACTCAACTTCAGGTTTGGCCATGCCTGTTTGTTGTGAAATCCAATCCGCACCTTTACCAACATTTTCGCCAATAAAGTTCATTAATTGTTGTGTTGCTTCGCCTTTATAGCCTGGCGTTTCAGTAACACCAAATGCTTTACCAAATGGTTTATCCGTTGCAGTTACTACTTGTTGTTGATATTGTTGTGCTTGTTCAGGAGTTTGACCAATAGCTCTAGCGCCTGCATAAGTGGCCATACCCGCAACGGATGGAATTACACCACCAATAGTTACATCGGCCAATGATGCCGCACCTTGTCCTAGTTTTTGTAAGAAACTTGTAGCGCCTTGATCTGTTTTTGGTGCTGATGGCTTTGCCTTGTAAGCATCCATCACCGCTTGGTTTAATAATTCAGGTTCGTAATCATTGGTTTGGCCAACTGTACCGGCACTTTCATTAAATGTGCTTAATGTGCTTTTTTTAGGCGCAACCAAGTTTTCATTATTAAATGTTTTCTTTTTGCCATAAGCAGAATTAACCGCCCTATCTAATGATTCAACAGAGTAATCATCCATTATTGACCTTTAATAAGATTGTTTAGGCTTCCTGCTTTAAGCAACAATTTCTTATATCCATCTGAATTAGGGCCACCCAATGAATCAACTATGTTTTTAATTTCATCATTGTCTTTGTTTCTAGCCGCATCCATTAATCTAATTGTGTTTATATCCGCTAAAGATGACCATTTGTTTGAAAACTCACGGCCTGCCAATGGATTGTTTTTAGCTCCAGCAATTGATTTATTAAGACCTTGATTAAATAAATCGGTACTTGTTGACAAAGCACGATTAATCCTAGCTGTAGATTTAATAGCGTCCTTAGTCCATTCAGTTGTTCCAGACACTTGGCCTGCAATACCTCTAGCGGCATCAGTACCTAAACCAGACGATGCGGCTAAATTCTTTGTTTCCAAAGCCATGTAATGACCAAGTTTTTGCAAGTTATCTGTGGCATCTGTTGACCAAGGTATAGCCGCATATCCACCGCCCAGTTTGGCTAGTGCTTGTGCGCCTGCGCCTGTTAATGCTTGATCTGCTAATTTTATAATTTGATTGTTATTAAATTGTGTTTGTTGTACACCCAAAGCGGCTTCATTAGATTTTAATTGTGTATTTCTTGCCGCACTTATTGTTTCTGGTGTTTCATAAGCAGGCAATCTAACTGGCGCATTTGCTTGTCCAGGCATCATTTGATTGGGCATACTAGCAGGCAAAGGCGGTTTATTAGTATTAGTAGGCATATTCGTTTGAGGCGGTAAATTAACGCCTGCTGGAATAGTTTGTTCACCTAATAATTTGCCACTAGCATCATAAACGTAAACAGTTGGATTGTTTTCAGCATCTTGTCTACCAGTTGGCACATATCTTTGATTTGGCCCCAAGGCTTGCTCAAAAGATTGAATTGGTTTGCCTTGTTGAAATTGTGATGTAGGCACTAAATTGGTAGCTTGGCCTGTACCAACAACAGCTGGTGCCGCATTCAATTGTGAGAATTGTTGGGTATTTGCACCCATGTTCACAATGTTTTTTAATGCTTGTGGTAATAAATTGGGTTTGTTTAATGCAATATCTGTTAATTTATTTGTGTAAGCATCTACTGTTCTAGCATCAATACCTTTTGCTTCTAAATTCTTTTTCATGTCCAAAATAGCATCATGCGCGGCATCTTGTTGCTCTTTGCCTTTATGCCCTAAATATATTCTTGGATCGGCCAATAAAGCACCAAATCCACTAAGCATTTCATCCGATTGCTTAGTATTTAATTCATATAATTTTGCTTTTGTTCCTATTTTAGCTTGGGCGGCCGCTTCTTCTGCTGATGTAATTGTTGGTTGTTCAGTACCTAATTGTTGTTTAGATAATGATTGCAAACGTGCAATTTCACTAGGATTTGTTGCGCGTAATTTATTTAACTCAAGTGCTTTTTGTTCCATTTCCAACGGAGTATTGGCACGTTGTTTTTGTAACTCTAATTGCGCCCTTTCCAATTGCAAAGGCATCAATTGCTGTTGCTGTTGGAAATTCTGTATATTAGAAATACCGCCAATCAAATCGTTTAACGATGTTTGCTTAGTGGTTGGATAATCTGTAAATACTGGCATGATCTATCCTTATGCGGGCTTAATTAAAGATGTTAACAAAGCAGTTTGGCCAATGTTACTCAATGCGTTTTGTGTGTTTACGGCTTGCGCTGTTGTAGCACCAGCTTGTGATGCGGCCAAACCTGTAGTTACATTACCATAAGTATTTGCAAGGCTTGAGCCTACAGAACCTAATTGACCCAATGAAGTACCGCCAATTCCTGCTTGTGCCGCCAAATTACCAAATATGTTTTGACGTTGATTGTTGTAATTGGTAAACGCATTTTGATAAGCATTGCCTGCGTAATCTTGAGTAAATTTATTAAGCCCTTGTAATGTATTGCCAGATACAGTACCACCGCCTACGTTGGCTAAATTACGATTAGCCCCTGCCCCTTGAGCAAGCATAAAATCATAGTTGGGTGCTAGACCCGCCGCCAAATCTTTGGCATTAAATTGATGAGTTAAATAATCGCTACCCATGCCAGTACCAGCAACGGTGCCATCTGGGTTCATTATGTTATAAGTACCAGAACCTAAAGAACCTAATGCGTTTGTTGCTTGTACGCCTGTGTTTTGATAGGGTGCTTGTAGTTGGCCATAAGTTTTACCAAAGTCACTAATTGCACTTTGTGCCGCTTGTCCTGCTTGGGCTTGTGTGCCTGCCGCGTTAGCAATAGCTTTATTGGTGCTTAATGCGCCTAATGTGTTAAGTGCCGCAGAACCAATTAAAGCATTTTGTGGTGTTAGTAAAGATGTAGCTGGTGCAACACTATTTAAAGGAGTGGTAACAGTACCGCCATTGGGTAGGGTTGTAGTTCCGTTGGGGTTAGTAGTTCCACCACCAGGCGCTAAAGCCGTTCCACCTGTTGCCGCGTTATATCCCGATGCCGCACTATTTAACTGTCCTTGATTAACCAATGTTTGTACTGATGGTTGATCTATTTTATATGTTCCACCGCCAGGCGTAATACCTATTGCTGAACCATCATTTTGGATCATTACACGATTACCGTTTGGTAATGTTTGATAACCGCTAGTAAATCCACCATTGTCCATAGCATTGGTGTAAGAATTGTTCATTCCTGCTAAATTGGTACTAGTTACTGCGCCTGCGCCAAAGTTTTGGTTAAGGCCAGTTGTATTGATTGGGTTAGTTGGATTGTAATTAGGAATTTGTACCATTTCACCATTTGGCCCCATGTATGTGCCAGAGCTTGATACATTTGGTGTTTGTCCAACTTGCGATATAGGCGTTCCTGATGTTGATACTGGTGTAGTTGAATCAACTAAAGGTTGGCCAGTTGTAGGATCAGTAGGTACGTCTTTTCCTGTTGACAATAATTGTCCCAATGCTGAATCAGGATTAAAACCACCATAAGAAACGGCGGCACTTATTACTGCCATTCCGTATTTCTTTTTATTTACAGCATCTGCGGCGTTATAAGCGGCTAAATAAGGTATTAAAGCAGGATTGATAATAGCCAAAGCAGGGCCTGCTATGCTCATAATTCCACCTGGCCCACCCGCAAAACCACCAGCGCCTTGATTTAAGCCAACATTTAAAAAGTTACTTGGGTTAACTGGTGCTAATGAACCGTCTTGATTCATTTTGGTTGTTACTTGCACCATGCCATTGCTTGTGGGCATATTGATACCAATTTGGCCATTTTGACCTACTTGTATTTGGTATCCGCTTGTATTTATACCTTGACCAGTTTTAGTATCATAAAAGTAAGGTGTGCCCTCACCGTCATAATTTAATCTAACTGTGCCGTTTTGTAATGCTGTAGCAAGTTCAGGTGCATTTTGTTGTGCAGATGCTATTTGTGTATTGCTTGCTTGGCCGTAATTTGTGCCAACAGAACCAGGTGATGGAGTTCCAACAAACACAGGTGCATTTACTGGTGCAGGAGCTGGTGCGGCAGGAGCAGGGGCACTAGCGGCCACTTGTGCCACTTGTTGCGCTGTAACTGTTTGTCCTGTTGCTTGGCTAACTGCGGCGGCTATTTGTGCTTGGGACAATCCCAAAGAAACGCCTGCTTGCAATATAGCTTGTTGTCCCGCAGGAGTTCCAATGTTAGCGTTAATAAAAGCAGATGTACCCGCAGGCAAACCCGCTAGTGAATCATTTATTGCACTTGTTACGCTTTGAATGTCCATTATTCCCCCTATATATTGTAATATGGAACTTTAAAAGGTTGACCATTTACAGTTATATTGATAAACCCCACAGGTTGAGCTGGTAGCGTTGCCGCACCAGTTGTTGCCGTGGTAGCCGAGGAAAAGTTCAACAAATTCAAAAAGAATTGTTGCCATGCCCTAGTAGGCCGATTTGTTGTCTTATCCAAAAACTCAGATTGCGGATAAGGTTGTAATTGTGAAGTGTTTTGGGTGATGCTCAATTTTCACCTGCACTAACTTTTAAATTGGAAGAAATAATAACCGCCTTAACTGGATCAGTTACCACTACCTCAAACACCCTATCTCTAGCAGTACCCAATCTGCGCCAAATGGCACGATTTTGATATTTACCAGTTTGTCCAATTGTTACCCAATGTTCATTAGACCAAGTAGACCCACCATCATCTGACCATCTTAACATTGCTTGCGGTAATGTGGTAGGGGTAGACGCATTAATGGCCGATTGAATACCCAAAGTGATTGTTTGGTTTGGCAATATGGTTAACGTTGCAGTTGGTGTAATGTAATATGGGGAAGATAAGAATAAGTTGTTGGTTTGAGATAAACCAGTAAATCCAACGCCAGGTTGGAATTGAATCTGCAATTCTTCAAAATATTGCCGTTGAAAATCCGCAACCAAATGAGGCGCACGCCTGACCCGCCTTGTGTAGTTACCGTCATCTGTATACGTGTTTTTATCTAACTCATAAATCTTGCCGTTGGCATAATCTCCCACTAAAACCATGCCTTGAAACAAAGCACAACAGTTTCCACGATGCCGTTGGAAGTTGTTCATCGTATCCACATAAAGCCATTTGTGCCACATACCGCTTGCAATATCAAAAGCCCATGTCAAATTGATAGTAGGAAAAGACACAACATAAACTTCATGGCCTTCTAGCTGATACGTCCATCCTATTGCATCATCTATGTATTGATTGGTTATACTGTTTTCTACGGCGTGAGTAGATATTCGAGTAGGTTTGTACCCTTGCATCATCATTACTTCGCCTTGGCCACGCAAGTTTCTACTTACATAAGCAAATGAATCGCCTAGACGTGCAACGCTAAATTGGGCGGCAATGCCGTGTTGGGTAGAAGTGCCAGGTATCCTTTGAAAAGGAAAAGGAAACGCCCCCACATCTGCCCAAACTTCTGAACTAGCCTCACCCATCAAATACACTTCACGGTGATCCACAATCAAAGCCACCAAGTTATCAGGCGCACCGTCTTTAGATGCAAACGATAAGGGTTGACTTACTGGGCTTAATGCGTCTGATGCACCAAATTGTTGGCTACTTGGGCGTGAATAAACAAAATAATTATCAATAATATCTACAGTAGAACCGCCACTAAACGCACCATCATTAGATGGAATGACCGTAAAGTTTAACGCATACATGGTTCGTACAGTAACCGATGTATTGGTAGATACTGTATATTGATTGACACTTGATATTGGGGCTAATATAGCCGTCACCATCGTGTTTGCGGGTACAGTAGAACCTTGTATGGTTTGCCCTAGATAAACAGTACTGGTTGTTGCTAATGTTGCATTTGTTGCGCCTGATGTTAATGTGCCTGTTATTGTGGTTGCCGCACTAGAATTCATCAAAGTGGCCGTAACCGTTTGGGATGTATTGACCGTCCAACTTAAGCCAGACCCGCCAGTAATTACGGTTTCCTGTGCTACACCAACGCCAAACAAAGCATTGCCAATAGCAATAGTGCCACTTTGTAGGTTGCTAACTGTTAATGTGGTGCCTGATATTGAACCTGTAAATATAGCTGTTGATATAGAGACAATGCGCCAAGCATAACGGTAAGTGCCGTCCACAATATAAACGTTGACGCCGTTGTCTGTAACGTTAACACGTCCGCTACTGGTGTTAAGAATTCCTACTATGGTTGGGCTTAGATTAGATGAAAGCACATAAACATAAGCACCACACACCGCAATCATTTGTGCGCCACCGCTAACGGTACGCATACCGCGCACTTCTGCACCGGCTGGTAAAACCACTTGCGTAATTAAACCTGGCGTTGGATAAAGCGCAATAACCCCACGTTCACCCTGTTGCTTGGTAGGGTCAACTTCAGCAAAGAAGTTAATACATTCTTGATCGTTTTGGTAGATCGAGTTTGCTGTATAACTTGGGCCAACAAAGCCAAAATCAGGCATTTCTTGTCCTTATCTAAAGAAACCACCAGTTAAAATAAAACCAGCATCTCTCGCTCTGCTCATTAACAATGAGTCTGGGAAACGTGCTGATTGGACAGGTTTCATATTGGTGCGCTTAATTGTTGATTTACTTTGTGCCGCAAATGCGTTAACCATTTGTATTTGCGTTTGGCTTGCTTTGCCATACTGTGGCATCAATCTTTCTGCAAGGCACCACTCTAAACAACTTTCAAACCCTTCAGGCAATAGCATCACATCGTTGATTGTGGTGTACTTGCTAAACAAAGTATCAACAAAAATGTGCATTTCACCTTGTGATGGATTTGGCCATACAAAGATGTTGCCTAGCGTTTCTGTGGGTTGGTAATAAAGCGCTTTTGGCCAAGGGCCACTTAACGTTTTTAAACCAATACTTTCATAATCTTCTACATTTAAAACCGCAACTGGATAATCCAAACCACCGTTAATAATTGGTACACCATTGGAATTAGTATTAACTCTCACAAAACAACTGTTAACAGATAACGGTCTTTGATAGTACGCATTAATAGTCGTAGATGCTGTAGTTTGGCTTAGATTCAATTGATATGTACCAACCTCATTAACATTACCGCCTGCGCCTGTAAGGAATGCAACAATCTTTGTGCCTGCGCTGATTCCTGTACCGCTTAACGTCATGCCTGTGGCAATAGCGCCTGATGTAATAGCGGTAACCGTCAAAATGTTATTAGCTATAGAACCAGTAAATACAGAACCGATCTGACCCCCTGGGCCAATGGTGTATTGTGTTTGACCAGATGTTAACGTGTAGACAATTTCTGTTTTATAGAAAACCATCATCTGCTCATTTGACCATTGATCAATCATCCGTAGCATCATGGTGAACGCATCTTGAGCCGCCGCAGGATCAGGAGTCTCCCCTGCCGCTAAAGCACCAATGTCTTTTAAAGCAGAACTGATAATGTCAATTGGTGCCGTCATTTTTAATCCTTAAAACGTTGGCGTAAATACTTGTGGTTGCCAAGGCGGTATAACTTTAGGTTGTTGAAGTGCCAAATGTTGTTCTTTTAACCGATCAATAATAACGCCACGGCCATCAACAATTTGATCTTCTTCTAACCATTCGCCAATCATTTCTTCGGTAACGTCCTCAAACTTTACCTTTGGGTCTACTTTTTTAAATAACCAATATCCTTCAGTTTCCACCGTAATGTCATTATCGGAATAGGAAACATGATACTTAACCGATGTGATTACACCGTCTTTTGCATCAATATCGGATATTGCCCATTTCATAGCGCTACCCAATTAACTGTGTTCTCATCCCAAACGTAAAACTTAGGAGGGTCACCTTGACCCGCATCGCTAGGCATTGCAACTGGTGAATTCCATCTGCAAGTAGTCTCATCTAAAACCCAAGAATTGAATGGTTTTGGAGGTATGAAAGCATCACGGTCTTTGTCGTAGGTATAACCAATACCCGCATAATTCTTTCTGATGTTGCCGTTGTAACTTGTTTTTACCCAAGTGCCACCAAGCAAACGCTCACAAAAAGCAATACCGATAGATTCTTTTTCATCGCCTTGAGCTGTTGAAGTGTCTGCATTGCTAACAACAATGACTTGCGTCACCACGTTATTTGTATCTAAGCAAGCGAAATGCGCCATTATCTACCTCCAAGTTCTTTAATTTGTTCGTCTGTCCAAATGGTGTTGATTGATTCTTCAAAAGCCTTAATCTTTTCCATCGTTGCATCTATTTCTTCCCATGTTGGGCATGGTCTAGGGTCATCCCATTCAGTAATATCACGATTGGATATTTGCCATTTGGCATGAGGTCTAAGCAATTGCATGGCTGTGTCAATGCCGTAGAGTTGGAGTATTTTTACCATGAGATGATTACAATGCCTGATCCACCGTTGCCACCTCCACCGCCACCTGTGATGCCACAACCTCCACCACCACCAGAGCCTGAATTAGCTGTTGCTGATGTTGCTACTGTTGCATTACCTGTTCCATTTCCACCACCAGCACTACCTGAGCCTCCAGAAAAAGTGCCTAAAACTGTACCTCCAGCTCCCCCTCCACCACCGCCAGCATAAGTAACACTACTGCCACTTATACTATTTGCTGTGCCTGCGCCTCCCGCACCGCCCAACAATGTTGTGCCAGTACCACCTACAGCACTAGAACCGCCACCACCACCTCCTCCATAAGGATAGCCAACAGTATAAGCAGTACCACCATTATTTCCTTGACCTGAAGTGCCTGCTCCTCCAGCACCGCTAGAAGTAAATGATTCTCCACCACCACCTGATCCACCTGATGCGGCGGCAGTTCCTTGATTTGCTCCGTAACCACCACCTACAGAGCCAGTAGAGCCATTTACTAGAGTTCCAAGTAAAGAATTTGTTCCACTTGTACCTACAGTAGTAGAAGAACCTGTACCACCCGCACCTACAGTAATAGCATAAGTAGTTCCTGGTGTTACTGATAAAGATGCTCCCGCTAAATATCCCCCAGCACCACCACCACCTAAACCTGTATTTGAATTGTTTAATCTACTTCCACCCCCACCGCCCGCTACGACAAGGTAATTAACACTTGTCACACCTGTAGGTATTGTGAAAGATGCTGATGCGTTAAAAATAGCAACTGCTGTAGTTGTTGTGTAAGAAATAATTACAATGCCTGAACCACCAGAGCCTGATGTTCCAGTAGAAACAAATCCACTTCCTCCACCACCGCCGCCTGTGTTTGCTGTGCCAGATGTTCCAGTTGTTGCAAGTCCTCCATTACCACCACCCGCTTGACCAGTTCCACCCGAATTTGCATAATAATTACCTCCTCCACCACCACCAGCATATGCAACTGATGAGCCACTTATGCTAGATGAAGTTCCAGAACCTCCATTGCCACCAATACTGTTTGTTCCACCAGACCAAGATGGGTTACCGCCTACGCTTCCTGAACCACCACCGCCACCAGCACTTAAATTTGTAGTGTTAACACTTCCACCACCAGCATAACCTTGCCCTGATGTGCCTGTACCGCCTGCGCTTCCGTCACCAACAGCCCCGCCTCCAGAACCACCAGCTACACCAACACTTGTGCCTCCTCCTCCACCGCCACCAACTGCACCTGTTGAACCATTTACAAGAGTTCCAAATAAAGAATTTACGCCTACAGTTCCGTTTCCTGTTGGATTTGTTTTTCCTGCGCCACCCGCACCAACAGTAATAGCATAAGTAGTCCCTGGGGTTACTGATAATGAAGTACCCGCTAAATAACCACCCGCACCACCGCCACCTGACGCTCCAGATACTTGAAACCCTGCCCCACCACCGCCCGCTACCACCAAATAATCAATTGCAGTAACCCCAGTAGGAGCAGTCCAACTAGACGTTGCGTTAAACGTCAATATAACGGTGTAACTAGCACCACCAGTTCGGCTTGCTAAAAGTGCTTGTAAAATTCCACTCATGTCACGTTACCAGAGATAAATACAACTGATGCTGTTACAAAAAGAATAGTACAAACTCCTCTGGTTGCTAAGATAAAAGAAGTGACTAAAGTGTTTGTTCCACCTAGATATGCTGAGACTGCTGATGAGGTACAGGTAATAGCCGCAGTCGTATTGTTGACAACTGAAATAGCATCACCTACAGCAAAGATACTTGCTGGTATTACAACTAAACCTGATGTTCCAAGAATAATAAACTTGCCAACATCGCCCGCAACTAATGTATAACTTGCTGTTTTAGTGCCTGATAATGGAATATTGCGATAACCAACAGCATTAGTTCCATCAGCAGTACAAGTACTTAAATTACCACTTGTTGGTGTACCAAGCACAGGAGTTACAAATGTAGGTGAGGTTGCCAATGCAACCACCGTACCGCTACCTGATGTAGTGTAAGAAGTACCCCAAGCTGATCCTGTGCTATTAGCTATGCCTGCGCCTGGATAAACTTGTGCCGTGGTTGCCGCCCATGCACCATCACCCCTCAAAAAAGTACTTGCTGATGGTGTACCTGTGGCCGATATCATCGTGACCGTTACAGTTCCGCTATCGCCAGTTGTCACCATATTGCCTGTTGTAGCAGGAATAGTAATGGTTGCGGTGCTTGCTGTATTAGCACCTGTTAACGTGATCGATCCACCGCTATTGGCTTGAAAGACTAGATTCGACATAACTACTCCTGTTTAATAGACATTTTAAACACTTTGTTTAAATAAGTCTCCATGTTGATGTGGCTGGAATTGTCACCGATACGCTAGAGTTTAGCGTAAGTGGGGCAATAGATAAAGCATTACTGTTTGTGGGTATCGTATAGCTACTAGCAACCGTGTTTGAATTGGCCAAAATACCATTTGATGCAACAATTTCAGGTACATCCAATTCACCAGAACTAGGGTTATATTGGTATTTTGTGCTACTAGTGTAGATTGTGGATGCCGTACCGCTTGTTTGGTTGGCAAATAATGGATATCTTGTGGCGTTTGTGGTTGTATCGTCAGTTATAGATGTAGAACCACCGCTTGCCGTACTAGCAATCGTAATTGATCCACTTGCGTTGGTAACGGTAATGTTAGAACCCGCCGTTATAGTGGATAAAGTGTAATTTGTACCATTTCCAATCAACAACTGTCCATTTGTAGGCGTTGTTCCTAGTCCAGTACCGCCATAGGCAATAACCAATGTGCCGCTAGAAATGTTAGATGCGTTCAATGCCGTCAAACTTGCACCCGATCCACTAAACCCTGTGGCCACTAAAATGCCTGTAGACGGATTAAATTGGTATTTAGTGCTAGATGTGTATGTAGTGGACAAACTACCGCTTGTAGCGCTTGCAAACAATGGATAACGCGTTGCATTGGTTGTTGTGTCATCTGTCACCGTTGCATAACTGATAGGTGTTGACCATGTTGGTGTTCCTACGCCTGCGCTAGTTAACACTTGGCCTGAAGTGCCTGCGCTAGTAAATGCGTAAGCAGTACCACTACCATATGCAATAGCGCCCGCCGTTGGTGTGGCCGTTCCATTTGTACCGCCTCGATTAATAGCAATCGCAACACCATTCCATGTAGCAGATGTAATTGAACCAGCGTAATCAAATGTATTGGTTGACCAAGAAACATTAGAAGGTGCTTGGTCGTGCCTATCCCAAGAACCCGCAGAAATTGAATTGGATAGCAAATTAACCAATACAAATCCACCACTAGGAACAGAAACAATTAACGTATTTGAATTGTTGTTAACTGTAATAGCTCCAGTAGTTTGATTGTTGTCAAACTGAAAAACTGCACCACTTAATAATGTAGTTGCATCTGGTAATTTAATAATTTGTCCACCAGAACCTGTAATGGTGTATCTGCGGGTTGAAGATGCTACTAACGTAATTGTTGTACCAGAAGCAGAAACATTTGTATAACCATCATCTAACGCATTGGCTGTAATGTTTGCATTAGAATCTCTCAAAACCACAGAATTAACACCACTAGAAGCATTAACACCTGTTCCACCATTAGCAACATTCAATGTGCCAGATAAGGTAATTGCGCCAGTTGTACCTGTGGATGGTGTAAAACCTGTGGTGCCTGCGCTAAATGTACTTACAAAACTACCACTCAATGCTGATGTAGGTATGGTTGTTGATGCACTAACCGCACTAGAACCATTACCATACAAATAACCAGTTAATCCACTTGTAATTAATGTAGATAACGTTGCAGACCCACCTGTAATAGCCACAGAATTGGCGTTTTGCGTGGACATTGTGCCCAAACCTGATATGTCTGTGTTTGGAATGGTCGCATTGGCTGTAAATGGGCTTGCACCGTTGCCTTTAACGTAACCTGTCAATGTTGTAGCACCAGTTCCACCGTTGGCCACCGCTATGGTTGTGCCGTTCCAAGTGCCTGCGGTGATTGTTCCTACGCCTGTAATGCCAGTATAAGAACCGCTAATTCTTGCGCTATCAATTGTGCCACTTGTGATTTGTGTGGCCGCAATAGCAATGTTCTGTGATGTTGCGCTAGTAATCTGCCCTTGAGCATTGATTACAAATGTAACCGTTTGGGTTGCAGAACCATAAGTGTTAGCAGTAACACCTGTATTGGTAATGCTAAATGTATTGGATGCAAGGGTTAAACCAGTACCGGCAAAATAAGTGGAATTGCCTGAAAACTGTACCCACGGCATTGCAGTAACGCCAATAGTGCCTGTTTGTGTTGCTGTAGAAACCCATCCAGTATTAGATTGGCTACCATTTAAAAGAACGGTATAAGCGCCTGGCACCTCAGACCATACATCCATATCAGTAGAACGTGTCCACGCACTAGCTGATGCAATATAAATACCGTTTTGGCTAGAAGTGGATTGATTCTTAACCAATACTCGATCACCCGCCAATGTGGTGTAAGTGTCGATTGTTTGTAAGCCTGTTAAGCTGATATTTACAGTTGTACCCACTTGACAAGCCGCTTTGGGGCCAAGTCCTTGGGCTACTGCGTCTACGTAATACTTGTTGGCAATATCGGTTGAATTAACTGGTGAAGTGGTAATTGTTCCAGTTGTTGTGCTGATATTGGTAAAAACCCCAGTAGACGGTGAATTACTGCCTATTGGGGAAGAATCTAGTGTGCTGTTGGTGATAATTAGGCCACTTTGTGCGCCTGTAATCGGAACGGTAAAAGACTGACCCTGACCGATAAAAGTCTGAAACGAACCGTCTACCGCAAAATATGCCTGTACTGGCAATAGATTTTGGTCAACGGTTTTGTTAGGGTCTGCCATAACTTACGTTTGGTCGCTCATTGGCATTACATACAAAGTGCTTGTAGTAGAGCCAATTGTGGTAACGGAAAATGAATTGGATGGCACAGCAACAATCATAGGTGCTGACATACTTATTCCTAAAACAAATGAATTGCTAGTATTACCCGCAGTTGGTAATATTGCCGCCCCTGCGCTTACAGTTGCAACAGTAACCGCAATCACATTTGTTGAAGTATTCAAAAATCCGCAATAGTTTGTTTGGTCATTTCCTTTAGGCGTAATGGTCACAGCAGTCGATGAAGACGTAGTGACAGCAATAGCCGTGGTTGGCCCAGTAATTCTAATAGCAGATGTATTTCTCATACTACATTCGCAGGAATTGGACTATCTTCGCAAGATTTAACGCTTATTAACATTGTTGCCGCCGCTTGGGTAACAGAAGCACCAGTTAAGTTAAATAAACGAATAATGATTGCATTGTCTGCGCTAGTGTAAACGTTTCCTATGCCAACGCCTGTGGTCATTACAGCATCAACTTGAGCTTGAATCTTGTCTGTAGACTTAACGCCAGGGCAAGAAATGGTAACTTCAGTTGTTGTTGTAGAAAAGGTAGTAGCTGGAAGGGTTAATTGGCATATCGTATGTGCTAATACGTTGCCACGCGTCATAGTGGTTTTTGACATGATTATTCCTTGAAAGAATGATTAATTGTACATTAAAACAGAAAAAGCCACCCCTTTTGAGAGTGGCTCTTTTTTATTTACTCACAGAATTAAGGTAAAAATGTAAGGTCGTAACCGTAGACAAAAACGTCACAGGTCGCGGCAATCGTAGTTCCAACATTGATATAAATGTTTGTTGGATTAGATATCGCGGTGTTGGGATTTGTTGCGGCAGTAATGGTTACATAAGGGCCACCTGTGTTGCTTGTTAAAGCGGCGGTAGTCAATATTGTTGAACCTGTTGCGCCTGCGCCTGTATAAGCACCAACTGTAGCCGTTGCAATAGTGGTTGTTGCACCACTAGAGTTTAGGCCATTGGTGATAACTACGGATGTAGGTACAAATTTGCTCACATCTAAAACAATGGATGCTGTGTCACCAGCAATGGCCAAGTTTACGGATTGTGCAGATGCAATCAAACGCAATGCTTGGTTTGTACCAAGTGCTTGTGGGTGATTGCTTACTGTGGTTGCTGGGCCTGGATTTGCCATGATTATTTCTCCTTAAAGTTAATAGTTAAGCGGCTACGCGGCAAGCTAATTCAGGGTACAAAGGTGCCCAACCATAGAGTACATCCAACCTCGTTGGGATCGAATCATTGTTAATTGTATACTGACGTACTACACGCATTGACAATCCAATTTCTTTGTCAGACGCACGGCCTGCAAAGTGTACACCCTCTGGCAATTCAAGATCAGCTACAGCAAGGCAGAACGCATTTCTGTGCATAATAATGTTTTGTGGGCTAACTGTACCGGCGTTGTTAAACGGTGTTACTGTTGAAGCGCCTGCGCTTGTAACAGATACGTTTTGGAACTGACCAGCGGTAATCACGGCAGGGCTAACAGTTACGCTAGTTGTGCCGGATGTAGCAACCGTTGCGGCAACAGTAACAACAAAGTTTCTCAACTTGTTTGAACCGTATGCTTGACGATTTTGTGGATTGACCGCATACACGTTTGCAATTTGGATTACGTCACCAACGTTCAAATTACCAACTGCTGTCGTTGCTGACAGAGCGATAGTTGAAGTTTGTGCCCAACCTGTAGTTACAAAACCAGTTGCAGTTGATGTATTGCAAGACAAAACGGAAGTTGAAGAAGAACCGAATGTTTGTGAAACAACGTTCTGATCCATTTTCCAGTTCATTCCAGCGCTGTCACGTCCCATCAAACCTTTACGATACTGTTCGCCAATAGCTTCTTGGGGTACAAATAGACCCTTTAAGCTGTCAACGATGGTAGCGCTTGTGAAAGGTTCAACAATACATGATCTACGGCCATCACGTGGTGCGCCTTCAGCGTCCAAGTATGCGGCGGCAGTCAAATATGTGATCAAACCAGTTGGAGGTGTACCGGCTGTTCCAACAATGTTGGCTGTGTTGTTTTTGGCCATAACCAAACCATCACGGTCAATCTTGTTAGCAATAGCCGCTACTGCGGGCTTTAACACGCGGTCACTAAACATATCTAAAGATAATGCAAGATCGGCCGTTGTAAATTGAGTATCAACGTGGAATTGAGTACTTAAGGTTACAGGGACAGATGATTCATTAAAGTCTTCAACATTCAGCGCTGGGCCTGTTGTACCGATGAACCTACCTGGTCTGCGGACATTGACTGTGTTACCAATCTTTGCACCAACAACCGCAAATTGGTCATCGTAGTTACGGTCTACTTCTGAGGTAAATGTCAGTTCATTTTCAAGAACCATCAATGCCTCATTAGTAATTTTTGATATCGTCAAAAGATTATTAGCCATAAAGTATTACCTTTATCCTTTCAGTTAATTAAAAAACTATCTAATTTTGCCCGCACGCCTTGCCTCTTTCCACGATTGGTAAGTGCCGTGAAATTCCCCAGATGAATTGATAGGAATATCAGCAACACCACCCGCCGCTTTGAGTGGACGAATTGGCGCAGGGGCCTTGCTTTTTACTACTGGCTCTGCTTTAGTTTCAATCCTTTCGTACAGTTTTTCAAGTTTTCCTATCTCAATCAACGCTTTGCGGGTTGGCATTTGTGCAAGTTTTTGTGCAAATTCTAAATCCTCTGCTAGGTGATATAGGATTCTTGGGCCTACATCACTTTCTAGAATTGAATCTCGAATATCATCACTCACTACCACGTTAGCAGTAGACACAATGTCATCGTAATCAGGTATATCTGCTTTAACTTTTTCTAATTTGGTGTTCCAAGACTGTAAAGTCTTTTGCATTTCCTCATTAGCTTTTTTGTTAGCATCCTGTTGATCACGTTCCCTCAAAGCTGTTTCTGTTGAATACTGCGCCAATGCCTTTGCATACTCAAACGCATCTTGGAATTGGCCAGGTTGGGGTTCTTCGTCAACGCTCTGTACCTTTATGGGTATAGCCTGTTGTTCTAAAACTCGTAACCTTGTCTCTAACGCTTCACTCCTTTGGCGTTCTGCTTGCGCCTCTGCCTTGGCTTGTTCACGTTGTTTTGTCAGTTCAGAAAACCGTTTCTCTAACTTGGGATTTTGCTTACGCTCCTCAGTAGTTTTGCCTTGTTCTGCATCTGGTTCACTCTGATCAGATTCTTTTAATGGCTCGGCGTCAACCGCCACATCATCGTTTTGATCAGCTAAATTCAGTTTATTAGCATAAAATTCGGCGCTATTCTCACTTGTCAGGACATTTCCTGCTTCTTTTTCAGACATAGGTATCACCTAAGAATTAACCCTATGTACCCCATAGGTAAGGATTGTGTAATGCTTACACGAATTCTTTAGTTTGTCAAATAGCACGCTCAATGGCTTCAACTGTGGCGGCTTTTTCGCTCAATCTGTCTAATTGGCTTAAATAAACCGCCAATTCTGCCTTGATACGCTCAATTTCTAGTTGTGTTTGGGTTTTGATTACCGTGTCGTGCGCCATCGTATCGGTACGCAATACCATATCACGGTGATGTTTCTGGTCACTTAGTTCAATTTCATGCGCCCTATTGGTTTCTTTAATCAGGACACGTTTAGTTTCTGCTTCTTGTTTCATTTGCTCGACATCAGAACGATTCTTCAGCATCAATTGCATACCCTGCAACTCTTGCTGTAGCTGTTCAATCTGTTGTTTAGACTGCGCCAGTTGCATCTGTACTTGCGGAGGTATTTCGGATTTATCATCAATCTGGGCCAATGGGTTAGCGGCCGCCAATCTGTCTGCAATAGTATCAGCGCCAGGGAAGTCCATATTTCTAAAGATTAAATCACCCGCCACGCTCATTAGGTTTGGATCGGCACTTAGCATTGGCATCATGCTGTTAACCGCCTCAAGGCGCTTGCTGTTATAGCCTGGGCCTGTGTCCATCACCACGTCATACTCGCCTACTGTCACGTCATTTAGTATCTTTTGGATGCCCTGCTCATCTTGTTGCATCTTGTTGATTTCAACTAAATCAGGTTTGCCATCATCCCCAATAATCCTCATCACCCTTGCTTGATCGTATATTTTAGGCACTAAATCAAGAATAATCCGTGCTGTATGCTTAATAGATCGGGTTAAATTATCGTAGTAGTGGAAGTTTGTAAGGTCAATCTGCTGTTGCTGACCGTTCAATGCCTTGCCACTAATGTTGCCTGTGGCCATCTGGTTAGGGTCAAATATGCCAAGAACCGCTTGCATATCCGCATTAATTCCTTCGGCGGCGGCCATGATACCAGCAGGCGGTGCTTCAGGTTGTATGCGTGTGGGTGTTGGGGCCATGACCCCTTCAATGTCTTTTTGTTTGTATCTAAGTACTGGCATGGCTTTAATATTGGCCTGCGCCCATTCGTTTTCATGTCCCTCATCTTGACCTTCAGCAAGCAACCATTTGGCCTTGGGTGCTAAAGCTATGCTTTCAGTTAATGACGTTTTCCAGAAGTTGTACATTCTTTGTGGGTCTTTGGCCATACGCACCAAACCGTACTTTTTGCGCTTATTGTCAATAACAAATTCTTCGCCATATACAGGAATAATCGGTATGTATTTAGATGCCCAATCGCCTTCTTCTAAGATTTCGATGGCCGTACACTTGATCATCTTGATCTGTTTTTTCAATGTTGGGCGCTCATCAATGATCACCAAACCACGGCTTAACAACTCACCGTCACTTGGTAGATCACTACGGAATTTGCTAGTGCCATCGCTTAAAAGGCACAATTTATCGTTTTTACGCTCGGTATACCAATACTCGGCAATCCGAATATCCTCTTTCATTATCCATTCCGAATTGCTATCTCCTGTGCCACGCTGACTAAAACCTACTCCTGTGTCAGCATCTGGGTACATTTTCTCAAATATCTTCTTGCTAACTACCTGAGTAACCAAGCATTTTTCTGCATCTGATCCATCAGGCAATGTGCTGTTAGGATCAAAGTAAACAGTAAATGGGTTGTGAATGGGTTCAATGTAGATTTCTTGGTCAAATGAGTCTTCACGCACATAGTCCGTTTTGACCCTCCAATAGCCAAATCCACACCTAACCGCGTAATTAAACGCATTGTCATAGGCATGATCAGCATCTGAATTGACTTCGATGTGCCTGCAAATGCCTGTTAACACTTGTGCAACCTTGGCATCGCTCGCGCTGTTCATGCCGTGAACTTTTATGCGTGGGCGTTGTTGGCGCTGTTGGTTTGTTACCTGGCGTACATAAGCATCAATCTTATTAATCGTCAGGCACGGTCTAGCTTCTAAAGTACGATTGTTCTGTATTTCAACTGGCCATTGGTCACCAGCCGCAAACTTTAAGTCTTCTAATGCTTCGACACGATTGTTTGTATCAGCATCATTGGCCAATTTAAGGAATTGTTTAGCATCCGTGATGCGTGGGTCAAATTCATCCATGTTAATCCTTTATTAGCCCATCCAACCTACAGGAATATCCATTTGGGGCTTTCTTTTAACAGGTTTTCTAGGTTCTTGAACCATCAAACCCAACATTCTAAAAGCATCTGCCCCATGCGAATATTGATCATGTAATGGCATTCTACTGAATTGTTTGGTATCTGGGTCAACATCATATCGATAGTGCCTGAGACATTGTAAGCCATCAGATGTATTTGTACGATCAAAATAACATCTTGGGAATATTGTACGCGCCGCATTAATAGAATCAACTACAGGAACACGGTCTAAAATCTGCACCCTCATGCCTGTAGCCCTAACAATTTCCTCTATAGATTTGCCTGTGCCTAGATTATGTGATGCCGCATCATGTGGTAAATAGTGGGTATCGTAGACATAGCCAAACTTTTGTATTTCAGCTAAATAATAGCTAATTGTCTTTTGACTGTCCTCTAGGTATCGTATTACCCTAATTTCCATGCCAATAAATTGGACAAACCATATTGCGGTTGCATCTGCCCATCCCAAGTCCCAGACTGTAAACACCGGCTTGATCGGATCATATGGCACATTCTGTATCTGGTTGTTAATCTCGGCCATCTGCATTTCTTTACTAAATATAGCGCCATCTACAGTAATCCTACAGATTCCCTCCCAAACGCTGTTATACGCTTCAATATCGCGCATCTTTAACGTGTCTTTTTCTATCCTCAACGTTTCAGGAAACCACGGATTGTCGTTCCAATTGATCTTTTGCACCACGGCGTTAGACGGCTGGTGAATAATAAACCGTTGGTATGTCTCATCCGTTTCTAGCTCAGGATTAAATGAAACCCATATTTCAGACTGTTCTTTACGGATAGTAGGTATCAAAACATCCCACGAACGCTTCGATACGCTTTGAGCTTCTTCTACCCAGCAAACATCTACACCTTCATAAGATTTGACATTGGCCACATTATTTTTTAGTCCAACAAAATTAAATTCTGTACCGTTCTTACCGCGTATTGTCCGATCCACCACTTCATAGAACTCGGTTAGGTTCATGGCTATGATCTGGTCACTTAGGAGCTTGTGTACAGAGTCTTTGATTGAAGTCTGAAATTCCCTAGCGCATAAAACCCGAATGGGCTTGCTAGACCCTGTGATCAACAATGCCCTGGCTATTCCCCAAGACTTTGCCCCACCACGTCCACCCCACAATACTTTGTATCTGCTTGGCTTAAATAAGCATTGCAGTTTAAGTGGAAACTCTACATTAGCTTGGGTCATTTGGGGTTACAAACGATACTTGAATGGCCGTTAATAATGGCGCACCGTTCTCGCCTGTAATCTCTTGTTTTACTGATTCCCTATACTTTTTAGGAAACCTTGCGGCCATTGATCTAGACCAAATACTAGCGTTTAACTTAGGCCCATCTTTGTGTTCTAGCATATAAGCCTGTGCTTGTTCTTCCCACCATGTCTGTTCAGCTTCCTTAGCTTCTTCCAAGGCACGCAGAAATTCAGGATAACGGTCACGCCAGTCATACAAAACTCTACATGACACACCTAAATTTGAGCTAATTTGTTCTAAACTTTTACCCAATGCGCCCAACGCCACTACCTTATCGCAATAAGCAGGATCGTATAGTGAGGGACGGCCAACTGGTTTAGTGTCTTCAGTCATTTCTTTTTGTCTTTGGCTTTCTTTGCCGCATTCTTTTCAGCATACGCAATGGCCACGGCTTGCTTTACTGGCTTACCAGCTTTCATCTCAGTTTTGATGTTCTCTTTAAATGCTTTGGGTGATGTTGATTTGATAAGTGGCATTAACAGTTCCAGTTCTTTAATGATGCCTTGGCCCTTTCAGCTGGGCCTTTGGCGTTCTTAACAACCCCTTCCATGCGGGCACAAAAACTAGCCTTTCTGCCTTCATCCTTTTTGGTCTTTGGATTTGGCGCAGGCGGCTTTAAGTTTGCATTGTTCTTGGCATTGTATTCCGCACGCCCTTTGGCGGTCATCCCAGCGCCTTGATCTGTTGGGTTGTAAGTCTTACCCTTGCCAACCGTTTTGTGCTCGATGGGTTTGTCGTGCTTTCTCATTTCTTAG
>Ga0209190_1000492_pt1 | contig 28742 bp, 41 predicted proteins | sample M_140205_XF_Meta_FD_187315 | JGI IMG/M metagenome (GOLD analysis project Ga0209190, IMG submission 187315) | Freshwater microbial communities from Lake Montjoie, Canada to study carbon cycling - M_140205_XF_MetaG (SPAdes) (version 2) | ecosystem: Environmental > Aquatic > Freshwater > Lake...
TCAAAGATCGAAGGAGCGCAGGCCGGAAGCGACGGACTCAAGTGCGCGTATTTCTTTTTCTCGAACGAAGGCATCAAGGACAAACTCGCTTCACTCCGCCAGGCTGACGCAGTTCCGAAATGGGAAGTTGCAAGGGATGTTTCGGACGACTACCGCAAGCAAATGCTCTCGGAGATGAAAAAAGACGTCACGAACTCCAAGACCAAACAGGTCGAACAGAGATGGGTTCGCATCGGCGGACGTCCGAATCACCTTTGGGACTGCGAATGTATCGCGCTTGCATCGGCGATGCTCGCTGGCGTTCTGCCGATAGGTGAGTGATCAATTTCGTGGCGTTACGAAAATGATCGAGGCAAAAAATAATTTCATTTTTTTCTTTTCAAAAATAAAAAAAGCGTAGATATTTAAAACATCGAAGGGCAAGAAGCCCAACGAAGAAACCTAAAAAGAAAAAACAAAATGAAAATCCAAAACGCACTCAACAAACTAAACAAGGCCGGATTCACTATCTCTGAAAATGGAAACAGATTCAGTGCAGTAAAACCAAACGGTAAAAAAGTTGTTGAGTTTTTGAGGAACGGACGCAGCGAGGAAATTGCATGCGTTGGTTTTAGGAACATCAATGACGTGAGTGATAGCCAGATTGATTATTGCGCAACTATTTTTTGCGATAGCTTGAACCAAGCGATGCGCCACGTCCTATCCTAACACAACCGGCGCGGGTTCAATCCCCGCGCCTTTTCTTATATGAACAAACAAGAATACGAAAAAGAACTTAGGGAGCTTCGGCGCCATTGTTCTTGGGGCGTGCGCATTGGAGTTTTTGCGGTTCTTATCAATGCGCTCAATATGTATTTGGCGTGGTCTAAAGTCTTATGACTTCCGATCAAAGTCTTATGCAGCCATAAGACATTGGCTTTTGACATATCGCACAAGACACTTACCGTCACGCCATCTGGCTGGCTTGCTATGCGCAACAGACATTCTGAATCAACAGATGAAGCCTAGGGACGCCTAGGCGTAGGGTTATTTTTTTGACATCGCCTACTTTTAAATGGCGATGAACAAAACATTCTTTGGTCTGCCGCTTGCAACCTTGCAAGAATTGCAGACCGATTTCACGGCTTGCCTAAAGGCTATCGCCATTGCAGGCGCAAGCTACAGCATCGCAGGCCGCTCGTTTACTCGCGCCAATCTTGCCGAGGTCGCGCAGACCATCAAGGAACTGCAAGCTGCACTTGACAACGCCTCCGGTTCTCGTGTATCTCGATACACGCCGACCTTCCCAACACAGAGACCATGACGCAAGACCTCATCACAAAAGCCATTTCGTTCGTGTCTCCCAAGGCCGCTCTTGACCGCATGGTCAACCAAGCAAAGCTTCGCAACTTCGGACGATTCGACTCAGCATTGACAAGCGAGAAGCGTGGCATCAGCCGTGGCGTCAGCGGTGGCGAGGACACTAGCGGAACTCGCGAAAGGTATTCGCTCATCCGCGCCGCTCGCGATCTCGCAGACAATTTTCCGCCTGTTCGTTCTCTCCTTCTCAAATTTGCAACGTATGTTTCGGGACGCATCGCTTATCAGGCACGCACCGGCGACCGCGAAGCGGATACAGCTATTGAAAGGTATTGGCAGAAATGGTGCAACGACTGCGATTTCTTGGGGCGTCACAACTTCACAACGCTTTTACAACTCGCGGTGACCGCAATGTTGAGGGACGGAGATTGTGGATTCATCATCGTTCGCGACCGCGAAGATTTGAAACTGCAAAGCGTCGAAGCCGACCGCATCGGATCGCCTTACGATCAAACAGATACCGATAAATACATCGGCGGAATAAATGTTGACGATTATGGAAGACCCGTTTCATACACAATTTTCACGCGTACTATTAATAACCAGTATGTTTCTCCTACTAATATTGTTGCAAAAGAGTTTATCCACTTATTCGACGCAGCAAGGTTGGACGAATATCGTGGGCGATCTGCTTTCGCAACTGCGTTAAACGCAACTAGAGACCTACAGGAAGCGATAAAAGCCGAAGTGCAAGCGATCAAATACGCTTCGTATCAGTCCGGAGTCATCACCACCGAATCAGGCGCAGCCGACGCAGGCGACTACTTCGCTCGCGGCAACTCAAACGATCAAGGACAGGTCGCACGCCTTCAGTCACTCGATCCGGGCACGGTCAACTATTTGAGCGCAGGCGAGAAAATGGAAATGTTCAAGTCGGACAGACCGACAGGCGCATTCGGAGAGTTCATTCGCTTGGTGCAAGCTCACATTTGCATGGCAGTCGGCTTGCCTTACGGCTTCGCATTCGACGCCGACAAGTCGGGGCCAATGGCAAGGATGGAGGCCGCGATGGCCGAGCGAACATTTCTTCGGTGGCGTGGACTCTTGGAAGGTCAGTTTTTAAACCGCATCAAAAATGTTATCCTTCTCGACGCCGCATCTCGCGGACTCATTCCAGATTCCGAATATTTGCTCGATGGCCGCTGGTGCTGGCCTGCAAAGGTTTCGATTGATTACGGACGCGAAGCCAATGCCGATATTGCACTTTGGAAAGCTGGCTTAAAAACAGCCGGACAAATTTACTCCGACATGGGCGAGGATTACGAAGAGGCACTTCGCGCAAGAGCCAAAGAGGCGAACATGATCAAGGAACTTGGTCAAGAGTTCGACGTGAAGCCTTCGCGCATTTCGGACTCCGTTCCGACAAGCACGTCCGACTCGATTGAAAAAATTCCTCCGCTCATCGAAAGCATCGGCGCAAATGGAACATTTGCAGTTTCAACTATTCTAGCCCAACTCGCTTCGGGCGGATTAACTTCCGAACAGGTTGCAGTTATCTTGCGCGTTGTATTTGGAATGGACGAGGAGAGCGCGGATGAATTAACGCGATCACAAGAACCAAAACCGCAACCGCAACAAAAGCCGGAGGAACTTTCCTCACTCGCAGACGAGAACAAGCCAAGCAAGGGAATGGTCGAGGAGGCCGCTCGTGGCTTGGAATGGCGCAGGAAATACAACCGAGGCGGAACCGAAGTCGGAGTCGCACGCGCTCGCGATATCTCGAACGGCAAGAATCTTTCGGACGACACGGTCAAGCGGATGCACTCGTTTTTCTCGCGTCACGAAGTTGATAAAAAGGGACAGGGCTTTCAACCAGGCGAGGACGGCTTCCCATCCGCCGGCCGCATCGCATGGGCATTGTGGGGCGGAGACGCAGGACAGACTTGGGCCGCTGATAAAGTAAAAGGGATGCAGGCCTCGCAACCCGAACAGATGAAAGTCTCGCTCGCCGTCCGCGATACATTCGGACGCATTACCGGCTTTGAAACAAAGCACGAACTCGTTATGCCAACTCCAGAAAAAGACGAAGAGCAAGACGACTTTATAGGCCGCTGCATGGTAAGCGGAACGATGACGAGCGAATATCCAGACGAGAGTCAGCGCACCGCCGTCTGCATGGCGCAATGGGAGAAAAAATAAATGATCACACACGGAATCGCACTCGAAGCAAAAAAAGCACTCATCACCGGCGTCCATCAACCCGGCGACGATTACCGGATCGCGCTTTACAGCGCATCGGCAAAGATCGGGCCGACAACAAAAGCGTACACAACCGAAGGCGAGATCAAAGGCATTGGCTATACCGCCGGAGGCGTAGCACTAAAGGGACATCGCACAGGCATCATCGGCAAAAATGCCTTTATAACATTTGATGATGTCGTCCTAAAATCTGCAACATTCGCGGCAGCAGGCGCGATGATCTACAACGCCAGCAAAGGCAACGCTGCGCTTATCGTCTTGAGCATCGGGACGGAGAAGCACGTTTACAACAGCACGTTTGAATTGAAATTTCCCAAGCCAACCGAAACCAGTGCATTGATTTTACTAGCTTAAATATGAAACCAACAAATCCAATCGTTATCGACGGAAAGACCTACGATCTTTACACCATGACACTCGCAACAGCGAGCCGCTACAACTCGCCAGACCAGCAGGACGCGAGCGTTGTATTGACGCTCACGCCTACACGCTTTGAAGGCGACCAAGTGGAGCAGTCGCAAGAAAATAATCGGACGGTTCTTTTCGGTTCGCTCGCCTCCGCTTCGCAACCAGCAATCGTCGCGGTCGATGAAGTATCCGCCGCAATCCAAAAATTCATTTTCGCGGAAGGGCTTTAAAATATGGCCGTCATCAAAGCAGCCGCAAGCGGGAACTGGAGCGCGACAGGGACATGGACAGGTGGCGTAGTGCCAACGCTCAACGATACGGTTTACGCCAATAGCTTCACGGTCGCACTCGACCAAGCCATTGACCTCACAGGCTCAACCGTGGATACGAGCGGTTCGTTTATCCCAGGCCAAATTTACATGGTCGTTAGTCTTGGCACAACCAACTTTGCATTGACGGCAAACTGCATCGCGCCCGGCACGAATGCTGGAACGGCAGTCGCGATCACATCGGCAATCGGTCAGATTTTCCAAGCCGTCAACGCTGGCACAGCAACCACCGGCACGGCGCGCAGAATGGGAGCGTTGTTGAACTACGTCAACACGCCGCTGACGATTGCGACAGGCGGGAGCTTCACGCTGGCGGCAAGCTACAATATTACTGGAGCATACATCCAAGCAGGCTCTGCGAACTGCTTGACGGTCTCCGCCGCCGCAAGCTCGACGCTCGCAGGATGCCGTGCGACAGGCTCGGCGTTTACTCTCTCAACTCGCGCAATCGCATTTTCATCCAGTGGCACTTTGACGCTTAACGGCATCGTCGCCATCGGCGGCAGGGTTGCAGGGACAACGGCTGCGGACGGAGCGCACGCGATTGAATCGACCTCAGCGGCAGGAACTGTTGCATTTACAAATGCCAGCACCCTCACAGGTGGAAGCGGCGGCTTCGCATTTGGTATCAATAATAACAGCACAGGAGTGGTCACCGTCACATCTGGTACGTTAACAGGAGGGGCTGCATTTTCTTACAGCCTAAACAACAACAGCACAGGCACGGTCACCATAACCTCCAGCTCTGTGACTGGTTCAAGCACCACCAACGGAATCTGCATCAATAACTCGAGCACAGGCACGATTACCGTCACCTCCAGCACGATCACGGGCGGAACCACCCAAGCCACAGGCATCACCAACTCGAGCACAGGCACGATTACCGTTACATCAAGCACGGTTACAGGTGGGAGCAACACCAACGCATTTGGCATCACCAACAACAGCACAGGCACGATCACCGCCACCTCGACTACGCTGACAGGCGGGAGCGGCACAACCGCCACAGGACTCAACAATGCCAGCACAGGAACTATTGTATCGACAGGCGACATCACCGCCACCAACTCGGGAAATGGATTAGCATCGGCAAGCACAGCCGCCAGCGTCAAGGTGAGCGGATCGCTCATCGGCAGCGCAAACGGCACAGCCGCTGTTTACGCCATCAAATTCTTAATCGATCCAACGCCTTCCATTGCAAAAATTCGCCAAGCAAAAAACGGATCGACAACATATTCGGATTTCTTCACCTCCGACAACAGCCTCGGCCAAGCGGCAATTACCGACGTTCGCTTCGGAACCGTCTACGCAAGCGGAGCTTTGACGGGCGTTGCATATATTCCATCGGCTTCCAGCGTGGCATTCGGCGTGCCTGTAGATGCCACAACCGGCACGGCAACGCTCACCGCCGCTGACGTGCGAGCCGCAATAGGCATGGCAAGCGCAAACCTCGATACACAACTCGCAGACTTGCCGACCGCAAGCGAGAACGCCGACGCAGTCTGGAACGAGGCTACGAGCGGACACACAACCGCTGGCACATACGGCGGAAGGATCGTGCGCTCAATTAATGCGAATAACGAACTGCAACTCACCGGCTCGTATCACGCCGCCGCAGTCGTTCACGATTTTCAAGCCGCAGTCATTCAGTCCGCGGCCTTCGCTACAAGCGCAGTCACACTTTTCACAGGCGCAATGCGAACTGAACTCACGCCAGAACTCACGGAGATCACCGAGGTTCACGCGATCCACGGACTCGATATCGCAAACGCGCTAACGGTCACGCCTACGAGCAGGACATCAGGCGCGATCACGCAAGCGATCACCGGAGACGGCACAACAAACACCGTAGTAACGAGAGTCTAAGCGGATGCTAGCTTCCCTGCTCATCGCAACGCAGGGCTTAATGCCAAGCCCAACGCCGCTTTCAATCGGCGTTCAAGGCTTGCTATTTATTTCGGTAGTTCCGCCTGTCCCGATCAATCCAATCGATTTGCCTGGGGGCGGAGGAAGAGGACGCGAAGAGCGCAAGGTCACGGCCACCGTTCGCGGAGTGCGTCTTGTTTTCTCGGTCGCGAACGTCGAAGCCTGCGCCGGTTCTAGCATTCAAATCGTAGGCTCATCTTGCTTCGCCAATGCTGGAGATGCAGAGCTTTGCGCCAGCACAAGCACTACGGTTCTAGGTGCTCGCACTCACGCCAGCGCAAATCGCCCGGAGATAAGATTCTCGATGTCGTTTGATGTCATTGGAGGCGAAGAAGAGAACGAGTTAGAAGTTTATTTGATGGCACAAGCGGCGATGGGATTGATGGACGACTAATTGACATTTGCGCCAGCGCATGGATGTCATCGAAGGAGTTTCAATCATTTCAATCGGCGAGGCTAAAGGCCACGGGCTTTACGTGGACGAAACAACTCTTATGCAAGTCAAAGAGTGTGCGGAGACCTACAAAGGCGGCGTCAAAGTCAATCTGGATCACGGCGCAGGCATCAAGGACATCGTCGGATTCGTGAACAATTTCCGCATCGTCGGCAAACAACTCTTGGGCGATCTCAACCTTCTCGAAACATCGCCAATGCGCGACTACGTGATGGAGATTTCAAGCAAACTCCCGGACACATTCGGAATCAGCATCGCTTTCACAGGCCCGATCCGCGAAGTTGAAGGACTCGCCTTCGCAAGTTGCACCGAGCTTTACAGCGCAGACCTAGTGCAAACACCAGCCGCAAACGCGACAGGTCTTTTCAGTTTTACGGCAAAGCAAGTTGACAGTTTTTCCAAACAAATGCCCGAAGATACCGCAACAACAGCAATGCCCGAAGATTCGGGAGAATCCGAAGTCACAATCGTAGATCTTTCCAAGCGCATGAGTGCGCTTGAAGAGGCTTTCGGTTCGATGAAAACCCAGATGGAAGCAATGATTCCAGCTGAAAAGCCAGTAGCCGAAATGAAAGAAGAGATGACCGCTGAACTAAGCGTCATTTCCAAGCTTGAAGCAAAGCTTGACTCGATCATCAGTAACTTTGGAGCCGCTCCAGTAAAGGCATCGGTAGTCGCAGAGGAGAAGGCAGTCGAAAAATTCGACCTTAAATCAGTCATCGTGCAGAAGACCGAGGAACTCGGCAGCCGCACCGAGGCTATCCGCTTCGCAATGCGCAACCACCGCGAAGCCTACATCGAGGCACGCGACAACAACGAACTCAACTTTTAATCAAAACAATCTATGGCAACCCAAAACGATAACGGAATCCGGAGCTTCGCTTTCGCTTCCGCAATTACTGCGAATACGCTGGTGAACATCACCGGCGCAAACGCTGCGCAAGCAGCATCAACCGGCTCTAACGCCATCGGAGCCGTCCAAGCTGACGTTGCCGCTGGTGGACAAGGAGCCGTTAAACTATTTTTCCCAACCCAATTCGGCATTCTGTCCGCAATCGCTACAGCCGGTAATGCCGTCTTCGCCGTTACGAGCGGATTGGTCGTCGGAACATACGCCAACGCATCGACCGTTACTCTTGGAGTTGCGATCAACAGCGGCGTTTCCGGTGATGTCATCGAATACGTTCCAAAATTCATCCAATAACCAACTACTAATATGGCACTCTCATACACAACAATCCGCGCCGATATCGCGCAGGCCGTCTTCGAAGGTCTGTCGGACAAAAACAACTTGTTTATCGGAACCGAAGTTATGCCAGTTTACTCGTCCGACGTTAAGTCTGGCGCGTATCTGAAGCTGAACATCGGCGATTCTGAAACTCTCAACGACGACGTTCTGAAGATCGCCGCTGGTGCTGGATATCCCCGCACAAGCCGCCGGTTCACGAGCGATTCTTTCGACGCGATCGAATACGGTCTCGAGGAGGTTCTTCCTGACAGCAACCGCCGCGATCTCGACAGATTTTTCGACACCGAGGTAAACATCGCTTCGATGCTCCTCCGCCAAATCCAAATCAGCCACGAGGCTCGTGTTGCTACAGCAGCATTCGCCGCAAACGGACTGACAGCGATCAGCGCGACCGCAGCATACACAGAGGCCAACATCACGAGCTTCAATGTTCCCGGTGACGTTGCATCAGCTAAATTGGAACTCGCCAAATATGGCGTTCTTCCAAATACGCTCATCATGTCCATGCCTGTATTCGAGCGCATCCGTCGTTCAACATTTGTTCAGAACCAGTTCTTCGGCGTTGTTCCATCGAATCAAAGCCGTCTCTTGAGCGAAGGCGAAGTCGCCGCCGCTGTCGGAGTAGACCGCGTTCTCGTAGGCCGCGCACCAAAGAACAGTGCAGCAAAGGGTCAGTCCTATTCTGGCGGATTCATCTGGTCGAACACCTACCTCGCACTCGCCACAACCTCCGGCGGAGATTTCTCCGGTGGTGGATTCGGTCGCACGATTGTATGGGCCGCTGATAGTCCCGTACCTTTCGTTTCCGAAACCTACCGTGACGAAGCCCGCCGCGCTAATGTTCTCCGCGTTCGTCAGAACTCCGCAGAGAAAGTTATCGACGGATCCAGCATCATCCGCATCACAACTGGATTCGCATAAGATTCCCCAGCAAGTCAGCATCGAAGAAGCCACCTCGAAAGGGGTGGCTTTTTTGCGTTGACACGCTAAACCTTTTGTAAACATGAACCAAAAAAAGAAGCTAGTCGCAGGGCTTATCTGCGGCAACGAAGAACCGCGCATCGAGCGATGCGTAAAATCACTCAAGCAAATCTGCGACGAGATTGTTGTCGTCCGCGCAATCGGAGCACTCGCGCCAGATCGAACACTCGACATCGCCAGGGAACTCGGTTGCCACGTTGACGAGTATTTCAACTCGCCGCTTGTGGCAGATTGGGAGCATCTCGACAACTTCGGCGAGGCTAGAAACAAAGCATTCGCGAAGGCATACGAACTAGCAGGGAAAGACGGCTGGGTAATGTGGGCAGACTGCGACGACATCATCGAACCGCACATGGTCGCGCCAACATTGGCCGCACTTGAGGAATGCCCACCGGAACAAGATTGGATTCTCACCGACTACGTCATCCCAGAACAAAGCAAACGCGCACCGAGAGAGCGTTTCTTTCGCTTCAAAACAGCATGGTGGCATCGTCCGGTGCATGAAAACGCACAGCCTACCAAGGATGTTGCGGTATGTATGCGCCGCGACTTGGAGATTGTCCACGCACCGCCAGTTGGACAACGCAACAGCAGCGAGCGCAACCGCAGAATATTAATGCACCAAGACCGCATGACTTCGCATTTCAAGTTTTACCTGCACTACGAGAACTTTATCGCCGGGAAAAAGGAACTTGCGGCCAAGTACGGATCGGAAGCGTTGGCCTTGACCGATCTCGACGGCGTGAACCGCTACGAAATCCTTTTAAATTGCGCCAACATTACGAGCGGAGAGACATCGCTCAACCTTGCACGCAAGGCCAAGGCACTTGAACCAAAGCGGCGCGAAGCCTACGGGCTTGAGGCCAGCATCCTTCTTGACGATAAAAAATATCAAGAAGCGTTAAAAGTGGTGGAAGAAATGCTCGAAGTGCCTACGCCGAAGTTTCCGCAATGGACGCACCGCAAGGAGTGGTATGGATGGAAGGGCGATCAACTCTACGCATGGACGCTTCGCCTTCTCGGACGCAACGAAGACGCCGAAGAGATCGAGCGCGAGACGTTAGCAGGATCAAGCAAGCCGAAAATCTCACTAGTCCACGCAACGCGAGGACGGCCTGTGGAGGCCGTTCAATGTATGACGCTATGGTTGTCACGCGCAACGCACCCAGAACGCGTGGAGCATATCTTTGCGGTCGATCACGACGACGAAAAGGCGGACGTTCTAAAACGATTCCGATCTGTGACGCAAAAAGAGGGTGGTTTTTCCGTCGGAGCTTGGAACTTGGGAGCCGCGCAAGCGACTGGTGATATTATCATTCAGTTATCTGACGACTGGGAATGCCCTCCAGGGTGGGACGAGATGATTGAAAGGCGTCTTGACATTTCAAAACCACAGGTGCTTCGTATCTCGGACGGATATAGAAAAGACGATTTACTTTGCATGGCGATCATGACGTGTAAATATTTTCAAGAAAATGGACTATTTAACCCGCGATTCCGAAACGTATATTCGGACACAGACTTCACCTTTCGTGCCGCGAAAAATGGCGCGATCATTGATGCTCGTGACATTGCTATCGTTCATCACCATCCGTTTTTTGAGGAGCGTCCGCTTGATGCTACATATCAACGCGGAAACGATCCGGCTGAGTATGCAAGGGCGAAAGAAATCTTCGACGAACTCCACGCAAAATGAGTGACCGACCAACACCAGATACAGATGCGGCAGCCTCGCCTCATATAGGGTTCTATTCGTGCGCCACGGTGACCGCAAACTTTGCCCGACGACTGGAGATTGAGCGGGACGAGGCGAGGGAGCATCGAAACTGCTTACACGATCTGCACAACAAAAATGCCATACACTCCAAAGAACTATTAGAGCTTTGTGGGACGTTACGCAAAGAGCGGGACGAGGCGCGGGATGAGTTAAGCAAAATATTAAAAAATGAATAAAGACGTTACATTGATCGTGTTTGAAGGATTAAAAGCGAGGCACGAACAGAGCGAAAAGCTCTTCGACCACCTGTGCGGACTAGGCGGATTCGGAGACACTGTTTACATTGCTGAGGACTGCAATTATCAGCAAGCGATGCATTGGGAACTTGGTCGCTTCGCCGACTATATCGACACATCTCACGCGCTTATCTGCACGCACGATGGCTTTATCGCCAATCCGCACCTATGGCAGGACTCATGGCTTGAATACGATATGATCGGCGCACCGTGGCCTGCGTGTTGGAACGTAGGGCATCGCGTCGGAAATACTGGCTTCACGCTTCAAAGCCAGAAGTTCCTAGAGATGGCATCGAAGGCCGAGCCGCTGTGGAAGGGAGAGGCAGGAGATGTTTTTCTGTGCCGAACAATGGAGAAGGAATTTAAAAGCAACGGCATTAAATACGCGCCGGTGGATGTTGCGTCGGCGTTTTCTTGGGAACATTACATCCACGAAAACACGGCAGGCGCGGATCGTTCGTTTGGATTCCACGGCTGGGTTGCAGGGAAATCACCGGAACAATACTACACGTTTTGAACATCCTTATCGCTTATCACTTGCGACTCGGAGACATCGCACGTTGCTTACCAATAGCGAAGCACTTTGCGGATCAAGGACACGACGTCACCTTTGAATGTATGGCAGAATACCACGGTCTTTTTGCAATGGTGGATTATTGCCGGCCAATCTATCCACAAAACGACCACAGCGGATTTGACCGCATCATAAATCTTCAAATATGGCCAGACCTACACGAAGACTTTTGTGCGAGTCCGCTAGGTTGGAGTGATTACGTCTACGGACTATTGCCAGAAGGCAAAGATATCGACAGGCAGATTGTTCTCAACTCGCCTGCCATCGTGACGCCGCCCGAACTCAAGTCTTGGGTTCTTTGTTTTCCGACAGGGTTTAGCCAGGATAAAAAAATAGAACCTCGCGATGTTATGGCAGTCGCTCACCATGTCGCTAACGGAAGACCTGTGCTTTGCGCTGGGAAGGCCGCCCACGGCATGGCTGAATTTGATTCGATAGAATATATGTGCGCGTACATCCGGGACGCCAACGAGGTTGTGACGATCAACACCAGCACAAGCATCCTTGCATCGGCACTCCGCAAAAGCTGGGTTCATATTTCGGACAGCCCGAAGCACGATTTCACCCACCCGAATCAGCGGCGTATCGAGCGCAAGTTTTGACGCATTACCCACTTTGTGGGAATGCTTGACATATTTACTAGCGATCTAGCCGCGATGCTGGACGAGCTGCCGGTCGTCGTTACGTTCGGAGATGCTACCTTCGTTGCAAACCGGACAACATACCGCCGCGACAACAGCCTGGCTGACGGCGGATTCATGAATACCTCGGCCACGAACATCACCGCGATCTATTCGGCGGTAGTTCAGACGATTTCACTAGGCGATATTCTCGTTATCGGCGGGACGCGCTTGCGCGTTACATCTGCCGAGCTTTCCCAAGACGCTGTTTCTGTCGATTTCACTCTTGAGGACATAAATAAATGAGCTTGTTTTTCAAAGACACGGAAGACCGTGACGTTCCGAACGTCGATAACCAACCGATTCTCCGCACCGAAATCATTGCAGGCGCAGCGGGGCCGACTGGATCGCAGGGGCCAGTTGGGCCAGCTGGCGTTGGAGTTGTTACAGGCGGACTCACAGGGCAAGTGCTCGCGAAGAAAACGAACGCGGACTACGATACGGAATGGATCACGGGAAGTGGTGGTGGATCAGCGATCTGGGGCGGAATTGCAGGAACGCTCTCGAACCAGACCGACTTGCAAACGGTTCTCGACGCGAAGGCTCCAGCATCCGGCATTTCACCTAGCGCAATTTCTGGGACGGCAGTCATCACGACAGACTCACGCTTGAGCGACTCACGCACGCCCACAGGCGCGGCATCGGGAGATCTCAGCGGAACATATCCAGCACCAGAAGTTATTAAGTTGCGCGGCTATTCAGTCTCACTGACATCACCATCCGACAACCAGGCGATACTCTTCAATTCAAGCGCAACGGCGTTTGAGAACTCGACGCTCACTATCGGAACGATCAGCGGACTCTCAGCCAACTTGGCCGCGAAGGCAGGAACAGCGATTATACAAGCATTTACGTCGTCAGGAACATGGACAAAACCAACAGGCGCAAAATCCATAAATGTGCAGCTCTTTGGAGCAGGAGGAGGCGGAGGCTCTGGGAGAAAAGACACGACCCCTGCAACAGTTAAGTGCGGCGGAGGTGGGGGTGGAGGAGGCGGCTCTTTGAATGTAAACATCCCGGCAGATCAACTTGCTTCGACCGAGTTAATAACAATCGGGGCAGGTGGTTCTGGTGGTGCTGGTTTTTCCTCAACTTCAAATGGAGCCGCTGGCATAATCGGCGGATCAACTTCGTTTAATTCAGTTATTTGCGTAGGAGGAGCCGGAGGAAATGGAGGAACATCATCCGCTGGCCAAGGCGGTTCTGGATTATTGCAAGCAAATTCAGGCGCAAGCGCATCCGTTTCTGGAGCTACTGGAGTTTCGGGCAACCCTGCAAGCGTGTCTGTCGCCATGCAAATCGGCGGAGCTGGTGGCGGATCGGGAGGTGGCAACACGGTTGGGAATATCGGAGCAGGTGGAGGCGCAGGAGGAAGATCAAATGTCGGAAATTTAAACGGGGGCGCAGCTGGTTCAAGTGGGGGCGCAGGCGGGACTGGGATTAATAATTCAACAAATATATTTTATGTGGGGTCTGGGGGAGGCGGAGCGGGGGGCGGATTTGCTGTCTCTGGAGGAGCTGGAGGAGATGGAGGGTTCCCAGCTGGTGGAGGGGGTGGAGGAGGGGCAACTACATCCGGCGGATCTTCTGGAGCCGGAGGAGCTGGGGCAAATGGATTTGCAATAATTACAACCTATTTTTAAAAATGAACAGTTACGCAATCATTAACGAAAAAGGCGGATGGCTTGAAAACTTGGTCACCTGGGACGGGGATCTCGAAACATGGCAACCGCCATCCGGAACAATAGCAAAGCCCATTGAAGAGGTTGACGTCACGGCCTTGCCAGAAAGACCAACCGAATGATAACGGACTCGACCTACACGCTGACGCTTGAAAAAGCATTGACCGACACCTTCGTTCTTGCGCTCCAGCAAGAGATGCAGAGCGCACTTGTGGTAACAGCCGCCGAGAACTTTGGCACGATGACGCTACCGGCGTGCTTCGTTAAATGCACTCGCCAACGCGAGAGCATCATCGACTCAGCGATTTTCCAATTCAGCGTCGATATTGCTTTGATAGTACAGGCCGACGACATGGATCAAATGGCGATGGAAAATCTGTGGTCGCAGGTTCTATGCGTCTCGCACGACATCACCGGCCTAAAGGCCAAGCTCAACGCAGTCCGTCCGCAATACGCTTTCGTATTCGGCATCCTTCGCGATGGGCCGGTATCGCTCTCTTCAAACGAGCGGCACTTTGAACGGTCGGTCACGATCACGGTTCACGCCGCGCTTTTCGCAAGTTGACAATTTATCCAAATTACTATGCCAGCAACCGTCATCACATCATCCGTAGCGTCCGGCGTTGAGTTCGGACTTCTTCAAGAAACTGGGCTTTTGCTCAATTCATTTTCTCGCTCCGTCCAGAGCGATAAAGCAACCGTCATGGACGCTCTCGGTGACACCGTCGCCGTGGCTTACTTTAATAAAAGCGCAACGATCAGCCTTGATGGCGTCATCAATGGCGGAGTGGCTTACGAACTCGCCAACATCCTAACGCTCGCCAACGATACAACGTCCTACGGCGTTTCCGGTGGCGCAGTCATCGTCGATTCCGTTTCCGAAAAGACAGGTGCTGGAACATTCAAGTCGATCACCGTCTCCGCAACGCAGTACCCAGAGATCGTCTAACACCCTGGCTCATGCCGCTGGCTCCCCGGCTAAAGGGAGCCGCCTTTTTATATACGAACTAAAAACATGGACGCAAACAAGAAATTCTTTCACACGATCAACCTCAAAGCCGCTGTGGCACTCGCTACAATGGGCTTCAAGATGAACTTCCCACCGGTCACTCGACTGGTGCGAACAGACGGCAAAGAGTCAACGGAGTTTTGGTTCGAGGGCGAGAACGCAAAAGGCCAAGACGCATCACAAGTCTATCGCCAGATGACCAAAGAAGGCGACGAACTCGAAGCCACAGACCCAGAGAATCCGCTTTGCTACATCCGCGCCGCATTGGCGAACAGGGATGTCCTTGTGGACATCATCCGCAATACGCCGCGATTGATCGAGATCGAACACAACGGCAAGCGCATTGCCATTTCGGAAAATGCTTCGGACAAAACCAAGCAGGAAATGACCAGATTTTTAAAATAATTATATGAAAAAACCAACAGAACAGGAAAAATTAAAGGCTCAAAGGCTCGTTGATTTAATATGCGAAAATCAAGACCTAGTAAAAGACGACGAAATTCTCCGCATCCAAGCGATGGAAGACGGCCCGAAGATCGTGAACGGACGCATCCTGCGACCGATCACCGCTCTAACGATATCATGGATGCAACGCAACGAGGTCTTCAGCGGAACGATGGACTTGGTCTGGAAATCAGCCGCATTTGCATACCTGCACAGCGAGCCGTACAGCGCGATCCGATCGGTCGTCAATGATCGGAGCGCATTCATCAACGCTGTGGATTCGTGGATCGAAAACAACATGATCCACCACCTTGAAATATCGGCAATGACAGACGCCATGAATGCCGCTTTTGAGCTTTACAACGCATCAGCAACTCAATCAAAAGAAGGATCGGGGTCGGGAAACTAAATGGCCCCAACTGGCTTGCGGCTTACGTTTTCAGACTCGTCAAGCTGACCGGCTGGGGCTTCGCCCACATACTAGAAGAGCTTCCATTCGCCGTGGGCTTGCAACTTCTCCAGGCTGACGACTACGCAAACGGCATCCACCGCCCTTGGTCGCGCAACAACGCCAGCGTTGATGTTGACGCTTTCGCCACCATAGAGGCGACACTCGCAAAGTATGGCAAAGTTTAAATTTGAAAGCGTGAAGTTTGAGCAGATCATGGCGGACTACGCAGAGATACGTGAGGTCACGATTCCTGACGCCGTCTCGCTCAACGCTCGCCTTCTTTGCGTCGAGTTGGCGCGGCGGACGCAGCCGTTTGGGAATGACGAAACTGCCGGAACAACTCGCGTCAAAAACGACATCGGAAAAATTATCAAACCGCCAGTTCAGTTATTGGCGATGGCAAACAAGGTTGAAAATAAGAAAATTGCACAACGATTGAAGTCGCTGATAATGAATCAGAGATATGATGTTGTTGAGACTATCTTTCGAAACCTTGGCTTTTTAAATAAGTGGACGGGTCTTGAGTTTCTGGACAACAAGGGCGCGATAAAGACGCACCACCAAGACGCTCGCGTTAAGCCGACCGGAAGAACAAAGACAAGGGGAAGTAAGTTGTTTATTTCAAGCGGAAGTGAACTCAATACATATATCACGGAGATACAAAAGCGCGTCGGTATTTCAAAGGGCGGATGGGCGGAATGCGCAAGCCAACTCAAGAAGGTGAATAAGGGCGGACTTCTCACAGGGTTTCCGTCATGGGTTAAAAAAGCCACAAGAAACGGATCTGGATCAGTTCAAGACTTAACATCCAACATCAAAAGCCCGAAGGTGACTCTTACAAATAACGTGCCGTGGGTATCTCAGATTCTTCCAGCAAGTGAGCAACTCAACGCTCTCTCAGTCGTCTCAACTAAAATGCGGAATCAAATGAACATGATCCTAAAAAAGAGACAAAAAACCCTTGTAGAAACTTAATAAAATGGCCGACGTTACAGTAGAATTTGGAGCAACAGACACAGGACTTGAAAAGACACTCAAGGCCGTTCAAGACGAACTTACCCAGCTAAAAGGCAAGGTATCGAGCGGGGAGCTTTCCATGACCGAACTCGAAAGCACGATGAAGCGCGTCGGGCAAGTGACTTCGATGGAGAAAAATATCAAGGCCATCGGAGATCAGTCTGACGGAACGTCAAAGGACGTTAATGAAATGGGCAAAGCTATGGAAGAGACAGGGAAAAAAGGGGAAAGTGGATTTGCCAAAATCGTAGGCGCGGCGGCATTAGCAGGCGGAGCAGTTAAACTAGGTATGATGGCCGTTGACGCTGCTTTTGCGGCTGTTAGCGGAGCGTTTGAAGCGTTTGGCGAGTCGATCAATAAGGCCGCCGACTTTCAACAGCTTGAAACGAGTTTCAATGTGCTGATTGGAAATACGACGCTTGCAAAAACATTTTTAGAAGACCTAAGCAAATTCGCGGCATCAACTCCGTTCACGATCCCAGGTCTCGCGGACGCATCCAAAACATTGCTTGCATTTGGCGTCATGTCCTCAGAAGTCATTCCAATAGTTTCGATGCTCGGTGACGTTTCTCAAGGCAACGAAGATAAACTAAAATCACTAGCTTTGGCATTTGGAAAAGTAGAATCACAGGGCAAACTTACAGGCGAAGAACTCAATCAGATGATCGACTCTGGGTTCAACCCGTTAGAGCATATTTCCGAAAAAACAGGCAAGAGCATGGGAGAACTCCGAAAGGAGATGGAAAAGGGGTCAATCACTTCTGCGATGATCCGCGAAGCGTTTGTAGCCGCTACATCGGAGGGCGGAAAGTTTTTCGAGATGACAAAAAAGCAGGGAATGACATTCAACGGTGTCATGTCCACCATGCAGGACACCATCGATGATCTATACAGGAGATTTGGTCGGCCAATCATCGATGCGCTTACTCCGATAATACAGAAATGGTCAGATCGAATATCTGCAATCGCTCCGCTCTTTGATCTGATAGGACAGGCCGTTGGAAACACGATCACTTATTTTTCCGATTTAATTGATAAAGTATTTAACGTGGAGAAAGCCGTCGGCAATATCGGCAGCAGCATCTCGGCCATCTCCGGTGGAGAATATGCCGCTGGGATCGAAAACCTTTTTCTCTCCATGAAAGTGTGGGTCATGGAAACAGCGAATGAGATCTACAAGCATATGATTGCCGCATTTAAAACGGTCGCTGAATTTGCAGGGAGCATTTTTGATCCAAGCGGGGCACTAGGTAAAACCGTTGTGGATTCTTTTGAATACATCGGAACAAAAGCGGCTGTGACTATCATGCGGACTCTAGCTCAAGGTCTAGCAGGTTCCACATGGACATCGGGCATTGCGCTTAGTTTAAACCAAGCGGCAAATGAATCGAACATCGCCGCAAATAAAATTGCCGATAATTTTGCCGGGGCCGGAGGAAGAATTGCAGAACAATTTACCACCGCAGGAGCCGCATTGCCAAAATCATTTGCCGAAAACTATGGCGCAATTCCTCCTCTTTTCGACGACATCAAATCAACTCAAGATCAGATCGACGCGAATAATGCAAAGATCGCGGCCTCCACAAAAGAGATTGTCGTTAGCGATCAAGAAGCCGTCGCAGAAGCCAAGGCCTATTTTGACCAGTGGAAAAAATCTGAAGATCTAAAAAAGAAAGCAGCAGAAAAGGCGGCTGAAGATTTAAAAATCGAACAAGATAAAATTGCGCTAAAACAGGGCGAACTAAAATATCAACTTGAGTTAGCCCAGGCGCAAGCCGCTGGCGACTCGGAGCGCGTCAAATTCTTGCAGGAACAAAAGAAATATGCAGACGATGTTCAAAAAGCCTTGGCGGCAGGACTTGATCCAGAGCAAGCCGCTTTATTTGCGACCAACATGGCTATCGCCGCAAACAACTCCGCAAACATAAAGCAATACGATAAGGACGGAAATGAGTTGTTTTACAAGGCCGCAGAAAACGCAGAGAAATTGCATCTTAGCCTAAAATCGGCAACAGGCTTTGCCGACACTCTTTCAAATATGAAAGAGATTAAAGCATTGGATAAGGCGATGAACTCGGCAAAAGCCGCAAAAGATGAATTGAAGGCGATGGATCAATTGCTTGGAACTGATCTCGCTCGCAAGAGCTTTCCCGATCTAGTTAGAGAGCTTAACTTGGACAAAATTGGGCAGACTGGTGAGGAGCAAATACGAGCCGTTGTGACATATTTCAAAGGAGTAAGAGACAAACTTTCTGCAAATCCAATCGACTCAGCAAAAGGGCAAGAAGAAATCCAAAAAATAATCAAATTCTTGGGCGGAAATCCACTAACAGCAGACTTGGTTGTGAAATACCAAAAAGCGCAGGCGGAGACTAAATCGGCATTCGGCTCAATCCCCGCCACGCTTGACGCAGACAAGAGCGTTAAAGGTCTGCGCGACTCGGTCAAGGACGGCATCGAACTTGACGTGGCCGCGAAGTCGGGCGCAACCGGGTTGCTCGACGCAATTAAGACTGCTGTCGAAGCCATTAAAACAGCAGTTGAAAAAATCGAACCGAAATTGCCGATGGCAGTTGTAGGAGCATAAAGAGATGACCACATATCACGGAACCACAGATTTAATTTTAACCAAAAAAAACATCACTATTTTGCAAAGCGGAGTATTTAAGTGCAACGCGCAATACGTTTGTCGAAACACGGATTATTTAGAATTCATTGCCGCACTTTCTCGCGGAAATAGAATGCCGCAGTTGAATATATTTATAATCGGCGACGAAATTGGTATCGATATTGGCAGCAACGGCTTCACCACTTTTAATGTCACGGGATACGCTGAAAATACTGAGATAAACTAATTAAATCCGCTTGATAGAAAATAACAATGACACCTACAACACAATATTACGGAGCGGAAATTCAGAATGTTCAAGTTCAAGTTTATCGAGGATTATCTGTGAATAACGCAGTCCCGACATATACTTTATTTGTTTTTTCGCAAAAAGTTTTATCTCAAACCTTCACCGTAAAATACAGCCAAAGCGCAACAGCTCCAATCAAGCTGTCAGCGATTGACGTCGAACTGGACTACGAGCCAATACTCGTGCAGTTGGGGCAGGGAGGCCCGTCGGTCGAAGACCCTTACGAATACGTGAGGGGTGAATTTGGCACATTCTACACGTGGAACAACAATGATGCGTACAACCCAAATGGTTTATTGAAAACAAAAGCGATTAGCAACGTGACGAGTTCGATTGCAGGAAATTTAATGGAAGTGACGTGCGTTTATTCGCTGATTTTATCTACTCCAACCGTGTCGATCACGGGCACGGCAACACAATAATGTCAGTCCCACACACAATTCCATCGTCGCCGAATACAAAACCGATATCGGCGTCACAGCTAAACGAGAATTTCGTTTACCTCGATTCCAGCAGAGGCATCGAAGTTCCTGCACCACCGCCCGATCCGACGGCTGTTTTTGTGCTTGCAAGTCGCGGCGGATTTTTGTTCTGGGTTGCCACCGAGGAATGCCCATGATACTAGGCAGGACACCAGAAGGGCTGATCAAGACAAAGAGCGACGGCGCACTCGGCCTTCGCGCTGTGAATTGCGCGTGCTGTGTGAATTGTGGTGGTTGCACAATAGCTGTAAACTCTGCCACGCGAATAATTTTAGATGCAGCAACGACAGGCACACTTAATGGGTATTCCCCCGATACATGGTTGCAACTGGGAACAGGATTTGCTGCAGAGTGGTCTTATTACGTAGATGGGCGTCTTGCATATTACCAATTCTTTTATGCTTACGGTTGTTTTTTTGGAGAAGGATGGGAAGGTGGACTTGAGCAGATTAGCACGGTATGCTGCGATGAAGGGCCTCCAGGATATGCTTGTAGCGACAAGAATTTAACAATAAATGGAGTTGTGTATTTAATACACAATTTTTATCCAACGGGAGCCCCTGATCCGGGACCATTAGTTCCTCCGCCGATTTTTGTTTTTTCATGACCCTCCCGCCTCACATTGCCGAACGCCGCGCCCAAATGCTCGCACGCTTCGGCAACGCCGCGCACCGCTTCGCTCGCGCAGGCTTCGCCACCACTCCACCCGAAGCACTCGCCAGCCGCCAAGCAACGTGCAAAGCCTGTCCCGAATGGGACGCCACCGCACTCAACGCCACAGGCCGCTGCCGCAAATGCGGCTGCTCGACTTGGGCGAAACTACGCATGGCAACCGAGGCGTGTCCGATAGGCAAATGGGAAGCTGTTGACAAAGCCACCAACTAAATGGCACGCGATCTTTTTATTGACACAACGAACCGCAGGCTGGCGACGAGCTTGACGAGCCTTGCACCCGCTACAACGCCGCGCTTCGTCAAAGGCGACAACGGCGCGATCAACCTTTATTTTCTGGAGGCAACGGGCAACATAACGACTCCGTTTAACGTGATCGACTACACCGGCACTAGCGTAAAATTTGGCGTAGGAAGCCGCATAGGAGTTCCAGCATCCGGCACATTCACTCTCTCCTTCGGCGGACAGACGAGCGGAGCAATCGGATTTAGCGCGACCGCAGGCGCGATCTCGTCCGCGCTCAACTCTCTCTCGACAATCACCGCCGCTGGATCGGTCACCGTTGACGGCACGATGGCGACCAACTTCGTCGTTTCATTTAACAGCGTCGGCACGCAGGGCGCGATCACAGGGAACTTCGCTCGACTCATTCCGACCACGACCGCGCTAATAGACGAGCGCATCGCAGGAGACGCGACCAACGCCGAAATTCAAGAGCTTCAACTCCGACTTGCTCCAGCAGTCTACGAGCCAACGTGGACTGATCTTGGCACGGCAATGACGGTCAGCATTGCAACCACGGTAACCGGCTCGACACTCAATAACGAAATCCAGCGTCTCTCATTTTCACGCGCTCCGTATCTCGGTAGTTTCCGCATAACGGTTCCGACCTACAACGTGGATATCGCAAGCACCGTCACCGACGGCGTATTCATTTCGGCAACTAACCACGGTCTGACGCTCTCTCAGCCTGTCGTTCTAACAGGCTTCACCGCGTTGACCGGATACACCGCAGGCGTGCAATATTTCGTGCGCTCGATCCCACAGACTACCGAGTTTTTGCTTGGCGTAACGGCAGGGGCAACCGCGATCACGACTGGCACAGGCACGGTGACGACAGGGAGCGTTGCCACAACCGTCCTACGCCAGACCGATCCGCTCGACGCAATCACGACCGCCGCGCAGTTGCAAACAGCCTTGCAATCCCTCGACAGCATCGGCGCAGGCAACGCGACCGTTGTCGGAGTTCAGAATAGCTACTACGACATAAACTTCGGAGGCGACAAAGGATTCACCGATCTTCCGACACTCCAAGTGCAAAGCGGATTGACCGCAGCACCAGGGAAGACAGCCGCCGTGGATTTTAACACGTTCGGCGTTCGCGATCTTCTTTTAAACGCGACCTCGGTAACGACCGAGATTGAGGTTGAACTTACGACTGCAGGCGAACGAAGCACGATCATTCTCCAATCCTGCACGCTCACCGAAGAACTCATTTCGCAAGGCGGATTGAGCTAATGAACGGTCACACTTTTCATACGTTCATCGGCACGGGAGCACCAGCAATGGCGGTCTTGATCTCGTTCTCCGAGGTTGAAGCGTGGCTTCGCGTTGCTTCTCTTGTCCTAGGAATTTGCATCGGTGCGGTCTCGTTATACAAAATGTTGAAAGCAAAGAAACCATGAAAATACTATCTACAATCGTTGACTCACTTTCCCAGAACTCGACCTGGAGGGGGCTGATTTTAATCGCAACAGCGGCAGGCGTAAATCTATCGCCGGAGTTGCAGACGCAGATCATTGCCGCAGGACTTGGTCTTGTCGGCCTAATAAACGTAATTCGCAAAGGAAAATGAACGCCAAGAAAATCGCACTCTGGATGGTCTTGATTTCGTTCGCGTTTCTAGGCATGGCGTTTCTTACGTCATGCGCTGGGTTTCAAAATCCTTCGTTATGCGTCAAGACGGACTACGGAACTCTCTGCTACCAACTGCCGGATATTCAAGGACTGAAAAAATGACCTTCGACGAGCGAAGCGAGATCAACTTAGCAACGCTCCACCCCGCGATGCAAAAGGCTATGCGTGCCTTTCTAGGCGTTGCAAAGGTTATCTGCGCGAAGGTTGGCTGCGACGTTAAGATCATCAGCGGAACTCGCAGTTACATGGAACAAGATGCGATCTATGCCAAAGGCCGCACGATACCAAATACATCGATTACAACACGAGCCAAGGCTGGATTTTCGCTCCATAATTTCGGGATTTCAGCGGATATCGGAATCTTTCGCGGAAAGGAATATTGCGGAGAGCATCCGCTCTACCACGAACTCGGCACGCTCGGAAAATCGCTCGGCATGGAATGGGGCGGCGACTGGAAATTTATTGACGAACCGCACTATCAGATGCGTCCAGCATGGGCGAAAGGAATGACCGAGCGAGATATGCTCGCCAATTTACGCAACCGAGTATCTAAAAAAATAGACGTTCTTGCTTGAAAAAAAAGAGACAACCGACGGTTGAATCGGATCGCACGGAGGCACTCGCGGAAGCGAAACGGCTTCTGTCGGAGCATTACGATTGCGGGTTCACCATCGTCAGTTGGGAGCAGGGCGGAGAGACGATGCACGGAGAGTTCGTTTTCGGTAACCGATACGCCGTCGAAGGACTCGCAGGCGACTCTTTCAGTATTCTATTTCCAGACGACGAAGAAGAAGAGGAGGACGAAGACGCATGAAAATGACATTGGAGTTTGACGAGACCGAGCGATACGAGCACGAGGTGGCCTGCAAAGCCCTTGATATTCTCATCCTAGTGGATGACATAGACCAAGAGCTTCGATCCGCTTTAAAACACGAGAGCGGCGAATTTGCAGAACTCGACGAAGACACTATGGAGGCCGTCCGCGCTTGGATATGGAAGGAACGGAGTGACCGGAACATTCCAGAACTTAAATGAAAGGATGGAAAAAATGGATGGCTGTTGGGTGCTCTCACGGCGACCAGATCGACCCAGAGGCACGCAATTCCGTCTTGACGTTCCGAGCCCGCTGGAGCCCTGACACAACTATTCATCTAGGAGATTTTTTGGACTTAGCCGCTTTTCGTTCTGGAGCTATTTCCGATCCGAACTCAAGCGACCGCGCCGCGAGTATTAGCGACGACCTTTCCGCCGGTATTGATTTTCTGCACGAACTACGTCCGCAACATATTTTATATGGAAACCATGAAGCCAGACTTTATAAACTCGCCAATTCTCCCAACGCACTAGCGGCTCACGCCGCTACGCTCACCATTCAAGCTATCGAGAAGACCGCGAAGGAACTCAAGGCGAAATTGTATCCGTATCACATTCGATCCTTTTACGAACTAGGGGGAACGAAGTTTTTGCACGGATATATGTATAATGTCCAAGCCATCCGCGATCACGCAGAGACCTACGGGCAATGCGTGATGGCCCATCTACACCGAGTCGGCTGGGAACGCGCTCGCACGCTCGACGGCGCGAGTGGATACTGCGTAGGAATGCTGGCGCGTTTCGATATGGAATACGCGAGCACGCGCCGCGCAACATTTGCTTGGTCGCAAGGTTTCGCGTACGGCTATTACAAGGACAACTCTATAAATATAAATTTATGCGAAAGAAAAATCAATCAGCCGTGGCTGTTGCCAATGTAAGCAAAGCCTGGTCGGCTTTCCTTGAAACGACAAAAGTCGAAAGCGAGAAAGAGCTTGAGGAGCAAGGCTGGAAGACCGTCCGCACTATTGCATCCGAAGCAAAACTTACAATTGCATCGGTGAATTGCAGACTTGAAACGGCTGTTGGAAAAGGGATGCTTGAAACAAAAAAAGCAACTATCCAGACCAACCAAGGCGTTCGCGAGGTAAGATTCTTTCGCCCTACCTAGTTAGATTCCAATATGTAAATTGGTTTTTATCCAAGCGCAGATGCGCGTGGGCATTGGTTGAGCGCGTATGTAAAGACTTTTCCACAGATTTATTTTCGCACTTCGCGAATTTTTTTCTTTTCATCCAAACAGGGATTGATGATTGTTTGCACATCGAAAGGGAATGACTCCCAACGATACAAACCAAAAACAGAAAATATGGAACCACTAACATTCTTGGCACTATTCGCCACCTGCACAATCTGTGCATTCATTGCCGGTTATTTGATCGGCAACATGAAAGCCACCTGCCAAGCGGAGCAAACCCGCCGCTGGTGGATGAACCGCCAGATCCGCAGGGAGCGCGGGGAGGAAACAAAATGAGCGGCTGGATTTCGGCATCAACGCCACCGGACGATGGCGAGACCGTCATCATCGCCACCCTCGGTGGCGAGGTCTGGACAGGTTTCATTGACGGAGATGTCTGGAGGAATGTCTCGGGCGCACGGATTCACGAGGAGGAGCCGGTATTGCACTGGATGCCGCTACCACTCCCACCAGAGGACGAGGCATAATGACTCCCGAAGAGAGGCACGATGCCGAGTGCCAATTCACGCGCAATTTATTGTGCGGCATGGTTCAGCAGGCCGTTGAAGACCTTCGGAGCGAAAAGGTCTTCATGAGCAAGCAACTCAACGAACATCAAGAACGAGACCGCGAGTCGGCAATTCATTTCATCAAATCAAAAGCATTCCATGGCATCTGCGATGTCTTAGCACTCCCAGCAGACAAAATAAAAACAAGGGCATTAAAAAATGATACTCTCACTCGACCCAGGAACGACGCACAGCGCGTTCGTACAATTCGACCAACGCGGGATACATGACCACGGTCACCTTCCTAATGCCGAGATCCGCCAGATTCTTATCGGTCGCGAATACGACCGAGTTGCTTGCGAGATGATCGCCAGCTACGGCATGGCGGTCGGTGCTTCGACATTTGAAACGTGCGTATGGATCGGACGATTTATCGAAGTGGCACGAGTGGACGTGGAATTAATATATCGGAAAGATATTAAACTTTTTCTGTGCGGCACGATGCGAGCCAAGGACGCGAACATTCGCCAATCCTTGATCGACAAAGTCGGGCCGCAGGGAACAAAAGCCCAGCCGGGGCCAACATACGGCATCAAATCCCATTCGTGGGCGGCACTCGCTGTGGCCGTATATGCAGCGAACAACAAAAAGGAAAATAGAAAATGAAAATAACAAAAGGAAAACAAACACGCGCCCAGCGCGTAGTCATCTACGGCGTCGAATCCGTAGGCAAAAGCACATTCGCGGCCAAGTTCCCCAAGCCGCTATTCTTGGACATCGAGCAAGGCACGTCACATCTTGACGTTGACCGCTGTGAGATCGGCAGCTGGAAACAATTAACGGACGCATTGGCTGAAGCCAAGGCGACCGATTACAAAACCATCGTCGTAGACTCGGCAGATTGGGCAGAACGCCTGTGCGTTGAAGACCTACTTGCCAGCACCAAGAAGACTAGCATTGAGGACTTTGGTTTCGGTAAAGGATGGGTGATGATCGCGGAAAGAATGAGTCGGATGCTGTCATCCATCGATCAACTCATTGACGCCGGCAAGAATGTCGTGATGATCGCGCACTCAAAAATAGTGCGCTTCGAAGCACCAGATGCGCTCGCCGCATACGACCGATACGAACTGAAACTAAGCAAGCAAAGCTCGCCACTACTCAAGGAGTTCGCTGACGAGCTTTGGTTCTTGCGGTTCAAAACCAAAGTCAGCACAAGCGAGACCGGCAAAGGAAAGGGCATCGGCGGAAAGGAACGAATCTTGTTGACCACGCATTCGGCAGCCTACGATGCTAAGACGCGATCCGGACTTGCGGAGGAACTCCCGCTAGAATGGGCATCGGTCGCGCATCTATTCGAGGCCGTTGCAACGCCGAAGCATATCGTTGAAGCCGACGAAATGGTCGGATGGCAAGCACGGCTCGCAGAGAATGAAGGCGCGGTTAACCAGTTCTTGCTCGGGCGCGGCGTCCTTACGAGCGAGCAGACGTGGCGCGATTGCGCCCCAGAGTACCTAGAGCGCGTTGCGCTTCGCGTCGATCAGTTCGTGAATACGGCGATCGAGTGGAGGGCCGCAAACAAATGAGCAAGGAAATCTCACCATCCTCTCTGCCCAAACTTGCCGAATGCGCTCTCTTCGAGGGTGCAAACGGAACGAGTTCAGCGGCGGAGCGCGGAACAGCGATTGACGTTGCGATCCGCAACTTAATATCGGCAGAATATGACGTAGCAATAGTTAGCGAAGACGCAGGAGCTATTGCTTACGGCGTTGATGAACTGACACGCCTAGCGAAAGGATCGTTCATCGAGACTCGCGAAGAGTATCTAGCAATGGCAGTCCCTGGGCTCTCGAAGCTCGGCACAGCGGACGCAGTCTGCAAGGCCGAGAAGTGGGTTGCGGATATTAAAACGGGTCAAGTGCGCAACTACCGCGAGCAACTCGCGGCCTACGCATTGGCGTGCATGGAAGATAACTTTGAAATGTCTTGGACTGCTCATGTTATCTACGTCGATCAAAAACTAATTCGTAGCTATGATTTTACCTACGAAGAGGCCAAGCAAGGCACGCAGCGCACAATCGACCGAGCAACAATCGCGGAGGCGAAGCCGACGCCTTGCGAGTATTGCTCTTGGTGCAAACACTACAACAATTGCCACGCCATCGTGCGGCAGGCTGAGAGTGCCATCGCGCTCATTCCAGACATCAACGGCAACTCCATCGATGCGATCCGTCAGCGCATTCTTGCAACAGCGGAGAGTATGGGAGCATTTGCCAAAGAATGGAAGCTCGCAGAAAAGGAGATCGCGGAACCGGTGCTAGGTCACCTTAAAACAAGACTCGAAAACGGAGACGAAGTCCCCGGATGGAAGCTCACCAGTATGAGCGGACGCAAGTTCGTGGAGTGCGAAGCTATCGCTAAAGCCTCCGAAGGTATCACGAAGGAGACATTAATCTTAGCTTTAGGCGGTAAGATGTCAGAAAAGAGTTATCTGGAACTCTGCGCCAATAACGGCGTAGAGCCAGACCAAACAGCAATACAAACCGGAGCGCATTCGCTCCAACTCAGACAAACAAAAATAAAATAGAAAATACAAAATGCCAACATATACAGCAAACGAACCTAAACAGGCCGCGATTTATTACGTCGAGCCGGGCACATACGAAGTCGAAATCATCAAGGCGGTCGAGAAGACCAGCCAAGCAGGCAACCCAACGATAAAGCTCGATGTCGCCGTCCTTCTCGAAGGCGGCACGACAGGGCCGACAATGTGGGAGCATCTTACATTCACCGCCAAGGCAGGCTGGAAAGTTGATCAGGTGCTATCCAGCATCGGTCGTGCAGTAATACCAGGCGAAGACGTCACGGTGGAAGCGGAAGACCTTATCGGCGAAAAGGGCGTATGCCTTATCGGCGTCGAGGCAGGGCAGACCAACCCAGAACACCAATTCAACTGCATTGAGCGTTGGCTCTTCGGAGACGAGAAAGCTAAATGGCTTGGCAACCGGCGCAAGCCAGCGGCCAAGCAGGACAAACATATCGTTGCTAAAAGCAACGGTTTTGTTGCTCAACCGAAAGACGAAACCGACGACATTCCGTTCTAAAAAATGAACGGAACTCTCACTCTCCGGTTGGTTATTTGTATGAATGAATGTCCGATAGGGTTGCGCCTAGAAAGGGGCGACCCGCTGCCAGTCTACCAGCATACATACGATGACACGCCGGAGGGGAGAGCACTCGCAGAACAACACCTAGAAAGAATAGAGAACTATGTTCGACGGCATCAAAAGCCTCGCAAAATTAGCAAGTAGGTCACGCGAGCAAATGAACGATATGCAGCAACTCATCGAGTTGCTGACCACGCGCAACGACTACCTTACGCGAGACAATCACGAGCTACGCGCACAGGTCGCAAGGCT
>Ga0209190_1000495_pt1 | contig 28649 bp, 17 predicted proteins | sample M_140205_XF_Meta_FD_187315 | JGI IMG/M metagenome (GOLD analysis project Ga0209190, IMG submission 187315) | Freshwater microbial communities from Lake Montjoie, Canada to study carbon cycling - M_140205_XF_MetaG (SPAdes) (version 2) | ecosystem: Environmental > Aquatic > Freshwater > Lake...
GTTTCTCGGATATTTCGGGCGGATTGGGCACCAATCTTGGAAAAATGGGTTTCCGACTTAACAAGTACTGAAACTATTCGCTCCGATCAGGCGAAATTCCTCTCAACTTACATTAAATCCTGCAACGTAGTAGGCGTGACATGTACAGAAAACCGACGAATACTCGAGGAGGAGGGACATATTTACTTTGATGTTGTGATCGTAGATGAAGTTAGTAAGGCAACACCCCCTGAAATAATCATGCCTCTTTTAATGGGCAGAACAGCAATTCTCGTTGGTGATCATCGCCAACTCCCCCCGCTTTTCAAGGAAAATAAAAATGATTGTTCGTGGGAGGAGGTTGTAGCTGCTCAGGAGGAAAGCGAGTCATCAAAGGAAGCACCTGATCGATCAAGCGATTTGACAGCCGAAAATTTCGAACGGTTTCGTAAAATGGTGACATCTTCTCTATTCAAAGAGCACTTCGAAAATGCCCCCGATTCTCTCAAGTCGTTTCTTTTAACCCAATACCGAATGCACCCGCAGATCATGCGAGTGGTTAACCAATTCTACGAAAATCGACTCATCTGCGGATTGACTGATCCTGATGCCCAAATAGATGGGTCTGATGCCCGTGGCCATAGAGTTCATGGGATGACTCTAGTTGGCGCCAAGAACCAGCAATACCTAAAGCCTGACCAACATGTTCTGTGGATCGATTCTATGACCGATCCGAATGGTAGTAAATATTTTGAGCGTAAAGATGGACCTGGCGGTACTGTAAATGAACTTGAAGCAATTCTAATTGCCAAATGCTTGCTAGATATTGAACAAGCGTGCCGCCTTCAAGGACACGGATTCGGTGACAAAAAACCTAAACAGGTTGGAATCATTACCTTTTATGCCAGACAGGTGAAAATTATCAAAGAAGCCGTAAAGCGGATCCAACAACTGCAAAAATGTAATTTCAAAGCAATTCAAATCGACATAAACACGGTGGATCGTTATCAAGGTCAAGAAAGACCCATTATTATTGTAAGCATGGTGCGAAACCCGACTTGGAAACTTTCCCCAAGAGCAAACACGGCTCAATTCGAACGCATTAATGTTGCTTTTTCCAGAGCTCAGGAGTTACTTGTTGTCACGGGAGCAAAAGATGTATTCTGTAGTTATCCAGTTGATTTACCTTTTTTAGATAGGCCCGGCCGACGGAAAGTCGACGTTTATCGCATTATCATAGATGAGATACAGCGGGGTGGCGGTTTCTGGAAGTCCGATGCAATCATCAATGTTCTGGAATACAATCAATTTCTACCAAAAGAAAAAAACAATCATAACAAATTGAACCAAAGTCGAGGGAGAAAATAGGTTATGGAATTAACACAATTTGAAGTTGGATTCCCCATCCTTAAGATAGCGGCTAGCGTTTATCAAGTTTCGCCCAGATCTCCAACTGCATTAGAGCGCATATTGCTCGAAATCTGCGACCGTTTCGGAAACGATACAACCTATAATAATATTTCGCTGGAGCGCATCTTCATTGACATACTGGGTGTCGCCGATCCGGGGCCTGTTGTTTTGTCGACAATTCGTGAACTAGTTACTCTGGATGTCCTTCGATGCCAAATAAATTTAGAGTCACTCGATATTCTGATTCTTAAACACTTGGAGGTTACCAAGCGTGGTCGTCAGATGCATTCGGAAGGCATGCTGCCAGCCCAGTCACAAATGATTGAAGAGGAATTCTTCTACGACCCTGTCAGAAAGAAACTGCTATCAGCATTAGAGATCAAATCCTGCAGGCCCCAGCCCCCAAAAATTGCATTGGATTCATCAGTGTTTGGGGAAGTCTTTCCTGAAGAACAAATTCACACACACATTCTAGCCGGTAAATACCCCTGGTGGAACGAATCGAGCCAAATAGAACGGGTTATGCGGCAATCTGTTGTGATACTGTGGTGGCACACTCCGGCTATTCTAACCGTGGAACAAAAACAATTGCGGATAACATTCAAGGATGGCGACCATACGAACTACGTAAACGCCCTGAACACAGAAGAGATTCAGCGCAGGTTATTAAACCCAACTTTTGGTATAGAACATTATCCAGAGAAGCGGCTTGCAAATTTACCGCTCTATGATTTTGATACCCCCGATGGTGACAATGTAATATTTACACCAATTCCCTTGGCTTTAGGCGATTTTCCAGGCGATGGCCGGTTTTGGATTGTTGACAGATCTGCCGCGTGGGTTCCTTGTCCAGACCAAGCAAATACCCGACAGGCTATAATATGTTTCAATAACTCACGGGAGCCGGGTTCTATCGATGTTAAATGGAATGAGCGGCGAGACGGATGCATAATAGATGTATATGGGGATACCCCCTTCAAGGACAATATTTTGTCATCAGACAAAAGTATAATACATGGCCGTCGAATTAGAGTTAAGGTTGGTCAGGATATTCTAGAGTTGGCTGTGGCGCTTCGCCAAAACATATCATTTAGCAATTCCGTGATAGGGGATTCGTTGCTACACATTAGCGCGGCCCTTCGGCAACATGAAAGGGATGACTACGCTATTGCTCCTGCATTTTGGCAATCCCAATCAACCTTCTGGAGCGAGACACTGGAACAAATAAGTGGTCACTCACAACCCCTAAATAAAATTCTTGACCATCTTCGGAGCACAAGAAACCGCTTTACAGAAATCGCCGGCGCGTTGTCCCCCGAAATATGGGAAGGTGTGGTTTCGAAAACCGTCTGTAAATTTTTTGAACAAAATGATAGCCCAATTGAATATGATGTGTTTGAAGAATTGGTTAATAATATCAGCCATTGCGGACTCGCGTCATCAGAGAGCTCTTTTCGAATGATGCAATTGATTACGCATCGGCTCCCTCTTCCAGCAGGGTTGTCTGATTTTGGCCGAGTGGCAGCAGCAATTAAAAAGGCAGGTGTTCCTTGGAAGATACCGTTTCCCTCACGGCTGTATACATCTGAAGTGCTGACAGCAATCGCCAATGATTTTCCAGGCAATCTTGTGCAGGATAGTCTTTCAAATGATAACAAGTTTGACAACAGCCTACTACAGATGATTAAAACAACTATGATCCTAAACGAACTTATTGGGGGAAATGGGATTAGTGGCCTAGTAAATGAAGAATCCTTTATTGCTTTGCTAAAATCACCTTATATTGCAAAACTTTCAGCTCAGGCTGAATTGTGGAATAAGCAATATGATGCATTTATTATCTCACACCCCGAAATGATTCCTTATATTCCAGGCTCAGCTTTAGAGAAAACGAATGAGTGCATTCAAAAAATTTTTGTATTGCTGAGCAAACTTTTTGGCGATAAGGATCCTCGATTTCGCAGAGTGTTTGTGCTCGACACTTCCGCCCTATTGGATCAACCAAGAATTATGAAAATCTTTCGGCCTGACGACTATATAGTTGTATCAAAACGCGTCATTGAGGAACTAGATGACAAGAAACAAGATGAACTTCTACGGCCTAAAGTATCTGAAGTAACTCGCGCATTGCAATCATTCCCTGCCCATCAGATCCAATTTTGCGATGGTGATATGTCCCTTTTAAGCCCAGACTATCGCATAAAGGGAGACAATTTAATTCTTTCTGTTGCTGTCCGATTCAGAAAGCACCTACCAATCCTACTTACTAACGATAAAAATCTTACACTTAAGGCTAAGGCGGAGAATATCGAAACGATGTCAGTCAACGATTTAGAAAAAAGAATAACCCAAGCACCTGTTAAGCAGATTTAATCTGACAAATTTAACCAAGAAAAAAATGCCAATAACCAATTTAGGAGAACGAATCCATGAGTGAAATAACTTTATTCAACTGGAACATAAATAGCCAAAATGCCTTTGCGGGGCGCCAAGCCGCAAGGGAGCAACGCCATAGGGAATATCTTCAACGGCAGGCTGGTAGAGAGCAGCGTCATGGCGAATATCTTGGGCGCCAGGCTGCACGGGAACAGCGCAATGAGGAATACCTTGAACGGCAGGCTACACGGGAGCAGCGTCATGAGGAATACCTTGAACGGCAGGCTGCGCGGGAAGCTCGACAACAAGGTTACTTTGATCGTGTCCAAGAAAACACTTCACGCTACCGGGCAAGGTACGAAGAAATGTTGGCCGATCTCGTGCGCCAGGGATTGGAACAGTACATGCCGGGCGAGTTTGCTCAAGTCCGACATCGGCTTGCAGAACTAGACGACTTGCTAGATTCTGACCCAGCCATGGCACGTGACCTAAGCCTGCAACTCGGTGCAGAATTAAGCCGTCTGCCGGCAATTGCCCGAGAAGCCAGAAGGGAACTTGAGACGCGAGAGCGGCAGCGGCAACAGGATCTTTCGGAAATGCAAAAAAGAGCAACATCAGAACTTGCCCAGTTTATTCAATCCCAACTTGCCAAAATTAGTGACCCCATTGAACAGGATTTTGCATTTGACAGAATCAAAGCACTACAATTGGAATATGCGGGGCGAAAAGTTAGTGATCTGGAATTACCAATTCTTAAAAAAGAAATCTTGGCAAAGACTTTAGTCATCCGGGAAGACTCAACTACAAAAGCAAAAGCTTGGAAGGACCGCAAAAGCCAAGAGTCCATTCGAGAAACACAGACTTTACTTCTAGAAATCCACAAGGAACAATCTGAGGCTGAGGTAAGCCACAATCCCAAGGCCACCCAATCCATGCTGGCTAGCCTTGATGCCATGCGTCAACATATCGCTGGTCAAGGCTTCACTATGGATGATCTCCAAAAACAACTCGCAGCAGAAACCGAGAAAACGGATAAAACTGTTGTTGACGAAAACTGTAGGCGAATGGTTGTTCGAGCCATCATGGATTCCCTTGAAAAGACAGGTTTTGTGGTTAGTAACCCACAAAGGCAAATAGGAGATCAAGACGAGGTAGTTATTTTAGCCAAGAAACCCGCCGGAGCAGAAGCTTCTTTTCGAGTTACCGCTGAGGGCAAAATGGAATATAAGTTTGATCACTACGAAGGGATGAAGTGCAAGTCTGATATCGACCAGATTTTACCTATGCTTCAAGAAATTTATGGCGTAGAACTATCAGACACCCGCACCTTATGGCAAAACCCTGACCGTATATCCAAATCGGCCAAGCCTTCTGACACGGGAAGCAAGGAGCAACGCCATGGCCAATAATACCGAAAACGCTTGGTTAGAGAATCTGGCCCGACAAACGGGCATCCGGCGGGCTATCCTTGTTCATGGCGAGGTACAAGATGTTTGCTACAGCCGGGAAACTGATGAGTACCGAAGTGTTACCGATGTCATCCTGCGAACTATCAAAGGGCAAGGGTTTAGTCAGGTTGTTATTTGGGACAAGTTTTCTGGTGCGCAAGGTTTGGCCCCCGAAACCTGGAAAGGGATGGTCAAAGAAGCGACATTAGGAACTGCGGAAAAAAAAGCCTGTAGTGACGACTATGAGGTAGGCCCCCGATCTTCCACCCTGAATTCAGCAGGTGTCGGGGCAACTCCAACAAGTGCCGAAGACTTCCTCTCCGTTGTCTATTATCACATGGTGAACCCAAAGCGTGAACGTTATGCCTTTGTCTTGGATTGGTCACAGTACCTTTTCGGGAACGCCAATGCCCTTTCCGACCAAGAAAGGCAATGGCTTCTGATCATCTCGAAGGCAATCCGCAATGCTCCACTACCGCTCGATGCAGAAAGCATGGCAAAACCTACGAATATAATTGTCCTGCTGTGCCAGAAACTAGGAGGGATTCCTCCTGCAATTTATCAGGGAAATCCATCCGTACAAGATATTGCTGTCCCTGGTCCAGGCCATCAAGAACGGGAAAACTTCCTGAAGCGGACAACTGATAAGTGGAAGCTACGGTCAAATCCGAAACCCGGAGAAATTGCATTCACCGATTTCGTGGACGCTTTAGAAGGCATGTCACTAAGGGATATCCAACAGCTTATCAAATTATCTCGGCAGGTTTCCGGTGATGCACTCACCTTCGAAAACCTTATCAATCTCTACAGGTATGGCGATCAGAAAAGTCCATGGGAGGACTTAAGCAGGGCAAAACTTAAAACAATCCGGGAAAGCCTTAAAAAACGGGTTAAGGGACAGGATGAAGCAGTAGAGAAAGTGGCGAGCGTCATTATTCGCGCCTATACGGGCCTTTCCGGATTGCAGCACTCGAAGAAGCAGCGAATGCCAAAAGGCGTGCTGTTTTTTGTCGGACCAACTGGCGTAGGCAAAACGGAACTTGCCAAGTCACTTGCTCAGTTTCTATTTGGCGATGAAGACGCATGCATTCGATTTGACATGTCCGAATTCAATCATGAACAAAGCGATCAGCGGCTTGTTGGTGCTCCTCCAGGTTATGTTGGGTATGAAGAGGGGGGACAACTTACCAATGCCATAAAAAAAAGACCATTTTCAGTGCTTTTATTTGACGAAATTGAAAAAGCTCATGTACGAATTCTAGACAAATTCCTCCAAATTCTGGAAGATGGCCGCTTAACCGATGGCAAAGGAGAAACAGTATACTTCTCGGAGACTGTGATTATCTTCACCTCAAACATTGGGGCTTCCGAAGTAACACCGGAAAATGATCCAAGTAGTGTCAGAAAGCAGTTTTTGTCCAAAGTCGAAGACCATTTTGTTATTATTGCCAAGCGTCCTGAACTATTGAACCGTATTGGTGACAATATAGTGCCATTCAACTTCATTATTGGAGATGAATTTCTAGTTGCAATTGCAAAAACAAAACTCCAGCCTCTCCGCGAACGATTAAAAGAAAAATACCGAATAACCGATATTGTTTTTGACGATGAAGCTAAAGCAATGCATGCGCTAGCTAAAACAGTTGATCAGCGCATGGGTGGGCGAGGCGTACTTAACGAAATAGTTAAAAGGATTATCGACCCACTAGCTGAATTCCTTTTTTCTGAAGAAGAAAATATGGCTTTTTACGCGGGTAGGAGTGTAATTGTACACCAGGCTGGAGACACAGCAATTTTTGCATTTGAAATGAGGTAACTATGGCGTATTTGAACTTGGCAGATTGGATCGATAACACCGAGGTGGAAGGTCCCGGAAAAAGATCTGCAATTTGGGTACAAGGGTGCACCATTCGTTGCCCTGGTTGTTGCAACCCAGGCATGTTTGATCTTGTTTCAAATCAATTGAAAAGCTCAAGTGAAGTTATTGAATGGATTTCACAGGCGCACAAACAATACGACACGGAGGGAGTAACATTTCTCGGTGGGGAACCGATGTTGCAAGCCCGTGGACTGGCAGAGGTAGCTAGAGGGTGTAGAGATCTAAATCTTTCAGTAATGGTGTTTTCAGGGTATACGATGGAGAATCTTAAACATAACCCCATGCCTGGAGTTTTGGACTTATTGGCAGCGACAGATTTGCTAATCGATGGTCCTTTTCTCGCCGAAAAGCCAGATATACAACGGAATTGGGTCGGGTCCATGAATCAACGGTTTCACTTTTTAACTGATTATTACTCCGAAAACATCATTCCTCGCCGAGACTACGCCTACGGACTTGAAGTTCGTATATCAGATGACGGATCGGCCAAAATAAGTGGGCACCCGGAAGCGATAAAACTAATTAACCTTATCGAAATCCCGAAAATTCCTCGGACCCATATCTAAAAATCGTGAGCGCTCTGTAAAGCACAGGTGCCAAAAAGCGAATTAAATCAGCTAGGTTTAAATTACTTGATTGGCAAAAGCGTGTGGAGTTGATCTGCAGGAGTAGTCGGTAACTTGGTCAGCGTATCCCTTAGATAAGTCTAGGGGTTAATACTAAACTGTTGGTAGGCGGCGGTGAAGCCAGTAATGAAATGCTCCTCCTGAGATTCCACGCATTAGGCAATAAGACCAGATAGATTGGCCACTCTCCTGGCAATACTTGATGAAATCTTGCCAACGTTGTTCTGTTCTGGCTTTTTGGTCAACCTGCATGCCTTGTTCTCCCTATGAGTTATTGAAAACTATTGGGATAACATGCCATGCAAGAAGGGTTTTTACCGACCGGTCACCATATTCCACCTCCATGGCTGAGTTTACAGCCTAATATTGTGTCCACCGTTCGTGGAGAGGTTCACACCGCCACCAACGACCGCGACTGGCAAATACTGCTAGGCCTTTACTGCTCGATCCGATGAATCGTGTTGAGATATGCTCTGCGTCCAGACGCCTCTTCGCTGATGGCTCGATAGTAGACGAGCGATCCTAACGGACAAAGGATCTCGAGTAGGTCATCCGGGTCCCAGTGAATATTATATCTTGGTAAGCCGCCATACTTATTGTCTGTTTCCCAACCGCACCAATGACCTTGCACGGAGCCAATGAACACGGGAGTGCCCGGACGGGCAACGGACCGAATCTGCGCAATCACCGTCGGGAGTTCCTTCTTCGGTACCCAGTTGGTCGCTGAACAGTTTGCCCAGATACCGTCGAAAGATCCTGCTGCGAAGCGGGCTCGCAGTTGCCGCATGTCCCCCACTTCACCAGGGACTCCCTGCTCGAGGCAAGCCTTGATATTGGATTCACTTACGTCAAAGCAGTAGGGCTCGAAACCTGATTGACGGAAAAGTAATGCATCCCGCCCAGGCCCACTCCCAAGGTCGAGGATTCGTCCTCGCGGGCGAACCATGTCTAAGAAGGCTGTCCGATCGGGCAGCAAAAGTTGGGTGCCAGTACGCGTCCGTTCCGCATACGTCAACCAGTGGCTGTTGAAGAGGATTCGAGCCGCGTCGGCCGCTGCTGAGCCAGTCGCCGGAACATGACAAACGCAAATTGCGTGTAGATAAGTACGAGCCGGATTGTCTGGGTCGGTTACTGGAATTACCGAGACGGTTCCAAAATAGTCAAGGAGAATATCCTCTAATTGCCGGGCGCTGTACCTAGCCACGAAACGGGGCAGGCCGTCGTATTTGTGGTCACTCTTCCAACCCTCCTCGTCCCCGGCAATCATTCCCAAAGCCAAAACACCTTGTCCAGGTCGCAAACAATTCCGGATGCACTCAAGGATCGCACGAAACTGTATTTGAGGTAAAAGAGTTAGAGACGTATAGGCCCAGACGCCGTCAATCGTGCCAACCGGCCACTCATGGACCAAGAACTCAGAGCAAGTGGCGGACAGCCCTCGGGCCCGGCAAAGGGAGACCATTTCGGGGCTGAGGTCAATTCCTTCCGGAAGGAGTCCGGCTTCTTGGAAATAGGCTAAATCACGTCCTGGTCCACATCCGACGTCAAGTACGCGAGGCCCTGGCAGGTGTTGGAGGAAGCGACGTAGGAACGGGGCCAGATATCGTTCATGGGCGCCAGCGGTGCGCTCTCGGTAGGTATGAGCATACCGATCGTACAGCCTGCGATGAGCCGCAACGATTTCGTCATAGGTCGAGGTGTCGGATGCCATGGCAGTAATCCCTAACGAATAAGAAACGACCGGACCGAACGCCTGTTACAGCAATGGTCTGGCCCTCGGTAACACACTGGTGGAAGATCCAAGCTGGTGTCACCACGCAGAAGCTCGTCCCGTCGGCCTCCAGTGTGAACACTCGAGGCACGAACGAAGATTGCGCCGCATCTTGCACAACCCCGGTCACGAACTCTAGAGGCCCTTGTACGGTTAACGACTCAAGCAGCAAGGCCGCATCGTCCGTCGGATCGACAAAGCGAATCGTCGAGCAGATTCCGGGTGCCACCATACAGGATGACCATTTGCCATGCAGGCAAATCTCCAAACTATTTACGCGACTGTCATAGAGGGAACCATGGCGGACTACCTGCGAACGGACATGGTCCCTGCTAATGGGTGTCGTACCGGCGGACTCGTGAAAAAACGCCATGCTGCGGTGCAGTAAGTCATGATAGTCCTGACCATACACAACAAAGTCAGTATCCTTATATTGCGACAAACCAAGTCGCCTTGAACCGAACATTCCGATCTCCTCACGAGGGATCCCGAGTGCAAGCAAGCTGCGGGCCATGCGCCCCCAACTCGAATCCTCATCGATAACCTTGTCAGGAAGGCCTCGCGACTGCACATGCCGCAGCCCCGCAGGCGAAAGTTCGACGAACTGTTCGCCGCAGCGCCCGGGTTCGTCAACCACCTTTGTCAACACCCCGCCAATTAGTCGATAGACTGGTTTAGCTAAGAGAACCGGTACGACCGCCGACCAGTTACCCTTTACTCCCCAGACAAAATTATCATTTACCAGATAATCGTTGTCTAAAAACACGCCGCATTACCCTCCGTGCATTGGCCAATACTGTAGCCCCATCAGGGATACGGATCACGCCGCTATAATCCTTGAGCGAGCTGATCAAGTAGTCTTGTATAAGTTGAATCACTTCCAAAGAGGAGGACCACGACGCTCTGCCGGGTTGCCTGAGTCGTGCCTTACGGCGGTAGGTGGCATCGGGGTCGGTGCAACGCAAGAACACAGGAATAACATGACCCAATTCCGCGAGATCGTAGAGTGACTCCGAGGTTAGGTGGACGCCCTCGACGAGCACTAACCGATAGGAGGCAGTTAGGCTGCGCAACACTTCCTGAGTCGTCCGCATGACTGCCCGTGCGTGTAATCGGTAGCCATTCAGCACGTTCGCTGGCGTGCATTCTCCAAGAAGTTTCCAGGCATGGTGCGACACATGGTCAAGCCATGGATCAGAGACGCCCATACTGAGGGCACAGGTCCGTATCAGGTCCGTCGAAACCACCGGCGGGCCACCCAGTTGGCAAGCTAAGCAGTTGGCAAGCGTTGTTTTACCCGCGCCGGGCACTCCGATGATGGCGATTACAATTGTCATCGCACTCTCAGCCTCCACGGAGACGTTACCATTGCCATCGGAACGCAGTGGATCCGGTCGGTGACGGTCTCAAGTGCTTCCCGAACCGAGATCTCGTCCGCAGTGTTCTCACAGCAGGCGTCGATATCGTTGTCGCTGTAGCCCTTTTCGACGACGCCGCCAACGAGCCAAACTGCTCCGCAAAACTTGCTCTTCTGAAGGATCGCAACAGCTTCAAGTAAAGTAACTCGTCTGGAAGGACGTCGAAATCTAGCAGCACTGTTCCTGACTGCATGCTCTTCGATGAGACGCCGTGCCAGTGCTAGGACAGCATCTACCAATTCTTGGAGCGGCATTAGGGGATTAAACCGCACGACGGGCCAAACAGGGAGCGGAAGTCGGCCTAGCGCCTCTATCTGACCGTCGATGAGCTGCCTTTCGCGTTCGGCGTCCAAGGGGTTCACGGCGAGACGTAGGGCCAACGCCTCCGAAGCATTGCTTGCTTCTGGGCAAAGAAGCACTTCTAGATCGACAGGCATTCGATACAAATCCTCGCCGTGCAACCACACATACTGGTCGATGCAGAACTCCGGCAAGGCCGTTGCAATACGTACTCCGGCCCAAGCGTAAGCAAGCGCTGAGTGCGGGCCGCGTTCCAGAACGATAAGCGTCGGCGGGTCAAATCGGGTGGTACCATTTAGACGGAAATGATTGCGATGCTGGCACTCCCTGAGCGCCGCGAGTCTTAACCGGTGAGCCGCCAGGTACGTTCGAGCTGTCACGAGGGGGCACTCGTTTCGGAACCAAACCGTGCGCTCTTTAAGAGTGCCAGGCATCAGACCTACAACAGACGCCCGCGGTAACTCGATGGCGCGCCATTGAGCAACGAGTGCACGGCTCAGAGTGGACTTACCTGCCCCGTCAGGGCCGTCGATGGCGATCGTCAGCGCAGCGCCACACGACTTCGCTTCGTCACCCATGCTGGAACTCCCAAAGATAAACGCATATAGATTATAATATATATGGCTTGTTCTTAGTTGTCAAGTGTTAGTAGGATCTAGCAAAACGGAGCTAAACGGTTCCCACAAATCATGATGCATCCGATGGTGAGAAAAGCCTGAAGGATGTCGTCGCGTTTTTCGTATCAGACCCTGAGTCGTCTTTGTTGGAACAACCAAGCGAAGACGCTTTCGATGATACACCGATGCCTTCCCAAACTGCTTCCATGACCGACATGCCGCTTAGCTATTTGGGTATGATTCCCCTTTTTCTCAATGGCCGTCTTGTCTTTGCCTCTGCATCGTAGGCGCAATCGGCATACAGTTCGTCCGGTTTTCGCCTTCTTCCGATTGCATTACCACATGCCAAAGTTTTTTCATCGTTGCTAATGCACCACAAAGATCCGTTCGATCGGATGATAATTTCACAAGCGATTGCAGAACAGATTCCTGTGGTTACCATGGATACGACATTTAATTCTTACGCAGATACATGGTGTTGGTGAGAAAGAATTAGCGCTCTTAAGAAATCAAAGGTATTTAGTCGTCCCTGAAAAAGCCACTTCTGGCAACTTTTCCAAATTAAGCCGAGGCAATTAAGGGTGCCGTATGGTTTCTGCCCGTGAGCAGATTGCAAAGAGCCACCTTGAGGCAGCAGTCCAAGGATTTGAACAGCCAAAAAAAGACAAAAAATAAAGCCCGCATGAGCTTCATGAAGTTGTAACCGATGGCACTCATCAAAGCGTTGACTTTGTCCCCTGTTTTTCCCTTCAAATAATTTCTTTCCATACGATGATCACTTTTAAGATGTCCAATGGTCGGCTCAATCACGCTCCGTCGCTTCAACATTTTTCGGAACGCCCGGGTTGCAGTTTTTGGAATCGATCCCGCCACATGTACCAGCGCACTGCCAAGATAATCGTGTCCTCGATACCCTCGGTCTACCATGATGCGTTTTGGTTCCACTTCCGTAATCGCAGTTAATTGGGATACCGCTCCAGCCAGCGTGTGCCCATCATACGGGTTGCCATGCAATGCTTTTATTCCCACCACCCAGTTGCTTTTGTTGGTGACCGCCACACTCACCTTGCACCCAAATTCATAACGCTTGTGGGCTTTCCCTTTGGCGATGCATTCCACATGAGGTTCATGGATGCTGTACAATTTCCTAGCGCTTTTTCTAGTCTGGTTTCCCAACCGAACAGACTGTTCCAATAGTTGTACCATTTGTTCCCGCAACACTTCCGAGCCGCAAAAATCCAGCTTTCGAGTGATATCTCGTGTCAATCTGCCCATGATCGTTTTTAATTTCTTTTCACACATCTTGGAACGCTTGTACTGCCTAGCGTGGGCATACCTGTTTTGCATGATCAATAACTGCTTGCTCTTGCGAACATAACTTTGCCTCACTTCCAACCCGGATTTTTTTGCCAATCGACCCAAGATTCGAATCATCTTGTAGTACAACCTTGTGTCGGTTGGAAACGCAATCGCCTTCGGCTGCACCGTCGTATCCACATTCACCTGTTCCAAATCGCCAGGGTTCAGGAACTTCCTTCGGCTGGCAACCTCCAGCGTTTGTTTCAACAATATTTCCAGTTTTTCCGAACCGAGGCGGGATCGCCATCTTGATAAAGTTGTCGGGTCGATAGGTGCCTGATACTGCATTGTTTCATAACCACAAAACCACTGCCAATACGGGTTTTCCACCCACCTTTCCAGCAATTGCTCATCGCTGAGACTGTACGCTGACTTCAAATACAACAACCCTAGCACCACTCGCGTATCTGCTCAGGGTCTACCGTTGGTGTCACAAAAATTAACCATTATCCCCCCACGGATTCCTTCCCAGTCAAACTCCCTAGATAGTTGCACCAAAGGATGCTCCTGATTGATCACCCGTTTCAGGGGTAGTTGAAACAAATTCGCCTTGGCTTTAGTTATTTTCGGCTTCATCTTTTGCCAGCTTTCCTTGCGGGGATGATCGCTTCTTGGCTAATTCTACCAGACTATTTTCTCTTAAAATGGAGGTGTTAGCAAGATCTTTGTGGGTTTCTCAGGGACGACTAGCTACAGTTTAAATCAGTGGCAAGCGTTGAACATCTACACTCGTGATGGCAATTTAGCTATCGACAACAACATTGCAGAACGAGCGGTCAAGCCGTTTGCCATTGGCAGAAAAAATTGGTTGTTCTTTGGTTCTGATCAAGGTGGAAAGTCGTTAGCTATTCTGTCGAGCTTCACCGCCACCTGCCAACAGTTCGGGATCAACCCCTGGACTTATCTGCGAGATACGCTGACCAAGTTACCCATTACTCCTGCAGAGCAACTCCACACACTTTTGCCAATCAAGTGATTTAAAAACCCTAAGTGAATTCGCTTTTTGGCACCTGTGCTGGGCAGAGCGCTCACAGCTTAATTACGCTCAAAGACTAGTTAAAATAAGCGTTTATCGAAAAGCTAACTATTTTTCTTGCTTCATCTTTAGTGGGTGGTACTTTGAAATGATAATTATTAAGGGTAGTGATCAATTTATGCCATTCTGCAGGGTTTATTAACACACCGTAGGAAAAGGATAAACTAAAATCATAAACCAATAATTGGAAATCTTTTGTGGCCAATACAGTTACTTGGTCAATGTCACGATATGCGGACTAGGGCCAATATTACACAGGGTTGCATAAAACCTAGTTAGGCAGCAGAAGGTGTCTTCCGCATCGGAGGTTATTATGGCATATGAGGCGCGTGTCCTGAAAGTGATGATCGCCTCGCCCGGGGATGTCTCGGCCGAGCGGCATATGGTGCGCAATGTCCTGAATGAGTGGAACCATATCCACTCCGAGGACCGCAGTTTGGTCCTCATGCCCATCGGCTGGGAGACGCATTCGTCTCCTATGATGGGGGGCCGCCCGCAAGCGATCATCAACAAGCAAATCCTCGGCAACTGCGATCTGTTGGTCGCGGTGTTCTGGACCCGCATCGGCAGCCCTACGGGTGTCGCGGTCAGCGGAACGGTCGAGGAGATTCAAGAACACCGTAACGCTGGCAAGCTAGCGATGATCTACTTCTCTGCCGCGCCGGTGCGTCCCGACAGTGTGGACGAGAAACAATACGCGGCGCTCAAGGAGTTCAAGCAGGAGTGCTACAAGAAGGGCTTGGTCGAGTCCTACGACACTCTGGGCGAATTCCGCGATAAGTTCTCCCGTCAGCTCACGCAGACCATCATCCGCGTTTATCCGACGGGTGCCACGACCACCACAACTACGCCGCAGCCGCCACCCGCAACCCCGCCGATGAGCGACGAGGCGAAAGAACTGCTCGCCGCAGCCGCTGGCGATCCGACGGGGGGGCTGATGCGGATCCGTCACTTTGGAGGTCTGGTCGTTCAAGCAAGCGGTCGCAACTTCGCCAAAGAAGGTGACCCGCGATCGGAAGCCCGTTGGGAGAGCGCTATCAAGGAGTTGGAGGAACTGGGCTTCGTTGAAGACCGCGGCAACAAGCGGGAGGTATTCGCAGTCACCGACGAAGGGTTTCGGGTAGCCGACTTGCTCCGGAGTTCTCAGCCGTAGACGAAAGGCACGCCGAACCAGGCGCTGCAGCAGACGGCGGGGGCATGTAGGCTTTCTGGAGTTCATAGCTCATTCAGCCCCCGCCGCAGAGTGTGGGTACCGGGATGGACTGCGCGGCGGATTTCGTGAAAGTCCATGATTGGCCCCGACAATTGGCCCCGACATCGGGATTTATCCTGAGCGGCAAAGCTCCGTGATAGTCTGCGCCCCGGCGCAGACTAATACCAAGTTCGGCAGTCGTCCTGTACGCGAAACGCAAGTTGGGAATGACCCTTTTGGCTGCGTGGGTGCGAACCGCAGGGACTGCATGTGTGTCGATCCGTAGAGGAGGGCAATCTCAATGAGCGGTTATGTTATCTGCGTCAAGGAAAACGACTTGCCCGAGAAGAAATTGATCCGGGTACTGCCATATACCAATGAAGACGGCGGCTTTGCTCTGGCAGTCCCATACCACAAGGAGAGATGCGGGCACCTTGCGAAGCATCGTTTGCAATACGAACACCACGAATACCATAGCCGGCTTTCGGAATGGGTCGAGTATTCGGCATCAGACAAGGTGAAGCTCTCGATTCATCTCACCGGATTTGTTCAATTTTCGAGTTCAACGAATAGTAAGATCGTGTCTGGGATTGATCCGGTGACGAAGCAACCCCGTGGTCTTGGGCTCTTGGGGTCGCCAATTCCTCCGAACTTTCGAGGGCCGCTCTGCGGTATGCTGGCTTGGGGGCTTGATAATTTTGAGGATTTCTCCTCTTCGTCTGGAGAAAAGGTGCTCTTCACGGACTCTGACCTATATTTCAAACGATGCACCCCAGGCAACCACAACGGCGTATCCGTTGAGTTCTTTCTACTGCCGGTGATGAGCTGGTCCGGAGTCCAACGCAGGGACGGAAATCTGATACTTGATATGGTCTTCCCGAATTTTGATGCCGCCTTTGGCGTAGTGTCGCTTCGCATTTTGCCTCTGCCTGGCCAGCCTTTCATCTTGGGGGTAATGGTTAGCCGAATCAAAGTGGGGTTTTATTCGCCGAGCGGGTACCAGTTGAACAGCCCAAGTGTAAATGGCGAAGCACTGATAGCCAACTACCCGTGCCCGATTGAGGGTAGATCCAGCGAAAACATTGACTACAGACCCGAGAAGCCTTCTGCGTCATGAGTTGCAGTTCCGAACAATGCGCTGCAGCAGACCGGGGCCGTATGTAGGCTTTCTGGGGTTCATTGTCGCTCGGCGGCGGAGGCGGCACCTTATAATAAATAAAGCATCAGGTAACACTGGTGCTTTGTTTATTTACCCCTCTGTTTGCCTGCTGACTTATAGACATCTTCCTTCTGGTCTCTGCTGACTGTGGCTTCCCAGTCCGTCCTATTCTCATCACTTCTATAACATGCGGCGGCCGTTTCTTTCCAAGCTTACTAGCTGCGATCTTTGCACATCTTTCTGGATCTTTACCTTTAGCCCACGCTTTAGAGCGCACCTCTTGTGAGCAAAGAATTTAAAATCCGGATTTTAAATGCAATCGATTAGCCAACGGTTTCTCCTTCAGTTCCTTGGTTTAAATTCCACCTCGCCAAAGCATATGGCTATTTTCTTAATATCTTGCTTTTCCCATTTCCTGCCCCTGCGCCGATTAGGATGAAACACCCATTTGGATTACCTAAACCGGAGCAATTAGTGCCTTGCCCCCATTGTTCGCAAAACAATAACTTTTTACTTGCGTTGGATTTTTGTTGCTATAAGCTCATATTTGGTCTGTTTGTCCCCAGGAACGCCCAAAATGCTCGATGTTGGTGCCCGAATCCGTTCGCGCCGAAAAGAACTCGGATTCACGCAAAGTGACATCTGCAAGGAAGCTGGCATCTCCAAAGGCTTTCTCTCCGATGTAGAGAACGGCAAACGCAACCTCTCCTCCTCGCATCTTCTCGACATTTCCATCGTTTTGGATTGTTCGTGTGACTATCTGTTAAAAGGCGACAAGGACTATTCCAATACGGTTTCGATCCCAGCATCGTTGACGAGATTTGCAGCCAAGGCAAAGTTATCTCCCAAGCAAGCTTTGATTTTATTGCGAGTCAAAAAGCAGTTTAAAGGCAGTTCCAAGCCTGGCTGGCAAAAGCTGTTCCATAGCGTCCGGGAGTACCTCTCCTGATGAACCATTACAAAGCGAACATGACAGCAGGCTCACTGAGGCTAGCAGAAAGCAAAATTGTAGCAGGGCTTCTACTATCCGGCGTCGATAAAAAGGATTGGAAAGATGCCATAGTAACAAAGAATCTGCTTCAAGCGAAAAGCATCAAAACCGCTGTGGAAATCGCGCGAATTTCCCGTGCAAGGCTCGAGACCATGACCCCGGAATTATGGAAGCTGGTACGCGATCGCAACGGAGATACCGCAATTCACGCGATGTTTGCCTGCGCAATTAAGCATTGTCTGCTTCTCGGTGATTTCATGAGGATGGTGGTTGCGGACCAGTACAAGTTGTTCGCAAAAAACCTCGCGCCATCGTTGTGGGAAAAATTCATAGATGAATGCCGTGGGCGTGATCCAAAAATGACGATCTGGAGCGATACGACCAACAATCATATGCGCCGTTCGGTCTTCCAGTGTATGGTGCAGGCAGGGTACATCGACAACACCAAGTCAAAGTTGCTGCAAACCGTCCATGTTGCAGCACCCGTTTTACATTATCTTCGCGCCCAAAAGGAATTTGATGTGATCAAATCAATGGTGATGCAGCCATGATGAAACAATCCCTTGAAGAACGCTTGAGCCTCGTCCTGCCCAAACTCGTTTCGCCTGAATTTTTGTCAGTTAAAGGTCTTGGGAACGAGATCGGCTTTCACATCTTCGATTATCCCCCTGAGGAAGAACTCCGCATTCGTGAGTTTGTGGCGAACCTCATCGATCAAATTCCGTTGAAACGCCCTGGCACCAAGGTCAGTCATATCAACCTGTTTGATTTCGTGGTCGAATACCTTCGTGAACGAAATCTTCTGGAACGAGCCTTGGATATGCAGCAAGCGAAGGGTGATGATGCTCTAGTCAAAGCAATGACTGGTCCCCTTCACGAATCTAAACTAAGCCCCATATTTGCTGAAAAAGCCAAGCTGGGCGAAAACGATTTGGTATTACTCACAGGTGTCGGCAGCGCCTTCCCAATGCTGCGATCCCATACCCTGCTTAACAACCTACAGACGGTCATGGGCAGAAAGCCGTTCGTGATTTTCTACCCAGGCAAATACGACCAACAGTCGCTCCGGCTCTTCGGAAAAGTCAAAAGCGCCAATTATTACCGAGCATTTTCACTAATCGGATGAGGTTAACATGATAATCAAGGATCTGTTTGAGAAAGATATTTTCCGAAGCATCAACGGCGTAGTCAAGGCAGACCAAACCGATGAAGCCTCCGTCTGGCAAGAGCTGGACGAGTTCGTGATCACGCAGGAACTCGACCGCCATTTGCGCGACTTCTTCGGCTGGTACTCCTCAGCCTGGGACAAAATCAAGAAGCCAGACCCATCGTCCAAGATGGGTATCTGGATCTCAGGGTTCTTCGGGTCCGGCAAGTCGCATCTATTGAAGGTGCTCTCCTATCTATTGCGAAATAAGAGCCATTCATTCGAAGGAGAAAATAAAAAGGCGGTTCAATTCTTCGAATCTAAAATCAAAGACACGATGCTCTTCGCCGACATCAAACGGGCTGTTGCTGACGAAACCGATGTCATCCTTTTCAACATCGATGCCAAGGCTGATCATCGTACTGGTCGAGATCTCATCCTCAGGGTGTTTCTCAAGGTTCTGAACGAACTTCAGGGCTTCAGTGGCGATCATCCGCATATCGCCCATATGGAAAGGCATCTCGCGGCAAAAGGCAAACTCGATTCCTTCAAAGACGCTTATAAAAAGCACACCGGCTTGGATTGGAATAAGGAACGCGATGCCTACCTCTTCAATCGGGATGAAGTTGTGAAGGCATTCATGGATGCCCTTGGACAAAGCCAGACTGCAGCCGAAAAATGGATTGATGGCGCAGAGGATAATTTCGCAATCTCCATCGAGAACTTCTGCCGCTGGACGAAAGAATACCTCGATTCAAAAGGTCCGAACCGTCGGCTGGTTTTTCTGGTCGATGAAGTAGGGCAGTTCATTGGTCAAGAATCCAAATTAATGCTCAACCTGCAAAGTATCATTGAAGACCTCGGCGTAAGTTGTGCGTCCAGAGCGTGGGTCGTCGTGACATCTCAGGAAGATATGGAATCGATCCTGAATGAGATGAACAAAACCAAGAAAGAGGACTTCTCGAAGATCCAAGGCAGATTCAAGCCGCCGTTGTCTCTTTCCAGCGCCAATGTGGATGAGGTCATCCAATCCCGCCTTCTCTCCAAGGTGCCAGAGGTTGTCGCGGAACTGAAGAACATTTATAAAGCAAAAGGCGATATCCTCAAAAATCAACTCAGCTTCAAAGATTGCAAGATGACCTTCAAGCCATATCGGGACGAAGAGGATTTCGTCAAGAATTATCCTTTCGCGCCTTATCAATTCCAACTGGTGCAGAAAGTGTTCGAGGCTATTCGCAAAGCGGGTGCGACCGGGCTTCACCTTGCGCGAGGCGAACGCTCCATGCTCGATGCCTTCCAGTCTGCAGCGAAAACCGCATCCTCGAAGGAAGTCGGCATTCTGGTTCCCATGTATGACTTCTATCCCTCCATCGAAAGCTTTCTTGACACGGCAGTTAAAAAAACTATCGATCAGGCACGTTCCGTTCCCACCCTCAAACCTTTCGACATCAAACTGCTGCAGGTGTTGTTCCTGATCCGCTATGTAGAAGAAGTGAAGGGGAATGTTGACAATCTAGTTACGCTCTGCCTTGACCAAATCGATTGTGATCGGCTCACCTTGCGTCGCCAGATCGAGGAATCTTTGGGTAGGCTTGAAAACGAATCCCTAATCAGCAGGAACGGCGATCTTTACACATTCCTTACGAATGAAGAACGGGACATCAATCGCGAAATCAGACAAATCGATCTTTCCAGTGGCGAAGATTCTCGTCTGCTTGGAGACATCATTTTCCGAGAAGTTTTCAAGGACATAAAAAAACATCGTTATACCCTCAACAAGATGGATTTTGAATTTAATCGCCGCATCGATAGCTTTCCTCATGGTCAGCAAAAAGATGGGCATCTCTGCCTGAATATACTGTCGCCCTTGGGTGATGAGTATCCGGGCATGGATCGTGGCAGATGCATATTAAAATCAAGCGATAATGGCGGCGAGATATGGATTCGTCTGGGTAATGATGCAGCCTTGGGTAACGACATCCGCGCCTACTTGCAGACCAACCGTTTTGTAACCCGCAAAAACGATGGCACCCTTCCCAACTCGACCAAACGCATCATCGAGAATATCGCAACAGACAACCAGAATCGCTACGAAAGGCTGATATTAACGGTTAAAGACATGATCGTAGGAGCAGACTATTCTGTAGTCGGTCAGGCTCTCAAAATCAAATCAACAGATCCTCAGGAAGCCCTATCTGAATCGTTCGACTACCTCATCAACAACACCTTCTTAAAGATGGGATTCCTGAAACGCCTGCTACCTGATCCATTAAAAGAATTGCAATCCGTTCTACGCACCAATGATCTAGGTAAAGAAACTCTTCTGCTTCAAGCTGGCGAGAACAACCCCGAAGCCCTTGAAGACTTGAAAATGTACTTGGATTTGTCTTCTTTGAAAAGTAACCCCGTCATTCTCAATGAACTTTTGGAAAAACGCTCTTTGCGCCCTTATGGCTGGGTCGAGGGGGAAACGCTGCTATTGATTGGCAGACTTCTGGTACTTGGCGAAATTCAGCTCCTATTTGAATCAGCACCAATCGCGCTGGATAAGGCTCATGAAGCGCTTACCAACAATTCCAAACGCAAAAAAATCATCCTCAAAAAGAGAGTAATTACCAATCCCAAGATCATTCAGGATTCCCGACTGCTAGGAAAAGAACTTTTCTCAGACATGGGACCGGATGGTGAGGATGCGATTACCCAATTCTTGAAATCCAAGCTGGGTGAATGGCAAATCAATCTGAATACCTACAAGCCCCTTGCAGAGACTGGCAACTACCCAGGGAAATCGGAAATCACGGATTGTCTGATCCTGATAGGTAATCTGCTCAACAATACCGATGTTGACCGCTTTGTTGATCGCTTCAATAGTGTGAAAAAAGAACTGCTTGATGTACGGGATCAGTACAAGGATCTGCTTGACTTTTATAACATCATGCGTCCGACTTGGGAAAAGCTTCGCCAGTCGTTCAACACCTTCAAGCTTAATCGGTCCATTCTGGAAAAAGACGAAGGTGCTGCGGGTGCCTTGCGAAGAATGCAGGAGATCCTAGCAGCCAAAGCTCCATATGGCATGATCAAGGAAATCGATGGCTTGATCACGAAGGCTGAAGCCGTAAATGGGAAGTTGCTGGTAGCCGCCCGCAACATGGCGCTCGAACAACTCAAGATCAAGGTAACTGACCTACAAAAAGATCTTTTGAAGGCTAACGCTCCTGCGGATTTAACAAGCAAGCTGACGAAACCGCTTATCGCATTGCAGGAACAACTGCCGAGAGAGGACTCGCTGGCTCATATTGCTCAGATGAATTCTGACTCCATCAGGCTGCATGATGAAGCGATCCACAAAATGGAAGAATGGCTTTCAACAATAGATGATCGCATTTATGACCCCAAGCCAGATGTGACTGATCCCAAACCGGTGCCATCTATTGTCGTTGTCAAAAAACAGCATGTTGTAACACCATCGAAGATTGCTAAAAGCACTTATCTTGAAACCCAGGAAGAGGTGGATGAATTCTTAGGTGATTTGCGTAAAGAACTGGAACAAGCCATCAAGAACAACAACCGCATTCAGATTAGGTGAGGAACTAGATCATGAAATACTATATCGGTTGGGATGTCGGTGCATGGCATTGTCCAGAAACAGGAAAAAGGAGCAAGGATGCAATTGCAATAATTGATGAAGAAAGGGAATTGGTTGGCAAACTTTGGGAAGGCAACTTAACAAAAATATATCTTAAAACTGTAAAAGAAGTTAAACCTGAATGCACATCAATTTTTATCGAAGAAATATTCTCTCTTTGTGGAGCTAAAGCTGAATATAAGAAAGACGCTTCTTTTTGCATCGCAATAGACACCCCACTGGGTTGGACAACATCATTTCGTGAATTACTGACAATGTGGAGTTTTGGATCATACAAGGAATTAATTCTTAAAGAAATGGGTTCAAAGAACAACAACTCAATCCTAACAAGAAAGACTGAACAAAACTTTGGTGAATCCTTATCTGCAATTCGAGACCAAAAAGATTTACAACTAGGAGATATGGATTCAAAGAACAATAATCCGCTCCTAACAAGGCAAACTGAACATCGCTTTGGTGAATCCTTATCTGCGATTCAAGACCAAATCGGAAGCCAATCATCCAAAGCAATGTATCTGCTATCACTTTTAAAACCATCTAGAGAATCTACAGGTGTTTGGAAAACGACATCCCAGAATTTGACCATCATTGAAACCTATCCAGCGCCTTGCATGCGTTCGCTTGCTTTTATTGAACACATGAAAAGTATAGATCTAAAGACAGCTAAAATTTCTTCATCAGATAAATTCGATGCGCTTGTTTGTGCCAATTTAGCTTGGTGTTTTGAAAATCCCCCAACACCAACTCTCCAATCCATACAAATCGACTCCCCGCCTACCGAAAATGATCCTGCTGAAGGTTGGATTTTCGCACCACAAGAAAATATTCTAGATAGTAATTTTGGTGTCTCTTATCCAAAACTTATTGGTGCTAAAGGTCTTTGCGAGCTTTTGTCGGAAATACAAATTAACATGGTCCTTTCTGCAATAGAAACCGCTAAGGAGAAAGCCAAGAAGAAGGCAGAGGAAGTAAAAAAGGCAAAGGCGAAAGAGGAAAAAGCCAAGAAGAAGGCGGAAAAAGTAAAGAATTCAAAGACGAAAAAGCCTAAGTCAAAGACGGAAATCCAAGAGGGGGAAGCAAAGGCGAAAGAAGCGAAAGAGTCAGAGGATGCGAAGAAGGAAGTACGATTCAACGAACAATTGAATATGGTCAATCAATGGGCTAATACTAACAAGCAATTATTTGCTCATTTAAATGCTGATTATTGTGAGAAAATATTCAGAACCTTGCATCCGGATTGGTTTAAAAAAGGTACAAATCCTCAAGAAGGCGAAGAAGGCGAAGAAGGCAAAAAGGTCAAAAAAGACGGAAAGTATTACTCAGAAGATAATCTAGCTGAATTCAAACGCTTTTTAGAAATAACAATTACAAGGTTGAAACAAGGTAACCCATGAACCGTGCCGCACTTAAAACCTATGCTCCGCAAGCCCGCAAGGACTTCATTCAGGCGATCGCCGATCGTGCAGCCTTCTATGGCATCACCGCAGATAAAACCGAACCTATCAAGATCCGCGGCGATGTTGTCGTTATCCTAGGTAGGGAGCATTCCAAAGCTGTAGCCAGCAAACGGATGCTTTTAGAAGAACGCATCAAACAAATTGGCTTTGCCCAAACCATCGAAGCGATAGCTTATTCCTGGTTCAACCGCTTCGTCGCACTGCGTTACATGGAACTGCATGGTTATCTCGATCATGGTTATCGAGTATTAAGCCATTCCGAAGGCAAGAATTTTCCCGAAAACCTCGAACACGCTGAACATCTGGATCTACCCAACCTTGACAAGAACATCGTCATTGACCTCAAGCTTGCAGGCAACAAGGAAAATGAACTATACCGCATGATTCTTCTTGCGCAATGTAATGCCTTGCATCAAGCGATGCCTTTTCTGTTCGAACGGATTGATGATGAAACTGAACTGCTACTGCCTGAAAACCTACTCAACTCGGATTCGCTGATCCGTAAGCTGGTGAATGGCATCGAGGAAGCCGATTGGGATAAAGTTGAAATCCTAGGCTGGCTCTACCAATACTACATTTCCGATAAGAAGGATGAAGTCATCGGCAGCGTGGTGGCAAGCGAAGATATTCCTGCAGCTACGCAATTGTTCACGCCCAACTGGATAGTTAAGTACCTAGTACAGAACACACTAGGTCGGCAATGGCTGGCTACTTATCCGGATAGTAATCTTCGCGCGCAAATGGAATACTACATCGAGCCTGCAGAGCAAGAACCCGAAGTTATAAAACAACTTACGGAGATTACGCCAGAAAGTCTGAACCCAGAGGAGATCACCTTTCTTGATCCAGCCTGTGGTAGCGGGCACATCTTGGTTGAGGCGTATGATTTGTTCAAAGCGATCTATCAGGAGCGTGGCTATCGTAGCAGAGATATTCCAGCTTTAATTCTGCAAAAGAACTTGTTTGGTTTTGAGATTGATGATCGGGCATCACAGTTGGCAATGTTTGCCTTGACCATGAAGGCGAGAGAGGACGATCGCAATCTATTTCAGAGCCAAAAGGGTGAGTCAGGAATTCAACCCAACATCCTTTGCTTTGTGGAAAGCAAGGATTTGAATCCTGAAAGCATTACTGCGGAATTGAATGCTAATATTTCGGGCATAGGCAAAGGGGATATCCCCGAATCGGATATTGTTGAGCTGATTGCCTTGTTTGAACATGCGAAGACCTTTGGTTCGCTGATTCAAATTCCGGAGGAATTAGTTTTAAAATTACTAGGGATTGAAGAACGGTTGAAGAAGGTAGAAGGCAGTGGCGATTTGAGTTGGATGGGGTTGAAGCGTTTGCAACCTTTGATTCAGCAGGCAAAGATGCTTTCGCAGAAATACGATGCAGTAGTTGCCAATCCGCCTTATATGGGGAATAAGTATCTAACGCCGATGCTTAAGGTGTTTTTGAAGAAGCACTACCTTGGGTTTGAAAAAGACTTGTTTTCCGTGTTTATGGTTCGAGACATCACCATTACCAAAAGAAATGGTAATCTCGGATTCATGTCACCTTTTGTTTGGATGTTTATTTCTTCTTATGAAGAATTGCGTAACCACTTAATTGAACAAGTGAATATAACCAATCTTGTCCAACTCGAATACTCAGGTTTTGATGGAGCAACTGTTCCTATATGCACCTTTACCTTGGCAAATAACAGAATTGAGCAAGCGAAAGGTTCGTTCATAAAGCTATCCAATTTTAAAGGGTCTGAGCAACAAGCACCAAAAACCCTAGAAGCCATTCGCAATAAGTCGTGCGGCTGGTTTTATGAAGCTAAGCCTGATGACTTCAAGAAGATCCCGGGCAGCCCGATTGCCTATTGGGTAAGTAAATCGGCATTGGCTGTCTTTCAAAATCCGAGTTTGGAGAACAAAGCGTCCGTTTGTATTGGAATGAAAACTGGGGACAATCCCTTTTTTCTACGGTTTTGGCACGAGGTATCTCACTCAAAGAGCGGCTTTGGATTCACAAGCCTAAAAAGTGTAAACCAATCTAACTTTACATGGTTTCCATATCTAAAGGGTGGTGAGTATCGGAAGTGGCACGGAAATTATGATCTTGTGCTCCGGTGGAAAAACAACGGTCAAGAAATCCAAAATCATTCGAATAATAAAGGCATTTCGGATGCAAGGATTCGTCCATCGAATTTTGAATACTACTTTAGCAAGGGAATTAACTGGTCGTTCATTACGTCAGGGGCTTTTGGCGTAAGGATACATGACAATGGATTCTTTTTCGATGTGGCAGGTTCTTCATTGTTTCCAATTGCCGAGGCTGACCTAAATTTTCTAGCGGGCGTTTTAAACTCCAAAATAATCAAACTGTGCTTGGCAGCGATCAATCCAACTTTAAATATGCAGATTGAAAATATCAAGGCTCTGCCAGTCTGTGAAATTGGGTCGCAAAAAGCGACGGTTGAAAGTTTAGTGGCTAATTTAATAGCTATTTCACGACACGACTGGGATTGCTTTGAAACCTCCTGGGAGTTCAAAACACTTCCGGTTCTCCAACAGCAAGGCAAAACTCTTGCCACATCGCAAGAAGGCACTGACACCGAATGCCTGGCTCGCTTTGCCAAGATGAAACAACTAGAAGAAGAAAACAACCGCATCTTCATTAATGCCTATGGCTTGCAAGATGAACTCACCCCAGAAGTTCCTGATGACCAAATCACCCTGCATCGCCCTGACCGCGAACAGGATATCAAACGCCTGATTTCCTACGCCATCGGCTGTATGATGGGAAGATACAGCCTCGATAAGGAGGGATTGATCTACGCCCACAGCGGCAACGAAGATTTTGATCCAACTCAATACAAGACTTTCCCCGCCGATGAAGATGGCATTATCCCGCTACTCAACACAGATTGGGGCATCAAGGATGATGCAACCGAAAGATTAGTTCAGTTCATTGCTACCGCTTGGGATAAGAAAAGCCTAGAAGAGAATCTAGCTTTCATCGCAGAAAGCCTAGGCGCTTCCACCGATGTACTTCCCAGAGATGTCATCCGCAAATACTTGTCCAACGACTTTTACAAAAGCCATCTGCAAATGTACAAACGCAGACCCATCTACTGGCTCTTCAGCAGCGGCAAACTCAAAGCATTCCAATGCCTGGTCTACCTGCATCGCTACAACGAAGGCACCCTTTCCCGAATGCGAACTGAATATGTCATCCCGCTATTGGGCAGGCTATCCGCACGCATTGAACAACTGGATGCTGATAAGCTTAAAGCCAGCAGCAGCAGCCAGCTTAAGAAACTCCAAAAAGAGCAGGATGACTTCAAGAAACAACAAAGTGAGTTAATGATTTTTGATGAGAAATTGAAAAATTATGCTGATCAGAAGATTAAGCTCGATCTGGATGATGGTGTGAAGGTGAACTATGCGAAGTTCGCAGATATCCTAGCTGAAGTCAAAGCGGTAACAGGGGGCAGCGAGGAATGAGCGATCAAGTTAAAATCCAAGAAGCTTTAAACAAAGCCTTTAATCTAGAGGGCAACCGCATCGTTTTCTGGAACGATCCGGAAAAGGAGTTCCAATTCCTGATCGCCTCATTGGAATTGGATGGCGTTAAAAAAATCCACCTGGATCAAGAGAGTAATCTACGCGTTAAGTTGCGATTGGAAAAAGAAGAACCCAATACCAAGTTCTTGCTCTATTCGGCTAAGGAAGAACCGGATTACGAAGCTGACTGGCTTTTGGACATTCGGCTGTATAGCCGAACCTTCCGAGCTGACCGGGCGAGCATCCTTTTGCAGGATCTCGGGCTATCCCAGCAAAGCCTGAAGAGCCATCTGTCAATACGAAGGAAATTCTTCGATAGCAAGGATCGAGTAAACAAGCTTAAGCTTCTGGTGCAGCCCAACGATTCCGCAGCGGATCTGGATCGTAAGATGATGGCTGTGATCGCCAAGGTAGACCAGCCCGATCTTTTCAATCTGGTCAGCGCCTTCTTTCATGGCTGGCTAGATGTCAACGATCTGGATTTGGCAGTCGCGCCAAGTTCCTTTGCTCAGATCGAGAAGCTGGAACTGGACAATTCTTTCTGGGAGATGGTGCGGACGGCATTTGGCTATGCCAAGGAAGAGCCAACTTTGGGAGATTTTCTCAAACGCCTGCTGATCACCGATTTTGCACATCATGCCAAGGGGAAATTTGCCCTAGGGTTGCAGTATCTGGTGCTGCCAGAAAATGGCTGGCACAATGCAGTAGTTTGTTTAGGGAGCTGGCGAGATAGCCTGACCAGAGGGGAAAGCTACGACAAGCTTTCTAGCGAAGTGGCAGAGAAGGTTGTGCTTAAGAACTTTCTTTCTGGTTATGAGGCTGAAAACCTCGCAGAGGTGCCGACCTTCCTTGAAGTGGAAAAGCGCATTACGACCCAGTTACGAGAGAGAATAGAACATAGCAACGAATCCATAGAGATTGACTCTATCAGATCGATCATCAATTTGCGCCAGGCGAGTTACTGGGCTAACACAGCGAAACAAGACAATCGATTCGCGCCCCGTAAAGCGCTTCATGCGCTTTACGATGCGCTTCTTACAGGGGCGGAATTCATTCTGCTGTGGCAGCAAAACCGCGGCAGGCTTGACTTCAAAAACCCAAAGGAACTTTATAAGGCTTATGAAAGTGAACTTTATAAGTTCGATCAGCTTTACAGACAGTTTTCTGAAGCCGCCAACATTGCAGAGTCGCAAGGATGGGATAATGCAAAACTTTTGCGACCCACCATTGAAAAGCACTATGTGAATGGCTTCCTGAATGAATTTTCATTGGCTTGGGGAAAAT
>Ga0209190_1000497_pt1 | contig 28621 bp, 46 predicted proteins | sample M_140205_XF_Meta_FD_187315 | JGI IMG/M metagenome (GOLD analysis project Ga0209190, IMG submission 187315) | Freshwater microbial communities from Lake Montjoie, Canada to study carbon cycling - M_140205_XF_MetaG (SPAdes) (version 2) | ecosystem: Environmental > Aquatic > Freshwater > Lake...
CCTTGCTCGCGCTGCTGGTAACCCAGGACCTGAACGCAAGCCTAATGGAGAGCCAACCAGATTACTATTATCTTTACAAGCCTGGGGTGCATCATCTAAAGCTGATGCCAAATCTAAGGCTGCAGCCATTTCTAAAAGGAATAAAGGTAAAAAATAATGTGTGCTAAATGTAAATGTAAATGCAAAACAGGCAATCCTCAAAAGGGTTGTAAATGCACCTGTGCTACCTGCAAGAACGCAAGGGGAAAAAAGTGAAAAAGAAAGTAGCATTTTGGGATACAAAGAATCCTAACAAAAAATCAACACCTCTAACGCCAGCGCAGAAATCTGCAGCTAAGGCAAGAGCAAAAGCAGCAGGACGACCATACCCAAATCTAGTAGATAACGCTGCAGCAAAGAAAACCAAGAAGAAGTAAAGGAGATATAGGTGGCACTAGGAGTAGCAGGAACAACGCTATTAGATGAACTTAATCGTTTAGCTAATGGTGGCACCTATCGAGTACCAGGTGCGATGGTAGGGCGAGCACTTGCTGCTCGTCAATGGGCAGTACAGCGTTCAGTAACAACAAATTTAACAGATACAGTGGGAGTACTCAATGCGATTCAAGGCACGACTAGCACTAATCGCCTTGATTTTAATGGCGTATGCAACGCTCTCGCTGGCACTACTCAACTACCTGCAGCGCAGGCTCTTAGAGCGGTGTCATCTTGAGTGCTAAATACAACTTGGTCTGTGACCAAGCAACCACATTTAATTTTCAGTTTCAGATACTTAATGACCAGACTCCTTTGAATCTGACTGGTTACACAGGAACAATGACTGTGCGCCCATTTGTTGGTGCATCTACTACAACTGTAGTGGCATCTACTGCCAATGGTTTGATGGTTTTTGATTCAGCTAATGGAAGAGTTACTGTAACAATAAGTGCTACCACCACTGGTGCAATTGCAGCAGGACGTTATTCATATGACCTAGTGCTTACATCTGGTGTAACAGTTACCAGATACCTTGAAGGTAAGTTTATTGTGACAGGAGCGGTAACACAGTGACCACTATTATTGTTATCGAAAACATTACGCCACAAGTTGCAGTAGAGTTTTCACAAGATCAAGGACCACAAGGTGGTCAAGGCGTAACTGGTTCAACTGGCCCAACAGGACCTACTGGTTCTACTGGAGCAACAGGTGCGACAGGACCTACAGGATTAACTGGCCCAACTGGGCCAACAGGCACGACAGGAGCAACAGGTGCTACAGGTAATACTGGACAGACTGGCCCGACGGGTGCCACTGGTCCTATTGGAGCCACGGGAACCACGGGACTTACAGGCCCAACGGGTCCTGCGGGAGCAACAGGTGCAACAGGACCTGTTGGTGCTACAGGAGTCACGGGAGCTACTGGACCTACGGGACCAGTTGGCGCAACTGGAACAACAGGAGTCACAGGTGCGACAGGGCCTGCGGGAGCGACTGGCCCGCAAGGTGCCACAGGCGTAACAGGTGCAACGGGTGCAACGGGTGCTAATTTTACTGGTTACGACTATGAAATCCACGTTAGCCAAGTAGATGGTGACGATACAACTGGCAATGGTGACTTACTTACTCCAGTTGCTTCTATTACCAAAGCACTAACTTTAATAACCGCACAGCGCAAAACAATTATTGTTCACCCAGGCACATATTCTGAAAGCCCATCAATAACAACTCAGTACACAACCATAACTGGTCCTGGACTCATTGGTGGAAACATCGTAATCTCTGGAACTTTAAGCACAAGCACTGGTTGCACCGTTTCGGGCATAAAGATGACAAACCTGACTATTACTACACCAAGTGGCACAGGAAATGTAAATATCCTTAACTGTGAGATTTCAGGAACTATTACAAAAAGCAGCAATGCTGACTACGTTGTTATTCGCTTATGTGACTATGGTGTTGCAAGCATTACTGGTGCGGGTCTAGTCGCAATCTTTGGGGGTAATCCAAACTTCACAACAGTTAATAATGCTAGTGCAAATGTAATTATTAAAAGCGCAGTTACTGTTGCACCAGTTCTAACTGCTGGAACTTTAAGCCTTGTAGATTCCGTAGTAGTTGCCGCTGTAACTAACGCTGTTACTTCTGCTGCCTCAAGCACTATTACCTTAGTAAACTCTCAATTGTTAACTTCAGCACTAACTAACGTTGCTCCAGTTGTACTAAATGGTTTTTATTCTATCCTTAACTGCGTATACGATAAGCCTGGTTCAACATTGGCAGCGTCGTCTGGTACTGGCGGAACTACTAACTCTATTGATTACTTTCAGTACATCAACGCCAACAAGTTCATTACTCAAGGTGGAACATCATCTCAATTTGTAAAAGGTGACGGTTCTCTGGATTCCACAAGCCCAGTTGGACCAACAGGACCAACAGGGCCAGCAGGTACTACAGGTCCAACAGGTCCTTCTGGTACAGCAGGAGCGGCAGGAGCAACGGGTGCTACAGGACCGCAAGGAGTAACAGGCAATGCAGGCGCTACGGGCGCTACAGGCCCTACAGGGCCTATTGGTGCGACTGGACCAACAGGTCCAACAGGACCTGCAGGAACAAACGGTGCAACAGGTCCTACAGGACCAACTGGAGCAACTGGTCCAATAGGTGCAACTGGAGCGACAGGCCCAGCAGGAACAGTTACAGGAAGCCCTGGTCGTACTGTCACTTCATTTACAGCAACGGCAGGTCAAACAACATTTGCCGTCACTTATGTTGTCGGTTATGTTGATGTGTTTCTCAATGGAGTTCGCCTCAATAGCGCAGACTTTACTGCGACAAACGGAACATCAGTTGTCCTTGCATCAGCTGCAATACTTAATGACATCGTTGATATTATTTATTACACACTCGGTCTTGGTGCAACAGGTGCAACAGGTGCCACAGGTCCAATTGGCGCTGGAACAATGCAAATGTGGCGCAAGATTGTTGCAGGTGGTGAAACATCACTTAGCGGTACAGATGATTTCTCAACAACTCTTGCTTACACAGTAGGTGCTGAACAAGTATTTATCAACGGTGTATTGCTAGAGCGCGGTGTGGATTACACAGCAACAACAGGATCAACGATTACTGGACTTACAGCCCTGCTCGCTTCAGATGTTGCAACCGTTGTATCTATCAGCTCATTTTCAATTGCAGATGCAATTCCGTTGTCAACTGTAACAACTAAGGGTGACTTAATTGTTGCAACAGGTGCTGGAACAGTCGTTCGTCAAGGTGTTGGAACAGATGGACAGGTTTTGACGGCATCATCAGGTGCGGCTACAGGTTTGGCTTGGGCAACAGCCGCAAGCGGTGGAGATAATTGGGTTTTAGTGTCTCAACAAACTTTATCTTCATCATCAGGTTTTAGTTTTACTGGCTTAACAGGTTACAAAAAATTATTTTTAATGTGTAACAGTTTTTGGGGTGCTAATGCTGGTGACGCGATGTATTTGCGTTTCAATGCAGATAGCGGTACTAATTATATTACAGGTTCTGCAATTAAAATTCAATATACTTCTAGTGCTGGTAAAAGAAATTCTACAAATGGAACAGAAGTATTTAACAATTGGTTTACATCTACAGTAAGTGGTTTTGATAGAATGAGTATGGGCGTAATAATTGAAGGATGTAATGGTGGCGGGTTAAAACCATACACGGCTTTTGCTACTGGTTTACAAGATGCTTCTACACAAATTGGTATTGCTGGAAATGGGTACTATAACTCAACATCAAATATTTCAAGTATAAATATGACAATGTCCGGCGGTTCTTTAACTTGCAATACAAATGAATTAAGATTATATGGAGTTGCATAATGACAACAATAGATGAATTTAATGTCAAAACTGGTGAAATAATACAACGACCAATGAGTAATGATGAATTAGCGCAACAAGCATTAGACGCAGAAAAAGCAAAAATTTATTTAACTAAATTAAACGCAGAAATTTCTAAAAAAGCCGCACAACGCCAAGCAATCCTTGATCGTCTTGGCCTTACCACCGAAGAAGCCGCACTACTACTAGGAGCAAACTAAATGACAAGAGCAAGAGATGTTGCAAACATTGATGGAATCCTGACAACAACAGGTGATACCTACTACGCATCAGCGGCAACAACACCTGCGCGGTTGGGTATCGGTGCAGCTGGCACTTACCTCACAAGTGACGGCACAGTTCCTTCTTGGGGAACTATCTCTGCTGGTGGAATGACACTAATTGCAACAACTAATTTGTCAGGTACTTCAGTAACGGTCAGTTCAATTCCAGCCACATACAAGCACCTAATGGTTGTATTTCAAAAAGTTTATTACAACAGCAATGATTATCCAATTCAATTTAGGTTTAATTCTGATACAAGTTCAAATTATTCTTCAACTGGCTTGCGAGCTTATAGCGGTAGCGTTAGTTCAATAAGTAACAAAGCAGTAAATTTTGAAGCCTTGGTTAAAACACAAAACGCGGCTGATGATAATAATAATATGTTTGCAACTTTTAATATTTACAATTACACAGCAACTACTGGCAAAGGTTTTGATTTTAGTGCTTATTTTGTAGATTCAGGCGGAACACGCGGTTATGTTGCCTATCACGGCAATTATTACAGCACAAGTGCAATTTCAAGTATCACGGCTATTGCAGGAGGTCAATCATTTTCGGGCGGTACTATGTTAACATATGGAGTGAGCTAATGACTAATCAATTTAGAATCGAACACAATCTTGAGACTGGCGAAGTTACAGAAATTGAATTAACCGCCGAAGAAATTGCAGAATTGTCAGCACTAAGCGCAGAAACAGAAGCCAAAATTGCTGCCGAAACACAAAAAGCAACCGATAAAACGGTAATTTTGACAAAGTTGGGTATTACTGAAGATGAAGCAAAACTCTTGCTTTCGTAACAGTATACTCTGCAGTTATGATATAGGCTTTATCTATGAGATTCCACGTTATCAGTCTGCCCCATACACAGACAACTAAAGATTATGTCAACTGCGCTTATACCGAAAAGGTTAGACGCTTTTGTATGATGATGAAAAGCCTTGGTCATACAGTCTATCTGTATGCAAGCGAGGACAACGAAGCACCAGTAGATGAGTTGATTACCTGCATTACTAAAGAGCAACAGCAAGAAGCTCTAGCAGGTAAGCACTTTACAGAGGCTGAGTTTAATAATCAACTACCACACTGGCAGATCTTTAATGGCAAGGCTATTGAAGAACTAGGCAAGCGCTTAGAGAAGAAAGATTTTATCTGTCTTATTGGTGGAGCATCACAAGAACCAATTGCTAGGGCTTACCCTAATCATATCAGCGTAGAGTTTGGTGTCGGCTACGGTGGAGTATTTAGTAAGTATAAGGTCTTTGAATCATACGCTTGGATGCACAGCATCTATGCAATGTTTAATAATCCAACGCTAGTAGATGGCAACTTCTATGATGCGGTTATACCTGGTTACTTAGAACCAGAGATGTTTCCGCTGCAAGAGAAGAAAGAAGATTACTACCTCTACGTTGGACGTATGATAGATCGTAAAGGTATTGGGATTGCCCAGCACGTATGTAAAGAGATGGGTTTGAAGCTGATTATGGCAGGACCTGGTAAAGATCCCAAGATTGAGTATGGCGAATGGGTAGGACCAGTAGGCCCTGAAGAACGAGCAAAGTTAATGGGTGGTGCTATTGCCCTATTTGCTCCAACGCTATACATAGAACCTTTTGGTAACGTCGTTATCGAAGCACAAGCCTGTGGAACTCCAACGATTACCACAGACTGGGGAGCGTTTACAGAAACTAATCCACAAGGTGTTACTGGATATCGTTGCAGAAATGCAATGGAGTTTGCAGTAGCTACAGAGTGGGTCAAGAGCCTAGACCCAGTAGCAATACATAAGAGAGCAGTGTCCTTGTATTCCTTGGATGCTATAGCACCACAGTATGAACAATATTTTGCAAGACTCCTTACGTTGTGGGGAGATGGCTGGTATGAGAGGAAATAATGCCAACACTAAACGACCTAGTAGATGAGGTCAAGGCTAACCTGCAAGGCTACGCCCTGCGCCAAGATCGCATCACTTACGTTGCAAACCCTGCTGGTTTAACTACTACCAGCACATCAATTACCGTTGGTTCTGGAGGTAACCTTGCTAAAGGCATCATCGAAATTGATGATGAACTTATGTGGGTTGACAGTTTCACACCAGCAAATAACACACTCAATGTTATCCCAGGCTTTGGTCGTGGATACCAAGGGACTACAGCATCACCACACGCACAATATGCACAGGTAACTCTATCTCCTACCTTCCCACGTAATAACATCAAGAAGGCTATCAACGACACAATCAATAGCTTCTATCCTAAGCTCTGGATTGCCTCTGCTTATACATTTACCTTTAACGCATCTCAGACTACATACGCCTTGCCAGATGATGTTCAAGATGTTTTGTTTATTTCTTGGCAAACCACAGGCTCTAGTAAAGAATGGCTACCAGTAAATCGCTGGCGATTAGATACTATGGCAAATACAGCTACTTTTAATACACAGAAAACAATTAACATTTATGAAGGAATACAGCCTGGTCGTACAGTTCAAGTATGGTATACATCCACGCCAAATACTCTTGACGCCAACACAGATGATTTTGCTGACGTTACTGGTCTACCAGATTCTTGTAAAGATGTTGTTACTCTTGGAGCAGCATACAAATTACTGTCTTATCTTGACGCTGGACGAATCAATCTTTCTTCAGCTGAGGCCGATCTAAACGACACCAAACTACCATCATCTGCTGGTGTTGCCGCATCTCGTTACATATTTGCTCTCTATCAACAGCGACTCAATGAAGAAGCGTTGAAGTTGGCAGACAAGTACCCCATCCGTATTCACTATACACGTTAAGGAAAACCAATGACCAGTAAATATTCATCTACTAGCGTTGAGACAACACTGCAAAATGCTATAACAAGTAGTGGTGCAACATCTATGGTTGTATCCAGTGGCACTGGCTCAGCCTTAATGGGTGGAGTAACACTTACTGCTGGCAACGTGGATGTCTTTACCGTTGCTATTGATGTTGACACAATCAACGAAGAAATTGTTTTTATTACTAACCAGTCATCAGATACGATGACCATTGTACGTGGTCGCGCTGGCACATCTGCAGTAACACATAGCGCAGGTGCAAGCGTCAAGCACGTACTTTCATCCTATGATTTAACAAACTTTCAAGGCGCAGTAACACCAGTTGCTAGTTTAGGTTTTGGTGGTTCCACCTCTGGTACTACAACTGTTCAGGCTAACGCCATTGCAGGTACTAATACCTTAACACTGCCAGCCACAACGAGTGATACCTTGGTAGGTCTAGCTGCAACACAAACTTTAACCAACAAGACAATTAACGTTGCCAACAATACCCTTACAGGAGTTGCAACATTAACTGGAACAGAAACTTTAACTAACAAGACCTTAACAGCGCCAAAGGTAAACCTTTCCTTTAACGCACAGACTGGCACAAGTTATACTTTAGTTGCTTCTGACTCAAGTAAGTTGGTCACGGCATCAAATGCTGCAGCAATTACCATTACAGTTCCACCCTCAATTTTTACAGCAGGTGAACAAATAAACCTACAACAAATTGGTGCTGGACAGGTAACTTTTGCAGCAGGAGTTGGCGTAACGATTACCTCAACTGGTGCTACCTCTGCAGCTCCTAAACTGCGAGCACAATACTCTGCTTGTACTGTCATATGTACAGCAACTAACACATTTACAATTGTAGGCGATCTCTCCTAATGACTCCCATTTTAGGAATTATGGCAAGTTCAATAAGCGGAAGTAAAAGTGTTTTATCATCCGTTGAAGCACTTGTAGTTGCTGGTGGTGGTGGTAGTGGTCCAGGTAACTCAGGTGGTGGTGGTGCAGGTGGACTTGTTTACTATGCTGCACAACCTATAACCATTGGAGTAACTTACAACTTTGTAATTGGCGCTGGTGGCAGTAGTGGCAATAACAATGGCAGTAACTCAACCGCATTCTCTATGACCGCTATTGGCGGAGGATATGGCGGCGGCGGAACTGTTGGTAACAATGGTGGTTCTGGCGGCGGTAGTTGGTATAACGATAGTAGTGTCGCAGGTGCTGCAACACAAGGCAATTCAGGCGGCGGAACTGGTTATGGTAATGCAGGTGCTCCTGGTAGTGGTGGTCCTCCATACATTGGCGGTGGCGGTGGCGGTGCAGGCTCTGCTGCAGTTGGAAGTACAGGTGGTTCAGGGCGTACATACTTTGGATCAACTTATGCTGCAGGTGGAAATGGTGGAAACACAGGTAATCCAGGTTCCAATGGTGCTGCTAATACTGGTAACGGTGGAAACTCTGCAGACAGCAGCGGTGGTTCAGGCGTTGTAATTATTCGCTATGCAGATATTTATGCAAACGCTGCATCTACAACTGGTTCACCTACATTTACAAATTCAGGTGGCTACAAAACTTACAAGTTTACTGCAAGCGGAAGTATTACTTTCTAATATAAGTTGCATTGCATAAACTGTTATTAAAGGAATGTGCGCTAAGCACAACAAACAATACCGACAATCAAGGAGTAGTTAATGGCCTATGGCGACGACATTACCGAGGGAATACCCTACGTACTCTCCAATCCTGCAAATGCAACTACTTATTCAGCAACCCGTGAGGCATACGATGTAGCCATTGCTGGTCTACCGTTCTTCTTGATGAACAGTGACGATTCACCTTATCGTCGTGTCACAGCTCAGTATCGTAAGCAACAAATTGACCAGACACGTGAGGCTGGCGAGCAGACCTTGACTGGTTGGTGGCTACGCAGCCAATCATCATTTCACCTTGGCGCTGGTATTAAGTTCTTTGAGCCACAGCAAGAAGAATCGCTACGCTTCCAGTACACAGAGTCTAAGGGTGTAGATGTTTGGACTAGAGGGCAGGCTACCCTGCTCTATGACACAGCTAGTTTCTATGCTGGATCTGCTGCTGCACAACTCATAGGTGTCAATGATGGCACCAATGACTGTATTTTTGTAACAGATGGCACTGCGCTAAAGAAGATTACAACTGGTGGTACAGAAACAACTATTACCCAGGCTGGTACAGCATCAACCATCTACAGTCTTACAACTGATGGCTCTAACTATTACTTCATCAATGGAACCAAGGTACATAAGGGTTCAGTTGGTGCAAGCCCAGCAGATGCTGAGATTTACAATACTCCAGGAGTAACCAGAGCAACCATTCGCTTCGTCAAGCAGCGCTTGATCCTTGCAATTGGGAATGTCTTATATGAACTCAACGCTAATGCTACTGGTTCTGCAGCCCTTCCTACAGCTTTGTACACACATCCTAACGCTAACTGGGTATGGTCATCTATTGCAGAAGGTCCACAGGCTATCTATGTCTCAGGCTATGCACCTAACGGTTCATCATCTGCAGTCTTTAAGATTACTTTAGATGCTGCAGTTCCTAACTCTCTTGGTTTCCCAACGCTTAATACTCCTACAGTTATTATTGATATGCCTAATGGTGAGCGCATCAATGACTTTGATGTATACCTTGGACTGTATGCAGTCCTTGCAACAAGTGCAGGATTTCGCGTAGGTGTGGCAGATAACAATGGAGATATCCAGTATGGACCAGTGCTCTTTGATGATGCACCGTGTAATGCTATTGCTTTCAAGGACCGCTTTGCCTACCTTACAACTTTAGTAGATGGTGCAGCAGGACTTGTACGAGTAGATCTATCTACAGTAGTCCTTGCTAATGCTTTGATTTTCCCTTGGGCTTGGGACTTGGTTGCAACTGGAACTACTACCACTGCCAGCCAGATTGCTTTCTTTGGTAACTCAGACAGGATTGCATTTACCAATGGCAATAATACCTGGGCGGAATCTACAACTAACCTTGTACCAAGTGGGTACTTACGTACTGGTTATATTCGCTATAACACATTAGAGACAAAGATCTTTAAGTTGATGCAAGCTCGTGTAGATACCACCAATGGTGGCGTTACTATCCAATCAATAGATGCTGCCGATAACTTCTACACTATCGGTGTCTTTGGTCAAGAGTCTGCAGTACCTCAGATCAATATTAACTATCCACAAACTGCCCAAGAGTATCTTGGATTCCAATTTACACTGACTCGTTCTAGTACTGATGTCAGCAAGGGACCATTGTTTACTGGTTACCAGATTCGCTCATTGCCTGCAACACCACGTCAGAGACTCATCCAGTATCCATTGTCTTGCTTTGACCACGAGACAGACCACTTCGGAGTCGAGGTTGGCTTTGAAGGTGCAGCCTATGATCGTATGTCACAACTAGAGTTAATAGAAAACAATGGTGACACTATTCAAATTCAGGACTTTAGAACTGGTGAGTCATACCTTGGCATCATTGAAGAAATGGATTTTAGAAACAACACACCATCAGATAAGCGATTCTCCGGCTATGGTGGAACGCTCTTAGTAACCATTAGGACGGTCTAATGCAAGCACAAGACTACGCAACAGTAGCTGTTGCAGTACTGACAATCATCGGTGGCTTTATTGGCGCTGTTAAGTGGTTAGTTAAACACTACCTCAATGAACTCAAGCCCAATGGTGGTTCATCAATTAAAGATTCAATATCAAGATTAGAAGAACGCATAGATGACCTGTACCGATTGATTGCAGAGAAATGAGTAACGATGAAACCTGTTGCCAAGAAAGCCACGCCTGCCGCTATTGCTGTCCTTCGTCAAGCCACAGCGATCAAGCCTTCCCGCAAGAAAGCCTCGGATGGTTTACTACCATCAGCAGCTCACATCAATCAGAATCCTAATAGCGACCACAACACAGGCTACGCAGTAGACCTAACACACGATCCTGTTAATGGAATTGACTGCGTTGATATCTTTGAGAAGCTAAAAGAAGACAAAAGAGTTAAGTACCTGATATTCCAGGGCAAGATCTGGTCTAAGGAAAAGGCTAAGCAAGGTAATAGAATTTATACCGGTAGCAACAAGCACAACAAACATTTACATATTTCAATCAATGATGGTATGGGCAATGATACAAGCCCTTGGTTCTGGTGGATGAATCAACCAAAGATCATCAATCAGATTAAAGCCAGAACAATCCCTGTGCCTACTAAGAAGTTGGCTAAGGAAGAAGTTTGTACCTGTTGCAAAGTGCACGGTGCAAAAGCCTAATCCCCATAGGAGGAAACTATGAACACAGAAACAATGAAAGCAATCGCACTTACATACTTGCGTGCAGGAGTGGCATCAGTGCTGGCCCTGTTCCTTGCAGGTGTGACAGATCCAAAGGCTCTGCTTATGGCAGGAGTCGCAGCAGTTGCAGGTCCATTGCTAAAGGCAATTGACCCAAATGCTACAGAATTTGGTCGCGGTTCTAAGTAACCGATAGCGCGAGGCAAACTAAGAGGCTCACCCCGAAAGGGGTGGGCTTCTTTTTTTATGCCATTTTGTAAAGTTCTCCACAGTTATGACATTTAATATCTGAGGCGCGTTGTCCATACCTAATTCCGCCTAGCCAAAGTTCTAAATTTTCAAAACTATTATCATCACGAATGCCATTGATATGATGTACTGATTCATACTTCTCTAAATATCTATTAAGTTTATTTTCCATAATAAATCTATGTTCTGGAATCCATTTGTCTTTTACTTTAACCCAAGCGTACCCATCTTTTTTAGATACTTTTCTTGTATCAGATGTATAGTTCCAATTCTCTGGTTTGCCTGATGATCCACCTGATTCCTTAGCCACATCTAATCTACATTTATCACAGTATTTTTTTGGAGAAGGGTGTCCATTTTTTCTTATCTTTAACGTAATAGAATCCTGACACCTTATACAAGTACCAACCATATTTACCACAGCCTCTCCAACGGTTTAATAAGGTCTATTCTACCCTATCTGGATTGTCTACTGGGCACGGCACGCAGACCAAATTGCCACAACTGACACAAGTGGCATCTAAAAAGTACCAAACTAATTCATAATTTTCAAAGCTACACATAACATTGAAGACCTGACAGCCACAAGAGCAAGTATGAATTGCACCAAGAGCGCGAAGATCTGAACCAAAGGGCTCAGGAAGGGTATTCCTGCGCCATCTAAACGATGGCAGGGTTGGTAGACGGAACCGCAGGGTTACTGTACGGTTGGTACCGCTGCGCCCTTTGAGGGCGCCCGTCTGTTTAATTCGCCTCACGGCTCATATTGTAGTGACTAGTAGGTGTCGCTACGCGACGACACGCCGATGACTGGTATGCTCTCCAGTATGACAACAATCGCGGCACTTGAAGGTATTGATTACGCTGTTCTAGTAGCTGACTCACAGATTACCGAGGACAACCTAGTAACCTTAGCAACGAGTACGCCAAAGATTATTGAAGTGGGTAAGTATCTCATCGGTATCTCAGGTGATACTAGACCTGGTGACATCCTTGCCTACAATTGGAAGCCACCGCTCTATCGTGGTGAAGACCCAGCACAATTTATGGGTCGCAAGATTATCCCAAGTATTCTCACAGCATTTAATGACAACAACTACGACTACAACAAGGTGGACAAAGATGGTGGCTTCGATTATCTCATTGCTTTTAACGGCAATATCTTTCGTATTGCTTGTGATCTCTCTTTTTTCCAAGCAAATCACGGAGCGTACGGTATTGGTAGTGGGGGGCAGCTTGCTCTTGGCTACCTGTATTCAATTTGCAAACGTGATATGGAGTTAGACTACGCAAAGCGACACGCCCGTAAAGCTGTTGAGATTGCGTCGGTCCTTGATGCCAACACTGGTAAGCCTCTACAATTGGTGGTGCAGGAGAGGATGTAGCTATGGATATTAAAACAATAGCAATGACAGATGAATACGCTGCTCATTACTTTTACGAGATGGGTTGGAAGGCTTGTAGATTAGCCTACAAATTACACGAAGAGGCTAACGATGACAGTAACTGACCCAAAGGAACTATTACTGACTGCACTCCTTGCAGGAGATGCTAAGCGTTCACGATCTACACAAGTACAGATTGGTCCATCAGAGGTAGGTGGCTGTCGCCGTAAGGTGTGGTACCGACTGAACGATCAACCTGAAACTAATGACAATGAACTAAAACTTGCTGCGATAATGGGTACTGCTATCCACGCAGAGATTGAACGAGCACTAGCAGATAATCCAGATGTGCTGATTGAAACCGAAGTTGAATACAACGGAATGAAAGCACACATTGACTGTTTTGTACCTAGTACTGGTGATGTGATTGACTGGAAGACAAGCAAGGTCCGGAACCTTTCTTACTTTCCAAGCAATCAGCAACGGTGGCAGGTGCAGCTATACGGCTACCTCCTAGCTAAGAACGGCTATGCGGTCAACCGAGTGTCACTGGTAGCAATTGCCAGGGACGGGGACGAAAGAGATGTCAAGGTTCACACCGAAGACTACGATGAGTCCATTGCACTAGAAGCACTCGGTTGGCTAGCGGCTGTTAAAGAAGCAGCAGAGCCACCAGCACCAGAGAAGGACGCAAGTTACTGTCAGTTCTATTGCAAGTACTATGACGCAAGTGGGCAGATGGGATGCGTTGGTCTAAAAAAAGAACGTACACCAGTCAATGAAGTAATCATTGCTGATGAAGATATTGACAAGAACGCACTTTTGTACTTACAGTTAGCAGTGCAGATTAAAGAGTTAGAAAAAGAGCAAGATTCTTTGAAGGCATCCTTTGAAGGAGTAATGGGTACTACTAATTCAGGTATTGAACTCAGTTGGACAACTGTTAAAGGGCGAGAGTCAGTTGACAGTGACGAGGTAGAAAAACTATTAGGGTTTGTCCCTAAGAAGATAGGAGCTGAGAGTCAGCGACTATCAGTAAAACAAAGTGGAGGCAAGTAAATGGCTACAGAAGGAACTAAATATCAGATCAACTACAAGTTGAATGATGGAACACTCATCAATCTTTACGCAGCAACAGTTCAAGAATTAGAATCAGGTCTTGCAGATCTTGCAATGAACGCAATGAACATCCGTGCAACTGGAGCAGAGTTATCAGGTGGAGCACCAGCACCAACAGTTGCAGCAGTAGCGCAGCAGTTCAACGCAGCACCAGTACAAGCTGCACCTGCACCAGCAGGTAATGGTAACTCTTGTAAGCACGGTCAGATGTCACTGCGTTCGGGTGTAGGACAAAAGGGTCCGTGGTCAGGTTATATGTGTGCAGCACCCAAGGGTGCGCCAGATAAGTGCGAGACAATCTGGGTTCGATAACCAATGCGGGAGCCGAGTCATTACGAAGCTCCTAGTTGTGCAACTATCGGTGGGGACTTTTGGTTTCCAGATGTATCTACTGGCAATAAAGAAGTATCAGTTGATGATGCTAAATTTGCAGTAGATATATGTAATAGATGTCCCCATCGCAGAGAATGTGCTGAGTGGGGAATAACCAAAGAATACTTTGGCATCTGGGGTGGTCTAACTATTAGACAACGCCAACAGATCAGAAGTCAACGAGGGCTTACATTGAAACAGGAGAAGGACATTGCTTAATCTTTCCCGCGCTTGGAGTGGAGTGCTTACCAAAGCAACACCACTACCTGATGTGTGGGATGGGTTAAAGGCAGAAGGTATTAAGTTTCGCAGAGGCCAAGTATGTATGGTAGCTGCTGCACCTAATGCTGGTAAGTCTATGTTCGCTCTGGTCTATGCAATCAAAGCCAAAGTTCCTACACTTTTCTTCTCCGCAGATACTGATACCACTACTGTAATGATGAGGTCTGTATCGCATCTATCTGGTCACTCACAAGTGACAGTAGAGGCAAACCTTTCAGACAATAGCCAGTACTACAATGCACACTTAGATAAAGTTTCACACATCAAGTGGGTCTTTGATTCTTCTCCAAACATTGACGACTTGGAGTTAGAGATCAGGGCCTATGTTGAACTTTTTGGACAGCCACCTGAGTTGATTGTCATTGATAACTTAATGAACATAACCGCTGAGACGGACAACGAGTGGGCTGGACTGAGAGCAATTATGATGGAGCTACACGATATGGCACGCAAGACTGAAGCCTGTGTAGTAGTGCTTCACCACGTATCAGAACAGTCAGAGTATGGTTCACCTTCTGAACCACCTCATCGCAGAGCAATTCACGGAAAGGTCAGTCAGTTACCTGCACTGATACTTACATTGGGATACGATCCAGGACAGGCAACCTTGAAGGTTGCAGCAGTTAAGAATAGGTTTGGGCCACACCAACCAGACGGAAAGAAATACGTACAGCTACTGGTAAACTACGCAGCAGTACAGATCTCAGACCAAAATGAATTTGGTTGGATGTTACGAAGAGATGCTATGAGTGGATACCAAGGAGGAATAAATGTCTGAACAGTTATCAAATAAGTACAGAGACAATCTAAGGATTGATGCAGTGCGTGATGCTAGTAACAAACTACGTGCAGAACTAGATGCCATCAAGGTAGACCTAACCAACTTCGTTGGTGCTCTGCTGCAATCTGGTGTTGTCGAATTAGTTAAAGATGAGGAAGGCAATGTCATCTACAAGATCAACAAGGTTGTATTGGTAGATGAGTCAGTACAACAAGACTAAAGGTTCTCAGTTTGAGACAGATGTAATGAAGTGGCTCCGCAAGTGCGGTGTCATTGCAGAACGTCTGACTAAAGCTGGGGCAAAGGATGAGGGCGACATCGTAACTGTTATCGCGGGAAAAACCTATATCCTTGAACTCAAGAACAGGCAGACCCTTTCACTGCCTGAGTTCTGGAGAGAAGCACAAGTTGAGGCGCTTAACTATGCTAAGGCAAGAGGTCTTGGGGAAGTCCCATTGTCTTATGTAATAGTTAAGCGTCGCAACGCACCAATAGATCAAGCCTGGGTCATTCAAGACCTAGCACAATGGTTAAAGGAGAAACAGTAATGCCAGTTCCAGAAGGTGTAATCACAACATCAGAGATACTACAACCAGTACAAGAAGAAGTAGTTGAAGTTTCAACTACAGAAGAAGCTGAAGAAACAGATGACAACTAAGATAGGCTTACCTGAAAATCGCAACCGATTAAAGGGTGCGGGCATAGAGCACGCTAGGAGTGCATCATTTGATGCAGGATACAATGCAGGCTTTGATGCAGGCGTAGAGTATTACCGTAAACAAACTGCTGAGTTTATTCATCAGCTTGGTATTAACTCTACACACTATGACGGATACAACGCTCTTGTCTATGCCTATCAAGCACACAACATTGCATTAGGCACCCATACTTGGGAGTTCTATGTTGAACAAGAAAAAAAAGAATACGAAGAAGGAAAAAATGATCTGTCAGAACTGTCATAAAGGCGGAGAAGAGAACACTCTTACCCACTACAAACGTTCAGCTCATTGGCACGATAAGTGTGATGATAAGGGGTGTGTATGCCAGCACAAGACTGGTCCAGGGTACGTAAAGCGGGCAGATACAAAGGTGCCATTGATGCAAATACAATCCCCATAGGTCCTATTGTCCAGCACTTCGGCGGTGAAGTAAGAGAGGGTAAGAGCGCATCAGTTAGATGCTGCCTACATAGCGACAGTCGCAGGTCTGCTGTTATGAATACCTACGACAACCTGTACTTCTGTCACACCTGCGGTAAGGGTGGCAATGCAGCTAACTTAGTGTGCATACTAGAGAACTTGGAGTTTAATGATGGCCTCAAACGTGCAGTCGAAATTGCTACTGGAAGCGGCGCAACAATACGCTCAAGCAATAAGTCCCGAAGCACTGGTCGTATTAAACGCACGTGGGATCTCTGAAGAGACAGCAGGACTGTTCCAACTAGGAACTATTACAAACCCAATCAACGGTCACGAGATGTATGAAGGGTGGCTATCTATCCCTTACCTTACTGCCTCCGGTGGTTGTGTTGGGTTTAAGTTTAGACGATTAGATGATGCCAAACCTAAGTATGGATCTCCTACTGGGCAGAAGGCACATCTGTATAATGTTTGTGACATCACTCTTGATTCACCACACATCGTTGTATGTGAAGGTGAACTAGATGCGATAGTTACTAGCGGAGAACTTGGGATACCAGCAGTGGGAGTACCAGGTGTTGCAGCCTGGAAGCCACACTTTCCTAAGCTCTTTGCTGGTTATGAAACTATCTTTGTTGTTGGCGATAATGATATTAAAGAGGATGGTTCTAACCCTGGTGCTGAGTTTGCTAAGCGCGTGGCGAACGAGGTAATGAACTCACAAATTGTTACACTACCACCAGGTATGGACATCAATGATTACTACTTGGCTAATGGGATTGATGCTACGAGGAAGTTACTGATAGGGGAGTCAAATGTATGACAATGACAAGGCAAGAGTGGGACACGATGATACAGACTTTGCAGCATATGGGCTTCCAAATCCTAGAGATCAGTATGGAAACCGAGACATTGTTAATCCGTCCAATCCCAGTGCGGTAAATGCAGCTTTCGTCGCTGATGTTTGGCGCATTATGGATCAAGCAGGCAACCTACTGGTGCGTAAGCATCACGACTACGGCCCAAAGAACATTGCTCACTCACCAGGTGGACCACTTAATGGTTTGCGTGTACGTATGTGGGACAAGATAGCACGCATCAACAACTTACTTGACTCAGGTGTTAAGCCTAGCAATGAGTCATTGCGTGATAGCTTCTTAGACTTACTCAACTACTCAGCTATTGCAATGATGGTACTAGATGGCGTATGGCCTGAGGTACAGGAACCAGACTGTGACTGAAGGGTTCTATAAGAGTGACACATTTAAGACCTCCAATGACGATACGTGGACTACACCACGAGCTTTCTTCGCGGACCTTAATAAAGAGTTTCATTTTTCGTTGGACGCTGCCGCTTTGCAGTCATCCACTCTTTGTCCCAACAACTGGTATGGCCCCGATCATCCTGAGCAAACACGTCAGGACGCATTCAGTAGAGATTGGTACGGAGATAGTAACAGTGGAACTGTGTGGCTTAATCCACCCTACGGGCGGACTATTAAGTCGTGGGTTGCAAAGGCTGAAAGCGAAGCTAACAAAGGAGCAACGGTGGTACTACTGGTACCCGCAAGAACTGATACATCCTGGTGGCACGATCATTGTATCAAGCACGAGGTTAGATTTATCAGAGGAAGATTAAGATTTGGCAATCAAAAGAACTCAGCACCTTTTCCTAGCGCAGTTGTGGTGATGCGATGACTGAACTGCACCCAATAATCTATGACCTAGTACCTAGCGTTGCTAACACCATCCATCGCAGGTATAAGAACCACGTTGAGAAGGATGACATCAAGCAAGAGTTGATGGCGTGGGCTATGACTAGGGTAGAAGATCACACCATTGACCTAATGGAACCTATCGAAGAGCGACGCAGACATAACGAACAGCGCATTGCGTGGCAGATGAAGCGTGCAGGAGAACGCTATGCACGCAAGGAGAAGGCTGCTAAGTCTGGCTATCAGACTAATGATGAGGTTTACTACCAGTCAGCTACCCTTGGTCAGTTGCTACCCTTTGTTATTGCATCAGTCATAGATGGCACAGTATTAGAGCAAGCACAAGAGATGATTAGAGATGGACAACCTAAAGGTTCATCATCACCGGCAGAAGGTGGCAACCTACTTGCTAACCTCATTGACATCAAGAATGGTTTTCTTAAACTACACCAAGAAGATCAAGCTCTCTTGCGTATGCGCCATCACGAGTCCTTTACTCTGCAACAGATAGCACAGGTACTAGAGTGCGCTATCTCTACTGCAGATCGTAGGTGCGAGCAGGCTTTGCGTAGGTTGCAGGATAACCTTGGTGGTGTTAGCCCTTGGCAATGAAAGAACTAGAACTATTTAACTTTCTCAAAGAGAGTTTGTATCCAGACCTTACTAAGTCTGAGGGTATCTATGACTCCTTTGATTGCATCAGCGTTAAGGCTGGTCATTACATAGAGTTGAAGTGTCGCTATACCCATTACCCCACACTGTTAATTGAGGAGATGAAGTATCGCAAGCTGATAACCCAAGCTGCAGAGCGAGATCTCATCCCCTTCTACATCAACTCGACACCGTTAGGTGTCTTTTCTTTTGACCTGATGGACGTACCAGAACCTGAATGGGTTACCCACTGGATGCCAGCTACCACAGAGTTTGCTCGTTCTAACAAGGTCAGTAAGTTAGTAGGGTATCTACCAATCGAAGAGGCGGTCCAGCTCTAATGCAGTATGACTATCGTTGCCCTGATTGCAATAGTGAATTAACTATAGAGCGGTCTATCCACGAGGAACCTCGTGAACCGTCCTGCTTTGACTGCCACGTAACAATGATACGTAAGTGGGACTCTCCCGCAATTACCTTCAAGGGTAAAGGCTTCTACTCCAACGGAGGGTAAGGCAAAGCCTCTAAACATTCAAGGCATTTGCTCTCACCCTCTGCCACTAAATCGTCACCACACTCGTCGCACGTGTCCATCAGTACCAACCTCGTCTGTTGCTGTGTTGGAGAGCGCGACACGCACTCCCTCCATAGCGGTGACTAAGGTATCGTAAACCGTGAAGGACTTGAAGTTCAGGTTGTCCACTGCGCTCTCTAAGGAGTTGAGCAATTCCGTAAGCTGTACTTCTGGGGTTGTCTGCGAGGTGGTCAAACCTGCTCTCACGGGTCCAAAGGGTGACAAGACATCTGATTTGGTTTTGATTGTAACCGAGTGCTCGTGCGTAACTGACTGTAAGTGCCTTGTTCTCACTCTTCTCCTCCATTGTGGCCTTCGTCCGTGCTGTCATAATCGGTACGTCCTGCGACATCTGGGACGGCGTTCGCCCGTGTATGGACAGCAATAGTAAGCCTACTATCAGGGTTAATAATCCAGCTCTTGCCCTCTTGCTCATCAAAACTCCTTTGTTCATCAAGCAACTGCTTGTATGTGTCTGGGTATAGGTGTGCTAGACGCACGAGTGCCTTGTCTCTTGCCCTTCTATAGTTACGGTAGTGGATAGCTTGCTTGCCACTTACTTCTTTACTCTCCATTGATCTTGTCCTCCCACACTATAAGTACATAGACTACCAGCATTACCACGATCAAGCCTAATACTAAGTTCATAAGCTCGCTGCCCTTACTATCTCGGTGATGTCTAGGGTTTGCCCTACTAGGTGAGCGTCCTCCTCATCACTATCCCACGCACTCACCAATAGGCGTGAGCCTGCCGGTGCGTGAGCGAGCCATTGAATAGCTTGTCCTGCATCTGCCCCGCCCCACGTGTTCTCTCCCTCGCCCTCTACCACTTCATAGAATAGGATCAGTTCTGACTTCGGTGGGTGAATGGTGTAGATGTTACTCGGTGGGTCACCCAAGAATGGTTGTCCGTTACTATCAAAGCGCAATACTCTACTCATTGTCTGCCCCCTCATTGTCTCGGTCTATAATCTCTACTTCTGTCCCTGCTGGTGCGCTCACAACGTGAGCCACCCCTCCTACTACTTCAATGATTACTTTACTCACTGTCTTCCTCTTCTAATCCAAACAAGCGCGATAGCGCACTGTTGGCACGCTCTAGGTTCTTGATAGCTCGCGCTATCTCCTCCTGTTGTAAGTCCTTCTCTGCCTCGCTGATACATAAATCAAACTTAGCTTTTAGATACTCCTCATTCATTAGCTCGCCCTCTCTCTTATCTGTATTGTTATTTCGCAGTCGTCACATAAGTAATTGCCTTCATAATCTTTCGCTATGTTCCACCATTGGGAATTGGTTATCTCCCATTTACAGTTCTTACATACAAACTTATTCATTACCCTCTCCCTATCTTGTAACCTAATAAATAATTGTAGGTAGCGCATACACAATGATCCTGTAAGTAGTCCTGCGCCTTGTCATAGGCATTACCAGTTAATAACACACCAGCTTTACCCATAAGATCCTCTAAATCCTGCAACTCGCAACTAATCATTACTCTCTCCCTCGCTTGCTCCTAGTGGACCAGGACACTCCTCGTCCACGTGCCAATCGTATTTCTCCGGGTGAAAGTACTTATTGCACCCTTTACAACGCCAGTAACTAGGCTCCTCCGATATCGGATCATTAAGTCTAGGCTCGCTCATTACGCTACCTCCCCATAACCTATAATTGTCCACGCACTATTAAGTATCGCGTTTTGCCACTCTCCACAGTGCTCGCAAGAATAGTCTGCATTGATAGCCGATAGCACTAACCCGCGTAACCCGCAATATCTACACTTATCCATTACTTACCCTCTCCCTCGCACGTTAATAGATTTTCACACCATTCATAGCCGGTTCCAGTCCATAAAAGGTGAGATGAAATCTCCCATAGTCCCCAAATAGATAGCCCAATTAAAATCCCAGCTACTAACCAACCTCTAGGCGTTAGGTATTCCATTATTCTCCCTCTCTCTCTGTCATAGTAAGAATGTACCCACGATCTAAGCCTTCTATGTAGGAGTCCAGCACCGCTAGTGCCGTCTCCTTATCCCATTGTTTAGGCATTGTGATAGTTACGCTCACGCGCTTACCTCCTGTCCAAACTTGACGTTTTTATAGCAAGAAGCGTAGTAGGCGATCTCTCCCACTTGATCGCAATAAACACCGGTAACGCGACCTAATACCTTGATCTCTTTGGCACTCTTTCCTTTTGGTCTACGCTTTAACACTCTCTCGACGGTATAGGTATCATCCCAGGCTAGTGTGATCCTTACCCAATATCCGGCAGATACTGGCAGTTCAACCTCTACACACTCGCCCTCCGGCTTATACACACCTACACGCCCGCCGGATATAGCTCCGACGTTACGTATTCCGATCTGTTGAATGAGAGTATCCTCATCAAACGGACGTCCGTATTCTCTTTCCATTGTCTAACCCTTTCTCTAGTGGAGATCTAGTATCTCCCCACCGCCTACCCTTAACGGATAGGCGATAGGCAAACACTAGGCAGCTTCTAGCGTCTGGCACTCTCTCGCACTCGCTTCTCCTTCTGCTAATAAATAGGCGATCTGCTGCGCTGCTTGTTCAATAGCTCGCTCGTGTTGATCTTGTAACGCCTTGAAAGAATAACGCGCCACCGGCTCGCTTAGCACTCTCTTGTTATAGTCTCGATACATCATAAAGGTCTCCATAGTAAAGATCCCACTAGTGCCGGTTATACATTCCGAAAGAATGGAATAGATGACCTTACTAGTAGATGAATGATAGGTTGAAAGCTTTACGCGATAGTTATTCTCTAGCGTGTAGGTGCTTACTATCTTTCTGTTTTGCTCGCTTACGATCTTGTCCTGCTTCATATCTAACCCTTTCTATAGTTAGCTCCTAGTGAGCTACCATAGGAGAGAGGATACACGTACTCTCCCCTATAGTAAAGCACTAGATGTAATCTTTCACCGTGTCTAATACCTGGCTATAAGTAAAGTCTCCAGATCTATAGCTGCGGATAACACGCTGCAGATCCTCCTCCTCTCCTATAGTCTCCGTCAATAACGCCGGATCTACTAGTAATTCTCCGGCTAGGCATTGAATAAGTGTAACCGCGCTCATAATAGACACTATGCGCTCACTTTCTCATCATTGAAGCCTATGCCGTATTTTTCTAGTTCCTTCCACGCTGCAAGGATCTTTTTCTGCTGCGCGAGAGTCAATTCTGCGTTAATGATCTCGACACCTTGCTTCATAACCTTAACTAGTGATCGCGCCATTATGCCACCGCCAGCTCACGCGCCAGCTTAGGAGAAGTCTCGCTAATCTCCTCCGTGTCTGCAATATCGAACACGTAACGCCAGGTAAAGCGTAGATCTCCGTCGTCGTCTGCGCCGATAGGCACTAGAATAGCTGCGCCGCGTGATCCTTTCTTTACGCTTCTGCCAGCTTCACGCCAAGCGTGAAAGCCAGCGCATTGTGTCGCGCTAGGCTTCTGCAGAATAATCATCAATGCGTTATTAGGTGAGAAACTATCTAGTAGGTTACTAGGTGGCGTGATACCTTGATCCTTTAATGCTTCTACGCCGGCGCGTAGGTTAGCGATAAAGTCTGCTTTATCTTGCTTAGATCTTGTCATTACCTTAACCCTTTATCTAGTGGAATTGTAGGTGAGCTCCACTAGGTAAAAGATATATGCGTGACTATACCGTGTCAATACTATCTGGCATATTATTAGGTAACAATATGGTAACGATTAGATAGGGTTATGCCTAGACAATAGGCGCGGATATGTCTAAGTGTTAGCAAGGGTTAGCGGGTAAGGGTTAGCAGCTGCTAAGGCTATCAGCTAGCGGATCTCATTACTTAATTGTAAGGGTTAAGGGTTATACCCTGCCAGAACTAGAGTCCGCCCCTGCAGCTTTTCTAACTCCCTAGACAAACAGCCCGCAACTGTCTAACCCTTAGCCGTACGGTTAGGCAACAGCGCAGCAACAGGCACCCCCCGTTGGTGAATAGGGCGGGCGGGGTCTGTATACTCCCCAACAAAAAATATTTGCTAAAGTGAAAGCTGTAATATGGCCTCTGACCTGCGGTTTTAGTACTGTGATACAACTCACATTGTAAAAACGAGAATCCCAGTTTATTTCCTGCCTTATATATAGTAGGGGAGTAAAACGGGGAGAGTATGTTTTACGACCCTTGGTTGGCCTCTAGCGAGGCCCCTAGGCCGAGTACTGACTTACCCCTCAGTTCGCTGTGGCTCCCTCGGGCGTTAAGCCCGAACTGCCCAGTACTTTTAGTGGGGATAGCTCTATCTCTAATAGGAAGATCATACTCAACCTAGTATAAAAGAAATGAGCATTCCGGCCGATGATACGTAAATACACCGAAGAAGAGTTATACCTCCAGACTGTCTCCAGTAGAAAATTCTGGAACCAGTACAAGGCAGAGCGAGAGTCCCGTCGCTTAGAAATGCGCCGCAAAATCGCGGCGGCAATTCTAGTAGAAGAGATGAGACGGGCAAACAATGGCAGATAACTCAGCCGACATCGCCAAGAGAATTATCCTTGGCTGTGTAGCAGAGGGTATGACCATTGAGGCAGCTTGTGCCTCGGCAGGTAAATCCATTAAGACTTATGAGTACTATCGCAGAACCGATAAGGTCTTTACAGACAAGGTTGACCGAACACGCCTTGGTCTAAAGGACAAGAGCTTTGCAGCCTCCGATGTTCACGATCTGACCTTTGCCGAGTTCCGCCAGAAGTACCTACACTCCCGCACCTTTCCACACCAGCAGAACCTGATAGATGTAATTGAAGGCCGCGAACCTGGGTGGATGCACCCTAGTATGAAGTTTGAAAAGGGTTTGGCTAATAACCGTATCCTTTTGAACATTCCGCCCAACCACGCCAAGTCTATGACTGTGACCATTGATTATGTCACTTGGCAGGTGTGTCAGAACCCTAACTTTAGAGTACTCATCGTATCTCAGACGCAGCAGTTAGCTGCCGACTTTCTCTACGCCATCAAGCAACGCCTGACTCATCCAAATTATGAAGCACTCCAACAGGCTTACGCTGCTGGCGTAGGGTTTAACTCTAAGTCAGCCTCGTGGCAGGCTACCCGCGTCACCTTTGGTGATGAGCTTCGTGAGTCTAGCGAAAAGGACCCGAACATCGAAGCCGTCGGTATCGGTGGTCAGATCTACGGTAAGCGTGCAGATATGATTATCGTAGACGACGCTGTTACCTTAAAGAATGCTAACGAGTTTGAGAAGCAAATCCGTTGGTTAACCCAGGATGTGCGTTCTCGTTTGAACCCTACTGGTAAATTGATTATTATTGGTACGCGTGTCTCTGCAGTAGATCTATACAAGGAGCTACGCTCCGAAGATCGCTACCCAGGCGGCCTTGTCCCTTGGACTTACCTTGCAATGCCGGCTCTGCTTTCTACAGACAATGACCCCGACAAGTGGGAAACCCTCTGGCCTGCAAGTGATGCCCCCTTTGATGGTCAGATGGAATCTGATAAGAACGAAGACGGCCTATACCCACGTTGGAATGGTCGCAACCTTTACAATGAACGCCAAGCTATGGATGCAAGTACCTGGGCTTTGGTGTATCAGCAACAAGATATCTCAGATGATGCCATCTTTGATCCAGTATGTGTGCGAGGTTCTATAGATGGAATGCGTAAAGCAGGTCGCTTGGTTCCTGGTCACCCTGGTCATCCACGTGATGTCAACGGCTTTTCTTTTATTTGTGGTCTTGATCCCGCTATGGTTGGTGATACAGCCGTCGTTTGTTACGCTGTTGATAGGGCTACACATAAACGCTACATTGTTGATGCTATTAAAATTACTAGGCCAACGCCTGCTGCGATCCGTCAGTTAATCTTTGACTGGACTACCCTGTACTCACCGAGTGAGTGGATAGTAGAGAAGAATGCTTTTCAATCATTCCTTACGCAAGATGAGGGTATCCGCGCAAACCTTGCCTCCAGGGGTGTGTTACTGCGAGAACACCATACTGGAACCAACAAGTGGGACTCCGGTTTTGGTGTTGCTTCTATGTCCACCTTGTTCGGCACAAAGCAATTTGACGGCAAGCACCACCGCGACAACCTTATTCACTTACCTAGTGACCAGACTGAAAACATCAAGGCGCTCATTGAGCAATTGATTACGTGGTCACCTAGCACTAAAGGCAAAACCGATATGGTGATGGCTCTGTGGTTTTGTGAAATTAGAGCACGTGAGATGCTCAACCAAGGACTGCACAAGACACACCATATGAAGAATCCTTTTCTATCTCGCTACGAGGTAGGCAAACGAACAGTTATCAACATAGATGAACTGCTCGCAGAGAAAGATCGTACATTCATCTAAGGAGATAACAATGGCAAATGGATCAACAGCAGATAAAGCAGCAAAGGCTCGTAGCAAAGCATACGATGCTAAGTACTACGGTGGAGACTCGCGTTCACTTGCAAACAAAATTGCAAAGACAGCAACTGGTAAAGATTTAACATACCAAGAAGAACAGCGTGCTGGAAAAATTATTCAGAATCGCCGTACAAATGACACAGCACGCACTGCTGCTCGTGCATCTTTTATGGAGCGTCGCACTGATAAGAAGGCAGCGGCAGCTCGTATGAATGCTGCAGTCGGTGGTGGAGCACCAAAGAAGCAGGCACCAAAGGCAACAACTAAGAAGGTTGCACCTGCTAAGCCAAAGGATGGTCTTCCAAAAACAGGTCGCCAAAATGTAAAGAAGACAGGCAAGAAGTAATGGCTAAGAAAGTACCAGTAACATCAGTTACTCCAGCATCAAAAGTTAAGGCTACATCAAAGGCTCAACAGGCACGCACACGTGGACTCGTTATGGGCATTGCTACTGCTACTCCAGCAGGTCGCGTTGCTAAGACAGCAGCTGCTGCAGTTAAATCAGCAACAAAAGTTAGTTCTGCTGCACGAGCAAATGCACGTGGATTAAAGGCTGCTAATAAGCCAACTAACAAAACTGGTGCTAAGGCTGATCGTGCAGATCGTGCAAGATTACAAGGAAATGCAAACCTTATTAAAAATGCTGATCCAGCACGTGCTAATCGTACTCGTGGCGGAAGTCTTGCTGCAATGAAGGCTTATGGTGGTCAAGGTGTAGCAACTGCAAAGTTAACACCTAAACAAGCTGCACTCCGTGCAGAAATTAACAAAGAATTAAATCCAGCACAGCGTGCAGCAAAAAACAAAGCACTAGCAAATTCTGCAAAAGGAAAAACTCAAACTCCTACTGCTGAAGCAGCGCGACGCCGTAACTTAAACAAGTAAGGACCCCCCATTGTTATCAGTCAAAGAAGTAGACGCTAAGCTAGCACGCTTACGTACGCGCTCATCAGCGCGAGATCAACGTATGCGTGATGTGCTCTCGGTGCGTCAGGGAGATATCTCTAAGGTATACCCTGCAATGTTTTCAGAGGAATACCCAAAGCCTCTGGTTGCAAACTTCATTGACGTAGCAGCACGAGATCTAGCAGAAGCAATGGCACCACTGCCATCCTTTAACTGCTCAGCAACTAATATGGTTTCAGATGCAGCACGCAAGGCAGCAGATACTAGAACTCGTATTGCAAACTTTTATGTAACAAACTCTGACCTACAACTGCAGATGTACACAGCAGCAGATTGGTATAACACCTACGGTCTTGGTATCGGTATGGTTGAAATGGACTTTGAGGACAACAACCCTCGTATCCGTATGCTCAATCCATTTGGTACATACCCAGAGTTAGATCGTTATGGTCGCGTGTTATCTGTTACTCAGGTATTAGTTACAGATGCAGAGACATTAGCTGGACAGTATCCAGAGTATTACGATTTGATTCTAGGACGTAACCAGTACGCTCTTTCTTCTCCTTATATCTCGATGGTTAAGTACCACGACAAAGATCAGGACCTGCTCTATATACCAGAGCGTAAGAATCTTGTTCTATCACGCACACCTAATATCTTGAACAAGCCTATGGCATCTGTCATTATGCGCTCATCACTAGATGGTGAAGCTCGTGGACAGTTTGATGATGTTCTATCTGTACAACTTGCTCGTGCTCGTTTTGCAGTATTGCAGATTCAAGCAGCAGAAAAATCTATCCAAGCACCTATTGCTATTCCACAGGATGTGCAAGAGTTGGCACTTGGTCCAGATTCAATTATGCGTTCTGCTAACCCACAAGGTATACGTCGCGTTCCACTAGAGCTACCACCTGGAGTCTTTACAGAGTCTGGTGTATTAGAACGTGAACTTCGTCTTGGTGCTCGCTACCCTGAATCTCGTTCAGGTAACATTGACGCATCAGTTGTAACAGGCCGTGGTGTGCAAGCACTACAGGCTGGCTTTGATACACAGATCAAGGCAGCTCAAGCACAGTTTGCTCGTATGTTCCAAGAACTTATCTCTGTTTGCTTTGAAGCAGATGAGAAAGTATTTGGTGGTATTCCAAAGACCATCAAGGGAACAGATGACGGAACACCTTACGTTCTAAAGTACACACCATCTCGTGACATCAAGGGTGAGTACGGCGTAGATGTACGCTACGGAATTATGTCTGGTATGGACCCAAACCGTGCCATCATTGCTTTACTACAAATGCGTTCAGACAAGCTCGTATCTCGTGACTATGTACGTCGTGAGATTCCAATGGACTTGAATGTTACGCAGGAGGAACAACGTGTTGATATTGAAGAGATGCGCGATTCTTTGCGTGTTGCTGTTGCACAGTATGCTCAGGCAATTCCAGCCCTCGCAGCGCAAGGTCAAGACCCTAGTGAGATTATCACCCGCATTGCAACTGTTATCCAGGGTCGGCAAAAGGGCCAATCGCTAGAGAGCACAATCGAAAAAGCATTTACACCAGAACCAGCTCCAACCCCGCAGATGCCACCAATGGCACCAGGTATGGAGCAACAACTTCCAGCAGCAGGTGTGGCCCCCGCTCCTGCCTCGCAGCAACCTCCACAAGAACAAGCTGGTCAGGCCCCTGCTGCTGGTCAAAAACCCGATATAGCCCAACTACTAGCTGGTATCACCGGCGCAGCATAATCAGAGGAGGTGTAATATG
>Ga0209190_1000498_pt1 | contig 28570 bp, 20 predicted proteins | sample M_140205_XF_Meta_FD_187315 | JGI IMG/M metagenome (GOLD analysis project Ga0209190, IMG submission 187315) | Freshwater microbial communities from Lake Montjoie, Canada to study carbon cycling - M_140205_XF_MetaG (SPAdes) (version 2) | ecosystem: Environmental > Aquatic > Freshwater > Lake...
TTTTCCGCAAAAGACCCTGGCGCACGCCGCAATACTTTACGGACAGGGTCTTCATTCTGGACGCAAGAGCGGATTAATACTTGAGCCCCTTCCCCCTAATTCAGGGATTCACTTCGTTGGGGTGTCGGAGACAACTGTAGTTCCAGCGCACGTTGATTTCGTTGAATCTACCGGCTTTGCAACAACCGTCAGGTTGGGACAGACGCAGGCTGGAACGATTGAGCACCTTATGTCGGCGCTCTGCGCTTACGGCATATCGAATATGCTGATCAAGTGTAACGGGGAAGTTCCCGTTATGGATGGCTCGGCGCGTGAGTTCTGCCGCCTCTTTGATGAGGTTGGACTAGTTGAGCAGGATGGTGAGTGGTACGAGATAGATATCAAAAAGCCGCTTGAGGTTGGGGATGATAAGGAGTCGATTCGGATTGAACCTGCTGATGAGTTCAGCGTGGACTATACTCTGCGATATCCGGAGCCAGTTGGAGAGCAACACTTTATTTTCACACTCTCCGATCCGGCTTCATATCGGGATCAGATCGCAGCGTGCCGCACCTTTAGCTTTGTGAAGGACGTTGGACATCTGCAACGGCAAGGACTCGCTCTTGGAGGTCGTTTTGATAACTTCCTCTTAATAGGAGCCGAGGGTGCCATTAACGATGAGTGGCGCTTTCCGAACGAGCCAGTAAGACATAAGATCCTCGATGCTATCGGGGATCTCTTTCTGCTAGGACGTAGATTACGCGGAAAGGTCACTGCGCGCATGACCGGACACTCTGACAATATCGCATTGCTCAAGAAGGTCCGGGACGAGTTGCAGCGCGCTACGCAGTAGGGGTTCCCTCATTAAATATCTCGTGGAGCGTAGCTGGAGTTAAAAAGGTAAATTCAAAGCGCCCAAGCCTTACAATATCGCCGTCTTTGAGTAACTGCGGCTTGTTATTTATCCTTTTACCGTTAAGGTGGGTGCCGTTAGTTGATTGTAGGTCAGCGATTGAGAAGCCCACCCTTGAGGAGCTTATGCAGGCGTGTTGATCCGAGATAGCGAAATCAACCATCACGAGGTCGTTGCCCGAGGCGCGTCCTATAAAGAATTGCCCCAGCTCTGTGTGACTAGAGGTTGGCCCCCGTTTAATCGGGTAGATAGCATGTTCTAGCGTTGTGCCCTCAGCCAGCTCCGAGACCTGATCCGCTCGGAACAGTTGGGTTAGTATGGTAGTTGGTAGCAGCTTTCCGGGCCTGCTACGTGGATCCTCATCGGTTTTTCTGGGGGATAAGGTTCCCTCTTTGATAGAGGAGCCGACCAACACAGGAAATGTAACTATAGTGATAAAGGTTGCCGCGTCGCATGACCTAGCTATGCTAAGCAAGCTAGTGGATTGAATCCTTCCAGAGTGTGAGATGCTGAGCTCTGGCAGGTGTTTTGTCTTGAAAGATGGAGCCTTCGCGCTAACGCCATGCGAATTCTGACCAATAGCGGACTTAATAATATTTCTAAACTTATTCCACATGATGTTGTCTAAGCATAACGTTATTTACTTCTAACGTTACTCTGACATGCTTAGCAACAGGACTATTTCATAACTAGACGCAGCACTAACAGAAATTAGATGTCTCCGCATCCGTTGGGGAATCGCTTGCTGTCGAGAGGGCCTCAAGGATAGCCTTTGCATCATCACGGATCATCGCCGATAAGCCGTTGATTAATGTTACATGACGGTTTACGTCGTCCCAATTCTTTTTTGCTATCGATTCACATAGAGCCACTGCAAGTGAGCGTTGCTTAGCTAAGATGGTATCGTATGACTCAAGGCGGCGTACGACACCTTCCGGTATCGACTCACGCGACTTTAGGGTGTTGCGGGCCTTAGTAATGGCGCCCTCCAACTCTGTAAAGGATTCAAAGAGCCTTTCGATAATATTTGATTCCATCTGCATATCTCCCGTATCTTTAAATTCTGTTCTCTAAGTTACTTCCGCTCTGATTGATGAATTGGAGCACTATTTCAGCGACTAACTCAGCTATTCATAACGTTCACTAGTGTTATTACAAGGTCCTCCTAATCTGTTGCATTATTATCCTAAGAAGATCTCGCGTTCCTGCGGTTGATCCTAACCAAGGTTCTCTAGCTCAACCAGAGCTATTTGAGCTCTCCTTAGGCGCTTTTGAGTGGAGACAATGCAAGGGTGCTGCCATACTATAACTAGCTGACTTAAATCATGTTTTTAAATGCATAGTAAGTTCGTAGCAGCTCTGTAGAGCTAGCTCCTGTATAATCATATAGTTAGGGGGTGGAGTGCTGATGGACAACTGTACAGTGAAGAGACACCCATGCGAATAAGAAGAGCACGGCGCGCTACACCTCGTCGGATTCAGGCACAATGGGACTCTTCTCATGTCTATCATAAGGGGGAGAAGTTTTTTGCTGCCCTTGAGGATGCTATCGATAAGGCACATAAAAGTATCGACCTTGAAAGTTATACCTTTGCAACGGATCGGCTTGGAGAGCGTATTTTGTGCGCATTAACGCGTGCCGTTAGGCGTGGTGTGCGGGTGCGGGTGCTAGTTGATGGTATCGGTTCAAGCACCTGGACACGGACACTTCGAACACGAGCAGCAGAGGCCAAGATCCTATTCAAGGTCTATCACGAGCTGCCATGGGAGAGATGGTGGTATAGTAAACGAGCTGGCTCTACCTGGGGCAAGCTCTTTAACCTATTGAGACTGATTAACAGCCGCAATCACCGTAAGGTATGCATTATCGACTCTCAGCAAGCGTTCGTAGGGAGCATGAATATTATCGATAATCATGTGACATCCGTGTCTGGCGCCAAAGCTTGGCGCGACACTGGTGTATTTATTGAGGGGGCAGATGTTAAGGCTCTTGTTGATACCTTTGAGGGGGTATGGCTTGGTTCATTTCGGCGCCTAAAGTTAAAGCTGCGCCTTAAGGGGCGTAGGGCGCAATCAAGCGAGTTAATTAGGTTAAATACGCGCCGTATGCAGCGACAGGATAACTACCTCGATCTGTTAGTCAGGATAGTTGGTTCACGCACTAAGGTCTGGATAACGAATGCCTATTTTATTCCGGATGGATCGTTGTTGCGCGCATTATCTGTTGCTGCACAGGGGGGTACGGATGTTCGGATACTTGTACCACATTTCTCTGATATCGTGTTTATTCCCTGGGTGGCAGCGGCCTTTCATTTGGGATTACTGCGAGCGGGGGTGCGTGTTTTTGAGTATACTGGAGCTGTACTGCATGCCAAGACGATGCTGGTTGACGACTGGGGGCTCGTGGGGTCGAGCAACTTAAATCACCGCAGCTTGCTGCACGATCTGGAGGCCGATGTTGTGTTGCCGCAAGAACGAGACAGGGCAGACCTAGAGCGGCAGTTTCTGATCGATCTTAAGTCTGCGAGTGAGGTGACGATCGATAATTGGCAGCAACGTCCATGGATTGAACGGTGCATTGGACGAATATTGCTCGCTTTTCGTTATATGTTGTAAGGCGATATGACGGATAGAGTTGTCGTAAAAGTTTTTTCGTACAACATCCATAAAGGATTCGATCTAGGTAATCGAGCCTTTGTACTGCCCTCAATCCGCCAAGCGATCGCTAATCTCCAACCTGATATCGTCTTTCTTCAAGAGGCTCTCGGGCAGCACGATAAATACGCGAGCCGCTTTGAGGAGTGGCCGGATCTACCGCAACCGGAATTTATCGCCGAGGGTATCTGGCCCTACGTGGCGTATGGAAAGAACGCAATCTATTCACACGGACACCACGGCAACGCAATTCTAAGTAAGTATCCGATCGTGCGATTTGAGAATATCGATGTTTCAACGAACGCCTTTGAATCACGGGGAATATTGCACGCAGTTTTGGATGTGCCTGGCGTAGCAATGCCGGTGCACTGTATTTGTGTGCACCTTAATATGTTGCGTAAGGGACGCGATATGCAGCTTAAGCAGCTCTGTCGACGGGTGATCCGGAGTGTGTCGCAGGCCGATCCAATAATAGTTGCCGGGGACTTTAATGATTGGCAGGAGAGCGCCTCGAAGTTGCTCTTTGATGATGTAGGCCTACAGGAGGTATTCCTTCAGCTTCACGGGAAACATGCCCAAACCTTTCCAACCCAATTCCCGCTACTCCGTCTTGATCGGGTATATGCGCGTGGTCTTGAAACGGTTGGAGGAGAGATCCTCTCTGGGTCCCCTTGGGGGAACCTCTCAGATCATGCTCCTCTGTATGTGCAGATGATTATTTCAGATATCCCTGTTTAATTAAGGGTACTAAACAACCTTCCAGAGTGTATCAGGGGGATATTTTTTTGGTGTTAGGTTGAGGTTGCGCCCCTTGATAAACGCTACTGCGCCCTTTAGAGCGTCATCGTTGTAAAGGTTGCCGATAACAGAACCATTCAGGATTACATCGACTTTACCAGTTCGGCGCCAAGAGAGCTCAAGTGACTCCCAGGTCTTATCAGCTCGTTGACGATGTATGATCGTGCGTTCGCTACTAGGCTGCTCAATTTTAATATTGGTGTCTTTTTTAGAGACTTTGGTCTCTATAGCTGCCCGCAGAGAGCTGTAAGACATGGAGCTCTTATCGGATGGTATTGCTAGACGCTTTAAAATTTCAGGAGTTTGAGCAGTTATTTTAAAAATCTTACCAGCGTGTTCGTTTCGAATCTTATTTTCAATTTCTTTTAGGCTGTCTTCATGGATAGTTTTTAGCTTCAGGACCTTTTCTGATATTTTGAGCTGAATGTTTTCTCGATCGTTAGTTCCTGTAGAGTTTAGGAGTCCAAACCCTGAAGAGATCCAAGTAAGTGCACGTCCAACCATGCCAGACCCTGGGGTCGTAGTTAGTGGTGGCAACTTTTTGTGTAGCTTGCAGAGCGAGACCTCAATCTGACTCTCTTTTTTATAAACATCGCTAAGGTGCGTGTCTATATTCTTAAAGCCCTCAATTTCTCCTTTCGAAAACGTAGCTTGAGTAGGGGATTGCGGGAAAGCTAATACGTCGCTGTCAGTATTAGCAGTATTAGATCGCCTTGGCTGGCGGTTAGTTCTAGAACTAAGTATAGGTGCTGTTACGCTCATAACTATGACTAATTAATAATAAGTTAGTATTAATTAAGTAATTCTAATGCAATTCTAACACTATTACAGTGTATCGGAGTCTTAATCAAATAGTTTCTTAGTAACAGAATATGTGGGTCTTAGACCACATTAAGCATAATATAGGAGCTAATGAACACATATTATAAGATAAAGCACAGCTTTTAAGGCTATTTATAGATCTTTATGGCTGACTTTTTTTGGGGTGGGAGGGGGCTAAGTAGCACTTTTACTTGATATCAAAGAGTGTGGGCTGCCTCTTAGGCGAGATCGTAACAGGGGTTCCGGCGGGGTAATTACCGCTAAAACAGGCATCACAGAACTTGCCAGGCGTTGAATCCACTGCGCGGTAGAGCCCCTCCATGGAGAGGTAGGAGAGGGAATCAACGCCGATATACTGCGCGATCTCCTCAACTGACTTATGAGAAGCGATTAGCTCGTCTTTGTCCGGAGTGTCGATGCCGTAGTAGCAGGGATTAGTTGTTGGAGGGGAGGAAATACGCAGATGGATCTCACGCGCGCCGGCCAGACGTAGCATCGCTACAAGTTTTTTACTCGTAGTGCCGCGCACTATCGAGTCATCAACTACAATGATGGACCTGCCTTTTAGCACAGCAGCGTTAGCGTTTAACTTAATCTTTACACCGAAGTCCCTGATGTTCTGCTTCGGCTCGATAAAGGTACGCCCTACATAGTGATTCCGTATTAGCCCCATCTCAAAAGGGATCTTGGAAGCCTCGGCGTATCCGATCGCAGCGGCTACACCGGAATCAGGAACCGCTGTTACCAGGTCGGCCGCAATATGGCTCTCCTTCGCTAGCTCTGCTCCCATGTTTTTGCGGAGCTGGTAGACGTTCTTACCAAATACGTTCGAATCTGGACGGGCGAAATATACGAACTCAAAGATGCAGGGAGCTTCACGTGCAAATCCGAACGGAAAGTAGCTCTTCGTTGTACCGTCGCGAAATACTTCAAGTAGCTCACCTGGGGCAACATCACGAATATACGTAGCGCCGATAAGATCAAAGGCGCAGGTCTCTGAAGCAAACACCGTAGCGCCGTTTAGCTTTCCCATCGCAAGGGGGCGCAATCCATGCCTGTCGCGCACCACCATTAGGCGGTCTTCAAAGAGTAGTAGGAGTGAGAAGGCCCCCATGATGCGCTGAACCGTGCTTATTACCGCTTCAACTCGGGGTTGGCTTTTATCACCGCGCGCAAGGAGGTGCAGGATCGTCTCTGTATCTGAGGTCGTGGCAAATATGGAGCCCTGATCGATTAGGTTGCGCCGAAGCTCATCTGCGTTAATTAGATTCCCGTTATGAGCAACCGCTGTATAACCTAGTGCGATATCAGCAACGAAGGGCTGAACATTAGCTAGCTTGTTGCCACCAGCCGTTGTGTATCGGACATGCCCGATAGCAGTGCTTCCAGGGAGCCGACTAAAATCAAAATTACCGAATACATCAGCCACCAGGCCCAAGCCCTTATGTACTGAGAATTTTGGCTCATCGGCGCTGTTTCTTTCAATAGAGACGACGCCCGCGCCCTCCTGGCCACGGTGCTGCTGTGCGTATAGTCCCAGGTAAGTTAAATTCGCAGCCTCCGGGTGATTCCACACCGCCATAAGGCCGCACTCATCATGAAATTTATCGGAAACGTTCATCTTATGCCTCAAAGAGTTGATCTAGCCCATTAAACCAGCACTTAAACGCATTATCTGCAGGGATCTGAGCGACCCCCTCAATATTTATTAGCGAGCCTCCAACAACCCCCTCACCTGAGATAGTAAGCCCCGCTGCTGCTATAACGCCACGTACAGTGGCAGCGTCCTTTGGTGAGACGCTTACAAGAAAGCGCGCACCACTCTCTGCAAAGAGCGTAACGTCTGGGCGTTGGTTTTTTTGAAAGAGCTCTAACGAAACACCAAGTGGTGCTTCGTAATCCTTAAAGCAACTCTCAGCAAGGGCTAAAGCTAGCCCACCCTGAGAGAGGTCGTGGCACGAAACTAAAAGCTCCCGTGCGATCAACTTACGGATGCAGTTACAGGTGCGCTGCTCAAGGGCGTAATCCAGGGCGGGTAGGGCGCCTTTCTCAATCTTATGTATATGAGCTAGGTAGGCGCTGCCCCCGAGATCGTTCTCTGAGGTCGTACCTATCAGAAATACAACGTCCAGGGGAGCGTTAAACTGAGCGGGGCGCGCCTTGCTCACATCATCAAGAAGTCCAACCACAGCCAGTAAAGGTGTGGGCTGAATGCCCTGGCCGTGAGTTTGCTCCTGACTACGAGTTTGATTGTAAAGACTCACGTTGCCACTTACGACCGGGATATCAAAGGCCCGCGCAGCCTCTCCAAGACCCGCGATGCTGCGTGCTATCTGCCACATCGTTTCTGGATTCTCAGGGCTCGGCATATTTAAACAATCCGAGATGCCGATCGGAGTGGCACCGGTTGCCGCGATATTTCGACACCCCTCCGCTAGCGAGAGCGCCGTACCACGCTGAGCATCGATAGCGCAGTAGCGCGAGTTGCAATCAAGTGAGATTGCGATTCCTTTTTCACGACCACTTAAAGATTTAAGACGAACTACCCCAGCATCGCTCCCCGGATGAACAACGGTGTCACCCCTAACCGTTGAGTCGTATTGATTATAGACTGCATGACGTGAGCAGAGGTTCGGATCTTCTAATAACGTTAGCCATGTGTGCGCGAGATCTTGCGGCAACGGTAGAGAGGTAAGGTCAATCTGAGCAGTAAGCGTTTTATCTGATGGCTCCACGCTGGGCCAGTTATACTCAGGCACAGCACTGGTAAGAAGATGCGCCGGTATAGATGAGACAAGCTCTGCATGCCAGTACAGTTCAACGTTACCCTCCTTAATAACCTCACCGATGGCAACGGCATCAAGCTCCCAGCGGTTGAATATCTCGATTAAGGTCGACTCGTATCCAGCCTCAACGATAAAAAGCATCCGCTCCTGAGACTCGGACAACATAATCTCGTACGGATTCATCCCGCTCTCGCGCTGCGGAACTCGGTCTAGATGCATCCGTACACCGTTACCGCCGCGATCGGCCATCTCAAAGGAGGAGCTCGTAAGTCCAGCTGCACCCATGTCCTGTACACCGACAACGCGACCGCTCTTAAAGGCCTCAAGACAGGCCTCAAGCAACAGCTTCTCCTGAAACGGATCGCCAACCTGAACGGTTGGGCGCTTAGCCTCGGAATCATCACCGAAAGCTTCAGAGGACATGCTTGCACCATGGATACCATCGCGCCCGGTCTTTGATCCGACGTAAAGCACGACGTTGCCAACACCAGCGGCCTTACCGAGAAATACCTCATCCTGCTTTACAGTTCCGAGCGCAAATGCGTTAACGAGGCAGTTGCCGTTAAAGGAGGGGTGAAAGGAGAGCTCGCCACCCACGGTTGGAATACCCATGCAGTTGCCGTAAAATCCGATACCGTTTACAGCACGACGCAGTAAGTAGCGACTCTTAGCGAGAGCGGGATCGCCGAAGCGCAACGAATTTAAGAGCGCTATCGGACGCGCCCCCATCGTAAAAATATCACGCAGAATTCCACCCACTCCGGTTGCGGCGCCCTGAAACGGCTCGATAAACGAAGGGTGGTTATGACTCTCAACTTTAAATACAACGGCCTCATTATCACCGATGTCGACCACACATGCATTTTCGCCTGGGCCAACTATAACCCGTGCTCCCTTTGTTGGCAGTGTGCGGAGATGAACCTTGGTACTCTTGTATGAACAGTGTTCTGAAAAAAGAGCCGAGCAGATACCGAGCTCCACTATATTAATGTCACGTCCGAGCGCCTTGGTAACCGCTTCAAATTCGTTTTGTCTTAGGCCGTGCTGCGTGGCATCAGCAGCCGTCGCAACGCGCTTCCACGTGGGGATATCACTCAACGGGATACTACTCATAGTCGGACTCCTAAAAACGCAGAAAGTGGTAACTGGTCACCGTAGTTTAATGTCGCGATTCAAGCTACTGAAATTACGGCGAAGTTTCATAGATAATTCGATTGGTCGTCCCCTGATCGGGGACGGCAGATTTTGTGACCAGTTAATGTTTTCACCCCCGATTTGCTCAGCAAATCGACCCCTGAGGGGCTATTGAGTGTCATTACCGTATGCGAATATTTCTCGAATATGCTGACTAGTTACGGAAAGTGTATACTTCTAACTGCTTGCACTCAATGCAGAGGCACCAAGATTATAGATACGGCATCTCGATAACAATGGAACGGCGTAACTAAATTGGCGACTATAGGGGCAAGTTTTATGCGAAGTTACAGAGTTCGCCTGATTAGGCAGATTACTCAGGGTGGATTCCAACGGTTAAGTGAAGTTTAGGTGAGCTTATCTCTCTGTGCAATTAAGTTTGATTATGGAGGAATTTAGCGGCTTTTCCTAAAGATAAGCAGCTTTTCTACCGAAATAACCTACAAGGCCATCAAATTAGGGTCTTTGGGCATCAAAACAAGAGGCACAAAGCTATCTTAGGTGGTCGGATACCCCCAGGTTATTCCGATTGTCGGTTAAGGCGCAGATCGATTACCCTAGAGCTAAGGCGTCTCAAGAATTTGAGGAGAAGGTTCAATGAGCAGCGACAACAATAATGACTTTCAAAAACTTATTCAGGAAGATCGAGAGATTCGCAAAAAATCAGCATGGAAGGGAAACATGCTCGAGTATCTTGAGCAGGTACGCGAGAACCCGACGGGTCATAAACTCTCTCACAAACGACTCTATGACATGATCTCTGAGCAGGGCATGGTCGAGGTCGATCTCGAACAGAACCCCCGCCTCAAGCGCATCTTTAAGGGCGAGAAACTCAAAGTATTTAATTTCTTTGCCGACGAATTTTTCGGCATGGAGAAAACAATTAACCAAATCGTGCGTTACTTTCACTCCGCCTCTCTTAAGGGAGAGGAGAGTCGTCAGGTGCTTTATCTAGTTGGGCCGGTGGGCTCAGGAAAGAGCTCCCTTGTTGAGAGGATCAAAAAGGGGTTAGAGCAGCTTGAGCCGATCTTTGCGATTGAGGGGTGCCCGATGTACGAGGAGCCGCTGCATCTAGTGCCGCGCCATCTACGCAAGGAGTTCTCAAAGATGCTCGGTGTTGAGATCGAGGGGGACCTCTGTCCAGTTTGTCGTTACCGACTGAAAGAAGATTTCCAGGGCAAATGGGAGGATGTTCCCGTTAAAACGTTTGAGCTCAGTATCCGCGCAAAACGGGGCATCGGGGTTGTTCCTCCGGTAGATCCCAATAACCAGGATACGAGCGTGCTTATTGGCGGCGAGGATATTTCAAAACTCGATCTATATTCAGAGGGAGACCCACGTGTTCTAGACCTATCGGGAGCTTTGAACGTCGGCAATCGCGGCATGGTTGAGTTTATCGAGGTATTTAAGAACGAGACCGAGTACCTGCATGCGATGATTACGGCCACACAGGAGAAGTCAATTCCAGCACCAGGGCGGCACGGCATGATCTATGTCGATACCTGCATCCTAGCGCATTCAAACGAGGCCGAGTGGAAGAAGTTTAAAAGCGACCACACTAATGAAGCTATCCTTGACCGTATTGTAACCGTGAAGGTTCCGTACAATTTGCGGCTCTCTGAAGAGGTCAAGATCTACAAGAAAATTATTCGCCAATCTCAGTTTACTGCTGACATAGCGCCGCATACGATTGAGCTCGTCTCTATGTTTGCTATCCTCTCCAGGTTAGAGCCAACTAACAAATGCGATCTGATGACGAAGCTCAAGCTCTACAACGGAGAAGAGGTCGTTGAGAAGGGTAAGACTAAGAAGATCGATGTCATTGAGTTGCGTGAGGAAGCAAAGAGCGAGGGCATGAACGGTATCTCAACCCGATTTATTATGAAGGCGCTCGATAACGCGCTCTCTGATAATATAGAGATCAATGCGATTCATCCCATCTCGGTACGAGAGTCCCTCGTTCAAATGGTAAAAGAGGGCGACTTCGCCGACGATGTTAAGAAGCGCTATCTCGAGTTCCTGCAGGATACCCTGCACAAAGAGTATCTTGAGGTGCTTGAAAAAGAGATTACCAAGGCCTTTGTTTACTCCTATCAGGAGCAGGCAGAGTCGCTCTTTCAGAACTACCTCGACCACGCAGAGTCTTATGTAACTAAGAAGAAGTTTAAAGACCGCAGTACCGGCGAGGTGCTTGAGCCCGATGAAGGCTTTATGAAGTCGATTGAGGAGCAGATAGCCATTATCGGTACGGCGTGTGATGGATTCAGACAGGAGGTGATCGCCTTCCTCTGGTCTGCTGGGCGTCGCAACGAGAAGGTATGCTATGAGAGCTACGAGCCTCTGAAGGAGGCGATTGAGAAGAAGCTTATGGCGAGCGTTCGAGATGTTTCTCGAATCATCACCAAAGCTCGCACCCGTGATGATGAGCAGTACAAGAAATATGGCCGCATGGTTGAGCAACTTATGAAGAATGGATATCCAGCAAGCTGCGTGGATATCATTTTGAAGTACGCTGCTAACAACCTCTGGAAAGATTAGCCAGGCATAGAGAGGACTCGCATAGCTGATGTCCACGATCTTTAGATCTTACACGCCAACATCTCAGCGCTCTGACAGGAGCGCGCGCGATCGCCTCAGGCATCGCCAGAAGATTAAGGACTCCATTCGTGATAATATCGGCGATATTCTCGCTGAAGAGTCGATTATTGGGCGCGATAGAGACAAGATCATCAAGGTGCCGATCCGCTCCATAAAGGAGTATCGCTTTATATATGGCGATAACTCTCCTGGAGCAGCTCAGGGAGATGGCAATCAGAAGCCTGGTGATGTGGTCGATTCTGGACAGGAGGGGCAGGGACCAGGGCAGGGCGCCGGTAGTCAGGCTGGTGTCGACGCGTTTGAAACCGATATCACCCTAGAGGAGCTAATCGCTATTATGTTCGACGATCTTGAGCTGCCAGAGCTTGAGAAGAAATCCCTTAAAGAGATCATCTCAGATGATGCTCGTAAGCGCAAAGGGCACAGAAAAGCAGGAATCAAACCACGCCTCGACAAACGCGCCACGGCTCGTAACCGGGTGCGGCGATTGCGCGCTATTAAGGGTAGTCGCGAAATAGATATGGAGGATGAGGAGCAGCGCTTTCCATTCCATAAGGACGATATGAGCTACTTCCATATCGCGCCAACTAGTAAAGAAACCTCAAACGCGGTGGTGTTCTGTATCATGGATACATCGGGCTCGATGGGGACCGTAAAGAAGTACCTAGCGAGAAGTTTCTATTTTCTTCTGTTTCAATTCGTACGGCAGAAATACACGAATGTAGAGGTCGTATTTATCGCGCACCATACTGAAGCCAAGGAGGTTACCGAGGGGGACTTCTTCCATAAGGTAGAATCTGGAGGAACCTATATTTCTTCTGGCTATCGTAAGGCTCTTGATATTATCAACGATAGGTACCACCCCTCGCTTTGGAACATCTATGCGTTTCACTGTTCAGATGGTGATAACTTCTACTCAGATAACGAGCGTGCGCTGCAAGCAGCAGAGGAGCTTTGTAAGGTCTGTAACCTCTTCGGGTATGGAGAGATTAAGCCCTCTGGAAGCGCTTATTACAGCGGCAGCATGCTGGAGGTGTTTGGTCAGATTAAGGCACCGAACTTTCACATGATAACAATTGAGAAAAAAGAGGACCTTTGGGAGGGCTTTAGGAGCTTTCTTATGAAGGACAGGGCCAGCGGTGTTTCGGCGCACGGCAAAGTCTTTGGTGAAAGTGAAGGCGCCGCATCGGCTGCACCGTAGGAGCGTATGTCATTTAACGTTGAAGAGCTTGCAGAGTGGGATGAGAAGATTAAGGCGCTTGTAGAGCGTTTTGGGCTGCGTTGCTATCCGCAGGAGTTCGAGATCTGCGATCACAATGAGATGCTTGGATACATGGCGTATACCGGCATGCCGTCGCACTATCCACATTGGTCGTACGGTAAATCTTACGAACGCCAAAAGACCATGTATGACTACGGAGTGTCGGGTCTTCCCTACGAGATGGTGATCAACTCTAATCCCTGTTTAGCTTATCTGATGCGCGATAATACCTTACTGCTACAGGTTCTCACTATTGCGCACGTCTATGGGCATAACGATTTTTTTGCCAATAACTTTACATTTACATCCGGCACAGAGGCGCACCACGTGCTTGAGACCTTTAAGAATCAGGCCAGGCGCATTAGCGGCTATATGGAGGATCCATCAATTGGAGTTGAGCAGGTTGAGGCTGTTCTCGATCATGCGCATGCTGTTTGCTATCAACGATCGCGTAATCTTGCAATTCAGCAGCTTTCAGAGGAGGAGCAGCGCACGGCGGCCTGGGAGCGTGCGCAGCGCACCCCCGATCCTTGGCGAGAGATTCATCCACCACAACAGTATATTGCGCCGGATCTTTCCAAAACTCCGATAGAACCCCAGGAGAATTTACTGCAGTTTATCGCTAAGTATAATCCCTACCTGAGTGAGTGGAAGAAAGACATCCTGCAGATTGTAGATAATCAGACCCGCTACTTCATGCCCCAGATGGAGACAAAGATCATGAATGAGGGCTGGGCCAGCTATTGGCATCATAAGCTCTTAAACGAACTTAAGTTGCCGCAGGGTATGCATCTTGAATTTCTTGTACGCCATAATCAGGTGCTACGCCCACATCCTGGCGGGCTCAATCCATACCATTTAGGGTTTGTACTGTGGCATGAAATTGAGCGGCGCTGGAATGCAGGGGAAACCGGGCACGAGTGGGATGATAGCGCGCCTCCCGTAAAAACAGAGGGCCAGGATGAGAACGATACCCCAGGCAGACGAAAGATCTTTGAGGTTCGTGAGGCGGATCGTGATCAATCCTTCCTCAGGCGCTTTCTCACACGCGATATTATGGAGGAGCTTAACCTCTTTCAGCATGAGCGCCGTGGCAAGGAGCGGATCGTAACGAAGGTTGCTGATGAGGGGAGTTGGAAGGATATGCGCGAGACCCTTATTAAGAGTGTGGGCACCGGATCTATTCCATGTATTAAGGTGGAGGATGCAGATTTCGGTAAGAACAGAATCTTGTACCTTAAGCACTACCACGACAGTCGAGATCTACAACTAGAGTACGCGGAGCAAACCCTGCGGCATGTGGCCAAGTTATGGGAGAAGGACGTCGTGCTTGAAACAAGTATTAACGGCAAGGGCTCACTCCTTAAGCTCGTTGGCGAGTCGCTAAAGATTGAGCGGATATAGCGCAGCTACAGAGCATTCTCCATAAAATATGGGGCTAGAATAGAGCCTAGAATCTTGTGCCGTAAGGGGCTTGGATGAGGATCAAATGAGAGAACGAGCTCTTCGTTCTTGATTCCATTTCGGTGTTGATACTCCTGTAAAGGTGGTTGCAAGGGGATGACTGAAATCTTACGATCCTTAAGGACGTGCAATCTAGTTCGATCTTTTTGCAGGGATCTGGATGGATTTATGGCGATAAAGGGCTTGATGCCGCGCTCCTCCGCTATCTTTGCAAGTCTACTGAGGGCCACATTCGGATCGAGCCCCATCTGCCAGATGTGTTGATTCATCTCGTTTGGATTTAGAAGCTTCTTGCCCAGCTCCACGAATTTAAGGGAGGAGAGGATGCCCCCAGTCCCTCCGATGTCACGGATAAAAAATGGCAGTCCGAAATCATTTTGAACGAAATAAACCAGCACCGCATCGGGATCAAAGTCGAGTCCGATCTCCTCAAAGAGGGCTACCTCTTGAAATGTTGAGTAGCCCGGCACTCCGAAGTTTAAAACCTCAAATGTTTTTGCGCCTTTCGAGAGTCGGTTGAGTGTGTCCTCAAGAACCTGTGCGAATGATTGATGTTGTTCAACTCCCCAACCAAATGCAAAGGAGTCTCCAATAAGGGCGATGCGGTAGGTGTTATTCGGTTTTTTAATGGGGCGCTCGGGGGACCTCATTCCACACGAGTTGGTTTTAACGTTTGCGCGCATAAACTTAAGATCAAGGTTCGGTTTCAATGTGTAGATGATCTTATCGTCTGGGTGAGGGCGCACAAGCGCACGTATAGATATACCAGAGGTTTCATCTCCGCTGCCCTGCGGAGGTGCTGCGTCGCTCATCGCTCGACGCAGATCAGCGAGTGAGGCGAACTCGGTTCCCTGAGGGGCCAAAGAAACGAACTGTACAATCAGCGCACTTATCCCAAAGGCCATGAGTATTCCGAAGCCAGCGAGGCCGCACCTAACTTTCCATGAAATAGGGGTAGGGCGAGTGATTTTTGTGGTAACCATTACGACAACTTTTCATATAGATCTGAACGTCTATCTCGGAGCACCGGAAATCTCTCTCTCAACGATAAGAGCTGATTTAGATCCAGCTCGTGTACGATTGCGCATTGAGCTGAAGAGAGCTCTGTAAGAGCGCTACCATCCGGAGCAAAGAGCACCGAATCACCGCTATACTGAAGTCCATTACCCTCACCAACACGATTAACGCCGGCAACGAATGCTTGATTTTCGATGGCACGCGCCTTGAGGAGCGTAAGCCAATGTTCGCGTCGCGCTGCGGGCCAATTAGCCACAACGATAAATAAGTCAGTTTTTGAGGCGAGTTGGTGGAATGGAACGGGGAAGCGCAGATCGTAGCAGATAAAAATTGAGCAACGTAGGTTACCGATCTCTACCGAAAGGGTTTGATCTCCTGGGGAGTATCTGGGGCTTTCATCTCCGTAGGAGAAGAGGTGCATTTTGCGGTAGCTTTCAAACGAACCATCTGGTCGATAGAGATAAGCGGTGTTGAAAAGCGCGCCCTCTGCGCTAACCTCTGGAAGTGAGCCGATCGTAAAGACAGTATGTTTTTTAGCAGTTGAGAGTAGAAAGGAGCGGCCGCTTTCTGCGCTAGCCTGAGCCAGTTCGACCTCTGGAAGGGAGAACCCACAGGTAAACATCTCTGGAAAGATGAGGAGCTCCGCCCCTTGACTGACCGCCTGAATTGCTAGTTCAGTACATGCCGCTACATTCTTAGCAGGATCATTCCAGGCGATATCAGTTTGGATCAGTGCAATCTTCATGTGAGGAGTAGACGATACCCTTTAGAACAAAGGGAGGCTACCCTTTACGGTTCCTCACCAATAAGTGTGGGTGCATTAAATGGAAAACCCCTGCGCGGGAACGTGAACCGCTTCCCGTTACCTGCTCCCTCTCCGGTACCGGAAACTTATTTTGAAAAGAACCGATTTATAGAAGATATGTTTTGTCATGAAAAGCTCGAAGTCTATCAAAAGTCGGTTGAATTACTGAATAGGATATTAGTGTTATTCGCCTCCTCCCGAACGGAAACAGCGATATTGTCAACCAGTTGCGCCGCGCCGCCACCTCCATTTGGCGGCCATGCTGTCAAAGCTGGTTTTTAAGGGTTAACCGGTATCGGAGCGGGAGCAGGTAACGGGAAGCGGTTCACGTTCCCGCGCAGGGTTTTCCATCTAATGTACCGACACTTATCGGTGAGGAACCCCCTTTACGAGCATCGATACGCTATACGCCGGGTGGCTGCACCCAGATCTCATCACCCCGTACAAGGGTTGTAATTGAGGTGCCCTCCTCAACGCTAACGGTAATTTCAACCGAGTCCGACACCTCCTCAGTTACAACCATAATAAACCCGACAAAATCTGCGGGTGGAAATTGCGGCAAAACTAGATCCTCGTTGGCAAGCGTGCTGGTTGGAATAACTATCTTATAGGTCATGCCATCGACCTTACTGATCTGTGCTTTGGCCTTGTCTGAATTAAGGGAGATCTTAAGTACCGGGGTTTTGTTCGGCTCCATGTACTCGAAGCGGTAGCCGATTATCTTTATGGCTGCAACTGGAGCTTGCGGAGCAGCGGCGTTTTTCTCTATTGCAGCAAGGTTAGAAGCGGCAGCTTTACTATCTACCACAGGCTTCGCGCCGCCTAGATCCAGAGCTTGCTCCTTAATTGGCTCCGGTAGCACCTCTTTTTCAAGTACTACCTCACCCTGTTTTGGAGCAGTTAGTTCAGGGATTTTTTTATCTGACGCAGGCGTCTCAATACTAGCTATCTGCTCGGTTAACCCAAGTGTTTCTGATGGAACGCTAGCGACATCAACCCCCTCAGGGAGTTTCGGTAAAACTGCTAAGCTATCCGGAGCTCCGGAGTCTTTGGTGGGCAGGGCCTCAGATTGTTCGATTTGAGATAAGGCTTGAACTAATGGTGCAATAGGAGCAGGCACTGACTCAGCTGCCTCCTCTAGCATGCGCAGGATCACCTGACGCTTGCCTGCCTTCCAGTCATACTTTGGAGCCTCTGCCCGCAGAAGATCGACTACTATTCGTAACTTGCCCGGGTGCGATCCGAGTCGCACCTGCTTAACGATCCCGTTAGTAGGGGCCAAAAATGTCTCGCTTTTTCTTACGCTAGCACCATCCAGATCGAGCACGATCCTGGGCGGGCTAGGGAGCATAAAGGCATCTATCTTAACATCCTTGGGAAGTACGACCTTAAGAACAACGTAGGTACCATCATCGGCCCGTTCGCGATCGAGGATAATGCTGACACGATCTTTGGAGGAGAGGGTTGTTGCACCTGTAAGTTGGCGCTCAGCCTGAGCGGAGTTGATAAGTACAATAAAACTTAGGGGCGCAATTGTGCAGAGCAGCACAGCTGCGGTGGTTCGTACGAAAGAGCTTGTTCTCTTAAATAAATCGCTGAATAAATCCATAAATAGAATACGCCTAAGAATTGGCAAATTATAGCCTGAAGTTAGGATGTCTAAAAAGGCTTCTTAGTAACGGAATAGGGCATCTTTTTTATGGAAACGCCGTTACGCTAGCGCCGCGCTAAGCCCAAGAGGTGCTGTTTTCCGTTGGTGTGTAAGCCCCTTCGCATCTACGGTTTTTTTATGCTTTGCAATAAAACCGTGTGCCCGTCTCTCACACGCCAGCAACGCAGATGGATGGGGGCCTGTAAGGTGCCATTTAGAGATCTTGCCTGGGTGCCCCTCGATCTCAATTATAAGTCGCCTAGTCCCCCCTTCAGAGAGATCGAAGCCCTCGGCTGAGATAGTAAAGTTATTAAGGATCGAATGTGATAGTTCAAGGATAGCTCCGCTAGGGCTCTCTGAGGCGATCACCATAGTGTCCGGAAAGAGAGAAACCCAGACCGGTACTGGGCTAGGGCTCTCAAGGGTTGTATCTAGAGGACCCTCAATAGTCTCGGCTGAGCTCACCGGTTCAAGCTCACCCCGCAAGATAATGCTCAGATCGAGATCTCTGGCCTGTGCAAATGAAGCATATATTCTAGCGGTCGAGCGAGCTGTAATGTACTCAAGCATCGAGCGTGGTTTAAGGATGTGCCAGGCCTTTGCCGTTGCGATCTGGAATACAAATGGAAGCAGCAGAAAGCTGCCGAAAAAGATCCATGGCACGCGTAGACCAAGGGCAGCGCTGCCCGTCATAATAAGTAGTAAAAGGCAGGCCTGGATCCCCCTGGCCTGGGCAGAGGCCAGCACCTCAAGCCGCTCCTCAGGGGGAATTCTCTGCCAGATCTCACTAATGGAATCGTTACTTTCTATCTCAGATGCCATGCAACTCGTGGAAAATATTGCCGCAATAAGGCTCTAACTAACTAATACAGAGCCCCGGTTGGGGGTGTCCCGTAAAGGTAGCACAAGCCGTACCGTAGCTATTCTCATGTTAGGGACTGTGTTTGTTTCTCGTGGCGCAACAACTTAGACAATACTTCGAATAGAGAGGATATGTTCGCTAGTGCACATTCAAGTTGTATCGTAGGTCTAGACGCCGTTCCGGTTGAGGTGGAGGTTCACGTTAGAGATGGGGCTCCCCCCAGATTCACTATCCTTGGGCTTGGAGGGGCGGCTGTGAGGGAATCCCGAGAGCGTATCCTTACGGCGCTTGAACACGCAGGCTTCAATCCCCCCGGAATTATTCTGGTAAACCTCGCCCCAGCAGAGATTAAGAAGGAGAGCGCGGCGTTCGATCTTCCAATTGCGTTGGCGTTGGCGAGGGCGTTCGGAGCCCTTCCACAAGGGGCTTTAGAAAATGTTGCTATAGTTGGGGAGCTCTCCCTTACTGGAGAGGTCAAGAGGAGTCCGGGTGTAACGGCGCACGCGCTTGCGGCGGTTCAGGCGGGAATTTCTTGTATTATTGTGCCTGAAGAAAATAGTGGAGAGGCGGCGGTTGTAGGTGGGATTAAGGTTATTGGGGTACGATCTCTGGCGCAGGCGATCCGAATCCTCAAGGGGGATGAAGAGCCCTGTTATAAGGTGCGTGCGCCCTTTGAGGCTCAGGTTGCAGTAAAAACCCTAGATGATGTGCTTGGGCAGGGCGCGGCGAAACGAGCTCTGGCGATCGCGGCAGCGGGAAACCACAACCTCCTTATGATTGGACCCCCAGGGTGTGGCAAGAGTATGTTGGCTGAGCGACTCTCGTCGCTCCTCCCACCCCTGAATCCAAACGAGCTGCTGGAGGTGCTTAGAATTCATAGCATCGCTGGACAGGCCACGGCGCCGGTGCTCTCTGGCCTGCGCCCCTTTCGCTCGCCACACTATATTATAAGCGATGCGGGCTTGATCGGTGGGGGAGGTATGCCACGGCCTGGGGAGGTTAGCTTGGCGCACCGTGGAGTGCTCTTCCTAGATGAGTTTCCTGAGTTTAAGCGTAGCACGGTTGAGGCGATGCGTTCCCCTCTTGAAACGGGGTGGGTCCAGGTGGCGCGCGCCAAAGCGTCTATTAATTATCCAGCCCGATTTCAGCTAATAGCTGCGATGAATCCCTGTCCATGCGGACGGTTCGGTACAAAGGCTGGGGGGTGCCGGTGCTCGCATCGTGCTATTCGGGATTATTTAGCTAAGCTATCGCAGCCCATTTTGGACCGAATTGATCTGCACGTAGAGCTTGAAGCGGTTGATGTTGACGATCTTGTCTGGACAGATGCGAGACAGACGCGCAGCGAAGCGATCGCACCAGCAGCGGTATTTGCTGCGCGCGATAGGCAGATAGCACGCAATGGGGTCCTTAACAGCGAGGTGCACGATGCGACGCTGCGTACGCAGACAAGGATAACTCAAGGGGCCCGAGCGCTCCTAGGTGAGGCGATGAAGCGTTTGGGAATGAGTGCACGAGGTTACACCCGCGTGTTGCGGGTTGCTATTACCATAGCAGATCTGATCGAGCAGGATGAGTTAAATGAGGAGATAGTGGCTGAGGCGGTCTCTTATCGCTCCCTAGATAGACTGAGCAATATCATTCATGAGGGCGGCGCATTTGTGCGCTCGCATGATCAGCCGGTCGGACGTTCACAAGAGCTGGTCCGAGGGTTACGGTAGGGGAGAGATTGCGACTGAACGAAGAGCTAGTTGATGCTCCTTTATCTCTGTTGATAAAGGATCTTGAGGACTGACCGGCTCAAGAACGGTGACTAGATCACGACCGATATGTTTAACGTATCCGCCCCGTGGGCCGATCTTAGTGCCCTCTCTAATCATAAATCCGAGTCCAGAGCTATTCTCGACCGACGCCGCACTCACCCCCTCAATATCTTTTATGATCGCAACGAGTCGTAGCTCTGAGAGTTCAAGGCGCTCAAGGGCAGGCAGTGTGGGGGTGTTCTGGTTTAATGATCGATAACGATTTGGCTGGAAGGGATCGCGCAGCTCCTTCGTATTTTGTGGCTGGAGGGGCGGTCGCAGGGGTGGTCGGGGAGGCTTGACTGCGGCGTGCTCGATCTCAGTGGCCTGTTTCTCACTGTTCGCGGCTTTTTTTAGCTCTGATCGCTTGCCCGTAGCTCTTTTTTGTACCGCGGTTATCGGCGGCTCAGGCTGTTGTAAGAGGTAGCCAATCAACAGGATGGCGAAGCAGGTTAGGGTTATGCCCAGGCTTTTTGGTGTCATGGTCCTTTTGCAGGCTAATAATGAACGTAATAGATTGGTTTGATAATCGAAGTTCAGCCCAGGATGTTTCGTAAACCCCCTAAATACCACAATAGTAACTTGATTCTAAACGTAAGAGCATATAATCTAATCTAATGGAAAGACGTATCGGGGTGTAGCTCAGCCCGGCTAGAGCACTAGTTTTGGGAACTAGGGGTCGCAAGTTCGAATCTTGTCACCCCGATTCTTTTTTCCATATTGTCAGGATTCTATATGGCAAGGTTAATAGCTGTTCGAGAGATCCTTGAGGATCGTATCCCAGTGGGCGCGCTGGAGTTAGGTGGCTGGATAAAGACCCACCGCCAGTCGAAGAGGGTCTCGTTTATAGAGCTGTCTGACGGCACCTCTGTTGGAAACTTGCAGCTCGTTATCGATCCGAACCTCGCTGGATACCAGGAGGTCGCTGCCAAGCTCTCGACCGGAGCTTCAATTCGTGTTTCAGGGCAGTTAATACTCTCTCCAGCCAAGGGCCAGAAGTACGAGTTTCAGGTCGAATCCCTGCAGTTAATCGGCGAGTCTGACCCAGAGCAATTTCCACTACAAAAAAAGCAGCACTCCCTTGAATTTCTGCGCGAGGTGCTGCACCTCCGTCCACGCACAGCTACTATAGGTGCGGTGCTGCGCGTTCGGTCTGCGGCAGCCTTTGCAGTTCATAAATTCTTTCAGGAGCGCGGGTTCTTTTACATTAACGCCCCCATTATCAGCACTGCGGATTGCGAAGGGGCGGGCGAGATGTTTCGCGTTACAACGCTCGATCCAAGCGCTCCTCCGATCTTAAACGGCAAGGTTGATTACTCACAGGATTTCTTTAAAGAGCCAGCGAGCCTGACCGTATCAGGACAACTTGAGGGTGAGGTGTGCGCGACCGGCCTCTCAAGGATCTATACATTTGGACCGACCTTTCGCGCTGAAAATTCAAATACAACTCGACACCTAGCTGAGTTCTGGATGATTGAGCCTGAGATGGCTTTCTATGAGCTAGAGGATAACATGGCGCTTGCACAGGAGTTCGTGCAGAGCGTGATTCAACAGACGCTAGCAACGTGCTCAAGTGAGATCGAGTTTCTGGCGAGCCAGGAGTGGGTGCAACCTGGACACATAGAAAATCTTCAGACGGTATCGGAATCAAAATTTGCTATAATTGACTATACCGAAGCTATCTCTATTCTTCAGAGTAGTGGCAAGGTCTTTGAGTACCCAGTTTCGTGGGGCATCGATCTGCAGTCTGAGCACGAGCGTTTCCTAACAGACGAGCATGTGCGGGGGCCAGTTATAGTTGCGAACTATCCGAAGGATATAAAGGCCTTCTACATGCGCCTCAATCAGGATGAAAAAACTGTGCGTGCCATGGATGTGCTTGTACCGCGGCTAGGAGAGATCATTGGAGGCTCGCAGAGGGAGGAGCGACACGATGTGTTGCTGCACAAGATACGTGCTATGGGGCTCGATGAGGCATCGTATTGGTGGTACCTAGATCTAAGAAAATTCGGAACGGTACCACATTCTGGTTTCGGATTGGGTTTTGAACGACTCCTAATGTACATCACCGGGATGCAGAATGTCCGTGATGTAATTCCTTTCCCACGTTATCCAGGATTTGCGAAGTTTTAAATAAGCAGTAACGATTGCTATGTATTACAAAGAGCTAATTGAGATGACTGAAACCTACTCGGCGCAGAACTATGCCCCGATTGAGGTAGTGATAAGATCCGGTAATGGGGCCTGGGTTGAGGATGTTGATGGTAAGCGTTACATCGATCTTTTAAGTGCTTATAGCGCAATTAACTTTGGGCACTGTAATGCGCGCATTACAAAGGTGGCGCATCAACAGCTTGATACACTAACCCTTGTCAGCCGCGCCTTTTATGCCGAGCCAGTAGCCCATCTCTGTAAGGAGTTGGCGCAGCTGTGCGGCATGGATAAGGTGCTCCTCATGAACTCAGGAGCGGAGGCTGTCGAGACCGCTGTTAAAGCTGTGCGTAAGTGGGGCTACGAGGTAAAGGGCATCCAAGAGAACCATGCCGAGATAGTTGTGTTTAAAAATAACTTTCACGGACGAACGACAACTATAGTTGGTTTTAGCTCCTCTGCTGATAGCCAGCGTGGGTTTGGGCCATTCGCCGGGGGGTTTAAGATACTCGACTACGGCAATGCGAGTGCCGTTGAGGAGGCCATAAACGAAAACACTGCGGGAGTTATCTTTGAACCGATCCTTGGAGAGGGGGGCATTATTATTCCGCCAGACGGGTTTATTCGACAGCTTCGAGAGATCTGTACCCGTAAAAACGTCCTGATGGTTGCAGATGAGATTCAAACTGGACTATGCCGTACCGGTAAGGTTTTTGCGTGTGAGCACGAAGAGGTTCATCCGGACATCTACATCCTCGGCAAGTCGCTTGGAGGGGGAATTATCCCGATCTCCTGCATCGCAGCCAACCGCAACATTATGCAGGTCTTTACCCCTGGAACTCACGGCAGCACCTTCGGTGGGAATCCGTTTGCCTGCGCGATAGCTCGCGAGGTTATTGCGATTATAAATGAAGAGAAGCCGCACGAGAACGCAGCAGAGCAGGGTGCTTATTTTATTGAGCGACTCAAAGCTATAAACTCCCGCACTATAAAAGAGGTACGAGGACGTGGACTTATGATTGGAATCGATATCAATCCAGCAGACGGTACTGCGAAGGATTTTTGTAAGAAGCTTAAGTACGAAGGGGTGCTTTGCAAGGATACCCGCACACAGACCATTAGATTTGCTCCGCCCCTTGTAATCTCACGCCAAGATCTTGATTTTGCGCTGGACAAGATAGCCAGGGTGTTGGGATAGGGGGTAGTTGTTTAGGAGATCCCCTGTAAAGCTTTATCGTCGCGGAAGATCTTTCCGAATTCGTTATTAAGAAAATCTGTTAGGGAGATATCTTCGGCTTTGATTAGGCCAGTTCTTCCTTTAAAGCGCCCCTCCAGTAAGAGATCAATTACACCACAGATGCCAGCAGCGGTGGTCGCTTGGATCGCGCCGAAGTGTCGTCCGGCGATGATCTGGTTGTAGACGGTGCTGGCATAGGTCTTCTGGCGGAATCGACCACCATCGATGCCGGTTGCCTCGACCAGGATCATACACTTGTCCTGAGAGGTGGTTGAAAGGCTCCGTTCCAGAATTTTTTTCAAAGTGTCGCGGTCGTCATGAAATCTAAGATCTTCGAGGAGAAACGCCATCAGATCTCGGTGTCCAGGATAGCGAATGGTTTTGTAGTTAAGCTCGCGCACCTTTCCTTTTAAGGTTTGGCAGAGCGTGCCAAGCCCCCCTGATGTGTGAAAGGTCTCGTACTCATCTCCATCGAGTGAGAAGTGTTCGTATCCCTCAAGGGGCGGAACCATGAGCATCTTTCCATCCTGAATAACTTCGCAGGGATTGCAGTACTCGTTAATAAGTCCGTCGGTTGACCAGGTCAGGTTGTATTTAAGGCGATTGGTTGGATAGATGGGGAGCGCTCCGACCCGCATCTTCAGGGTGTCGAGGGTATCGAAGAGCTTGGCGAGGTGCGCAGCAGCGATACTGATAAAGCCGGGTGCTATTCCACACTGTGGGATAAAGCATGAGTTAGAATTAGTCGATAACTTGGCGATAAAGTGCGAGGCATCAACGTCCTCGGTCAGATCGGCGTAATGAATACCGAGATCAGCAGCGGCCTGTGCAACCGTTTTATTGCACGAGAATGGAAGCGCGCTGATTACAAGGGAGCAACCACTAAGAAGCTGCTTTAGAGCTGCTGGATCTGAGAGCTGTAGTTGATGCGCTTCGCAGGCACCCCAGCCCTTGGCAACCAATTGCGCGCGCGCAAGGCTGCCGTCGCACACCCTGATGGTATAACGGCCTGACGAGCCGAGAAGAGCCGAGATGGCCTCTCCGATCTTTCCTGCTCCAAAGAGTGCGACGGTATGCATGCTGCTAGTTCCAAACAGAAGGCGCCAAAAGTTGACCTACCCTTACTATAGATTCCTCTCGCAGGCATTTCGCTGCGCATTGCGGACGCGCAACTGGTTAAAATAGAACGCCGGTGTAGGTTAGGCGATGGGAGCCATAAAGGTGCTCTTACGGCGCTGCGTTTCTGGTGTAACTACCCTTCACCCATGGAGCGCGGAGACATTATCTCAGAAAGTGCGAGCAGCTCCTCGGCATGAGCTATAGGGATAGAGTATTTGCGGCGCGAGAGTTCTATGATCTCTTTAACGTTCTGCTGTGCGTTGCTGGGTGCAGGAAGATCGAGGGTGCGCCCTGAGAAGGCCTCCTGCACCTCGCCATCAACGCTCATCTTCGCGTAGAATGCACGCAGGGGCAGGTTGGGCATATCATCTGCAGTAAAGCGTGGCTTAAATTCGTTGCCAATTGTAACAGCATCCTCCGCTCCGACGCGAAAGCTGATAAGGTTTGCGATGTTTCCGAATACGGTTGCTTTAACGTCTCCCGGAAACTGGCTGAGATATTGGTTCGCAAATGTCATGCAGAGACGATACTTCCTTGATTCGCTCAAGATCTCGCCGAACGAGCTAGTTGCGAAATTATGGAACTCGTCTATGTAGAAGTAGAAATCCTGCCGCGAGTCAACAGATGTATCGGCGCGTGACATGGCGGCTTCATAGAGTTTCCAGATAACGAGTGAGCCTAGCAGGGCAGCGTTTTCCGGTCCAAGGATGCCCTTTGAGATCTTGAATAGTATTATCTTTCGACTATCCATTAACTCTCTAAAATCAAAACTGTTGCTCGGTTGCCCCAAGATATTACGCATCATGTCGGTCGCAAGGAGCTCATCTAGTCGATTGAGTAGCTGTGATAAAGGCCCGGCCTCAAATTCCTGTCGGCGCGAGGGAAATTCAACCTCCCAAAAACGGCGCACGGCATCATCGGTACTGCGTCGCACAACCTCGGCTCGGAATTCATCATCGGAGAGTAGTCGGCGCAGCGATACGATGCTTGAGCCGGGCACGTTAAGTAGCGCGATGATGGCATAGCGGAGTAGATGATCCATCTTGTCGGACCAGGTGGCGCTGCACACGCGCTTAAAGGTATCGATGAAACCTAAAGCGACACGCATCTTCTGATCGGGACGGGAGGGGATCATCGGGTTAAAGCTCGGCGGATTTTTTAGATCCCCTGGATCAAAGAGTACGACATCCTTGTGGCGGTGCTTCGGTATGAATTTTAGGATGTCATCAACTAGATCTCCGTGTGGATCAAGCAGGGCACAGCCGTGACCATTCTCTATGTCGCTTCTCAAGAGTAGCTGGAGCAGACACGATTTTCCGTATCCTGACTTGCCTAAGATATAAAGGTGCCGACGGCGATCAAAGCGACGAATGCCGAAATCAATTTGCTGGTCTCGATAGTTACTATGACCAAAGAAGCTGATCTGAGGATCGCCAACGGTCGACGGGAGTACTCGTGGTGGCGGAGCCTTACGCCAAAGGACCACGGCAGTATTGGGCAGAATTCCGAGAACTGGGGGATGCCATAGCGTAGCAATTTCAAGCGAGGTGAAGCGAAAAGGGCGAATAAAGCGCCGTTCCTGTATGCGCTTGAGCATACGCGCGCCAAACGAGATCGGCCTGAAGGCGATCCTGTTCTCGTTGGTAGTGCTGAGGTATTGAACGGTATCGGTTAGTGAGTTGATATTACGGCGCAGGCGCAGCTTAGCCTTTTTTACATCAGGACTAGTAAAATGTTCAGGTAGCTCAGTAAAGGCGCTAACTCTGTAGTTGCACCTAAAGAGCCGCATCAGGCACTTGTCGCGAACAAGTTTCGAGGTGTTGTTTTTCAGACCACGTTTAAGCCAGGTGCGGGGACGAAACAATCGCAAAAAAGAGTCTATATAGCGTGAAAAGGCTAGGCTTGCATGCAGAGCAGGCGTATCCTTAATCGGGCGCACGAGGAGCTGCAGGAGCATGCGATCGCCCTGTGGTATTTGGGAGAGGGCCGTTAGCATCGGAGCGCAGCTATTCCAGTTTAACTCTGTATAGTTCTGAATTGGGTAGATGTCTGGCCAATGTAGATAGAGATCGGTCCCAGCAACGAGGGTTCGGTCCGATATCTCACGGGTATAGTCTTTCATCTCTCTTATCTCTACATCTGGAAACCATCCGTAGATAGCGGAGGAGATATGCTTTAGCAGCGCCTCTTCGGCAACAACAGTGGCATACACCATAGAATCAACTGCGTAGAACTCCAGTGAGAATGGTTGATTGGTGCTTTCGCTAATCTCTTGCAGCTGAGTATTAAAGAAATTTGTATTGAACAGGTGGTTCTTGGCTGTGTAGATAACCCAAGTGAAGGTAAATGCTATTTTGGGGATGTAAAGACAAGCTATGCGCATACAACAACGACCATAAGGTGACCTTGTCCATGATACAAGGATTTACATCTTTACTGAAGGGGTAGATCTAAGTGCGCGTCAGTAATAGATATTATAGGGGCGGAGTAGTGTAATAATAGCGTGAGTTTAGTCCGTATTGTAAGCAGCAATGGATCTCGGTACCCTTAACCCTAATACTCCTAGGTACTTGACAGTAAAAAGAGGTACCAAAGCCAGATGAACGGTGGTTCTTAATGCCTCTTTTAAAGCACTAATAAGGCGCATGAATAGCAGCACGATATCAGATATTAATGAGAGTCGCCTTCTTAAGAGAGCCCTGCGGCTAACCGGAAAGGTTCAGGCCTATCAGTGGGGCAAGATCGGAAAGGCTTCCCGCATCGCAACTATGTTGAGAGGGGCTCTCCCCGAGGGACGACTGGCTGAGTACTGGTTGGGGGGACATCCGAAGGGGTGCTCCGATGTGGAGTTACCTGATGGCGCATCGATTCCTCTAAATAGCCTATTGGCGCGTTATCCAGAGCTACTCGGAGATAGGGGTATGGGGGCCGGACTACCATTTATCCTTAAGGTGCTTTCAATCGATCCAGCAGTGGGGCTCTCAATTCAGGCGCACCCAGATAGCGATTGGGCGCAGCGGCTGCATTTCAGCGATCCACTTAATTATCCCGACGCATCCCATAAGCCCGAGATCGGCATTCCCCTTACGCCGGTAACCTTATTATACGGCTTTAGATCAGTGCTTGAGTTGCGAGAAAGTCTGGCAATGTTTCCCGAGCTCGGTGTGATTCTTTCACCAACGTTGCTGCACGAGATCGAATCAAAAACCTCAACCAGTTCGCAAGAGGATATTCGTCGAGAGTTATATGCGACGTTGCTCAATACTCCGCGCGTTGCGGTTGAGGAGGTAGTGCGAATTATTATAGCGCGCTTTGCGGCAACGGGTCACAGGCCGGTAGAGATTGAGGTTATCGATCGGCTGCGTCGTTGTTACGGGGACGGCGATGTAGGGCTACTGGCGGTCTTTGTTATGAACCTTGTGACCGTTTTGCCAGGCAAGGCTATCTTTATCGGGC
>Ga0209190_1000499_pt1 | contig 28549 bp, 26 predicted proteins | sample M_140205_XF_Meta_FD_187315 | JGI IMG/M metagenome (GOLD analysis project Ga0209190, IMG submission 187315) | Freshwater microbial communities from Lake Montjoie, Canada to study carbon cycling - M_140205_XF_MetaG (SPAdes) (version 2) | ecosystem: Environmental > Aquatic > Freshwater > Lake...
GGCGGCTGCGCTGGCTTTTTATGCGGCGGCAGTCATCCTCTCGTCCCTCCTTTTCAAAAAAACATCCCAGCAAAACTCGGGCTTGGTGCGGATTGTTTATGGGTTGGGAGGCGCGTTCTTCGGGCTGGTTTTCGGTCTGCTCATCCTCTGGGGCGGCGTGACGATTTTTCGCACCCTCGGCGCGGTGGCCGAGGGGCGCCAAGCGTTGGCCTCTGACTTCGGTGGCACGGCGCTCGCCCCCCTCGATCCCGGCTTGGCCGACGTCAAGGGCACGCTTGAGCAGGGCGTGGCCGGGCGACTGATCGAGCAAGTGGACATCCTTCCGACGAGCTTTTACGGCGTCCTGACCAAGCTGGTGCGTGTCTCCGGCTCGCCCGGCGCGGCGGCGCGACTCTTTGCTTACCCGGGTTTGCAGCAGCTGCTCACGCAGCCCAAGCTGGCGGCGCTTTTTTCCGATCCGGAGATTTCTTCCGTGGCTGCACAAGGCAATTACATGGCGTTGATCGGCAACGCAAAGCTCGTCCAACTGGCGAGCGATCCGGAGGTCCAAAATTCATTTGCGGCCTTCGATTGGCAAAAAGCGCTCGACTACGCGCTGCAAGAAACGCCACCTTCGCCCGCTTCCACGCCATGACTCAGGAATATATCGCCACCATCGGCCTCGAGGTCCACGTGCAGCTGAAGACACGCAGCAAGATGTTCTGCGCCTGCCCGGTTGAATACGGCGCGTCGCCGAACACCCACACCTGCCCGGTCTGCCTTGGATTGCCGGGAGCCCTGCCCGTCATGAACGAGGAGGCCCTCAAGCTCACCATTCTCAGCGGGCTCATGCTCGGCTGTAACATTGCGGGCGTCTGCAAGTTCGACCGCAAGAGCTACTACTACCCGGACATGCCGAAAAACTACCAGATCTCGCAGTACGACATGCCGCTCTGCCTCGGCGGGGGCGTGCCGCTGCATGATCTGGCCTATCCGAAGGACGCGCAGAAAACTATCACGACAAAAGACAAGGTCGTGCGCCTCACGCGCATCCACCTTGAAGAGGACGTGGCCAAGAGCTTCCATCTCGAGAGCACTTCGGGCATCGACTTCAATCGGGCTGGGACGCCGCTGATGGAAATCGTGTCCGAGGCGGACATCGCCGGACCCGAAGAGGCCTTCGCCTATCTCGCCTCCCTCAAGCAGCATCTCATCTACGCTGATGTCAGCGATGCCGACATGGAGAAAGGGCAGATGCGCTGCGATGTGAACGTCTCCGTGCGCCCGGTCGGCACGGAAAAATTTGGCACCAAGATTGAGCTGAAAAATCTCAACACCATCAGCGGCGTGCGCCGCGCGCTGGCCTACGAGATGGAGCGCCAGATCGGGATCGTGCGTGGCGGAGGATCCCTGCAGCAGGAGACGCGGCGCTGGGACGACGATCTCGGCGAGACGCAGCTTATGCGCGTCAAGGAATCCGCGCACGATTACCGCTATTTTCCGGATCCCGACCTCATGCCGGTGAAGACGGAGCAACTTCTCGCGGCAGCCAGGGAGCTCCTGCCCGAGACGCCGGCGCAGAAGCGGGCGCGCTACGAAAAAGATTTCGGCGTGAGCGAATACGATGCGGCCGTGCTGGCCGACAACCCCGAGTTGGGCGGCTACTTCGAGCGGGCTGCGGCCGGCTCCCCGCGGGGAAAGCAGATCGCCAACTGGATCCTCAACGACCTGCAAAGTGCGTTGTCGGCAACGGAAAAAACCATCGCCGATTGCCCTGTCCAGCCGTCCCAACTCGACGCCCTCGTCGCGCTGGTGTCCGGAGGCCAGATCAACGGCAAGCAGGCCAAGGAAGTCTTTGCCGACATGTTCGGGAGCGGGCGCGATCCCTCGGCCATCGTGGAGGAGAAGGGCCTCAAGCAGGAAAGCGATGCCGGGGCAATCGGCGCCCTTTGCGACGAAGTCATCGGCGCCAATCCCCAGTCGGTTGCCGACTACAAAGCCGGCAAGGGAGCAGCCCTCAACTTCCTCAAGGGCCAAGTGATGAAACTCTCCAAGGGCAAGGCCAACCCATCGATGGTCGGAGATCTTCTCGCGCAGAAGCTTGGTTGAGCTATGAAGAAGTACACCCTCGCTCTCGTCCTAGGTTTTGCCTTGGCCGGCACATGCGTCGCTGCCCCGTTGAAAATCGGCGCGGTCTATGCGAGTTCCGGTTTCCTCAAGGTGCTCAGCGATTCCTCCTGGCGCGGCACGCAGGCGGCGGCGGCATTGGCCAAGCGCAGCGGGCAGGATGTCGAGGTCATTTATCTCCCATTCGACAGCACGCCAGCTATGGCGGCTCAGGTTGTGCGCGAGGCCTTGGTAAATCATCCCGACATCGCGGCGTTTGTCGGCATCGTGGATACCGATCCCGCCCTTGCCGCCGGCCGTGTGGCAACGGATGCCGGCAAGGTTTTCGTCACCTCGGGCGCAACATCGCCCCTGCTGCCGCGGCAGTTGGGTCCGCGCTTTTTTCTGGCCTGCTTCGGCGACAATGTCCAAGCAGCAGCCGCCGCCGAGTGGTTACGCGGCGAAAAAAAAGCTGCGCGTGTTGCGGTGATCTACAACCGGTCGAAATCCTACACCCGCCTCCTGCAACGTTATTTCGCCGATGCCTTCCGCCATGCGGGAGGGGAAGTCAACGAGACGATCTCCTACGGCAACGGCGAACCTGCTGGCCTGCCGCGCGAACTGCGGGCATGCGATGCGGTGTTTGTTGCGGCGGAGTCGGCCGTCGGGGCCGGCAAGGTGATCTCCAAGCTGCGTGCGGCCGGTTTCAAAGGACCGATCGTCGGCGGCGATAGTTATGATGACCCGGATTTCTGGTCCGGCGAGACTTTGGCCGAGAATGTTTATTTCACCACCCACGTTTACCCTGCCAAGAGCCCCGGCGCCGCCAGTGCCGCTGTGCTGTCCGCGTTTCGTGCCGCCTACCGCGGCACTCCGGATGCCTTTGGAGGTTTGGGTTTTGATGCCCTGCGTTTGGTTCTGGCTGCCGAACCCGGGAAGGGTGGCGATTTGGCCAAGCGCTTGCAGAACGGTGCGCCGCTGTCCGGAGTGACAGGATCCATCGCCTACCAGGGCGGAAGCCGCATTCCCTCCAAGCCCGTGGCCTTGGTTGCCGCGGAGCATCCCCGCCAGATGATGATGCAACTCACGCCCGCCTACGTGCCGGCACCCTAGGCGTGAGCGGGACGCTGCGGAGAATCGTTCGTCTCTGCGCCTTCTGCCTTTTTCTGCCCGCCGCGCTGCCGGTCTATCCTTTCTTCCGTCTGCGCGGACCGGTCCACGGGGTGCCGCCGAATGTTCTTTGGCTGCAGTGGATGCTTCGCTGCGGGATGCGTATTGTGGGAGGCCACCTGCGCGTGCACGGTACAGCTCCGCGCAGCGGCTTGCTCGTCAGCAATCATCTTTCCTATCTCGACATCGCTGTCATCGGCTCGGCCTGTCCGTGCGTCTTTGTCTCCAAGGCCGAGGTGCGCGCCTGGCCATTCATCGGATGGGCAGCGGAGTTGGCCGGGACCGTCTTCGTGCGGCGCACCCGACGAACGGAGGTGACGGAGCAACTCTCCGAGATTGAGACGGCGCTGGCCCGGGGCGTGCCGGTTGTGCTTTTTCCGGAGGGCACCAGCTCCAACGGCGAAGGGGTGCTGCCCTTTCGCAGTGCGTTACTGCAGGCCGCCGTAGCGACAGGGCACGAGGTGACGCCGGTCGCGCTTTTTTACCAAGCCGATCCTCCGGCCGACGCCGTGACCTATGTGTGCTGGTGGGGCGGGGTGGGTTTCCTTCCCCACCTATGGAGATTTCTCTCGCTGCATTCATTCGCGGCTGGCGTCGCCTTCGGAACGTCGCGATTTCTGTCCGACGATCGGAAAAGCGAAGCCGTTCTTTTGCGGAACGATGTCGCCCGGCTCCGCGAGAGCGCAACGAGGGCCGCGGTGGAGATTTCAGCGCGCACAAACTTTGCAGCATAAAAAAACCCGGCGACGCCGCAAGGCACCGCCGGGTTATTAGGGTTGAGTGTTGTTATTTGACGTGCTTCGAAACGAGCTTGGTCATCTCGAACATGCTGACCACTTTCTTGCCGCCGAAGATCGGCTTCAGATTGTCGTCAGCGTGGATCATGGTCCTTTTGACCTTGTCCTGCAGTCCGTTCTTCTTGATGTAATCCCAGAGCTTTTTCGTCAGTTGGCCGCGCGACAGGGGCTTGGAGCCCACGACGGCGGAGAGGGCGGCGGAGGGCTGCACCGGCTTCATCAAAGCTGGATTCGCTTTACGCTTTTTCTTCACCACTTTTTTGGCGGCTTTCTTGACGGCTTTCTTGACGGGTTTATTGGCTGTTTTGCTTTTTGATTTCTTTTTGGTGGGCATATCAACCCGTTGGTTTGTCAGATTTGCGAAGGTAGCGCAACCTGAATTGTGCGGTTTTTTTGGGTGCGGACCTTGGTGCCTTTGATGCTTGGCCGATGCTCTCGGGGAACATTGGGACCACCCGCGCGTTGCGACAGAGGTTTGGTGTCGGCGGCGGGCAGATTGGGTGCGCGCGCTTTTCGGCGGGAGCTTGCGGTGACTTCATTTGTCGCGAAGATCGTGCCAACCCAAGAACGCATCGGCGCGCTGCTTTGCGTCGGACTGGTCAGCCTCTCGGTTGTCGTCCGACCGCTTTATCCAGCGGGCCACCAAGCACCGCGGGGGAGTTCAGTCGCTGGGTAGAACACGTTGCCAAGGGGTTGAGCGCGGCCGGGTATCTAGGAACGCGCAATTGTACAAACATCAGAAAAAAAAGGACTTACAATGCCATGTATTTTCGCAATCAGCATGACCGCGGCGGCTTATTCGGGCCGGATCCCAGCAGGTGCCTGGACTAACGCTTCGCCTTGTTCCAGACCATGCGTATGCCGGTGAAGCAGAGGCAGAGCAGACCAGAACCCAAAGCCAGCACGTAATAAGGCTTGGCCGTCTTGCCCAGCCAAGCACCCTCGTGGATAATCATGAGCGCATCGAGCAGATCATCGGGCCAGCCTGCGGCCTCACCCGTGCGGTAGGCGATGCCGGTGATGGCCGTGGCGGCGAGGGGAAGCAGCAGAACGGCTCCGACCAAACGGTGGATGAGGCGCCGATTTTGCGGCGCCTTCAGCAGGCGCCCCCGGCTTTGCCAGACAAGCTTCATGCCCGTCCAGCAAAGTGCCAGCAAACCCAATCCGGTGAACCAAATGACAGCCATCGATCCCGTGGGCCCCAGCCATTCCCAGGTGTGCGCCCCGAGGATTTCTTCGCCCGCTGACCCGGACAGCCCGAACCACGAGTGTCCAAGTCGGTAGGCCATTCCGCTGGCTGCCATCGCGGCCAGCGGCAGCAGGAGCCACGGCGAAAGACGTCGATGCAGGGAGCGAGGGTTCATCACTTTTATTTAAGATTGCCGTGCATCGGGGCTCAATGCCGGAGATTTTGCGGCACGGCGATTGACTGGCGTGTCCGCACCTTGTTCACTTCTCAAGCTTATGAAGCTTCCCCGCTTAGTCTTGCTCGCGCTCTTTACCTCATGCCTGCTTGGTAGCCGTGTCCTGGCCGAAGAGGAGGAGTCTGCGGTGGATCAGCAGATGAAAGTCATGGGTCGCGGCATGAAAAAACTTTCTGTGCAGTTGGCAGATTCCGCGGAGAAGGACGCGTCGCTCGAAGTGATCGCGCGGATTAGGAAGGCGGTGGCCGAGGCGCGCAACCTCCAGCCGTCCGGCGCGGAAGAGCGGCAAGGCGAAGAGCGTGAAGCCTACATGAAGACCTACCTCCAAGGGCTCGAGGAGCTGGACGAGAAATTCGCCACGATGGAGAAGGCTGTCGCCGATGGGGATGCCGCCGCGGCACAAAAAGCCTTCGACGATGCGAATGCGCTCAAAAAGAAATACCACTCAGAGCTGCGCTGAAACATCGGCTTCCCTTCTTTTGCTGGGAAAAGTTTCTAAGGTTTCGCGGCAGCGGGTGTGGTCGCTGCATCGATAAAGACGTCCATCTGCTGTCCGACATAAACCGGGGTTTTTGGCATCTGGAAAGTGTAGATGATCTGCAACACTCGCGTGTCGACGCGTTCAGTGCTTTCGCCGGTCAGGGATTTTTTGGGCAGGATGTAGGGCTCCACGCGCACGAAGGTGAGGGGGATCGGCAGATCGCGCGTCCCTTTGATATAGGCGACCGCCGGAGCTCCGGGCCGCACGCGCCACGCGCTGTCCTCGTCCACGTCGGCTCGCAGTTGCAAGCTGCTTGTGTCACCGAGCAGGATGGCTTCGGTGCTGGCTGTGGCGGAGGCATATTCTCCCGCGCGGATGTTCACTTGCAGGATTTCACCATCGCGTGGCGCGATGACCAGCGTCCGTTCCAGTTCGGTTTGCGCCTCGGCCAGCAGCGCCTTGCCTTGCAGCAACTCCGCTTGGGCCCGTGACAGCAGGGCCTCCATCGCGCGGTGTTGGAAGGTGGCGCGTCGCACTTCCTCTTCGCTGGCCACATTTTTTGACCCTAGCTTGTTGACGCGGTCGAGGAGGTCTCTTTTTTCAGCCAGATTGGCTTCCGCCTCCTCGACCCGGGCGGTCAGAACGGGGATCTCGGCTTCGCGGGAGGCGACCGCCGCGCGCGCGGCGCGCGCATCGACGCGGAAGAGAGGGGCTCCCTTTTTGAATTGATCCCCCACCTTGACCCAGACCTCCTCGACCACGCCGTTGACGAGCGTGGAGATGTGCACGTTTTCACCCAAGGCCTCGACAATGCCACGCGCGCCGATCGCCGATTCGTAGGGTGCGGCCGCCGGCACGACGAGCGGGGCGCCGACCGGATCCGGTTTTTTCAGGCGGACGATGAGAAAAAACATGGCCGCGATGCCGATAATCGCTCCGGCGATGGTGAGGTTTTTAAACATGGGATTTTGGGTGCGGATGGTCGCGGATGTAATCCGAAGCGTTTTGGGTCTTGGTGACAAGCCCGTCATCCATTTCGATGATGCGGTCCGCGTAATGAAAAATGCGAGAGTCGTGGGTCACGACGATGACGCAGCGGTCGGCATGGCGGGCGGACTCACGCAAGAGTTCCATGGCGCGCTGGCCGGTGACGGAGTCGAGCGAGGCGGTGGGCTCATCGCAGATGATCAGGCGCGGCTGGTGGACCAGCGCGCGCGAGATGGCCACCCGCTGCTGCTGTCCGCCCGACAGCTGTGAGGGGAAACTTTCCTCGCGGCCAGCCAGGCCGACCTGGCCGAGAATCTCCGCGGCGTCCTGCTGGGCGCGCGCGTAGGGCGTGCCGGTGAGAAGGCGCGGAATGGAAACATTTTCGCGGGCCGTGAGGGTCGGCACGAGGTTGAACTGCTGGAAGATGAAGCCGACGTTGCGGGCTCGGAAAGCGGTCAGATCGCGGTCAGGCATCGACGAGATGGTCTTGCCGAAAAGGCTGATCGTCCCGCCATCGGACCGTAGCGTCCCGCATATCACGCTGAGCAGGGTGGTTTTGCCGCAACCCGAAGGACCGACGATCATGAGAAGCTCGCCGAAGTTCGCCTCGAGGCTCACGCCCTTCAGCGCACGTACGGCCAGTTCGCCCGTACCGTAGGTTTTCACCACATCGAGGCAGACCATAGCATGCACTTCTTCGCTCATTTGAAAACCATCGCGGCCTCAAGTCGTGACACCTTGGCCACGCCGATTGCGGCGGAGAAGCAGCAGATCAGCGCGATGACCGCGCCGACAAAAACGGGCACCTGCCAAGGCATGTAGAAGGGCGGGGTTCCGTTGCGCAGGACAGCATTGCCGAAAATGGCTGCAAGTCCGAGCCCGAGTCCGTAGCCGATGAATCCGGTGGAAAATGCCTGCAGCAGCACCATGCCGACGAGCTTGGCTGTTCCTGCGCCCATCGCCTTCAGTGCGGCGAGATAGCGCAGGTTGTCGTGCACGAAGAGATAGAAGGTCTGTCCGGCGATGGCGATACCGACGACGATACCCATCAGAACGACCGTCCCGAACGAGATCGGGATTCCCGTGTTCTTGATATACCAGATCATGGTTTCGCGGAAAAATGTCGGATGGTCGAAGGCGCGCAGTCCCGGGAGCGCGTTGGCCTGCCGCACGACTTCCTGCGGCGACACGCCGGGCTTCGGTTCGGCCAAGACGTAAGCCAGCATCTTCCGTTGCGACGGCATGTATTGCAGCGCGCGCTCGTAGGTTGTGTAGACATACGGTTGGCCTAGGAAACTTCGTTCGGTGTGGCAGATCCCGACGATGCGGGCCTCTTGGTCGTTGATCTCGAAGGTCGTGCCAATGTGGGCTGCGATGCCCTTTTGCTGCAACTTTTCCACCGCCACCTGGTCGACGATGACCGAGTTCGGCAGGCGCAGGTCTTCGACCTGCCCTTCCAGCATCGTCGCGGGGCGTCCGGTGAAGGACGCCGAGTCGAGACCGGTCAGCTGCACCGATTGGAAGGAGCCGTCCGGCAAACGCGCCTGCACGAGCCCCCAGAAAAGCGGCACCGCCCACGCCACCCCGGGCAGGCTGCGCACCCGCTGGACGTCGATCTCGCGCAGGGCGATGATCTCGTTGACCTGCTGCACCTTCGCGTCGACCACCCAGACTGGGGAGCTGATGTTGCGAAGAGTTGCCGTGGTCCACATCATGATCCCGCAAAAGACGCCGGCTTGCTGGCTCATGAGAAGCGAGCAGAAGGTGAGGCCGCTGACCAGCATCGCATACTTCGCGCGGTCGCGAAACAGCATGAGCAGGGCGATGCGGAGCATGGTCTCGTCAATAAGAGCCGGCCTCGGCTACAGCTCCTCTTCCTCCTCGTTTGCGCCCTTTTTGTAGGTCAGGCCGCGGAGTTTGCCGTGGATGAAGTCGTCGAGGTCGCCGTCCATCACACCCTGCACATCGCTGGTCTGCACGCCGGTGCGGAGGTCCTTGACCATCTGGTAAGGCTGGAAGACATAGGAGCGGATCTGGTTGCCCCAGGCGATGTCGCCCTTCTCGCCGTATTGGCGTTCGACCTCAGCGCGTTTTTTATCCTGCTCCAACTGATACAGCTTCGCTTTGAGCAGCTTCATGGCGAGGTTGCGGTTTTTCAGCTGGCTGCGCTCCGCCTGGCAGGCCACGACGATGCCCGATGGCATGTGCGTGATGCGCACGGCGGTCTCGACTTTGTTCACGTTCTGCCCGCCCTTGCCGCCGCTGCGGTAGGTGTCTATGCGGAGGTCCTTCTCCTCCACCTCGATCGGCGCATCCTCGGGGATTTCCGGGGTAACATCCACGCTGGCGAAGGAGGTGTGGCGGCGCTTGTTGCTGTCGAAGGGGGAAATGCGGACGAGCCGGTGCACGCCGCGTTCGGTCTGCAGGTAGCCGTAGGAGTAGTCGCCGCTCACCCTCAGCGTGGCCCATTTGATCCCGGTTTCCTCCCCGGGCTGGATGTCGAAAATCTCCGACTTCAATCCGTGGCGCTCGATCCAGCGTTGATACATGCGCATGAGCATGTCCGCCCAATCGCAGGCCTCGGTGCCGCCCGCGCCGGAGTGGATGGTCATGTAGGCATCTTTGCGGTCGAACTCCCCGCCGAGCAGACAGCGGATCTCGAATTCGTCGAGCGCTCTCTCCAGATCGTGACATTCCTTGACTACCTCGTCCTCGGCCTGCGAGCGCGCGTCGCCGGACGGCTCCGCCTCTGCCAATTCCCGGAGGACGCCCAAGTCCTCGATGCGCGTGTGGAGGCCGCGGAACGGCTCAAGCACGCCGCGCAGGCGGGAGACACGCTCCACATCGGCCTGGGCTTTTTCCTTGTTGTCCCAGAAACCCGGCTCGGCCATCCGCCCCTCGACCGCCGTCAGCTCTCCGGCAAGCTTGTCGTAGTCAAAGAAACCTCCGCAACTGCGTCAGGCGCGACGCGAGTCCGGAGGTGTCGAGAGTCTCGAAATCAGGGTTGGACACTGGTGCCGAGGGTCCGGGGAATCTCCACGCGGAAAATGGTCTCGCCCGGTTTCATGACGTTGATGCGGTCGCGGGCGATGGTTTCCACGTATTCCGGATCATGGCGCAGAAGCTCGATCTGGCGGCTGCTGGCCTTCAGCTGCGCGGTTTTTTCCACCTGCTCGCCCCGCAGGGCGATGACCCGGGCCCGCATCTCCTCGCGTTTGAGCCAAGCCGGATAAAACACAATGGCGATGCAGGTGAGGAAGCCGAGGACAACGAGGGTCGTGATCACCTTGTTCAGGCGGTGCCAGAAGTCCGGCTCGTTGCGCCGCCGACGGCGCACGGTGTATTCCTCCTCGTCGTGGAAATTCATGCGTGCATTTTGCCACCGTAGACGGCGTCCTTGCCTAGCATCTCCTCGATCCGGAGGAGCTGGTTGTACTTGGCGATGCGGTCGGTGCGGGAAAGCGAGCCGGTCTTGATCTGCCCGGCGTTGGTCGCCACGGCGATGTCGGCGATGGTGACATCCTCGGTTTCGCCCGAGCGGTGGCTGATGACCGCAGTGTAGCGGTTCTCGCGGGCCAGTTCGATGGCGTCGAGCGTCTCGGTGAGCGAGCCGATCTGGTTGACCTTGACGAGGATCGAGTTGCCCACGCCCTGCTTGATGCCTTTGCGGAGAAAGTCGACATTGGTAACGAAAAGATCATCGCCGACCAGTTGGATCTTGTCGCCCAGTGCGTCGGTAAGTTTTTTCCAACCGACCCAATCGTTTTCAGCGAAACCATCCTCGATCGAGATGATCGGATATTTCGCGCAGAGCTTCTTGTAGTAGGCGACCATCTCGTCGTCCGAGCGGACCTTGCCGTCAGATTTCTTGAAAACATAGGCCTTCTTCGTTTTGTCGTAAAACTCGCTCGCGGCGCAGTCGAGGGCGATGAAGACATCCTTGCCGAACTTGTATCCCGCTTTCTTCACCGCGAGGGCGATGGTATCGAGCGCGTCCTCGGCCGAGGCGAAATTCGGGGCGAAGCCGCCCTCGTCGCCAACGCTGGTGGAAAGCCCGCGGCCCTTGAGGACAGACTTGAGCGCGTGGAAGATTTCCGCGCCGCAGCGCAGCGCCTCACGGAAGGTGGGCAGTCCGCGCGGCATGACCATGAACTCTTGGAAATCGATCGGGGCGTCCGAGTGAGCGCCGCCGTTGACGATGTTCATCATGGGGACGGGCAGAACCTTTGCATTCGGTCCGCCAAGGTATTTGAAGAGCGGCAGCCCGAGCTGCGCGGCAGCCGCGTGCGCGGTGGCCATCGAGGCGCCGAGGATGGCATTGGCGCCGAGTTTCTTCTTGTTGCTGGTGCCATCAAGCTTGCGCATGGTGCGGTCCACGCCGACCTGATCCAAGGCGTCGAGTCCGGTGATGGCCTCGGCGATGGCTTTGTTCACACCAGCCACGGCTTTGGTCACGCCTTTACCGAGGTAGCGGCCGGCATCGCCGTCTCGCAGTTCCCAAGCCTCGTGTTCGCCGGTGCTGGCACCGCTGGGCACAATGGCGCGTCCCGTGGCTCCGCCCTGCAGAGTGACTTCGACTTCGACGGTGGGGTTGCCGCGCGAGTCGATAACTTCGCGGCCGCGAACGCTGTGTATGATGGTGGATGACATGGAAAAGATGCGGGCGGGTCATCGCCCTAACGCGCACGTTTGACCTGAAGGCTACAAAATTTCAAGATTTTTGAAGGCTGTGATCGAGGTGATTTCGACTTCCCTCTCGCCCTGCTCGGAGGGCATGCGGACGGTCTCGCCGGCAGTGTGTCCGATCAGTGCCGTGGCTGCCGCGGCGAGGTAGGACACGATGTTTTTGGCTGAATCGCCGTCCCAGGCCCCGAGAATGTGAAGTTCTTCGTCCGCCCCGGTGGACTTGTCGCGCAGGTGGGCGGTTGCGCCCAGTCCGACGCGCGCGATGTCGGGGTTCTCGAAATTCGTTCCGCGGCAATTGGCGAGTTGTTGCTCCAGTTCGGCCTTCTGCCGCATGAGGACGCCTTGCTGCTCCTTGGCGAACTTGAAGCCGGCGTTCTCGCGCAGGTCACCCTGCTCGCGGGCCACCTGGATGTCGCGGCTGTTGGCCGGGATGCGGGTGTTGACCAACTCGTCGTAATCCCTCTTGCGGCGTTCAAGGCTGGCCCACGAAACGGTGAGCACCTTGGCCGCGGGAGCCTCGGCGTTCGCCCTTTCTTCGCTGGCTTCGAGAAGCTCCTGGAGTTCGGGCCGTGCTTTGATGGCGCGGGCCAACAAGGCTCGCTTGTCCATTTCCTCGAAGACCGGGGTGCGCATGATCTTGCGCACGAAGTCACGCGCGGCTTCGCCATCGGACAGCTTGAGCGCCTCGCCGATGAGCGCCTTGTCGTCGGCCAGAACCTTGTGCAGTTTGGCCGCGCGTTTGGAATCCTTGATGTTTTCGCGTTCGACGATGGAAATGGCGGCGTCAAGCGTCTCAACCGTGATTAGATCGACCATGTTGTCCGGGCGTTTGCCCAGCAACCAAGCGAGCAACTCGGGGTTGGTGTTGCGCTCGCCGATCGAGCGGCTCAAATGGTTGCGCAGGGGTTCAAGGTGACCCTTTTCGATCAGCAGGCGCGTGGCTTCGGTCACCACCTTGCTATCGCCCTCCTGCAGCACGTTGAGCAGCAAGGAATCTCCGGCCGCGCCTCCAAGAGCGACACCCGCTTCGAGAGCGTGGCGGATGCGCGGCGCCGGGAGCGGGGCGAGCAGGCTAGCCAGGTGGGCGGGCGGATGGGAGAGGAAGTCGGTGAGGGTCAGCGCACCGTCCGGCAGGGGCACCTTGCGACGCTCGAGGACTTCATCGCGCACGCAGAGGAGGTGGATGGAGTGCGCGGGCGAGCGTCGCTGGTGATCGGCAGCCGCTTTGTCCAACAAACTCAGCACCTGGTCGAGTTCGCCCGGTGCTCCTTCGAACTTATCGAGTCCACGGAGCAGTGCCTCGGCCGCCGCGGCCTGTTCCTTCGGTTGCCTCGATTTCTCGAAGGCATCGATGATGTCGAGGTGCGGCGAAGCGGGGCGTTCGCGCACCGCGACGAATTCCGCTTTTTTCGACGGCAGGAGAAAACGGCCGTCCGCCTTCAGCTTGTTGCGTACATTGGTCCACCAGCGCTTGAACGCGTCCTTGCCTCCGGTGGGGAAGGAGTTGTCCGGCAGAACTCCGGAGAGATAGTCGCCGAGGGCTTCCAAAGTCAGGCGGCCGTTGAAATCGGAGATGACCCCGTGGACAAATTCCACCGGCTGCTCGAGAGCTCCCTTCCGCACGGTTCCGGGATCCGCCATGCGGCGGGCTTCGACATGCGTTTCGGGAATCGGGGTGAGTGCGGCGGCAGCGAAGGCCATCTGCATGGCCTGCTTGCGGCCTCCGAGGAATTCAAGCTCCAGTTGGCCGAGTAAGAAATCGGCATTCGCCACCCGGGCGCATCCCCAGCTCTTGTGCAGGGCGAACGCCCCAGTGGGGAGCCTTTCTAGGGTGTTGGCTTGTTGTTTGGTGATTTTTCCTTCGTCGATGGCCGTCAGTAATTCCGAATGCATAGTGCTTCTGTGAAGATACCCGCCCCGCGATGCCGCGGCGATAGCAAACTTGCCGCGCAGGCCCTGCACACAAGGATTTGCCAAAGTGGTGTCCGGAAATGGCCGCACGCAACCTAATCGAGCCGTAAAATCGTCAGTCCGCCGCCTGCTCAGGCCTGCTCGGACTTGTCGTGGGGCAGTCGGGTCCCGCAGGCGCGCATCTTGGCCAAGGTGCTCTGCACGGTGTCGGCCAGAGTGTTCCGGTCGAGGATGTCGGCGATGGCATTGCGCACGTCGAACATCAGCATGCGCAGCCCGCAGGTGTTCTCGTCGGGGCAGGAGCACTTTTTGTAGCCGGTCTGGCTGACGCAGCGGAGCGGGGCGAGCGGTCCATCGATGAGGCGCACCACTTGTCCGATGGTGATGCTATCCATCGGCTTGGCCAGGAAGTATCCGCCTTTTTTCCCGCGCTTCGTTCCAATGAGGCCCGCCTTGCGCAGCTGCATGAGGATTTGATCGAGGAAGCCCTTGGGCAGGTTTTCGCGCGCCACGATCTGCTGCGCGGGGAGCAGGGGCCGGCCCATTTCGGACGCGATGCCGAGATCGATCAATGCTCGCAGCGCGTATTCACCCCGTTTAGAAACCTTCACCGCGTCAATGTAGGCGCTGGCGGGCTGCGGGCAAGTCCGAGCGTGCTCCGGAGCGGCATTGCCAGAAGTCCCCGCGTAAACTAGAAACGCCGCCATGAAGATTGTCTGCGCTTACTCGGGTGGCCTCGATACGTCGGTGCTGCTGCAATGGCTCAAGGAAACCTACGGCGCGGAGGTTATTGCGTTCTGCGCCAACATCGGGCAGGAGGAGGAACTCGACGGACTCGAAGCTAAGGCCCTCCGCACTGGCGCGACGAAGTGCTTTGTCGACGATCTGCAGGAAGAGTTTGCGTGCGACTTTATTTTTCCGATGTTCCGCGCCGGCGCGCTCTACGAGGGGCAATATTTCCTCGGCACGAGCATCGCGCGTCCGCTTATCGCCAAGCGCATGGTCGAGATCGCGCAGGCGGAGTGCGCGCGGGCGGTGGCGCACGGGGCGACCGGCAAAGGCAACGATCAGGTGCGCTTCGAGCTGGCCGCGGCGGCGCTGGCGCCCGAACTCGAAGTGATTGCGCCTTGGCGCGAGGAGCGCTTCCGCGAAAAATTTCCCGGCCGCGCCGAGATGATCGCCTACGCCGAAGTTCACGGAATCCCGGTTCCCGTCACGGCGAAAAAGCCTTACTCGATGGACCGGAATCTTCTCCACATCAGCTACGAGAGCGGGATCCTTGAGGATCCTTGGTTCGACGCCAGCGATGAGGAGAACAAGGACATGTTCCGCCTCAGCGTCTCCCCGGAGGATGCGCCGGATGCGGCGGAGTTGGTGACGCTGCGTTTCGAACAAGGCAATTGCGTCGGTGTTGCTTGCTCCGGCCTCGACGGGATGCTCGCGGCACTCGGCCATCGGGGCGATGGCAAATTGCTCAGTCCTTATTGGGTGATGAGGGTTCTCAACAAGCTTGGCGGAAAGCACGGTATCGGTCGTGTCGACATGGTGGAGAACCGCTTTGTCGGCATGAAAAGCCGCGGGGTTTACGAAACCCCGGGTGGTGCCATTCTGCATTTTGCCCACCGCCAGATGGAGTCGCTCACCATGGACCGCGAAGCCATGCATCTGCGCGACTCGCTCATCCCGCACTACAGCACCCTGGTCTACAACGGATTCTGGTTCGCCCCCGAACGCCGCGCCCTGCAGGCGCTGGTCGAGGAGACGCAGAAGAGCGTGACCGGCGAAGTGCGGGTGAAACTTTACAAGGGAAATGTCATCGCCGCTGGGAGGCGCAGTCCACTCAGTCTTTACAACCCGCACATGGCCACGATGGAGGCTGATCCCACGCAGGCCTACAACCAATCCGATGCCACGGGGTTCATTCGCCTGAATGCGCTGCGACTCAAGGTCGCGGCCGCGGTATCGCCCGTCGGCACGATCAAATAAGCGCCACCAGAAACACAATCCCGACCGTCAAAAGGACCACGATGAACAGAGCGAGAAGCACGACAAATATCGGGGACTGATTTCCCGGGGAGGGCACCTTCGGCACATCTCTCCTTCCGAGGGCGCTCAAGCCGCATTTCGCACTGGGTATCATCGGTGTATCGGGCCGCGGTCTTATTTTGCCGGGCTCTGCCTCGGGCCTCGAGCGGTTCGTGGGCGCCGAGAACTCCGTCAGCGGGCGCCACTCTATCATTCCCTCGTACCAAAAAACCGTATCCTCCTCGAACCACGAGGTGCGTATGCCATCACACACCTCACTGCCTGTTGCGGGTCCATAGACTTCACCTCCCCACGAGAGATAAACAGCAGCATTTCCAGATCGGCGACTGCGATTAGCTTCGGGGAGCATGAAAATCGGCGGGGCGATGCGCGGCCCGGCGGGGGTTTTCGATGGTTGCGGATCTTTCATCGAGCGACTTATTTCACACTGGATCGATTCGGTTGATCGGGTGCACCACCGCTTTTAGATCTCGAAGCCGCCGATTTCTTGGCGAGCCCGCGCTGATCCAGTTTCGGTCCCCGTGCCAAGATCCAAAGACACTTCCGGTTCGGATGCCCGGCCATAGCCCAACCATAAGAGGGAGCAGCAATGGCCATTTCATGAATAATAACGATGAAGCGGCGCGCCTTGGCTTGCCAGTTCAAATGTCATTCTAGCCCGGTGGTCGCGAGAGTTTCCAGCGGAGGTAAAGGACGCAGCCCAGCAGCACAAAAGCCAGAGCGATGAATGCGCCGCGCCAGGGGAAGTGCCATGGGGGTTGGGTGCCGATGGCAAACTCGGCGGTGGGCGCCAAGTCTTTGCCACCCTCAACCGGGACAATGCGCCAGTAGGTGCGGGTTCCAGGGCTGAGCCCGTTGATACGCGCTTCGGCGCGTGTGTATTCCTTGTCTTGGGATCGCGCCGAACCGATCTGCACCGAAGCTTCACCGCTCAGATGTTTCTCCGTTGCGAATTCGTTTTGCAGAATTTTTCCCGTCTGCGGATCAACGGAGAACCTCCAGACGCGGCGCTCGATGCGGTAATTGGTGACCGATGGATTGGGTGCGAGATAGATGGCAAGACTTGCGGTTGTGCGGGTAGAACTCACGGGCTCGGTGCCGAGAATTGGCGTTCGGGGTGCGCTCAGTGCTTTAGTTGGCAAGGGGGAGGTAGTCTCCACTTGCGGAGCGGCCAGAAGCGAGGGCCCTGCGGCATCGAGAATGAAAGTCTCGCTGACTTGTTCGAAATCCTTATTCGTGCCACGCCGCGCCTCGAGAAACCACCGCGATGCCCTGTCGGCCGCATCGCCGGGTGAAATCTCCAGCCGGACCAACTCTCCCCCGCTGTCTTCGGGGAACGGATCACCTGGGCGCCTGATGGGCTTGTTGAGTAATCCGGATAAAAAATTAATAGCCCGATGCGGCAGGCCTGTTAACCACGACCACCAGCTCTGCGTCTCGGCGGTTTCGGGCGGGTATGGTCCGGGTTGGCCATCGCGAACGACCCTTAGTCGAGGGCCGGAGAAAGCTTGCGAATTGGTACTCCATGCCACGAGCGTGCCACCGCCTTCCGTTTGTTCGGCCTTGATGTCCGTATTCAAAACCCACGGCCACGGTTTTGCGGTCGGCGTGGGTGTGGGGAAAGGGGGTGTCGGTGCTGCGGGCGGCCTTGGCGGCGGGTCGAACATCACGGGAATCCTCAGCGCCGGACGGTCGGAGACTTCCACCACGATATCCGATAGCGTCGTCTGTCCCCGTATCGTGTCGAGAGACAACCTGACCTCCTTAGTTTCGCCCGGGCCGACCGAAAATGCTTCAGCCCGCTCTTCGGATCGGAGACCCGGCGGCAACCCGAGAACGAAGCGTCCTTCCATACCCCCAAAGTTGTCCATGATGAGCGTGGCTTTGCGATTTTTTCCGAAGTTGATCGTTGGTGTCCTTGTCTCGAGGCGCGCCGGTATGGCCGGCACGTGAAAGTCCAGTTTCTCGCTGTGCAGCGCGTTGGAGAAGACAACAGCGATTTCAAAAGCCCCGCCTTTTTTTTTCGGCGGCACGTTGATTTCTACTTCCTGCGAGCGGCCCGGCGGAAGGGAGGAGATCGTGGGTTTCACCACAACCGAGTCTCGCGGTTCGGCAGAAGCCTGCACCATCTGCGTCTGCGAGGAATGATTGACGAGCGTGATTATGGCTCGGCGTGCGTGCTGCTCCTGCAACTGCAGTTGCCCGTCATCCGCGCGCGCAGTGAAGGGCGCAGTAGCTTCTCCGCGTAACTCTATGCCGACTCCGGATCCCTCGATTTTGAGGGCTCTCTTCTGTGCCGACGAACCGACTGACTGAGGGAAAAATTGCACAGTAACATTGGTTGCTTGGCCGCGGCCGAGCGTAAACTGGCTGCCCTTCCCGACGGAGAAAGGTGCTTGCGCTTCGAGTGTTCCGCGCAGAACGCCGCCCCCCGCGTTGGCCAAACGTATCACCTTGCGCGCACTTTCCCCCGCCACGGCCTGCAAGTTTACCACCGGCGGGGCATCCAGCTGCGGCACGGCATCGGTGATGGCAATCTTCACTTTGATCGCGCGGCTGACGCCGCCGCCGAGGCTCGCCTTCGCCTTGAAAGTGAACACATCCTCCGTGGAGACCTCATCGTCACCATGCGTGTAAACGACCGAGGCGAATCCTTGGCGGTTATCATCGGCCTGTTGGAAGTCCGATAGTCGACCATGCTCCGGCCCGGAGACGACCTCGTAAACCAGCGGCCTCCCGTTTCCCTCGTAAGCCTTCAAGGTTATGCTCGCTGCGGTGCCCCGACGCACCTCAATTTTGCAATCGTCCCCGACGGGAGGCTTTTTCATCTCCGGACGGGCGGCCGTCGCGCCCTCCGCCGCCATCGCCGCGGAGAGGATCAGGAGTAACCGGATTATCCAACGCACCTAGGCAACAAACCAAATGGGGCGGCAAATGACGAGAGGAACCATGATCGACCGCCTAGTGTCTGGCTCTTTTTGCGACGGACCCGGCCCCGGCGGCCGAATAATGCATGCTTTGTCCGGATGATTCTGGCTAACTTCAAATCTCATGTGCCGGTTTCTTTTTCATGTTCTGCCGATCGCTGTCTTGGCTCTCTCGACAGCGATCGCCGGAGAACCGGGGGCCGCGCCAGGCCCCCGGCCCTTGTCCGAATTGATCGTCCTGCAAGAGCCTCCCAAAGTTGTTCCGCGCGTGCTCGAAAGTTCCACGCCAGAAAAAACCAGCATCACCATTTCTCTCGGCCGCCAGCGTGCATGTCTGCTCGTGGGGGATGAGGTGGCTATCGACAGTCCCGTCTCTTCGGGCAAGCCGCGGGGGATGACGCCGAAGGGCGACTTCACGATTTTGGAAAAAACCTCCGCGCATTCCACGAGATTTTACGGGGACTTTGTCGATCCGACCGGTAACCCGTTAAGATTGGGGGTCAGTACCCGCATCGATCCTGCACCCAGCGGCACCACCTTCCGCGAGATGCCCGTGCAGTATTATCTGCGGTTGAATGATGCGGGACTCGCCTTGTATGCGGGGCCTTTGCCGGGCTATCCAGCGGCTGACACGGCCGTACGTCTACCCACCGACATCGCACCGTTGTTTTTCCAGCGCGTCAAGGTTGGCACGCCGGTGAAGATCGCAGACTGAGCGCCCTATTTCCCGATGTGGCGCAGCGGCGTTCCCGCGAGGAGTTTTTGTTCGATGGATTCCAGCGAGACGCCCTTGGTTTCCGGAACGAAAAACACGAAGAAAGCCAAGAACACGGCGCTGAGCGCACCAAAGAGCAGGAAAGTGTTCCCCGGTCCGAGCCCGTTGAGCATGGTGAGGAAGGTCATCCCGACAACCGCATTGGCCGCCCAGTTGGTCACCGTGCTGCACGTGATGCCAAAATCACGCCCGGCCAGCGGATAAATTTCCGAGCAGATGATCCAGATGATCGGGCCCGCGCTCATGGCGAAGCCGACGATGAAAACGATGAGCGCGGCGAGCGCCAGATAGCTGAGCAGCATGTCGGGGGTACCTGCGCCGAGCCCGAGATGGAACAGGGCGCCCAGCGAGAGCATGCCCCCGCCCATCACGGTGAAGCCAGTATACATGATGGGTTTGCGACCCAAACGGTCAACAAAGCCGATGGCGATGAAGGTAGCCAGAACATTGACCGTGCCGACCAGCACCGTGCCCCACAATTGTCCGGCGGTCGTGACGAATCCCGCCTGCTGCAGGATGTTCGGGGAGTAATACATGACGACATTGATACCGGTAAACTGCTGGATCATCTGGAGCGAGACCCCGAGGAAAACAGCGCGCCGGAAGTTGCTGTTATGCCGGAACAAGTCCGCGCCGCTTTGCCGGACCTGCATTCCCGCCTGGATGGCCTCGAGCTCGTTGTCCGCCTCCGCCTCGCTGGCACTCAATCTCTGCAGCACGCGGCGGGCTTGGTCGTTGCGGTTTTTCAAGACCAGCCAGCGGGGGCTTTCCGGCAACAAGAGCATGCCGACAAACATGAGCAGCGCCGGCAGGGAAATCACGCCAAGCATCCAGCGCCAAGGTGCATCGAGGTAAAGCTCCATCACCATCTGTCCCCGTCCGCCCGCCAGCGAACTCAGGGAGTTGCTGACCTGGGCCGCGATCGGTTCAAGGTGGGCGTAGCTGGTAAAATAGGTGTCGCTGAGAAAGGCCACGACAATGCCGATGGTAATCATCAGCTGGTAAAGAGAGATGAGGGCTCCGCGCACGGCCTGCGGCGCGATCTCCGACAAATAAAGGGGGCACACGAACGAAGCCATGCCCACCGCAATGCCGAGAAAGAATCTTGCGCCAAGCAGAAAATTGGCGCTGGGTGAAAAAGCGCAGAGCACGGCACCCGAAGCGAAGAGCAGCGCGCTGATCAGCAGGGTGCCGCGACGACCGAGGCGCATGGAAAAGAAACCGCTGATGAGAACGCCCAAGACAGCCCCCCAGAGCAGTGCGCTGACGATGTTCTCGAGCTGGGTGTCGTCGATGCCGAAATCTTTTTTGATCAGCCCGTTCGCGCCCGAAATCACGCCGACATCAAGTCCGAAGAGCAGTCCGGCCAAGCCAGCGGTCAGTCCGACGAAGTAGACAATGGGTCTGATTTTGCCGGTGGATGCCATAGTCAGTTCATTCCTGAGTAAGGGGAGTTTAAGCTCCAGTCGTTTATGATCAGATCGCGGTGCCGTCAGAAATAATAGAATTCTTGGGCACAATGACCACACCGTCGCGGATGAAATAATTTTCTCCGTCTTGATCGCGGGGTTTGCCTTCGGGGCTGATGACGACGCCGTCGCCGATGCGCGCGTTTTTATCGACGATAGCGTCCTTGATCCTTGTGTTACGTCCGATTCCCAGGGGCGGCGCACCGGGTGGTCGCGCCGACTCCGCCTCGTAAAAATCCGCTCCCATCATCACCACATTCTGCAGCACCGCGCCGGACTCGATGATGCTGCGGATACCGACGAGGCAGCGGTCGAGTGTCGCGTCGGTGATGATGCAACCGTCGGAGACCACCGCGCGTTTGACGGTGGCGCCGTTGATTTTGCTGGCGGGGAGGAAGCGTGGCCGGGAGTAAACGGTCGCGCCTGGCTTGTAGAAACTGAAGGCCGGTTCCAGTTCGGCCAGGGCGAGGTTCGCCTCGAAAAACGAGTGGATGGTTCCGATATCCTCCCAATACCCTTGGAAGACATGGGCCTGCACACGGAATTTCTCAATCGCGGCGGGGATCACATTTTTTCCGAAGTCCTCGAAGTCGTTATCCAGGCATCGCTCCAGCGCCGAGCGCTTGAAAAGATAGATACCCATCGAGGCCTGGTAGCGCTCCGCGTTCGCAGGCAGCCCCAGTTCCCCGAGTAGCGAGCCCGGGATGCGCAGGCTGTCGAGGATCGATGCCTCCTTGGGCTTTTCCACGAAGCGCGTGATCCGGCGCCCCGCGTCGGTTTGCATGATGCCGAATTCCCCGGCCGCCTCGCGCATCACGGGCAGCGTGGCGATGGTTATGTCGGCTCCCGAGGCGAGATGGTCGGCCATGAGCTCTCGGAAATCCATCTGGTAGAGCTGGTCGCCGCTGAGGATGAGATAATACTCCCACGGCCGCTCGAGGAAGTAGCGCAGGTTTTGCCTCACCGCGTCGGCCGTACCCTGATACCATCCCGCGCCAGTAGGCGTCTGCTGCGCGGCGAGGATCTCGACGAAGCTGCCCGCACTGAAGATGTCGAATTTGTAAGTCCGGCTGATGTGCTGGTGCAGTGAGGCGCTGTTGAACTGCGTGAGCAGGTAGATATCGCGCACGCCGGCGTTGAGGCAGTTGCTGATCGGAATATCGACCAGCCGGTATTTTCCACCGAGCGGCACCGCCGGTTTCGAGCGGTCTTTGGTCAGGGGAAAAAGCCGTTTGCCCGCACCGCCGCCCATGATGATCCCCAGAGAGTGCGCCAAGGCGGCTTCGGCTTGCAGGTGGTTGTTTTGCGTCATCTTATGCGATGGGTCGCACAAGCAGGCTCCCATCTCGTATCCCTATTTGTGCCCCCGCGTGAGGGTTGTTGCAAGCTGTCCGTTCTTGTCGCAACATGGAGGACATCTATGTGTGGAATTGTCGGATACATCGGGCCGGCCGAGGTGGCGCCTATCTTGTTGGACGGCTTGCGCCGTCTGGAATACCGCGGCTACGACTCAGCCGGGGTCGCCTTAGGCAACAATGGTTCGCTCGAGATTCGCAAGTCGGTCGGACGCATCCAGAATCTCGCCCAACTCATCAGCGAGCAACCCGTGCATGGCAACCGCGGGATCAGCCACACCCGCTGGGCCACGCACGGCGCGGTGACCGGCGAAAATGCCCACCCGCATATCGACCAGAGCGGCAAGATCGTCCTCGTCCACAACGGTGTCATCGAGAACTACCAGTCGCTGCGCGAGGAGATGGAGCGAGAGGGCGACGTTTTTTACTCCGAGACGGATACCGAAGTGCTCGCGCACCTCATCGGGCGGCACGCCGCCGCATTGGGTGAGGCGACGGCCGACCATCTGGTCGAGGCAGTGCGCCGGGCCCTGCGCGAGGTGCAGGGCACCTACGGCATCGCGGTGATGCACCGCGATATTCCCGATCTTCTGATCGGCGCGCGACGGGGCAGCCCGCTCGTGCTGGGCATCGGCCGAGGCGAAAACTTTCTGGCCAGCGACGTCGCCGCCATCGTCAATTACACTCGCGATGTCGTTTATCTGAAGGACTATGAGATCGTCCTGCTCCGTCCGGACAACTTTCAGATCCAGTCGCTCGCTGGGGTCGGCGCGGATTACGAGATCAGCACGGTGGATTTCGACGCCGAGGAGGCGTCCAAGGGTGACTACCCACATTTCATGCTCAAGGAAATCTTCGAGCAGGCCTCCACTGTTCGCGATGCCATGCGCGGGCGCCTCTCCCGCGAGGAGGCTACGGCCAAGCTCGGTGGGCTCAACATGACCTCCGGCCAATTGCGCGAGGTCGAGCGGCTCGTGCTCATCGGCTGCGGGACCGCCTATCATGCCGCGCTCATCGGCGAATACCTCATGGAGAGTCTGGCCTCCCTGCCGACCGAGGTCGAGGTGGCCAGCGAGTTCCGTTACCGGAACACGCCGATGGACAAATACACGCTCACTTTCGTGCTCAGTCAGAGCGGCGAGACGGCTGACACGCTTGCCGCCCTGCGCGAGAGCCAGCGCAAGGGGCACCGCACGCTCGGCATTTGCAACAATGTGGCCAGCACCATCGCGCGCGAGAGCGACGGGGGTGCCTACATGCACGCCGGCCCCGAGATCGGCGTGGCTGCGACCAAGTCCTTCACCTCGCAGGTCACCATCCTGACCCTGCTTTCTCTTCTCATGGGCCGTATCCGCAACCTGTCGACCTCCGACGGCCTGCGAATCATCGATGAACTGGAGCAGTTGCCAGAAAAAGTGGCGCGCGTGCTTGAGATGAATCCGCATCTGCCCGAGGTTGCCGAGAAGTATGCCAATTCCCACGGTATGCTCTTCATGGGTCGCCAGTTCCAATATCCCGTGGCGCTGGAGGCCGCGCTCAAGCTCAAGGAAATCAGCTATATGTTTTGCTCCGGTTATCCTAGCGCCGAACTCAAGCACGGCGTGATCGCGCTGGTCAATCCGGATACGCCGTCGGTCTTCATCGCGCCGCACGATGCGCTGTTCGAGAAAAACGCCAGCAACATCCAGGAGGTTCGCGCCCGCAAGGGGCCGGTCATCGGTGTCGGCACCGAGGGGCACAGCGCGCTGGAAAAAATCACCGACGACACGCTCTGGGTGCCCGATGCGCCAGACTGGCTCATGCCCGTGCTCACCGTCATCCCGCTGCAGTTGCTGGCCTACAAGATCGCCGTGGCCCGTGGCTGCGACGTGGACAAGCCGCGCAATCTCGCGAAGAGCGTGACGGTGGAGTAGAGGCCGGTCGCCAGGGTGAGGGGAGAGGGGGCGTTGGCTTTCGAAGTTAGCAAGCCCCGTGAAGCTGGCGCGTCTATGACGCAGAAACTTCGCTGAAGCGGCTCGTCATGGGGTCCGAATCTGGGAATACTTTCCGCGCCAGCGTCCACCCCCCGCTTACCCCTCATGTTCGAACAAGCCTTCAAAAACATCGACGACGTCCTTTGGAAGGATGCCGGGTGCACCAGTGAACTCGACTACACCGAGCAGACCTCCTGGCTGCTCTTCCTGAAATACCTCGACGCCTTGGAGTATGAAAAAGCCACCGAAGCAAAGCTCGGCGGCAAGAAATACTCCCACATCCTCGACCAGCCCTACCGCTGGGACTCATGGGCCGCCCCTAAGGGCAAGGACGGGAAGATCGACCACAACACCGCCCTCACCGGCGACGATCTCATCGACTTCGTCAACGGCAAGCTCTTCCCCTACCTGCACGGCTTCAAGGCCAAGGCCACCGGCCCGAACACCATCGAATACAAGATCGGCGAAATCTTCGGCGAGATAAAGAACCGCATCCAGAGCGGCTACAACCTGCGCGAGATCATCGACCACGTCGACGAACTCCGCTTCCAGTCCCAGAACGAGAAGCACGAACTCTCGCACCTCTACGAGACCAAGATCAAAAACATGGGCAACGCCGGGCGCAACGGTGGCGAGTATTACACCCCGCGTCCGCTCATCCGTTCCATCGTCGCCGTCACTGCTCCCCGGCTCGGCGAGACCATCTGCGACCCCGCCGTAGGCTCAGCAGGCTTCCTCTGCGAATCCTTCGATTACCTCCGCACCCAGAACCCCAAGCGCACCGTTACGCAGGATCGCACCTTGCAAGAGCGCACTTTTTACGGGAAGGAAAAGAAGTCCTTGGCCTACGTGATCGCGATCATGAACATGATCCTGCACGGCATCGAAGCGCCCAACATCATTCACACCAACACGCTCGCCGAGAACCTCGCCGACGTGCAGGAAAAGGACCGCTTCCACATCATCGTCGCCAATCCGCCCTTCGGCGGCAAAGAGCGCAAGGAAGTGCAGCAAAACTTCCCCATCCGCACCGGCGAGACCGCGTTCCTCTTCCTCCAGCACTTCATCAAAATCCTCAAGGCCGGCGGCCGCGCCGGCATCGTCATCAAGAACACCTTCCTCTCCAACACCGACAACGCCTCCGTCAGCCTCCGCCAGAAACTCCTCGAAGAATGCAACCTCCACACCGTGCTCGACTGCCCCGGCGGCACGTTCATCGGCGCGGGCGTGAAGACCGTGGTGCTCTTCTTTGAGAAAGGCACGAAGACGCGCAAAGTCTGGTTCTACCAGCTCGACCCCGGACGCAACATGGGGAAGACCAACCCGCTCAACGACGCCGACCTCGCCGAGTTCATCGCGTTGCAGAAGACGAAAGCCGACTCGCCCAAAAGCTGGAGCGTGGACGTGGCGGCCATTGACCCTAAGACGTTTGATCTGTCCGTGAAGAACCCCAACGGCGGCGAGGAAATCGCGCACCGCAGCCCGCAGGAAATCATGGACGAAATCGCCGCGCTGGACGCCGAGAGCGCGGAAGTGCTGGGCAACATCAAGGCGCTGCTATGAAAAACGATGGGAAGAATGCGAAGACTGTGACCGGCGGAGAACGTCCGTCCCCTGCTTCCCATACCTCCCATCCCATCATCCCCCCGCGCGGCGATTACCAGACTCTCATCTCCTACCAAAAAGCCGAAGTCATCTACGACATCACCTTCCGCTTCGCGCACAAGTATCTCAGCAAGGGCGACCGCACCGTGGACCAGATGATCCAGTCTGCACGCTCCGGCAAACAGAACATCCTCGAAGGCAGCAAAGCCGCGCTCACCTCCAAGGAGACCGAGCTCAAGCTCACCAGTGTCGGGCGAGCCAGCCTGGAAGAACTGCTCGCCGACTACCGCGACTACCTCCGCGTGCGCGACCACGCCATCTGGGACAAAGACTCCAAGGAAGCCCTGTTCGTCCGGCGGCTAGGCCGCAAGACCTCGCACACCTTTGAGCTTTACCGCGAGTTTGTGGAGACGCGCCCGCCAGAGGTGATTGCCAACATTGCGATCTGCCTGATTCATCAGACCAACTACCTGCTCGACCAGCAGCTCCGGGCACTGGAAAAGGATTTCCTGAATCAGGGCGGCCTGCGCGAGCGCATGTTCAAAGCTCGGCTCGCCCACCGCAATCTCCCGCCCCAAAAATGACCCTCATCATTCCTCTTCATCCCCTCCTTTCCCTCGCCGCGCTGGACGCCGAAAGCGCGGAAGTGCTGGGCAACATCAAGGAACTCCTGAACACCGAGAAAACCCATGCCTAAAAAAATCGAGGTTCTCGCCCGCGAAGTCCGACTCACCGGCGTCAACGACCAGGATTACGTCTGCCTGACCGACATCGCCCGCTACAAGGAAACCATTCACACCGACGACCTGATCCGCAACTGGCTGCGCAACCGCAACACCCTCGAATTCCTCGGCCTCTGGGAGCAGATCAACAACCCCGGTTTTAATCCCGTCGAATTCGATGGGTTTAGAAAGCAGGCCGGTCTCAACAGTTTCACCCTCACTCCGAAGCAGTGGATCGAGCGCACCGGCGCCATCGGCATCCAGTCCAAGGCCGGGCGCTACGGCGGCACCTATGCCCACCTGGACATCGCCCTGGAGTTCGCCGCGTGGATCTCGGTCGAGTTCAAGCTCTACCTCATCAAGGAATTCCAGCGGCTCAAGGAAACCGAGCGCCAGACCCTCGGCTGGGACATCCGCCGCAACCTCGCCAAGATCAACTACCGCATCCACACCGACGCCATCCAGAAGCACTTGATCCCCCCCGAGTTGAACAAGGCCCAGACCAACCTCGTTTATGCCAGCGAGGCCGACGTGCTCAACATGGCCCTCTTCGGTCAAACCGCCGCCCAATGGCGCGGCCAAAACCCCGGCGAGAAGGGGAACATCCGCGACCAAGCCACCGGCGCCCAACTCGTGTGTCTCTCCAACCTGGAAAACCTCAACGCCCTGTTTATCGGGCAAACCCTGCCCCAATCCGAACGCCTAACCCGCCTCAACCAAATCGCCATCCAGCAGATGAAACTGCTCACCGCCGATGACCGCACGCCCCGGCTGCCGGAAGGGAAGAAGGGGCAATGAAAGCCATGGAAACCCGAGAGCCTGCCCTGAGCCGTTCGCCAAGCTCACGGACCGAGCTGTCGAAGGAGCGGTCCCTGAGCGGAGCCGAACGAGCGGTTCCTGAGCCTGTCGAAGGAATGAAGAAGGGGTGGAAAACCGTGCCACTTGGCGAGCTTTGCGATGTGCTTGACCACAAGCGAAAGCCAATCACCAAGCGAGACCGCGAGGCGGGAGAGTATCCCTACTATGGCGCAACCGGAGTCCTCGACCACGTTGCCGGCTACTTGTTCGACGAGCCTCTTGTTCTCGTCGGCGAAGATGGTGCGAAATGGGCATCAGGCGAGAACACAGCGTTCGCAGTTGAAGGGAAAATCTGGGTCAACAACCACGCTCATGTGTTGAGGCCGCATCGAAACGTGCTCCTCGACAACTGGCTCATCTACCACCTCAACCACTCCGACCTGATCGAGTTTGTTTCAGGTCTGACCGTTCCGAAGCTCAACCAAGGCTGCCTGCGAGAGATTCCCGTTCCCGTCCCCCCGCTGGCCGAACAGCAGCGGATCGTCGGCCTGCTGGACGAAGCGTTTGAGGGCCTCGCCACCGCCAAAGCCAACGCCGAAAAGAACCTCCAAAACGCCCGCGCCCTCTTCGAAAGCCACCTCCAATCCGTCTTCACCCAGGGGTCCCTGAGCGCAGCCGATGGGCGCGGCCCGGGGTGGGTGGAGAAGCCGCTTGCAGAATTGTGTGACCGAATCACGAAAGGCTCGTCACCAAAATGGCAGGGCATCTCCTACCTCGATGCACCCGGCATCCTTTTCGTCACGAGCGAAAATGTTGGCGAGTATGACATCTTGCTTGAGCAGCCGAAATACGTGGAAGAAAAGTTCAACGCCAAGGACAAGAAATCTATTCTCAAAAACGGCGATGTGCTGACCAACATCGTTGGCGCGTCTATCGGACGAACTGCTGTGTTCGATAGGGACGATGTGGCGAACATCAACCAAGCGGTTTGCCTTATTCGTTGTGACTCCCATCTGCTCAATAACTACTATCTGACCTACCTGCTCAATTCACCCGTGTTCAAACAGATGTTGCACGACAATGAGGTCAATAACGCGAGGGCCAACCTGAGCCTCGGTTTCTTTTCTCAGCTTCCAGTGCCGATGCCTCCCATATCGAAGCAGAAAGAGATTGTCGCGAAGTTGGACGCCTTCCGTGCCGAAACCCAACGCCTCGCCCGCCTCTACGAGCGGAAGCACGCCGCGCTGGAGGCGTTGAAGAAGTCGCTGCTGCACCAAGCCTTCACCGGAGAACTTTAGGAGACACGCCATGAGCAAAGAAAAAAAACTCCAAATCCGC
>Ga0209190_1000501_pt1 | contig 28525 bp, 36 predicted proteins | sample M_140205_XF_Meta_FD_187315 | JGI IMG/M metagenome (GOLD analysis project Ga0209190, IMG submission 187315) | Freshwater microbial communities from Lake Montjoie, Canada to study carbon cycling - M_140205_XF_MetaG (SPAdes) (version 2) | ecosystem: Environmental > Aquatic > Freshwater > Lake...
CGTGTCGGTTTCAATATACAACCTCTCGGAAGATGAGGTTTATTCTAGCACCAATAGAAAAGATGTTGTCATCACTCCCGACAGCCAAGGGTATGACACGCATGTCCTACAAGTACCAGCCGGGACGTTACCAGTCACTCCTTGTAGGTGGTACATCTCAGTATCCGGAAGCCCTGACATTGTAGTGGTTAGTGGGCGCAACACGCGCTAACCCATCGTAGCAATTTGCGCGGCGGTTGGTACACCTGCGCGGGTCATCATAGGGACTTGTCCGTAGAAATTGCTGAGTAATCCAAGCATGGAGATGGAATCCACTGCTACCGAATTGGCGGTTGCAGTAACGCGCTTGCACGTGGTTGTTAATTCCAAATAAAGCTCCTCCATATTCACGTCAAGCCCATTGACTGATATAATGATGTTTTGATCCAACAAATGCTGTGTAATAAAGTCCTTGGTGAGTGAGAATGGTATCTGGTTTAGTACCCGCTCCAGTCTCAGGTATACTGGAGTAGAGATTGGCCATTCTAGATTTGTGGCACTGTTAATGATGGACGCCCCTTCCCTAGACAATGCCGTCCCATAGTCCACGGAGTTAAACAATTTGAAGTTGGCGCCCTCAGTCTGCAATATCCATTGCACGCAACTCCGGATGAGCCAAGGCAGCATTCTCATTATCTCGGATAACTCCTCATCCGTCACAGTGCCGTATATCGGTTGTCCAACTTCCCCCAATGCCACAAGCGATTGGGTACCGCGTTCGATTTGTCCCTTAGTTGCTCCAGTAACAAGCATGGGAAAACCGCGCACGCCTTTAACTTCCAAATTGCTGGAAGACCTGGCACTAAACGAAAACGGTTCCATCTGCCCGAGAGCCCTGAATATATTCCGCAGTAAATGATGTCCGTCGGATGTAAAAATAATGGGTAACGGCTTTAATGAAAAATCGGAATAGCTTCTCCCTATTAGTCCAACAATTTTGCTAATCAAATCCGCTAAAACTCGGGGAACGTTGGCATGCACAGCGGCAGGCACGGGTTGCATATTTAAATTGTAGCAGTCCCAAAACTCGTGGGCAGGATTAGGCGTTCTAGTGTCCGTCTCCCAATCTTGTTTAGTGAGCTTACCCCAGGGAGTCCAGAACCCTTGCTTCCTCTTACTCCACCCCAGGTTATCCACGCCTTCTGTTCTGGGTAACTTAGATGTTAATCGTCGGAAATACTCCAATAAATGTTTAGAGTATTTACGCTCTGTAATTGAAGGTAATGCGCTACCTTCCACATTTAAATTTACGTTCTTAAATTCCGCCAACCTAGCTTGTCCTTCCAACGCCGCGGCACTACTCAAATCTAAACTGGAAACGGATAGGGGATACTTAATAGAATTAAAATACATTGTTCCGGTGTGGCAGTACAAACTGGCATCAGGGAAAAATATGTTCTTAGTAAAATCACAGGTAAAGTTTGTTAGGGTAGTCTTGGTACCATCGGGGTGTACCACGTAATACCCTTCGGCATTTTTATAGAAATCTAAATTATCCTCGGTAAACAGGGATTTAGTTTGCCGAACCTTGTTCAACTCGTACACAGCCTCAAACTTGTTTAATGCCTCAAGTTCCTTGCATACCTCCGTGTAAATCTCGTCCTCTAATTGGAAAACATTTAACAAGTTTTCCGTATCTTTATTAACCCCTGACGAAACAATTTGATCTATCAATTTTACTTTAACAAAGTCTTTCCAGGGTATTTCTCCCATTACTTCGTTCACCAAAACAGACACATTACAATTGGCAGCAATTTCAGATACCCCTTTGAGCAACCCCAAAAACTCCTTAGGTTGGGGGCGATACGTCATAGTAGCAAAACCCCAGTCCTGCGGCTTTGCTCGGGGTTCGTACACTAGAGATGCGCCAAAGTTAGACCGATCTGTTTTAGCGCACAGGGTATTGTATTCTAGGGCCTTAGTAAATTCGGTAAATAATGTGGGTTTAATGTTCCTAGGATTGTAATCAAGTAATCCAGTAAAGCCGAACCTACACTCTTCAAAATGATGCAACACCGCGGAAGATTGCGAGTGTGCTGGAAAATACATGAAACCTGCAATTACCGACGGCGCAGCAAACACAGGAATAACAATGGTAATTCCGTTTTTACCTATGGCCCTTCGGGATACTTTCTTTTTAGTAGAGTAGTCTTCGGCGATCTCTATTAATTGAAGAAATTGCATCTTTGACAAACAAAGAATTGAAGATGGTTGAATGTCAGCGTCCATACCCACGCTACGCAGCCACGATCTAGCCCTAACAAAGTTAATGGCACCAATAGTATCCGTAGGTCTTCCATACAGCGCAAAGAAATCAAATAGCTTTCGTTGCTTCTTTAAATTGTCTACGGCGTCCAACCCATCCGCCAATGATATATGAGCAAACCGGGTAGAGTACGCTGCACGGGCGGTGATTAACGCTTTCTCGTAAGAACCCTCAATGGCTGCCAGTAAATCAAATGCCGTACCTGCCCGGAAATCGCAAAACTTATTTTCGCACAAAACATGCTTGTTGAATACGTGCAATACGTTATTACAGCTAGGGCACGTCGCAGTGGTCTTACTCGTATTTGGGTGCTTATGAAAGTCTTGCAGTATTTCCGATACTGTCACAGACTGCGCTAGAAAATTTAAACTCATTGGGAGATAGTAGTCACAAAATAAAAATCTATCAACCTAATGTCTTAGAACTTGCGGAACTACGCAATTGTTAGTTTAGTGAAATATGTGCCTCATTCGCGGTATATAGTATTGATGAAAACCAAAACACAACTCGTAATCTCCGCGGTCACGAACCGAGGGGTAGCGCAAAACGTAATCATTCCTGCGAGTGCGGGAATAATTAAGTGCAAACGCCAGGGGGCATCTTACACCGCGTACGCGTGGTGGGGGGAAAACGCAAACTCAATCGGTGTCGAATTTTGCGTTGCGGTATTTCGCCGCGAAAGAAAAATGCAAATCCGGGATACCGACATCCCGGTGCGCAATTGGCCGGTGCGGCACAACCGGCGGCGATGGATCAGTGGGTTTTGCATAGCACAACCCACGTGAATAAAGGGGTGTAGCTCAATGGTTAGAGCAGGGGACTCATAATCCCTTGGTTGTGGGTTCGATCCCCACCGCCCCTATCAACTCTACACGCACTCGGCGTGTAGAGATACAACCATTTTTTACCTATCTCACATCCCCTGAAATATCCCCCCCAAACAAGGTATATAGTAGTACTATGAAAAACCAACCAACAACAACATTAGTTCCCCTCACACGGAAGGATACATTGCTAAAATTGGCCAATGAGGCAAAGTGGGCAATGGCAAGTTGCGCCTCCGCTTCGGCGGGGGGATATTGGAGTGAAACCGGGCGTTACCGGGAACAAACATGCAGCGTAGAATACCAAAAAGTGGTAGACCGCATCTGCGAGGCGGGTGTCCTCAATGCGGAGGACATAGCGCACGTACGTCGAAGCCCCCACACAGCCGAGCAAGTGTGCCGCCTGGAGGCGAAAGCAGAATAAACAACCGGGGAATAATCCCCACTGCGTCCGACAGCATTCGGACATTTTTTACCTATCCCACCCCCAATGAAATATTCCCCATAAACAAGGTATATAATATTGATGAAAACTAACCTTATCACTAACTCAGCCGTCGAGACGCAGACGGAAAAGCCAAGAAGCCCTTGGCTAATCGAGGAGGAGTTGTACTCCCTCCGGATAGGAGCCTCCATGGAGCCCCAAGAGGGGCTAATCATCACAAAAACCCTTCACACAACCTACCCCGTAGTGTACCGGGTAACGTTTGAGGGGGTGGCGGTGGACTTATTTTGCCCGGGATACAACCCTAACGATGGCACTATATTTGACCACCGCGAAATCTTGAGGAAAATTAGAACCCGTTGGGTGTCGGGGGAATACGCGCAGTCGCGGGAGATGGCAATGCTAATTGAAAAAGCAAATCACGATTTGCTGCCCACGGGTCTCGCAGTCTCGTACGAAAACCACGAGAAATACGAATACGTTCACGTCGTGCTAAACGGAAAGCGCGTGCACTTGGCCTCCGGGGAAAACGGGGAAGCAAGTGCTGCCCTGGAAGAAGCATTGGCGTGGGTCCGCCGTATGACAACACCGGGGAAAACGTGGACGGTCCTCGTAGAGGATAACAGTCCATTCGGGAAAGTAGGCGGGGTGGTAATGCAGTACCACCCCACGCAGGAAGAGGCCGAGAAGGCTCTTCCCGAAGTGGCGGCCCAAACAGGTCGCCGAGCGTTTTTGGGGGAATACCCCAATAACGCAATCACCACAACTGAGGCATAACGCCCCACTGCGTCCGACAGCATTCGGACATTTTTTACCTATCCCACCCCCCAATGAAATATCCCCCATAAACGCGTTATATAGTAGTACTATGAACATAACTGAATTAAAAGCAATGGCGGCGAAAGTCCTAGCACTCCCCACATCCGCCCCCGGCGGATACACGGAGATGACGTTTGGCACATCATCCGGACCAATTAGAAACCGTGCGGGGCTGGTCCCCGTGCGACTTTCGGAAACCTTTCGGTACCACACCGAGAGCAACGGGGCAGCAATGTCCCGGGAGTTTGTCGTCTTGGCACGGGACATTGGGGTCAAGGACTCCAACAAAGACGAAATCTACGAAGCGTCCTGCGGGACGCTATTCGTGGAAAAGTATTACGGGGGGTCCCCCAGTGACTTCGATGAATTGGTGCTGAAAGCGCCAAAATTCGAATAACCACAACCGGGGCCTAGTGCCCCACTGCGTCCGACAGCATTCGGACATTTTTTACCTATCTCACATAGTGAAATATCCCCCATAAACACGTTATATAGAATTGTATGACACATGTTGTACATCCCATGACAGTAGTTTGTGGTAAGTACGGATACGGTAAGGGCAAGATAAAGATTCGCCGCCGACCACTTACCACAAACTTCTGTCATGGGGGCTGGAGGGATTTGCACGCGATGTGTTTATAATTCCTCCAGTTTTTTTACCTATCCCAAGTTTAACCTTTTAATTTTTTAGGAATTGTGCCATTATACATCCTATGCCTTTGGACTACATACACGACAACAATCCCGGGTGGTTGAAACTGATCAACACGGCTCTGCCTGAATGGGTAAAAGATGCCACGTTTCCAGCTAAAGAAGAACTGACCAAATTTGCACGAACGGCGTTTGCGGACCCTATTAACAGGTTGCATCCTATTAATACGCCAGCGTCTGCTTTTTCTTCTCTAGCTTACCTGTTGGCCCATGGCGCGTCTGCTAGTTCCCCTGAAGTAGTGACCGTAAAAATGGCTGCTGCAAAGTGGAACATTTCCCCTTTGGAAATTGAAGCTGTAGAAAACGAAATGGCGCAATACGTAAAGAGCGCGGCGGCAACAACTACTACCCCCATTCCCTTAGCTGCGCTCAGCGTAAAGAATGCCAATACCGGTATCGTGGAAAACTTCTACGACATTTCGTCTATCGGGTTAATTGAGGATTCTGCCGAAGAATTAGCTCGAGATTTCTACCGAGGAAAAATGCCAACCCTCTGGTGTAAAGATGCTTGCGCAAATATCAAACTGGCCGCGGCGAGACACGGCGTACCATTGTCTGAATTAAATCCTCTTGTGGTGGAAATGACGGAACCCAGGATTTCCGATTACAGTAAATCGCTACATCTCGCAGGATTAAGGAAGTACGCCAATGTCGGCGAACATTTAGATACCTACAAAGATATTGTTGTGGCTATCATGGAGAAAGAAATCACGCCTACCGAAGGTGTCGAGATGATTGAATCGATGGATCAATCTTTAGGGGTTAAGTATAGCAGCGTGCAGGCGCACCCATGGGCCTTGGTGTATGCTGGGGATACCCAAGACACGATCATCAAGATGGCCAGCGCGTCCGTGATCATTAGCGGAGTAATTGTACCAGCAGCCATTGTCGCCGCTTTGTCAGAAGACCCGGTGCGTATGCATTTTGCTAAAGAACACGCGGACGCTATTTGTCACGTCATTAAGACCGCGGCTACGCACCCGCCGACCGCAACAGATTTAGTGACAGCACTCAATGAAGACATGCAGAAAATTTTGCTGGAGATGGCTGTTAATGATTCTGGCGGTTTGCCAGTTAATTTCTAATACCCTATGTTGCCTAAAACCTTCCCATTTAACAGGGGGGCTTGTGAGCGTGCATTGGCTGACCCGGAAACACCAGCGGTCATATTGTATTCAATCATTGTTGCCGCGTATAAGGATGAGTTGTACCCGGATGAAGCCGGAGAAGATGGTATAGATCCTATTACTCTTTGGTATAACTTACGCGAAGATTTCAAAGTAGATGTAGATATCACTGCGCAAAACAGAATCAACGCAATACAGATTGCCGTAGAGACAGATTTGTTTTACCTAGAGCTAGAGGCATTTGATTCTATAATCTCCGGGATAGTGCATGGGTCTATTGACGATGCACTTGATGGAGGTTACATAGAATCTGGAGTAACCGAAATACTAACTGCAATATTTGAAGTGGGGTTAATTCGGGGCGATCAACGTCCAGAATTTTCTGATCCAATAAAAGAATACATTGCAAGCGAATTAGTAAAAGAAGTAGACGACGACGATAGCGGGCAGGAAACTGCAGACGCTTTTCTAACTATTCACAGACATAATGTCACAGCCTGGTTCAAAGAACTGGGCGTAGACGAACAAGACCTAATCACCATATGAAAAAAAAGAAAATTGCATTACACGAAATCGAAAAACGTAAAGACATCCTTGAATTGTCTGGAGTAACAGACTTAACCCCCGCAACAATGGTAGATTGCTTCCCCTTTAACGAAATCGTAGGGGAGAAGGACACGTTAGGTTGGATCGACCTAACCAGATACGACATAGGGGGAACGACCACCGGAGAAATTACTGGAGGTAGCCCCGCGTAAATTAAATTTCTTTGCAAGTTCCTCCTTCAACATCTTGTCATCGTACAAGGGTTCATTGAGGATCATCTTCGCCAAGAAGGTTGCAAAGTTAATGGAGTGTAAACCGTCATCGGGTTTAGACCCGTGACGCCTGTAAATAAACGCGGTGTCTGAAGGTACGCGGCGTAGGTTTAGTAAATCGGATAATAGCTCTCTCGCTAAATCCCAGGAATAACATCTAAGCCTACCCGCGGGATCTTTAATCATGTCAAACAACATCGTAATTGTTTCCGTTTTATTGATGTTGTAATGGTTATTTATATTACTGTGACTGGCCTTAGACAGTAACCGGTAATTGGGAGCTTGGTAACCAAAAACGAAATGCTTGCTCGGGTCCATGCCAGGAACCTGATGCAACGCTAAGTTGTAAATGCTGCCCGCAGAAAAGTCCGAAGCAATGTAACTACCTTTGCGGGAGAGATGCTCTTTTACAATTAATTGTAGAATAGATTGGTAATCCATTCCGGCATATTTACACATGTGTAATATGTCGAATTTTAAATCAGAGGTAATCCCTATGACCGTGTGGAAAGTGTAAGATTGTTTAGTCTTGTCCGCAGGGTTCCAATCAGACCCGCCCCAATCGATCCCAGACACTACAAGGTTGTAGTAGTTTTTACTGGCTCGTATTTGTAAGCTCTCGGGAGTCTCGGAGATGGTACAAATTTTCTTTATGTCATCTTCAGAAATTTCACCAGTTCCCTCTTCTGTGGGGATGCCTAATACTTCCTGTACGTATTTTTTTAACTGCCCCAACCTGGTATACTCTTGTAGCTGCTGGTATACTGGTAACCATTGATTGTATTCCGTAACGTATTCTGGAATTAATATCTGGGGAATATGATACGAGATAAATCCATTCTCGTAACGAGACGGAGACTCATGTACGTATTGTCCATCGGACATATTCAAAATCTTTCCAGTGTACGGACACGTAGGGCCTTCTATCTTGATTAAAGGGAGTACTTCCTCCGGTACCCCGCAATTAATCCAGTGTTTACCATCCATGGCTCTTACGTGCCACGTACCTTGGCTGCCAGATTGGTACTTGGCTTCTAGAAACGTATCCAGCGTAAGGGATGTACCGGCAATAATTTTACATTTCATTTGCCCAGCACGAAGAACCTGTTCTACTTCTGGTAGAAATGTAGCATCGAAATGTTGTGCTTCGTCCAAGTAAATTTCCTCTGCAGTCTTTGACCGAGCGTCTGCTGCGCTGGTGTCAACTCGCACCATAGTAATCGATGACGCATTGGGGTATTCCTTGAATTGTAAATTCTGTCTAAATCCCGTCACGTTTTTGAAGTACCGGAACTGACGCTCCGCTTCTCGCATCTTGTTTGCGTAAGTCTTCATATACTCCATGTGTGGAGCGATGTACATGGACGACCAATTGGGGATGATGTGGGACAGAATAAGCTGTCTGGCAATTAACGTAGAGCTTTTTGCAATCTGCCTAGACCCGCGGATTACGGTCTCTCCCAAGGGATTGATGTCCGTAAGAGCGAAAGCAAACGGGCGGTTAAATAGTGAAAGGGGTCTAGCCCTTGGATGTTTCTCCGTAGGTGGTAAAGCCTCTGGAAAAAAGAACGGAAACAACAGTCCGCAATTGTAATTACAGGTTTTAAAAATCTTGTAAACTTGGTCTCGTACGCCTGCGCTGTACTGCGCGGAATCTCCCAGCTCCTCGCATAAGTTTTGTAAAGCTAACAATTCTTTTTCTATATTGTTGACAAAAGCGGTGTTGTTCTGTAAAGATTTAAAAAAATCATCCATGACTAGCACCCTACCCGGAAAGTATAGAGCCGTCAACATAAACGTATTCCCTAAATCTCGGGTGTCTGGCACTCTGCCAAACATTGACATTGAGAACACGGTACCGGTAAAGGACACTCCAATTAATACAAATGAGCACACAACCACCAGCACCGGAAGTACCCCAGCCAGAAGAGCCAGCGAGGACGTTAAAAACAGGTACAACTAAGCCAAGCCTGAAGGAGCCTGCGCATTACGGGGCCGCTGGTATTCAGAAACGAAAGCCCACACAATTCCTGGACAAGTGTCCTAAGTTGTACAAGGTCTTACAGCTATTAGCTAAAAAGGATTGCGCAGACGATATTAATCGAGTTATTGCGCAAGCAGGGTTGGATGACAACTCCCTGCTACTGGATTGGAAAATTCAGCTCACTACAAGTCGCGGGAGCTTACCTGCGATTAAGGGGCAATTACCCATGCACCAGATCTTTCATGTAACACGACGTGCGGAAGCATTTGATGCTTTTGACACATTAATTGGGACACTATTAATGCAGCCATTAAATTCTCAATTTCAAAATTTAATACAAGAACTGGTCAATGACGAACCACTTAACAACGCAGACGGATCAACCGCGAGACCATTACTACAAAGCCAACTTTCCTCCACATCAGGCCCACGAAATCTTTTTGGTGACTGATGGTAGTGGGCACATTGATGGTTACACTGGAAGTGCGGCGGTATGGTTCTCCCCGAAACATAAATTCTTCAACGCAGTAACAGGGGGCTGGAACGGGGGCTCAGTAGATAGATCGGAGTTTCAAGCGTTACTGGCAGGGTTGCATGGAATTACTACCTGGTTGTTAAACAACGGGTATACAGAACAAAACCTTGTGCAAAAACCTTTGTTGTTGCATTGGACCAATGACAGGGAGTCGCTGGTTCTAGCGGTAGCAAGAGACCCGGAAACTGGACAGACGTTTTACAAACGTAATTCCAATAGGGATCTATGGGCGCACTTCGCTTACTACGAACGTTTCTTCCGCATTACACCAATGCGGCGTAATAGGAACACGACTCCCTTAATGAGTATTTGTGATGTTTTAGCCGGACAGCAACGGGCAATGATGCTCGCGCATTCCAGTGATTTAGATGTAATTTTTAGCATGGCAGCAAATTGGTTGAGTTATTGGGATTCCCCAGACTTGATTAACAAAACGGCAATTGACCATAAGTTAGCCGTACTGCAAGCGCAAGCTCTGGGGGAAGACCCTCCAATAGTCAATGCAGATGCACTAGGTGGGAATGTAGCTTCCCTGATTACTAGTATCACAACCAATCCCAAATTGTGGGAAGGTCAAACCAACAGTTTATTTATACCAGAATGAACAAAGATAAAACTCCCACACCAAGCAAAGGGCAAAACGGCAAAGGCGACAAACCTCGCCCAGTAAATGTAACAAAGTTTAGTGAAAATTGGGAAAACATCAATTGGAAAAAACCCGCAGAGATTTCCAAGGCACGTTTAAGTCGTAATCGTAAATGGCAAATAGCGGTAGGTAAATGCCCGCGCTGTCACAAATACCCAACGTGGTTTAATGATGTTCCTCTTACGGCATTTTGTTGGGGGTCGTCCACAAAGGAACATCGAGAGTGGAGTAGGGTTATACCTGGGAGTGCTCAACCATACCAATGACTCCAGTTAAATTTACACCGGCAGAGGCCGGGCACATCCTATCGTTAATTCATGTAAATGCGCGGGAGGGATGGTATTACCGACCAAAAGAACAGTACTGGAAGCGCAGTGAACGTATTAAAGCAAAAATTCAAAACAGCTTTTCGGAAAAAGATAAACCGAAATCAACCCAATCAACCCAATGAAAAAACAATGCAGAACTTGCAAGCACTGGAAACGACTCGAGGGAGACGATGAAAAGTTAAAGAAGCTGCCAGAGGACAGCAGTAGATTTACCCGCGAATGTAGGGCAACTGAAGGCGATGACGGAATAGAGATAGATATGTCTGGTACATATAACGAATACTTGGAAGTTACTTTGTATTTCCCAGCAACGTTTGGGTGCATTTTCCATGAGCCACTAAATGAAGATGAAACCACAAAACAAACAATTGACCCACACGCCGAACTGAGAGCAAAAGCAGAATCCGGAGATGCCGAGTCTCAGTATAATCTCGGCAATGCCTATTTCGATGGCGAAGACTACGTGAATCAGGATGATGCAGAGGCGATGAAGTGGTGGCGGAAGGCGGCGGATCAAGGGCATGCTAAGGCTCAGTATGAGCTCAGCGATGCCTATTTCTACGGCAATTGCGTAACAAAGGATCTCGTAGAGTCAGCTAGGTGGGAGGCTTTAGCCAAAGCGCCTCGCCAAACCACAAACCAACCACAATAAAACCAGAACAATGAAAATGATAAAGAATTTAGAAGAATATTTGGACATGCTGTCCGCAGAGACTCCCTACCAAGCGGGGCGGAATCTTTATAAGTACACCGATTGCGGTCCCTGGACCGTTTTCATTACAGAAGTTGAAAAAGCATTCACGCGCACAGTTACGGTGGCCGTAGGAAAAGTATCCCATAACAACTTGGGAATTGTAAACGTTGAAGAAGATTACGATCCGCGAAACGTAGTTACTGACAACGACCGTATGATGTTAGGTCTTTTAGCCCCTAAGTCAGAATGGAGATGTTCATTAAAAGCCTTTCGTAAACTGGTAGAAAAATACCAAAGCAGATGGTCGAATGGCTATTCCTTAAAACTACGCCATCACCCGAGTGGTGGCACGTTCGACCGGAGATTTGTTTGGTTGACTATTTCCCAGGAAATGCCTGCGGTACAAAAGGACATTTATTACGAAAGTACTCCGGCCAATAGCGCCTTGGAAAATTGTGTAGGTGTAAAGATCGGGACCATTGTGGAAGGTTCTGAAGTTGAGCTTGAAACGCCAGTATTTTTGTTCCCGTTTTCGCAAGTCGAATTTGATCAGCAAGTTGAAAGTCTGAATTCTGAAGCATCATTCTACTGGGATCGCGACAATGTTTCTACGTACCATGTTGTTTTTAAAGATACTGATTATTACGTGGATTTTGTAAACGAGTCATCATTTGAAGAGTTGCCAAAATCAATTCGTAAAAAGGTTTATGACTTTGTTCAAACCAGCGCAATAGACAATGCAACAGATGACATGATCCCAATCCCTGGTACTAGAGCATCCGTACAAGTACTTGATAAATCTGGTTTTTGTTTTTAGATGCACCCATTAATTAATCTTAAAACAGCTCGCGCAAAAGCAATCGAAACAGCATCCATAGTTGCTATTACCGTAACAGAAAGTATAGCTGCAGTGATCGACTACTTGTATCACGACTCCATTATTATTGGTGATGTTGATGAGAATAACATGAGAATAACAAGTATGACAGATTCGCATTTGGAAAACGCGTATCGAGTAACCGGAGACTATCGCCTACTCTGTGAAATAACTAGGCGAAAACAGAAAAAATTAAAAATATGTTAACCAACAATGAAAAACTGTTAATAGAGGCATTGGAAACAATGCTCGATCAGTCCTGGGATGGTCCAATTGATTGCGATCACTTTGCTCGCGAAAAGGCCGCAGCGGCTTTAGAATTTGTGCGACAAAAGGTCGATCCACACGCCGAACTGAGAGCAAAAGCAGAAGCCGGAGATGCTCATGCTCAGTGGAGTCTTGGTTTTGCCTACTACCTCGGCGAAGACGTGGCGAAGGATCCGGTGGAGGCGATGAAGTGGTATCGGAAGGCGGCGGAGCAAGGGCATGGTGCAGCACAGCTTAATCTCGGCTATGCCTACGCCAAAGGCGAAGGCGAAGGCGTGGCGAAGGATCAGGCGGAGTCAGATAGGTGGTATGCTTTGGCCAAAGCGACTCTCCAAACCACAAACCAACCACAAGCAATTGACCCACTAGCTGATGTGCGAGCAAAGGCCGCAGCGGGTGATGCCCAGGCCCAGTACAGTCTTGGCTATGCATACCGCTTCGGCGATGACGTGGAGAAGGATCTGGTGGAAGCGGTGAAGTGGTATCGCAAGGCGGCAGAGCAAGGGCATGCTAGGGCTCAGACTACTCTCGGCAATGCCTACAGTTACGGCGTATGGGTGAAGAAGGATTTAACGGAGTCGGCGAAGTGGTATCAAAAGGCGGCGGAGCAAGAGGCTGGGGTAACAATAAATAAATGAGCTAGATAGAGGATAATCAACCATATGAAAAAATTCAGTCACACATTTGACCTTTGCGCAACAGTTGAGTCAGACAACCCAGACTCTGAGCAAATCAGTCAAGACACCATTAGGCTCGCATTCTTAGTTAGACTAGGAAACATAACAAAAGGAGAAGGACAAGAACCTTTTGGTTTAGTAGACACAATCGTTAGGGAAGACTCCGAATACCCTGAGTCCTTTAAACTGCGTGGTTTTCCACTTACCTATGAAGGGGCAGAAGCGTTAGAGATAATAACAAAATTCATGTCGTTTTACGGTATTGAGCGTAACTACAAATGTATATCCAAGGCCGAGTGGATAAGTTTGAATCTGCCTTACTGCCAAGATGCGGCGTTGATTGTGGAGTATACGACGGGCACCAAAGCCCACGAAGTATTTAGTCTAGATGGGCACAATTACCCATTAAATGACAAATTTCAAGCCGCGTTAAAAGAACAAGGCATGTGGTTTGAGGAAGGCACGCAAACCTATGGTGGAGTCTATCATGATTAAGAAAGAACAAAAAATAGCATTTGTCAGTGACAGTCATTTGCGAGTATCGCAGTACGGGTATGCATATCGAGGTGGGGATTTTTTGAATGCATTAATCGACGCTTTGAATAGCGCAGCAGCATTGGGTATTGAAATCGTTCTCCATGGGGGAGATTTGATTGATCAGAAACAACCGCCGTCGGATGTGATCGAGCAGCTGCTAAAAATTGAGGCAGTGTTGCTAAAGAACAATCAGCGTATGTATGTCATTAGCGGCAACCACGAGAAAGCCGGGGTTGCCTGGTCTGTTGTGTTGGCTCGCGCCATGAAGTTGTATAACCCCGACATCGTACCTCGGATGCAGTGCATCGATAACACCACCATCGTATTGGATAGCGGGTTATCCATCTTTGGTCTAGCTTCGTGCTCAGTAGAAGAGTTGAAAACACATTTGCAGGTAACAGACCTGAAAGCCGACGTGTTGCTCTGGCATGGCATGGTAAAAGAGTTCTGCGGTTTTGATGCCGGAGGTTCGGTAAGTATCACCGACTTCTACAATGGCCCATTTGACAACGTACTGTTAGGTGACATTCACGTACACCAATTCTACGATATCCCCGGCAGAGGTGTTATCGGGTATCCAGGTAGCACGGAGTTGTGCGCGTCTAATGAGGATCCAAATAAGAAGTTTGCCATCTTGACGTTCAGCCCTGATGCGCCTGTCCGTGTCCAGTCTGTTCCCATTAAAACAAGAACGGCTGTATCTTTATTGATACAGACAGAAGAAGAACTCCAGGCAGCCATTGGTCTGTTGACTGATTACACAAACAAAGAAGATATGATCTTGGTGTTTGTTAAGGCGCACGCCCAGCTAGAAAACGTATACGCCCGTCTACATGCTGCTTGTAAGGGTAAAGCCACCCTGCGCGTAACAATGCACACGGATTCGGTAATCAGTAACAGTACGGTGGAAGTGACTCAGGAATTACCACCTCTGGAGTCGTTCCTGTCGCAGTGTATCTCCGGGGGTTTCCCGCAACTAAATAAAGTGGCAGTGTCGCTAATCAACAATAAAGGCAATGTCAAAGACACCCTCATCGCCTACGTGGAACAAAGAAAGTTGGAATTAACATGTTAATCACAAATATCGAGCTGGAAAACTTCGGACCCCACAAGTCTTTAAAGACTTCGTTTAGTCCTGGGTTAGTAGGATTAGTCGGCGCCAATTCCAAAGGTAAAACTACCTTGCTGCGGGCAATTGAATTTGCGCTTACCGGCAGCTTGCCGGATAACGCAGAAAGCTATGTCAGGAAAACCGTAGGTGATCCTGTCAGTAACGCCACAGTAGTACTGGAATTTACCAAAGACGGATCCCAGGGTAAAATTATGCGTCGGGTGGGTAAGTCACCTAAACGCGAATTAACGTGGGGTGGGCAAACGTTTAAGAAAACGGAGGACATTGATAGGACTCTGGCTGAAGTCTTAAACGCGGACAAACAAGCCATCTCCTCCGCTATCTTCTTAGCGCAAGGGGACATTGGTAGGTTGTTGTTTGCCCCGCTATCTACTAGGGAAACGTTGTTTCAACGTCTGCTGCTAGTTGGGTATATGGGTGCTATCGAAACAGCCATTGATGCCCAGAGCAAAATACTGAGTTCTAGCATTGTAGATTTCAGCGTTGTGTTAGATGAGGTGCGGACTCAGCAGGCATCTGTTAAGGAGGCTATGGAGGCCCACAGGCAAACAACTTGCCCAGTAGACCTAAGCGATTACCTAGAGTCGTTAAGCGTAGTTAAAACAAAGTTGTGTGAGTACTTCACCGAGTCTAAGCGGTTTGATCAGTACGTTGAAGATTCAAAATCCCAAAATGAAGCTGACGCACTAAAGTTGAGCCAGTACAAAGACATCCTAACTTCTCTGCAAGCAACAACTCCGATTCTATTGGTGGGAGACCCTACTAAGTGTATTGCGGAAGGTTTGACCTCTCTGGGGGATAGTTGTCTTAAAATTGGGTATAAAGTACAACAGCAGGAAAAATACGAAAACAATGAACGGTTACTTACGCAATTAGAAAGCGAACGTGCCGAGCTGCTTGAAGCTACTGAGCGGTTAGGGCTAGAGAACATCAAGATTCCTGACACCATTAACGAGATGGTGCAAACCAAACTCCAATTCGACACTCTGTCAAAACAATGTGCAAATCTTACCCATACATTGTCTAACTTAGAAATAGAACTGGAAGACCATAAGAAACGGGAAGTAGCCTTGGTAGACGCCCAGAAACAACTGGAGTTACACACCGCCGAACAGTCCCGGTATAGTGCGCAATTAGAGTTTGTAGTTTCCCAGTTACTATTCTTGGATTCCGTCAAAGGATTGAGAGGCGATCATGCTACGTGCCCATTCTGTCTAGGTGCCGTAACCGGTAACCATGTACCAAACGTAGAGGAATTGCAAGAATCTGGTAGACTATTGCGTGATTCTATTGCGCGTGAGCACATAGAAATTGTTAAAATTAAGGCGTTCATTAAAGAAACTACGGAACAGAATGCAAACGTCTTGCGGGAAGAGTCTGTGACAAGAGCAAATTTATTGAAAGCCCAGAGAGAGTTCACTAACCTGGATGCAAGTCATTTTGTCCTCAATCATACAGTAGAGGAGTTAAAAGCGTTGAGCGTTAAGAAAATTGAAACAACTGTACTGTTTAATTCGGCTAACAGCAAACTAGGTTTGCTAATGCCTACTCTAACGAATTGTACATTGTTTAAACAGAACAATTACTCTGACGAGAACTTACAAGAGTTAAAAGCGCAAGAGCAAGAGCTGCAACGTAAGAAAACGGAATTGTTGGCATTCAGTAACTCATACAACAATATCTTAAGCGCGATATCGTTTGTCCAATCGGGCATTAAGACCGCGCAAGACACGACTAATTCGTTTGTGGCGTCGTCTAACAACGCGTTGATCGCCTATCTCAATAGTAAGAATAGTTTGCGTAGTACGATGATGTTATCAAATACGCCGTCGTACAAAGATACCAGCGAACTAGAGAACTTGAGCTCTCAAATTGTTGCAATAGATGCAACACAGAAAGAGATTGTTGTGTATAAGACAAAAGCAAAGATGTTAGAGGAACAACTCGCATCACTGGATCGCAGAGAAGCCGCGGTGAAAGTTTCTCAGCTAGCGCAGGGAGCCACTAAGCAAATTATTGATGAGCTGCAAATGCTGAAGCATACGTTCTCCAAATCTGGCTTACCCGGGTTGTATGTGTCTGATAGGTTTTCCAGGCTTACGGCAATTACGAATACAAATCTTAGTTGCATGCAAGCAAACTTCTCGGTGCGGGCATCCTTAAACGAACCTTTGGCGTTTGAGTTTATCCGCAATGATTTGCCGGACGTAGCTTGGCTCGATCAAGGCAAATTGTCGGGAGGTCAACGAGTCCGCCTGGCTGTGGCGTTTCTAACGGCAGTACAGCAGTTGGTAATTCCTGACGTAGGACTCCTCGTGATGGATGAGCCTTCTACACATTTAGATGCAGAAAGTGTAGACAGTATGCGAGAATTGTTACATACCATGTCTAGGCAATTCAAAGCTAGGGATGCGCAAATCATTGTGTGTGATCACAACCCTAGGCTAATCCCATTTGATTGCCCAGTGGTAGACTTGTCACGCTAACTCATTAGAGCCCGGTAGGTGTTACTTACCGGGCTCTTCCTCACATCTTATGTTATACGAAATCAAACTGCGGATTACCAAAGCCATCTTAGGAGACTCTATCACAAGGGGTATACGTAAATTTAAACGGAATCATAATCAACAAAGAATTATATGGCCTGCGGGCAGATGGGACTGGGCAATTAAAAATGCCACACATTCCCTGAAGTTGAACTGTGATCCCGGCGCGGTTTGTCTAGGAGAAGACTTCTTCGCCCCAACTACGCAAAGATGTTTTCGGGAATGGCGGGACGGTTCTGGATTACACAAAGAACAGTTTGAGTCTATTCCAGCTGGTGCAGTCATCTCTATCTACCCAGAAATTCCACTTGAATCTTTCCCAGAAGGGGCAGCTGTTCCGACTCTCTGCGAGCTAGAGCGTATCGTAGAGTATGTCGGCGCAATTACCGGAATGAGCCATTGGGGAAGTAACTGGGGATACGGTAGATTTACCATTGAGAGTATTGGCGAAGCGTTAACAAAAGACCACTTTCTGTCGGTAAAAAATAGCAAACTGCCAACAAAGTTTCTGTCAGACTATATCCCAAAAGCCAGAGAAGTTAAATTTTTGGGACTGCCTATATGTAGCTTAAATAGAAATGAGTTATTGGCAGTGGCCGCGCATTACATATTACTACAAGAAAAAAATGACATTAGATAAACTAGGAAAAATTGTATACAGCACAATGCAGGCTCTTGACGATGTTGATTCTATGCCTTGGGAGGATGTGGGGGATCACGCAAAAAATGCCTGTTTTGAAATAATCACACGGTATCAAGTAGATCCTTCTTACAGAGCAGAATTGTATCATGAGCAGTGGAAAACCGACTGGGAAAACGCCGGGTGGACTTTTGGTAAAACTAGAAACGAGGCAAAAAAGAAGCATCCGTTTTTAGTAAATTACAACGATCTGCCAGAAAATTTGCGTGTGACAAATACCGTAACAGAAAGCTTAATCTTATCCTTGTTACCCTACCTACAATGAAGGTACGGAATTTAAATAATGAAAGTACATCTCACTTTAGACGATGAAAAATTAGTAATAACCCCAGGGTATCCAGAATTCAAAGACGTTTTACAATACGAGTACAAAACACTCGTAGCGCATCCGCAACGCCCGTGGGATAGAGTAACTGTTCGGGAAACGCGATTACTGTACAACGTGACAGTGATCAATAACATAGAGACCTTAACAACGCATCAGGGTTTCTGGCTCAGGTGTGTGCGACTATGCATAGACTTGAAACTAGAGTTTATCCTAGACGATAGGCGTATCAACTTCCCTAAGCCGCAATTGGCGGCAATGTATGGATTCAGGTTTTCTCAACAGGATCTTCTAACCAAATTCCTAAGCTCAGATTACACGGGGTGTTTAAAAGCTCCTACGCGATATGGCAAGAGCACATGCATTATTAACACCATGCGGGCATTCCCAAATGTCACTACAGTGTTCACTTGCCCGGGAGAGGATTTGCTTAGGCAGTCAGTGGAAGACTTCCAAAAAGCACTACCAGGCAGGGAGGTTGTACAATTAGGCGGCGGGTCAAAGACTAGGACGCCTAGCAAAGACATCACTGTTTGCTCCATGGATTCGTTGCACCTGTGCGACCATGCAAGGACTCGGTTGGTAATTATCGACGAGCCCCACGCAATCATGACCGACACGCGGTTGGAGCAATTAAAGAAATTTAACTTCGCTCGCAAATTGTCATTTGGCGCTACGCTAGAAGGTAGGTATGATCAACGGGATTTGGTATTGGAAGGTTTCCTAGGCCCTATTCTGGCAGAACGTACTTATCGAGAAGCTGTAACTGAAGGCGCTATTTGCGAGCTCGTTGTTATCTTCCTGGAACTGCAGATGCCTGCTGACATAACCAGAGGTAGACGTAACGACGTGTATAAACGCGGGCTATACACCAGCGAAAACATGGCGCATAAGATTGCAGAAATCTGCAGCTTGCTTCCAGAGAACTGGCAACATTTGATCTTCATCGAACAGCAGGTTCAGGCGGAGCTTGTACAGTTTGCCCTAAACGATGAAACCCCGATAGCCATGGCCAAGTTGTTGAAGAAAAAAGACAGAAAAGAACTTGCTACTGACATGCGTTTCAACAACATTAAACGTTGTATCTCCTCTGACATTTTTGCCACTGGTGTGACGTTTCACGACATCCGTTGCGTGATCAATGCTACCGGAGGTGGTGGAGCTATTGGAGCAATTCAGAAACCAGGCCGACTTGCGGAAATCCGACCCAACAAAAAGTGTGGGGTTATGGTTGATTTCTTATTTACCTGTCCGGAGAATCCTCAAAACTGTTTGACCATCGATAGCTGGGCCAGACACAAGGTGTACAAGAACAAAGGTTACGTAATTAAAATTGTTAAATCTACCGCAGAACTACAGACCATCATAAATGAAAACAACTAAAGCAACACCAGAGCAATGTGAAGAAGCTAAGGCTATTTACGAGAAAAGAGGTCAATACGGCGTGTGCGAATACGCTAATAAAGAGAACATCACTAGCTGGAGTCGTTGCAAACCTTGCGACGATGCTACGCCTAATGCGCATGACGATACGTGTCTTGTATGCGGCACTGTTAAAGCTCAGAATACCCACTTCATTGGCAATTTAAAAGATCAGGTGGCTGAAGGCGTTAACGCTATGTTTAAACTTGGCGACCTGTATGCTGACGGGGATGGTGTAGAGGTAGATTGGAAGGTCGCTAGAAGTTGGTGGAAAAAAGCAAATGAAACCCTCAACACTATTAATGGCGCCTAAACAAATCCGACCTCATAAACGTTTATTAAATGACGTTGCTCGGTGTGACGGAATACTAGAACCAGGTGATGTATTGAGAAAGGAATGCAGTGTATGCTTGCGAAAAACTGCACCTAGAGATTTAGAGTGGGCAGTTTACATGGCACCACCTCCAATTATTAACAATAAATGCGAGACCTTTATTAATCTTAATCATGTCTAACTATTTGGCAAATGACATTGAACAACAACAAATACAGAATGCCCATAAAATAGAACAATATGCGCCCATCCTGTATGATAACTACTCAAGAAGGCGGAGTAGGTCTCATCGACAGTCATCAAATCGACCTCCAGAAATCTGGTATAAAATTGCTGAAAATCTAGTAAATTTAAAAGCAGAACCAGAAGCATTCCTTAATGCTGCATGGTCAGAAGCACAAGAGCATCACTCCGCGAAGAAAGGAGAATCGGGTATGATCCCGTGGCCCAATTGGTTGGCATCTCCAGCGTGGATTACAGCGGCATGGAACAGGTGGGGTCTAGTAGAGAATGGCAGCGTGGTGACGTTGGACGTCGCAGTGCATGATGAGTGGAGAATGCTAATTAAAATCACAGTAGATTTACTAATGAAAAAATGTGGAACCTTTGATTGTGGAAACGCGCAAGTATTAGAAATGATGAAAGACGACTTTAGTTACATACCAGAATTAGTCAGATGTTATTACTCGGACAATAACCCAGAGATCATTAAGAACTATGGAAGACAAGCCCGAGTTTACCTAAACTCAAAACCAGGTCTGGAAGAGATCCTGTTCAAGGAGGGTTACATATTACCGCACGTATGATTAATCGAGCTATCGACGACAAAGACAAATGCATCAAAGAATGGCTGTCGGATAACAAGCTAGAATTTGAAAAGATGGTTCTGGCAAATGCCTGGGCTGGCAGCCGGGATCAACGGAGGATTTTCATAAATACACTATGCAAGACGGTGGATGTGTTTACTGGAAATGAAACTTGGGTAGATGACTTTAGTAAGCCGCTATTCTTACCAGTATATAGGGCGATTTGCGACTTTGCAGAGTTTTACCGAACCTCGGCTGAAGACAGAAAAAACAGTATTACCAACGAGCAATTACGATTGTTTTTAAGCTCGTATGCCAGCAATGGTGAGCACATCGCAGAAACAGAAATCGAGACGGCAATCTATTTGCTGGATAGCTGTAAAGGTTACGCCACCGAGGAAAACTTTAATTTTGTTAATTCTTCGGCGTTTGATGTGTGGATAGTTATTCAAAAGAAGAACCGGTGTATCAGAGCGTCTAGCCGAAGCGGCGATTACGGAAAACTCGTAGAGGAGTTAAACGTAATTGATAGAACTCTTGTGGATAAGAATAAACAAGAGTACCACGCGTTTGGAGAAGGCATTGATAATCTCGAGCCTGTAACAACCAGATTGAGTACCAGATTCATTCCTATTGATGTAGCGACTGGCGGCGGTCTAGGTCTGGGAGAAGCAACTTTAGTCATTGCACCTCCGGGTAGCGGTAAGACAATTTTGACATGTCAACTAGGATCCAGGATGGCGTTAGCCGGGTCTAAAGTTTTGATCATCTCGACGGAGGAGACTCACCGTCAATTAGAGCCCAGAATTGTATCTTCGAATTGCTCTGTAGATTACGGATTAATAAAGGACGGGGTGGATGCGGCAAAGCTGACCCCTAAACAAAAGGAAATGTATCAGAAGTTGAGAGCTGGGTTAACTCCTGACGTGTTTCGTCTAGTAAACTGGGATGATCGAAATAAAGACTACGAGGGCGGGTTTGAGGCGTTGATGGATGGGGCGGCCAAACAAATGGGTGGATTACCCGAAATTGTATTTTTAGATTGGTTAGGTGGGGCGCTAGGTAGGAACGATAGTAACGACCCCAAGGTGTACCGTAATATTCTAAAACGTGGAGCGTGCGCACAAGCCTCGCTAGCAAAACGGTTTAATATTCACACCGTCACCTGCGCACAGGCCAATGAAAGTCAGTGCCACAACAAAATACGAGTAGACTCGTCAGTATTGAGCGAGAACAAAACCTTGCACGAGGACATGACCAATGCCTGGGGGTTAACAACGCTAACTAGCAAACAAGAAGAAGATGAGCGGATTTATCAACCAAATCAATTCATTTACGTTAGTAAAGCTAGACGCGGCATAGACAAGAAAATTCCTGTACATCGGGATTTCTCTTATCAACGCTATAACCCAGGTAGTGCAATATAGGAAATTAACAAATGGGTAAAGAAATAATTTGGAATGCCGGAGATTGTAACCGCACACTTAAAGCGGTTAGGCCCTGCGAATGTGGATGTGACTTCCGAGATGGGGTTTCTGGAGTAGGATACCTTACGGGTAGTAATTCAGATGGGGACGGTTTTACCATCTGGATAGAAAACGAGCAGGTGTATAAACTTTTAGAAACCCTGCTGGGGAGCGACGACACCGTTAGGAAAAAATCAAAACGAAAAAAAGCAAAATGAATATTTATTACTTCGGAGCAGAGCAGTATTTCCTGGTAAATGGAAAATTGGTAGATCGTCAGGATCTAGAACACCACATCAATAAGCAGCCTATTTGTAGGCTTTTGGATTTGGCGCACTTAGAGAACCTGACAAAATTCACCTTCTCGGAGGCTGCAATGTTCAGTTTGTGTTTTAGACACAGAATGGAAATAACGCAGTGCGACAACGAACCCGAGTACGGGCTGACAACTCATCAAGTGTCGGACAGCGAATACGGTGATTATTACGGAGAGTGGGTAGGCAGTCCAGAATTGGGATTCAAGTTTACCTTGTATGACCCAATAGAACCTGCTCTTGATGTTCCTAAAGTAGACCCAGAACCTGAGCTGGAATTATTGAAAGAAGGGATATGCCCCGCATGCGAGTCTGGAAAATTGAAAAAAACCAATAGCCCGTATGTGCATTGGACCAATCTGAAAAGGCACACGGTGCCTGACGTACCACAGGAAATCTGCGATAACAAAAACTGCAACGCAAAATGGTTGTCTGCGGGAGTTTGGACCCTTGTAGAGGAGTTTGTGGCAAATAACGAACCAGACCCCGAGGATCCCGTAACGAAGTGCAAAGGCAGAAATCATGTGCTAATTTCATACTGGTTAAAGGATGCAGATGGGTATCCGCTGGAACGAGTCTGTGATGCATGCCGGGCACAAGTCCTGCTTAACTATCGCGAAGGTATTCTGACTAAATCATCTATAGGTCAAGATGACTTTGGGGACGAGTCAGATTAATACACAAACAACTAACACTCCCTACCGTGTAAAAATGGTAGGGAGTTTTTTTGTATAACCAAACAATAAACAAAAAAATGAATACATTAAAAACGCAAATACTATTGCTAGAAATGAAAAAAGCCTTAATCCATATGGATCATTGCAACATTGTAGCAACAAGAGAAAACAACTTGGGCGGGTGGCTTGGGGATCATACAAGTATTATGTCCCAGTATGAGGCAGATTATAATGAAGCAAAAAAAGCTTTAGAGTTAATGGAGTCTCAGTCTTTGGTCACGAAATCTGTTTCGTCACCAGACCTGACTGGCACCACCTTGGCATACGCACAAGCCGGAGATGCGCGTCGGCAAAATGAAATGGGCAATATGTGCTATTTCGGCGACGGCATGCCGGAGGACAAGGAGCAGGCGTACGAGTGGTGGCTGAAGGCGGCGGAGAAAGGCAATTACGAGGCTCAAATGAGTCTCGTAAATGCCTACCGCAAAGGCGAGGGAGTCGAGAAAAATTTAAGGGCGGCAGATTACTGGCTTGAACAAGCAGGAAGGCAACCAGCTAAGAACGCACAATGAAATCATACCAACAAATCATAGCTATCGCGGAAGCGTGTGAATGGACTCATTGCGAATACATTGAGAGTCTAGGTTTATGTAAGGGAAAACATAAAAATAGTAGAGTTCAATACGACTCTGGACATTCAGATTTGCCCGACTACCTCGGTGACCGAAACGCAATGCACAAAGCAATTACCACAAAATTTGTGACCATTGAATTGCAACAAAAATTTGCACATCAACTAGGAATGCTAATTAAAAATGCCGAACCTTATGCAAGCCGAAATTGGTCAGACTGGGATTTAATTACCGCTTCCCTATCTCAATTATCAGAGGCTCTTCTCCGAACTCTCGGACTCTGGCAACCAACCCCAACCCAACTACAATGAAAAACTGCTCAAGTTGCATCTACTGGATGACTGGGGAAAACCCAGGTTTTCCGAACAAACCATACAACAAATGCGAGAAAATATTGGATTTGATTATTGGGGAAACCAGTGGCGAGTTCGATGGAATACCGATGACTTCGGCAAACTTTGGATGCGTTTTGCACGGATACAGTTCGCTAATTATTACTCCGATAGAACCAACCCCAACCCAACCACAATGAGTAAAATTGCACAAGAATGGTACGTATTATTTATAGTAATTCTATTGACTATTGCCGCATTTTTAGTTGCGAAACAAAGAGACGACCTAAAAATAGAGGCAGTAAAGCACGGAGCCGCAGAGTGGGTATCTGATGTAAATGGGCGAACAACTTTTAAATGGAAAGAAAAACAATGACACAAGACCAACAACAACGAGCAATTGAGAAAGCGTGTGAATGGGAGCCGTTGCCCGAAGGATATTACCACCCCGATAACCCGATAGGTCAGACACCGCCCGATTACCTCACCGACCTTAACGCCTGTCACGAAATGGAGAAGGTGTTACCACGACAACTCTATCATGTGGACTACTGGCAAAAAGGCTATGGTCGTTTTCAGCAAATATTATCTGAGCTTACAATAACTCCATACTCTGCCACCGCCAATCAACGAGCAGAGGCTTTTCTTCGCACCCTCGGACTCTGGCAACCAACCCCAACCCAACCACAATGACACCAGAACAACAAAGAGTCGCGATTGCAGAAGCGCGTGGATACACCCACGTTCGCATCATCAAATCAATAGACGGATCACCTGACATTGGGATTGGACATCACCCGACTGAGCCGCATTCTGTCCCCGACTATCTCAACGACCTCAACGCCTGTCACGAAATGGAGAAGGTGCTGATCGCCAAAGGAGTAAATGCTTGGTGGGCATATGTGGCATTCATTAATCGACACAACCCAACGCCATTTGGAAGCGAAACTGCGGTTAACGCCACCGCCGCCCAAAAATCCAAGGCATTCCTCCAAACGCTCGGACTCTGGACGGAAACCCCAACCCAACCACAATGACACCTGACCAAATACAGAACACTACCAAAACCATGAGCAGATCCTTTGCATCAATGCACAACGACTACCTAGACCCTGACCGTCACAACGGCCCATACTCGGACGATGAAGACCAACCAGACCCGCCAGTGATGGCGTGGCACCTGAACCGTCTGGAAGACGGCAAGGAAACGCTACTAGGCACCTTCTCGCCATTCGACGGGCAGGATGTTATGGGATGCGACATGGACGAGTGGATGCGTGAGAACGGCCACTACGGGACGGAATCGCCGGATGACTACGAATGGGATGGCGACACGGAAAGCGTGGCGATCATGGCGAAACGCGAGGGAATGCCGGAATACCGCTTCGAGTGGCGGGCAATTTCTTTGGAGAACGTGTAGCCAAACCAACCCCAACCCAACCACAATGACACCACAGCCAATCAGCACAGCACCGATGGGCCAGCGAATCCTCCTCTACTGCCAGCGAGCAGTCGAGTCGGAGGGCTGGTGGCAGATCGGCATGCACTGTCCCGATGTCCGTCGCTGGATCGATGACGACTACGATCCGGACTGGATGCTCGTGCAACCAACCCTCTGGCTCCCTTTGCCAGCACACCCAACCCAAAACAAATGACAAAACCAATGACAACACATAGAGCAATGTGGGATGCGTACAAAATTAAATCACAAACACCTGCAGAATACAAAAAATTGTGGAACGCATGGAAGAAAAACGGCTTATCATCGTCCGTGTTACATACATTAAAAACTGAATACTCTTCAGTGTATTTTTTTGAGGATTTGCAGTTTAATCGCGATGCTCTCTTAGAATTAATTAATGTGTATAATAAACGCATTAAATTTTGCACAAGTTTAGGCTGGCTCGCTAGCATGCATGGGGTAGGCCCGCATGTTGATAGTAAGAGTGTTGAATATTCACACCTTTGTATTTTAAACCCCAAAGATGGATTTGGAGTTGTCACCATAGAGAAATCTCTCAAATTACCTTTTAGGCATTCGTATGACCACCCGTGCGCTCCAAATTACAACCAAAAACCGGGGGATATTATATCAATAAGAACCGATAAACTGCATTGGTTAGAAGCTGGGGTAATGCGGGGCAGAACCGTAAACAATAAAATCTGGGGTGCGCTTACTTTTTCTACAAACGTACCAATGAAACCAGAACATTTAAAATGTATATTCGCTAACGTAATCACTAAATTACAGGATAAATACATACACAAATTATGAACATGAGCAAAGTTGAAAAAGCAATCAACGATAGTATTGTTAACCCCATGTGGCATCTCATCATTACTAACAACTCTTAATTATGGCCTTAAAACACCATTTTGAACGAATTGGGGGCATAATGAAAAACGCAATCGCTTCAGTGCGGCGAATCACGCACAAGCCTACCGTATTACTTGGTGTTCCTAGCCGGATGCAAATGGATGGATATTGCTGCGGCGTATGCTCTGCTCGTATGGTGGCCGAGTATCACGGAGTTTACATTGACCACACCCAAGTCGAACAATTCGCCAAGCAAAGTACCGAAGGAACAGACACCAAGCCAATGCTTTCATTCCTTCGGGCCAACAAACTTAGCGTTCAAAAATATGACGAAGGAAAGGCAAGGATTGCAACTCTCATCGATGCGCTCAACCAATCTTTGCCAATTATAGTATCTATACCTGGGCACTATTTTGTCCTCATAGGCTACAGTAGTAAGTATTTTTACGTACATGATCCATCCGCGTTTATGCATCCCACTAACACCGTTTTGCGATCCAAGTTTACCCAAAGTTGGACCAGAGAGGCGCTTATTGTCACGGGTCCAACATCACATACCAAACGCAAAACAATTAAGAAGTTTAAACCCAAATTAATCAACAACACGCCCAGCGGCGCAAAAGTATTAAAAAATAATGAGAACTTACAAAGTATATTCTCTAAATTGCAGGATAAATACATACACAAATTATGAACATGAGCAAAGTTGAAAAAGCAATCAACGATAGTATTGTCACAGCCCTTCGACAAACCGTCACAGTAAAAGCGCCAGACATCTACGCAGTAACCAAATGCATTGCCAGTGATAACGCTATGGCAACCCGTAATGGTTTGGGTTGGGATGTAGACGGGGAACTAGATGACGGTTATGAAATCAAACTTCATGTCATCGTAGACCGGGATTACTCGGAGTACACTGTCCGGGTTAGCACGGAGGCTTGCTATTACGGCAGCTCATGCACCGACGAGGATGCCAAAGACATCGCCATCCGCATCTGTAATCAAACCGAGCGTGAGTTTCCAAAACTGGTAACAGAATTGTGGAGTGAAGGAGATGGATCATGCTCTACCACAGGCCCCAACGAAGATACCTGCCAGGAAATTGACGCCTGGATGCAGGATAACTGGACGGCAGCACTCTAAACACAAATACAACAAGCAAATGCCAAGATACCTTATAAAAACACAAATTGACGTGGAGCTAGAAGTAAACTGTGAAAACCTGCAAGAAGCGCAGGAATGGTCAACAAAGATTGTAGCAGAGTTAGAAGACTACGACGGTAATAAAATTCCTTTAACTGAAGACATGGAATTTAATGCGGATTCAGAAGCAGGAAACACCAGCATAAGTCTGATGGCAGACGTTACATAAACATTATGAAAGATACACTAACAGTTCACCAAATAGCCGACCGCCTTAAGGCTGACACCAACGCAAATTGGAGTTATAACGGGGCGCTTGTACTTGCGGAATGGCTCGACGAAATTGAATACGAGAATGAAGAATTCTGCTGTGCTATGGTGCGTAGTGAATGGAGCGAGTATGCATCAGCTGTGGAAGCGGCGTCAGATTGCTATTGGGACGCCGGAGAGGAAACTGAGTGGGACAATGAGTTGGACAAAGAAAAATCCGCCAGAACGTGGCTCGAAAAATACACGACAGTATTAGAGGTAAAGGGTGGAGGGGTTATCATCGGTACCTTTTAACTGTATGACAATTAACAAAACCGAAGAAGAGAAAGCTCAAATCGCTGCCATGTTCCTAGGCTCTGTCTGGGCTAACGGGAAATGCGTGTACTTCGACAACTCGATGCACGAAGACTACGTCTGCGACTCAATCAAAGAGATGGTTGATCTCTACGACCTACTCCACTCGTCCAATCCTTACATCCAAGGAGATGCATATAGCCACTGGTGTTCACAAACC
>Ga0209190_1000502_pt1 | contig 28523 bp, 33 predicted proteins | sample M_140205_XF_Meta_FD_187315 | JGI IMG/M metagenome (GOLD analysis project Ga0209190, IMG submission 187315) | Freshwater microbial communities from Lake Montjoie, Canada to study carbon cycling - M_140205_XF_MetaG (SPAdes) (version 2) | ecosystem: Environmental > Aquatic > Freshwater > Lake...
CGCCCTTGAGTGCTGCCAGATGCGGTTGGTGGCGAATGTCGCCAATGCGGATGGTGCGCTCACCGCCAAACACCAGCTCGGCTATGCCGTTCTCTTTGACCCGGTAGTACGGAACGTAGTCGCCTTCACGCAGGAAGTCCCGCGCCTCGGCCTTGGTTATAGCGCCCGTCTCAGCCAAGAACTCAATCATGCCCTTGTTGTAGGCGTTGTACCGCTCACGCACTTTTTCCAGTGCGCCCTTCAGTTGGGGGTTGGCTTCTGCCGCAATCATTGCAGCGTCAACTTCTTGCTGGGTAATACCTAAGGCCCCAAGGTCTAGCTTGGCCAGCCCCTTGTTGGCAGCACGCTGTGCAATCAGATACATGGTCGCCATTTGCATCTTGGCAGCTTCATTGCCGTACCTATCCGGGATGTCGCCTACCGCATCAAATACTTCCTTGGCGCTGTCTTTCCCAGTGCTGCGGATTCCTTTGAGCCCTTTTGCATCCTCGTACACTTCCAACGGCCCATTGCTCAGCGCAGCCAGTGTCAACGGCATCTTTTGGTCGGCTTTGGTGTAGCTGTACATAGCCTGCTGGAACAGGCGGGAGTCGCCAAACGCCTTGGCCCCCATTTCCATAACCTTGCGCAAAGCCGCCCGCATATCGGTCGTCTGCATCTCAAACTCAAGCGCGTAGTTTGAACCGCCCCGCATGGTTTGCCACCAGCCCTGCTTCTGCGCTACGGTTCTTTGCGCCAGTTGGGACAAGTCATTGTCTTCGCCGTACTTGGCTGCTTTAGCAAACGCTTGCTGTTCGCCCGGTTTGGCAAAGTACGTCTCCGACGGCATGTAGATTTTCTCAATCAAGTCCAGCGCTTGTTTGCTTGGGGGCTGATTGAACAGCCCCGCTATCCAGCGTTTCAGTTTTTGCCAGAGCGACTCAGGCTTGCCAATGCCGTCCAAACGGTCGCGGAAGTCTTTGCTAGAGTTGACCTCGGACATGAACTCGTGCACATCTTTGATGCCGTACTGGCCTTTCAAATCCAACCGGCTTTCAGCCGCCTTGAACAAGTTGATGATGCCCTGCTTGGCTTCACGCTGCATCGGCGTTAGCTGGGAGTCCGGCGTGCGCATGGCCTTGGTGGTGGCAGCGTGGGTCAACTCGTGCAGCAAATCCTCTTCCGTCACGCGGTTGGGATGCATTGTGATTTTGTTGCGGCCCTCTTCGTACAGACCGGCGACCATCTCACCCTGATACTTAACGAACCGGTCAACGCCAATCGTAGTGCCATGCAAAAACTCACGCAGCCCCTTGGCACGTTCACGGATTGCCGGGGTCGAGCCATGCTTGATAAGCCCATCAACAACACCCATGATGTCGTTGTCCCGCACAGCAAACTTCACATCGTCATGCGGCACGGTCAGGTTCAACTCTTCCGCTTCATCCATCAGCTTGGCAAATTCACCGCCCTTATCCAGCTCAGCTTGCGTAGCTGCTTGCAGTTTGGCTTGGGCTTTCTTTTCCGCAGGGGTCAGCAGCGCTTGTTTAGCAAGCTCCAATGCGTTTGCTTTAGCGCGTTCGTTTGTTTCAGCCCGGTCTGCTACGGCTTGCGCTTCTTCTTTAGCCTTACCTTCTTTGGTGGCATTCAATTTTTCCAATGCAGCAACGGCTTCTTTTGTGGCCTGCTTCAGCGCAGCTTCTGCCGAGATGACGTTGTTCTCCAATACTTCCCGCGCTTCCTGTGCAGGCGACAGCTTTCGGGGCTTGCGGGCTTGGCTAAGCCGTTGTTGCCCGCCGGTGCTGCCCGCACCTTCAATACTTTCAGCCGTACCCGTACGCATTGTCGAAGGCGCAGCCGACTGTGTTCGGGCGACTGGGCCTGCGGTTGGTGCAACTTTTACAATGCCTGCAAGGTTTTTGTAGTACTGATACTGCGCTTTTAACTTTTCAAGCTGCTTGTTGATTTGCGCAACACTCTTGCCTTGTTTTTGCAAAGCTTGGCCTTCTGCTCTCAAAGCATCAAACTGGGCTTTAAGCTGACCCATTTTTTCAACAGCTTCTTGCTTTTCTTGCGCACGCTGCATCTGGTCAAACAGCGCGGTTGCAGATTGTGCCCTGCTTGCCGCTGCACGGCTTTCAGGTGTAGTCTTTTCAATGGGTTCAACCACAGGGCCGGGGCGCACAGACTGTGCTTCATACCCGGCAATCTCGGCTTCCAATTTTTTAATTAGGTTGTCGGCGCGTTTTGTTGGTTTGTTCTGTTGAGCAAGCTCAGCACGTTTTGTTTTGGCGTCTTCCAACCGTTCCATAGCACCGCGCATAGCTAACGCCAATGCTTTTTGTTTGCCTGTTGGTTGGGACACTTTGACTCCGGGCAATGTCTCGCCTTTTGCCGTTTGAATGGTTCCAGTTTGCCGCGCCGTAACCGCAGCCTGCATCTGGTTTTTCTGCTTGTTCACAGCTTCAGCGTTGCGCTTGGCCGCTATTTCGGCTGCGCCCACAACAGCGCGTTGCGCCTTGGCCTCGGCTTGTTTTTGTTTGACGGCAGGGTTGTTCTTTTGAAACTCCTGCAAGTCTTTAAGCTGCCCGTCCAGCAACTCCAGCTTCTTACGCTCAACCAACACCAGCCCATCCAGCATGGCTTGGGCAGAAAACTCCGCACCGTTGTAAGCTTCGTTCAGCTTCCCGTTCAGTTCTGATAGCCCTTGCTGCGCCGCAGCAATTTCTGCTTGCAAAACGTTTGCTTTTTCCAGTTCTTTTGCTAGCGCCTTCTGTTCACCAGCGCGACCTTCAATGGCTTCAGCAGCGGCAATCATCTGCCCTATGCGCGTTTGCACAGCAGCCAACTGCTTCTCGGCGGTATTCAGTGCGTCCTGTGCGTTCTTAATGTCCGGGGCGTACAGCGCAGCCCGTGCATCCACTGCTTCCTTCTTGGCTTCTGCAAAGGCTTCCTTCACTGCGATGGCATAGTTCTTCTGCGCCTCGGGGATGCGCTTGTTCAACCGCTCGGTTGCTGCATCAATGATTTTTTGGTTGGCAATAGCCAGCTTCTTGGCTTCGCCCAGTGCAGCGCGCCCAGCCTTGACCGCAGGGGACTTTTCAAAATTGGTTGCCGTGGCACGGATGTGCCCAATGTCTTCCCGCGTTTCAGGGAACATCTGCTGTTGCCCCGCTTCACGCTGCTCTTCTGCGGTGGGGGTTCTTGCTGCCAGTGCATCTTTTATCGAACGCGCATCGCGCTGTGTCACCTGTCGGCCTGCAACAATGGCGTCAACAACGGGCTCAACAGCGTCCAAAATGTCGCGGGTAGCCTTGCCTGCATCCATGACATCCGCAGCGGCATTAAGCACATCACGGGCAGCGGGGCGCATGGCCCCCATCTTGGACATCTTGTTGCGCACAAACTCTGTGCGGCGGCGCAGTTCCCCCGCCAGCGTGGTGGCAGTTTCTCCACGGGCTTCAGCAGTCTTGCTGGCTTCTTCGGCAGCAAACTGGCGTTTCAATGGGCCTGTCTCTACGCGCTGCGGCGCACGCGGTGGGTTTGCAAGCTGGCTGCGAAGGGTATCCAGTTGTTCTTTGATGACGGCAACCGCAGGGTGGTACGCGCCAAACCGGCGCTCCTCCAACGGACGCAAGTCCCGCATTTCAGTCTCTGCGCCAAGGATGGTCTCGGCCCCCCGCACAATGGCAGGCTTTGTGACGACTTCAGTCAGTGCTTCACGGCGCGGCAACGCTTGCACGCGGTTAATCCATTCGTTCAAAGTGTGGTGCAGTTCGGACGCGGCTTTGGTGGCTTCATCTATCGTTATGGCAGGACGGCCTTGCGCACGTCGAGCAATGGCGGCTTCTTGCAAAGCAGAACTTATATACACAGCACGGGCTTGTTTAGCACGGGCTAGGGCCGTTTCCAAAGTACCACCGGCCATTTCACCTTTTTCTTTGCCCAAAAATTCATTAGCACGAATTTTGTTTATTTCGTCTTCCAAACGGGCAAGCGCATCTTGTTGTGCTCGGCGTGCTGCAATAGTTTCTTGTACGTGAACAGGGCCGTTTTCAGCCAATGCGTTTATTTGTTTTACCGCAAGATTGCCCCGCCCCAATGCTGCCGATGCTGCGGCTTGTTCGTTTGCCCGTTTTGCGGTGTCGTGTTCTTGGTCTGCTCGGTCAGCTTCATTTAGCAAGCTGTGCAATTTACTAATGTCGTTTACCGCCTTGTCAGATGGAAGAATTGCTTCATTTACTTTGACAACCGGTTGTTCACTTGTTAATCCTTTTTCAAACAAGTGGTCTGTATAAATAGATAAATCAGGGCCGCTGCGGGGTTGCTGTTCTTTGAACCCTTTAGGGCGTAAATCCTCAAGCGCGTCGGCCCCTTCCATGAATCCCGACATGCGCATGTCCGCTGGCGCAACTTGTTGCTGGGTTTGCAAATCGGCTTGGCGCGTAGCCAGTTCCTGCGCCGTGGCTTTCTTGGCCTGTTTTTCTTGCTCCGCAAGCCGCATTTTCAAGCCGGACAACAAGTTGTTGTTCTCTACTGTAGACAGCGTAAATGCCGCATTACCTTCTGGTATGGGCGGTATCTTGACACGGTTTTCAACCAACTGCTGTGCCAGCTTGGGGTCTTGCATCAAGTAGTCAGCGTAGCTGCTCAAGTCCATATCGCCCGCAGCGCGGGCTGCGCCAATCTGCTGGGCGGCATAGTCTGTTAGCGTTGTATCCGCTTTGGGGGCCGGTGCAGCTTCTGTCTCATATAACGAGCGGTCAGCGCCCTTGCGTCCGCTGACCTGAATGCCTTCGCCTGCCCGGCTCTGCATCTGCTCCAGCATGTACTCCTCGGGACTCATGGCATCCCGGCGCTCTTGTTCTTTGGCAGTATCCAAGACAGACCGAACACGCCGATACTCCGACGCTGCCGCTTTGAGTACGGGGGCATGCTCTTTGAGCTGGGCGTTGATTGCCGCGTTGTCCTGCTTCTGCGCTTCGGTGAGCGGCTGCGTCTTTGTGGCCTTCTGAATTTGCGCTTGAAGGTCGGCCTTCACTTTTTCAGCAGCTTGGTACTCCGCTTCTTTTTCTTTGGCGTACTCGGGCGTCTGACGGCGGGCTTGCTCGACGGCTGCGGCCTCGGCTTTAGCCTGCGCATCGGTTACGGCTTGGGCGCGTTGGGCTTCACGTTGCTGAACATCGAACCGGCCTTGCTCTTGACCACGTTCTACGCGGCGACCAATGGGGGCGACCACACCACCCAACACCGCACCGCCTACAAAGCTGTCAAAGTATTCCTGACGGGCTCCGGGGTCGTTAATCTGCAACCCTGCCTGCATGCGCTCAAACACCTGCTGGCTTGCTTCGGTCAAGCCCTCAACCGTCAGAGCCTTGCCCGTGGACAGCATGTAGTCTACGGCGGTTTTTTTGAGCGCTTCCTTGGTGTAGTCGGCGACAACTTTTTCGGACGCGTTGATGCCAGCGTTTTGCAGAATTTTGCCTACACCGGGTATGCTGCGCACACCGATGGTTTCCAAGGCCGTTTGCGGGATGGCGGCTAAAGCGGCATTAACAAGGTTTGTATCACCCAGTTTCTTACCTTCTTGTACTTGGCGAGACAGGTTAGAACCAGTGAACTGCGCTTCACGCGTCAATGCGGCTGCACCCGCGCCTACAGCGGCGGCAACTCCAGTACCCGCGCCCAACACAGAAGCAATAGGTGCGGCAACGCCCGCAGCAATTGGAACCGCCATGTAGGGCAGTGAGCCGCCAACTAGTTCGCCAATTTTTGTGAAGGGGGCTTCAGCAAAATTTTCTTCGGTTGGCTTGAACGTCTTGGCTTGGTACGCTTTCTGTTTGGCAATCTCTTGCTCAGCTTCTTCCAAACTGCCAATGCCAACTCGGCCTTTTAATGCGGCATAGTCTGCTTGAAGCCCTGCAATACCCGACTTGAGCGCGGGCATGAGGCCTGACTTGGGTTGTTGCTCTGGTGTTTTGGAAGCAAAGGCTTCCGGGTACATCTTCTGCGCGCGTGCGTAAGCGGACTCTGGCGTTTCCCCCGGTCTAACTGCCACTTGTGTGCCATCGGGAAGCGGAACGGTTTGCGCCATATAGAGTCCTTAACAGAGATTTGCTGCTCTAGTGCAGCTTGCTTACTATACCACTACGGCCTGACCGCAGGCATACCCAACGACCCCAAAAACTGTACATAGGTCATAGGCGGGTTAAGGGTTTCTTTACCTGCAAAAGCCGGTAGGTAGTGCGATGTGTACGCCGTCATCGGGTTAAACTTACCGGCTTCAATAGTTGCCTTCATTTCCAGACCCTTTTGCAAATCGCCTTTGCCCAGCGCCATCAACGTGCGGGCTTCTCCGGGCAACAATTGCGCCCTTGCGTTTGCGCCACTTTCTTGCATTGCAGCGCGGCGGTTTGCACCTTCTTCGGATATTGTTTGCAAGCGTTCGCGGGAAGCGCGGTCGGCAGCGCCCTCTTGTTGCTTGACGGTCATATCCAACATCGAACGTGCATCAGCGCGGTCTTCACCGTAGATTTTGGTTCTGAAACCAATCATGGAGTCCAGACCAGCGGCGCGAGTGTCGTTAATGTTTTTGACAAGAGCGCGGCGGTCTTTGTCGTTCATCGTGTCTTCGGTGCGACGGTACTGCTCGATCAAATCACGAGCCGTATCCAATTTCTCTTTGGCGTTGTCGTACTCACGCAGCCCAGCTTGGTACTGCTTAGTACCCACTTGAGCGCCCTCGGCTAACCCTGCCAACCCTTTTCCGGTGGACTGCATCATTGACAACCCAGCGTTGATGAGTGACATGTTGGTGTTGGTGTCCAACCGGTCTTTGGACGTAGCTTCCCGCGCAGCAATACGCGCCTCTTGCTCGGTCATAGCTTTGCCGCGTTTGGCAAGGTCAGTGTCAAAACCAGAAAGCGCTTCTTGTGCGCCTTGCATTCTTGCTGCGTTTGCGGCTTCTACATCCGATTCGCCCGGACGTTTGGCTCCAGCAGGCATGAACCGGTCAAGCGACAAGTCTTGTGAGGGGCGTTCAGCGGCTGACGGCGGTATTTCTTTTCGGGGCGCAACTTTTTCTTGGCGCAATTGGTCAATCCCAGACGGTTTATCCACGGCTGCTGCGGGGGCGTAGTTAGCTGGGTCGCGTTTGGTTCTGTCATTCCTAGCCGGTGCTGTTTGGGTTACCGGGTAGTTAACTCTGGGCGGTTGGTAATCTTTTCCTGCGGCAGCTACAGGCACAGTTAATCCAGCGCGTGCTGCTTGCGCTTTTTCAACACCGGTGAGCGGTTCGTTTCGTTCTATCTTGGCTTTTAGATAGTTTGTCCCTGCGTTTGTCAGGCTTGTGCCCGCTGCTTGAAGGCTTTCTCTAATGCCGGTTCCAAGCGATTCGCCTGTTTGCCCCGCTTCTTGGTACATAGCCGCTGTTTGCGCTGACACAGGCAGTCCTCTAACCAAGCCCGTATCCGCATACCCAACTATCCCACCGTCAGCCATGCCCTGCATGTTCTGCGCGGGCAACTGGCCAATACCTACGTCTTCGGGCATGGGCTGCGCTTGGCCTTGTGGTGCGGCTTGCTGTTGTGGGGCAGCCTGCGGCATGGGCGCGGCTTGGGGAGCTGGGGGCTGCGGAGACATCTGCGCCACCACTTGTTGGTTCACTGGGGGAGGGGCAGCGCCCATCCGCTGCGCTGACAGGGCGGCAGCTTGCTTGGAGATTTGGTTGTCTACGAACTTGGCAGCGGACAGCATCATGGGGTCGTCCATGTGCATCTGGGCAAACTGCTTGCGCTGGGGTGGCGTCATCTCCACAAGGTGGGCAATGACCGCGTTGATGTTCATGGGGGCAGTGATGCCCGAAGAGCTGGTCGATGTAGAGCGAGTTCCAATCATGACTGTTCCTTATGCCATGCTGTTGAGCAAAAGCGCTGGCAGACCGCCTTGGGGTTTCTTGGACTTGATTGCGCCGCCCTTGGCGCTGCCTGCGGGTTTGTTGGCTTGGTTGTACGCACCAAAAAGACCGGCTGCTGCCGTGCCTAGACCTGCCACTTGGTTGAGCAGTGATGGGGGAGATTGGTACATTGAAGAACCCAGTGTGGTAGTTGGAGTCCCACGGATAACGTCCGACATGAAGTTGAGTTGCTTGTACGGGGCGTTCTCTTGATTCAAGAAGTCCTGATACTGCTGGTTCATCACGTTCTGGGTCTGCTGTTGCTGCTGACCACCAAAAGCATTTTGAATACCCAAAGCATTCGCTTGTTGTCCGTAGATGTTCTGACCTACGGCTCCAAGATTGCTCATGCCTTGCATACCGGCTTGCAGGCCCTGTAAGCCCAAACCAGCACCAAACTGCCGAGACTGTTCATTTAGTTGGTTGGCGGCTTGCCCATACTGAGCGCCCATTCCTGCTGCTTGCAGGTTTTGTCCTGCATTAAATTGCCCAGCTTGGTTCTGTGCGTTTTGGTTAGCCAATGCAATTTGTTGGGCAGCGTTTAGATTTTGTCCACCAACAGTGATACCGGCTTGCTGGTTTGCCTGCTGTGCCGCCAAACGGGCCTGCTGTTCTGCATTGAATTGTTGTTGTGCTTGCTGGTACGCAGCTTGGGAGCCGGTTGCTTGAATGTCCCCCATCTGCTGTCCCAGATTCCGCTCACGCTCTGCACGCATAATGGCGTCACGCCCGCCTCCAAAGGCTCCGGCTTGGGCGGCTTGTGCTTGCTGTTGTGTACCTTGGATACCAGACTGGCGTTGTGCTTCGCGCTTTTGAATGTCCACCACGCTCTGCATATACGGGGACATGTAGGCATCTGCCGCGCCGGGTTGGGCAAAACTTTGTGTGCGTACTTGTTGAGCAGGCCCCATCTGATAGCCCTGCGCATTCTGTGCGTTGTAACCAAAACCTTGCGGGTTAAACTGATTACCGTAGTTGCTTGCGCCATAACCAGTTTTTGCAGCCTGTTGGGAGTAATCCAACAAGCCCGAGGCAGCGTCGAGCGAGGCGGTTGATGGGCCCAACTGCCTAGCACCAGTAAATGACTGCTGTTGCAATGGATTGAACTGGGCAATCCGGTCTCGGTTGTACGTCTGATAGTCAGTATCTGTAAGCGCTTGGGCTTTACCAAGCAATGTCTGCGCGTAGGGGGCTATTTCGGGTGCAAACCCGACTATGTTGGTGTATGTTGCGTCTGCCATGTCAGCTCCTTATGCTGGAAGGTGGCGAGCAGATTTGCTGTTCTTTGCCACTTGGTCTTTACCGACGGTCTTTCTACGACCGGCTTGGATTCTGTCCATCATCTTGTACAACTCACGAGCGCCTGCGTCAGTGGAACCGTTGCCAAGTTCTGACACGATTCGTGCAGGAATTACAAATTCGCCATCTGCAAGGCGGGCTGGCTGACCGTGACCGATTGTAGCGGGGATGTCGTCGGAAACACCATCGCCCGGCCCTTTGAGCAAGCGCCCACCATCGGAATAGGAACCAAGGTTGTACTGGTGCAGGTCGGCTATGCCGCCTTGGGCCATGCGCTGGTCAAATCGACCGTGTTGTAGGTAGCCGCCTCGGGCATCGCCACCGCCAGCATCCCGGCTTCCCCAGCCGCCGAACGTTGAGTTATTAGTTGGGCTTGGGCCTCTATCACCACCCGCATCGCGGCTACCACTACCGCCCCCGCCGCCATCCACATTCCCACCCCCACCACCTCTACCGGTGTCTCCGGAATTGCTAGGGGCTGAAGGAGCACTAGGAGCAGTGCCACCGCCAGCGTCACGGCTCCCCCAGCCGCCAACACCTTCAGAACCTTGGGTATTAGTAGTCCCCGGAGCGGGGCCAGTAGAAGTTCCTGCGGCAGCACCTGAGCCAGAAAACATACCTTCGCGCCCGCCAGTTCCTGCAAAGTTGTTTCTGTCCATTCCAGAAAAATCAGTGTTTGAAATAGCTTGTTGTACTTCTTCGGAAGCAGGTGTTACTGGGGCAGTTCTTGACACTGGTTGCGTGCCGTTGTAAATACTTTGGTTTGTTTCCTGAATCATCCGCAACAAGTTATCCGATTCAACTTGTGCTTTTTTTGCCTCAGCATCCACAGCTTCTTTTGCGTAGATGTCTTTAAGCTGCTGCTCCTTAAAGAAGCCCTGAACGGCATCTGCGGCCTTTGGAATCCATGACCCCGGCAATAAATTTGATACTAAATTGACCCCGGTGCGTAAAGTATTAGCATGCGCTTCTCTTTGCTCTGGTGTCATGTTGTCAAAATAGGCTTCTCTTGCTAGACGTTGCGCTTCACGCGACTCTGAGTCGCCACCGCCACCTTGGTTAGGATTTACAGGCACAGGCACGGCAACGTCCACCGGCTTGATGGGGTCAGGAACCCACTTGTACTTCTTCGTCACGGGGTCAAACTCATAGTGGCCCGTACCCTTTGGTGGAGCGGTTGTATCTACGCCCCCCGTACCTCCACCTGTACCACCTGTACCACCTGTACCACCTGTACCACCTGTACCACCACCTGTGCCGCCCGAGGGGGTGTTGCCCATCAAATAATCGTACGCATCGCGTGAAGCGCCGGTCATGTTGTTTGCTGGAAATGGGGCTGTTGGCTTAAACAAATCTCGCTGGTCGTATCCACGATTGGGTGCTTCGGGTGGGCGAGGCAGGAACCGCTCATATTCGGGAATGCGGTTCTCACCACGACCCGCGTAACCACCACGAGCTAAAGCAACCAAACCGCCGCCAGCGGCTGCATAGGGGGCACCTGCTGTATAGGCGTCATTGAACCAACGGCGCTCCCCAGAGCCTGTGTACCCTTGCTGCGGGTTTGTTTGTTGCCGGGAGAAGGTGTATGGGCGAATCATGCCCCGCGATTGCTCAGGGGCTTCCGTTGTGGTCTCTACCATTTCATCCGCAATGATGGGCGCTGCCGCAGCACCCAGCATACCGGCCCCTGCCAGCTTGCTACCGCCACCAATAGTTTGCATAGTTTGGCCGGGGTTGGAGAATAGCTGCCCAGCGCCTGCGCTGAGTTTGTCCCAGTTGGAAGGCGCTGCTGCACGGGAAATAGCTTCATCTGGTATATACGCACCGCGCCCTGCACCTGCACTTGCAGCCTGCTCCTCAATGGATTGCGCCAAAGCGACTTCACGCCCAAGTTCACCAGCCCCTGCACCCATCAACCCAGACGTTAGGCCCGCACCGCCGTACGCGCCAAGACCCGCCATCAGACCTTTGCTCAGGTCTTTGGAGTCCAGCGCAGAAATACCGCCAACAATTCCCGCAGCCATCATGGGGGTGATTGCCCCACCGCTGATATAGCTAAGCCCCGCGCCTGCAATGGTTGGGAGGATGCTGTCCAAGAACCCTGCTTCGGGCAACCCAGTTTGGGGGTTGACACTCAAAGAACCGCCATGCTTTTGGGCAAGTGCTTGCAGCCCGCCCACTTCTCGGGGAGACATGTGGACAAGCGTGGAGTCGGGCCCGCGCCCTTTTTGGGCAAGGTGGTTTGCAACAAGTTGGAGGCTCATAAGGTTGTTCCTTGAATGGCAGGCATTGTATCTTTTAACCTATTTTCCAGTTGGTTCCGTCGGAGTAAACAGGAACTTTGTTTGCGCCTGTACCGGCGACCGTGGAAGCGAATGTGGTGGCTGTTGCATCAGACACAAAGGCCCGCGCCCCAACTCCCGCTGTAGCTGCGCTGGGAAGGGTTGATACCGTGTAAACGGTTAGAGCCGGGATGTACCCGGAGCCCGAACTTAACTGCCCCAGTATGTTGTCTACTTGGTTGAAATACAACCGCAAGATGTTGTTAAGCTGGTTGAGGTAGTTGATGTCATATTCAACCGTAGCCGCAGGCAGGCGCGGGGCAACTACTCGATTGAGCGTTTTTTCCGTTGTAACAATAAATGTCATCGTCTGCCGTCCGGTCTAATGTCAATACGGGGAGCGCCAAGCTGCCACTGCGTACCGAGGGTGTTGGAGGTAATCTTCATCTGCATCTGGCGACCACGAATGCGAATGTAAATCTGCCCGGTGTATTCGTCTACATTGATGACCGATGGGGCAGTACCGTTGTAGGTCACCCCAGCATTGCCGGTCTGCGTGATGCCAGAGCCAGAGTTGTTTAAACCCTGTAGATACATGGTCACAGCAGGCGTTGTGCCACCTGTAGAACCACGGAACGTCAAGTCAGGAATCATGCGGTACACAAACGCAAAATTGTGCCCGTCCCCAATATCGTACTGCGCGGAGGTGATGTATGCCTCAATTGGCAGCGTTGTACCAGTCTCGTTGTCATCAACGCCGTATTCTTGGTTGACGATGTTGTAGTTGTATGTAGCTGCAATAGGGTAGTTGCGCAGGCCGGTATCTAGCCAAGCTGTACGCGCCATAGTGCCGTACTGCCAAATGTCTTCTGCGTAGTTATAAATAACGTACCGGTCAATGGCGTTGCTGTTCTCGGAGCAGTAGAACCACCAGACCTCGTTGAAACCTTCATTGGTGCTGGCAAATACTTGGTCGTACTGAAGCGGGTTGATGTCACTGTAGATGAATTGGCGTAGGTCGCAACGCAGGGTCTGAACCCGTCCGTCGTATTTATAGAACTTGTCCACGCCCATCCAGTAAGTAACACCGGAACCAATTGCGGCTGCGTTTGGCCCAGCGATAGATACGTTGTCGGCAAGTAGCTGAGTACCCCAGACATACGGAGGACCAAGATATTGAAGTGAATAAAGCGCTTGGTCGGTAAACACCAAAATTTCTTGGCGGCTTTGCAGCGTGGTGACAATCTTGGAGCCGTGGGACAGTCGCACACTGCCTGCTTGGTTGGTCACAGCCGGATACCATACAGTCAAAGACTCTTGGTCAGACCACCGAATGAGCATGGGGTCAAGGATGGTGCTGCCATAGTCGTTCGTTCCAAACACAATTAAGAACCGGCTGGCATCTGAGACCGTGAAGTAATTTTGGTACAGCGGGGTATATCCGTCTGCCCCAGAAAGGGATGAAAGCAAAACACCACGGGGAGAAATTGATTGCGTACCAGATTGCGTACCGGTGGTCGTAATGGCAGCACCGCCCGATGTAGCTGCCAAGTTGAACGTAGTGGAGGACAGGTACTTGGTGTAGTAGGTGACCCCCGGCAACAAACCGGTCGGCAACCACCCTGTGGTGGAGAAAGCAATCGGGGTAGCATCTGCGAGATTCAAATTGCATGTGACCACGCAAGGAGCCGCAATGGTCATCGTCGCCGTTGTAGAGGTAACCCCTATGGCGGCATCCCAGTAGTACAGCGGAGCCCCACGGGGGCCGTACACAAGGTCTTCCCCCCAGTTCATCTGATTCCAAATGCGCAAAGCATCCGTAGATGCAGTTCCAATACCCCAAGTACCGGAGCCCCAAGTGCTTGCGCCCCAACCAACCAGCGGAGCAGCGTATGAAGGGCCGGTGTTGACTTGGTATACGGCGTAGATTGTCCCGCCGCCTGCGGAGCTTGCAGATGCTGTACCTGTGACCGTGATGGTGTAGGTCGTGGAGCTTACGTACGCAATCTGGTACTCAGTACCAGTCGTAATGGTGATGCCGTTGAACGTGACCGACGCTGCCCCACCCGCATAGTAGGTGACATAATCATTGTTGATGAACCCGCCGTTTGCATCCGTCACTGTGACTGTCGTGGTTGTGCCGGTGTTAGTAGACGTAGCCGTTGTGAATGGGTTGGTCAGCGTGGTTGTGGTGCGTATTGGGGTGATGTCGTTGTACACACCGCCGCTCTCAATATAGAACTTAAGGTTTGTGCCAACACCCAGCAGGTTCAAAGAACCCAGCGTTATCCAATTCCAAAGAGAACGGCAAAGCCCAAGAAATGTGCTTGTAGAGATGCGCTGCCATCCACCAATCTTCTCAGGCGTGCCTTGGCGGAACCGAACCTTGTCGGACTCGTACCAACCGCCCTCGTTGGTGTAACGGGTATTCTCCCTGTTTACACCGGGTTTGAGAAGAATTTTTTGTAATGGCATATCAAGCTATCTTTGCGCCTTGTTGCAGTTGGGCCAAAGTCAAACCCCCGGTGTATTGAAAATGTGGGTACTCCTTGAATGTCACCCAATCACCAGCCCATTCAAGCCCGCAGGACTTGCCTATTTCACCGACTTGTTTCCATAGTGCTTGGTCATCCCAGATAGCCTTACCGTTGACGAGGGGAACTACATCTAGAGCGCAGCGCCAGTTGTGCCACGATTGCCCCGCCTTAGCTCTGGTTACGACATTGCCGGGGGTTGTACGTCCTTGCGCATACAGTGCGTTTTGGCTTTCATTGTCACGGTAGGTGGAGGTCACCAGCAAGTCGATACCCTTGGCCTTGGCAGCTTCTACAAAGGCTTGCGCCCGCTGCTTGGCGGGTGGAGCTAGGTCATCAAGGCTGCGAGAGTTAATCATTTTGCGGCTACCCCGTTGATTTTTTCAGCAGTACGCATAGCGCCTAAGCCCAGCATCCCCGCCAATAAAGGCATCATTGTGCCCATATCCATCTGGGGGAACTTGACAGGGTGGCCGTAAAGAGCGCTGCCCCACTCAGCCAGCGGGCCGATGACAAACTGGATGGCAAACCCGCTGCCGCAGACCCACCCGATAAATGGTCGCCAGCCAGACACAAACACTGAGGGGTTAGCCGCTTCGACTTTGTTGATGTCCAGTTGGCCCGCAATGACTGCAAGCTCACCGGACTGCTGCATCTTGAACAGCTCCAGCTTCGCAGCCGCAGCCTTCTCGGGGTCAGGCCATACACGGTCAATGACTTTGCTGCCAATGTCGAGCAGTGCGGATAGGGGGTCAAGCGCCATTGTTTGCTCCAGTTGTAATTTCGTCCATGTGGGAGCCGACCTTCAGGCCAGACAGCCACCCAATCAAGCCACCAACAATAGTCTGAAACGCAGGGCCAATGATTTCAAAAATCTTGGTATTGTCCACTTCCTTGACAAACAGACCGTGTACGAGTGCCCCAATCAGCACCACGACTACAGAGCAAAGGGTGGCGGTCACCATCATGGTCACCCAGTAAATCAGCTTGTCTTTCGCGTCCATCACTTTGCCCTTTCATACAACTGCTCAATTCTTGAGCGGATTTTAACGCTGTCGGAAGTGCCCATTATCGTCGCTAAGTTAGCGTAAAGCAGCGTTAACTGCTCTTTGGTGCACACAGGCCCTGACTCATCCAACCACTCCCAGACTTTGCTTGAACGCTCTTTGGGGTCATGGCTACTGTAGGCAATACTCAAAAACTCAGATACGCTGCACTCGCGCTTGACCGTGGCCCCGTAGACCAACGACAAGATAAAAAACGGAATGAGCCAGCGCACATTGGGTTTACTCTACAGGCGCGGCTTCGGGTTGCGGCGCTTGCTTGACGGCCTCGGCTTGAATTGCTCCAACAAGCTGAAACACCTCGCCGTAGGGGCGGGATGCCATGTATTGCAGGACTGCGTTAACGAGGTCGATTGGTAGCGTGATGTTTTCCATTAATTGCTCCAAGGAAGTGCTTGCGATGTTGGAGAAACAGGTGGATTAACCATGCTGTCAATCTGACCTTGTACGCACGCTTCCATGTTGGAGATGGTCTGTGGGTCAGCCCAGCCAACTACTTGGGCTTCGGTCAATTGCGAATAAGGCGTAAACGAACCGCCTTGTTGAATAGTGAACTGTTGGCTAAAGCCAATGTTGGCGGTGTATGCGCCGTTCACTCCAGTGACAAGGTATTGGACGTTGACAACAACATCGGTCTGCCCTGCTTCTTGGGGCAAAGTAAACATTTGGGTTACGGTGGTGGTAAAGGTAGTCATGGTTACTCCTGATTAAGAAAGCCGGTAAAGAACGTAAGTAGCCGCAGCCGTTCTACGCAAACGAAAATGAGCAGATGTTGCAGCCGAAACCGTCAAAAGACCAACAGATGTAATTCCAGTATTTACGGCAATTGTGATTACACCTGTTGCGGTGTTAACAATGTGAAAATCAAGACCCATGCTTGTACCAGCGGCGGGGTATGCCGTGTCTATCGCAGACGCAAGCGGCAAAGTGACGGTGTAGGTCGTTCCGGTGGTGTTGATGATGTCTGTGGCAAGCTGCGCGGCAGTAAGCGTGACCGCACCACTTGGGGCAGTAGGAGCAGGGGCATACACCCACAGGTTTCCTGCCGCGATATACATATTTCCGGTTGAATCACCATATTGGCGCACATTGCCATCACCGTCCGACAGCACAACAAAATTGCTGCCAGTAGCAGAGATGGGAGCAGCAGAACCTTGGTATGAGCCAATGATGATGTTCTTGGAGCCAGTAGTTACTCCATAACCTGATTGGTATCCATAAAATGCATTTCCCGCTGCGGTTGTTTGTGTGTACCCAGCTTGATAACCTACAGCAGTGTTGTTGCTGGCGGTGGTGGTGTTGTAAAGAGCGCGGTCACCAAGCGCTGTGTTATATGAACCCGTGCTAGTGTTACGCAATGCGTTAGAACCGATTGACGTGTTATCTGTTCCGCCAAGGGTTTCAAATTGCGAATAGTCGCCAACGGCTACGTTGTTTGACCCCGTATTTTTTTGCAGCGCAGAATAACCAACTGCGGTATTTGAGCCATTGGTGGAAACGGCTCCTAATGCGCCATAACCAATCCCAGTGTTATTTGTTCCTGTGGTAATTGCTGCGCCAGCAAAAGCGCCATAAATAGAATTTCCAGTGCCAGTTGTATTTGCCCCTAATGCGCTACCCGCTCCCACCACCGTATTACTTGCAATAGCACCAGCGCCTCGGCCTACGGTGAGTCCGTAGACAGTCAGGTCAGTACCTGAGTACAGCAAGTTAGCGGAGTTGGTCTCAAGCCCGCCGGTGGTGGAATAGACCACACGGCCCGAGGTCAGGCCGGTGTTGGTGATAGAGGAGAACACACCCGCACCGGAGATGTTGGACACCTTAACGAAGTCGGAGCCGTTCCAAGCGCAGACTGCCGACTCGCCCTTGATGATGGTTACCCCGGTGGTGGGGCCAACGCCTCGCAGCACGATGCTTTGGGTGCTGGAGCTTTTGTTGATGACGATATACGTCTTGGACTGGGCCGGGGCTGTGATGTTGCGGGTTATCGTACCGCCCGCTGTCCACAAGAGGATGGCTTCACGAGCCTCGTTGGCAGCGCCAGTAGTTGTACTAAGTGTGATGTCCGCATCTACGCTGATTGTGGTCGTGCCAGAAACGGCGGAGTCCAGCAACGAGGTGATAGAGTTGTTTACCGTATCGCCCCAGGTTCCAGACAGCTCTCCCGTGACTGGAAGCGCCAGACCAAGTAGGGATGTGTATGCTGTAGTCATGTAATCATTCTCCAAGAGAGGGACTCTTCATCCCATTCGTACATATTATCGTCCACAGGATGCGCTACAGGCGCTTGCCACAAACAGGTGTCTTCATTCAGAGTCCAGCTATTGTACGGCTTTGGCGGTATAAACGCATCCCGTTGAGCATCATAGGTATAACCGATACCCGCGTAATTCTTGCGAAAATTCCCATTGTAGGAAGTCTGCTTCCAGTTGGTATATCCACCAGACCAGTTGACAAGGAACACAATCCCCATTGCCTCCACTTCAACGCCGTTAATTAACAACTCATTGTTGTGAACGGAATGCACTTCCAGCACTACGTTGTTTTCATCAAGTTTTGCAAAATGTGCCATGATTAGAACGTAATTGAACCATCGCCAGTCCATACATAAACACGATAACCACCAGCAGTAGTTATTGTGGGAGAACCTGTAGTGCTAGTAGCAAGCGCATATGTGTCAGCATAACGAATAATGACTATTCCTTTGCCGCCAATACCAGTATTAGACCCGCCGCTAGTACCCCATCCTCCAGCACCACCGCCGTTACCCGTGTTAGCTGTTCCAGCAGTTGTCCCACTAATGTACGCTCCGCTACCACCAGTGTTATAGGCTCCACCATGACCGCCTCCATCTGCGGAGCCAACACCACCACCAGCCGCGGCAGAAGATGCGCCGCCGCCTCCAACTGCATAAATTACGGCTGAACCAGAAATGGAATTAGATGTTCCAGCACCACCATTACCGCCCGCTGAGGTAGTTGATGCTGGAGTTTGACCTACTGCTGAAGAACCGCCACCACCACCGGATGTATATGCCCCAGACGCGCCGGGTGAACTACCCCCAGCAAATCCTTGTGCCGGGCTAACTGATGGAGTGTTGCCCGCCGCGCCAGTAAGAAAAGAAGATGATGAACCACCACCGCCCGAACCGCCCGTAGTAGGCGCTGCTCCTGTTCCACCGCCGCCAACACCACCGCCACCACCGCCTGCTGATGTAATAGTGCTGAAAACTGAAGAACTACCTTGCAAACCGCTAGAACTGTTTGTGGTTCCAGCAGCGCCGCCACCGCCGACCGTCACGGTTATTGCCGACCCAGCTGACACCGCAAAACCTGTTGCTGTTCGATAGCCTCCAGCGCCACCGCCGCCGCCTAAATAACCACCACCACCACCACCGCCGCCGACAACCAAATATTCAACATTTGGAGTTATAGCAGAAAACAAAGGCCAAGTTCCTGCCTGACGAGCCTGCATAGCTTCTGTTTGAGTCCAAATGCCAACAGCCGCAGAACTGCTGGTAGCAGCAGCCGTTGCAGACCGAATGGAACCCTTAAACCGATTCATTAACTGATAGCCTCGTAGGTAGCAACCATCTCAATGGCGTTAGTGGTTCCAGATGTCACCACGATGGACTGAGCCTCGCCAACATAAATCATGGTAGTTTTGTCTACCACCATTAAAGAGGAATTACCCGGTACGCTTGTTTGGTACGTAAGTCGGTACGCTGTACCGCCACCACTAATTGCACTATTGATAGACACAGTAATAGTTGCAGCGGATGCCGTGACATTGGTAGCCATCATGGTATCTATCTTATTGACGGTTCCAGCAGACGGAGTTAACGCAGTCCAAGTGGTTGCAGTTGTAGTTGTCGGTACAAGGTAAGTAGTCGCTCCAAGGATGGAGGACACATTGACCATATTCGGGTTTGCCATGCTATTCCTTTAGATTCCAAATACCATACTCATTACAAGCGCCCTGCCAAGGGTGTCGGCACGGCCTGACGGTAAGTCACAAAACACTGTAACGGTCCCCCCGAATGTGCTGACTGCGTTGTTGCTGTTGCTGGAAGAAATGATTGTGGTGCGGGTCAGGGTTGGACCGGAGGTGGCGTATGTACCGATGCCTACTTCCCAGTTGGTTCCATCCGTCGCGGAATAGTACGTGGTGTTGCCATTCCCAATCACGGCAAAGCTCTGGTAGCCGGTAGAGGTCGAACCTAACGTGAAGCTGACAGTCGTGTTGGCTGTCGCTGTTACCTGTACGCGGTCGGCTAAAACAAGTGCCATTTATAACCCTATGTCGTTTCGACCAATTCCCACTGGTCGGTTTGCGCGTTGTCGATTGTACCCCAGCCCGGTGTTTGGTTGGTACTCACACTACTCCAGCTTGAAGCCTGCGCATTATCAATCACCGCCCAAGCTGCGGTCTGCGCATCGTTAATATTCTGCCAGTTTGCTGTTTGGCTATCGTCAATAAGTTCCCACAGCAGTCGAAGCGAACCCACGTAACCCGAAGCGGAAACACCGGACAGCGCCACGGTGATGCCAAACCCAACGCTGCCAACCTGACCTTCTGCCGATACCGTGTTGATATTAAGAGGTGGAACCACTGTCCCCACACCACCCGCAGCTTCAATGCCGGTCAGGGCAAGGCTCTTATTAAAGCTGACGGAACCTACTTCTCCTGTAGCAGACCTTCCAGACAGCGCCAAAGAGCGGTTTGTGGTGACAGAACCTACAGAACCGGTAGCAGACCGCCCAGACAATGCCAAAGAACGGCTTGTCGCAACTATATCGGTAAGGCCAGAAGCTTGGACTCCTGTCAGTGGGATACTTACCGCAGGGGACTCTGAGCCAACTAGACCTGAAGCAGATACACCGGAAAGCGCCAGCGTCAGGTTATAGGCAACTGAGCCTGTAAGACCGCTTGCAGTTACACCAGAAAGCGCAAAAGATTTATCGGTGTTTACGGTATTTACCAGCCCCGCAGCTTGCACGCCCGTGAGGGCCAGCGAAGCGTTATATGTAACCGTGCCAACAAGGCCAGAGGCTACGACACCATTCAGAGCAAGCGTTCTGCTTGTTGCTACCGTTCCAGTTAGACCAGCAGCTTGGACTCCGGTAAGGGTTAATGTGGTGCTGGGCGTTACTGTGTTGACTAAGCCAGCAGCTTGAACCCCAGAAAGGGCAAAAGACTTGTTTACGGATGCTACTGAACCTACTAGGCCAGCGGCGGATACGCCGGTTATTGACCGGTCATAGGAGATGCTTACGCCAAGATTTGGGGATACACCGCCCCACCCGTAGTCACTCCAAGCCCCTGTACCCCATGCGTAGTTGACTTGGGCTTCCGCGCTGACCCCTGTCAGGGCAATGGTGCAACTTACACCGACAGTTCCGGTGTTACCTGTAGCTTGAACGCCAGACAACCCGCCCGCAGCCGTGGCTCCAAACGGCGCAGCGGAAAACGGGTTTATACCAAACATGGTTTACACGGCGTATAGCCGCGCCCCGCTATTAGGTTGTAGCCAAACGCAGCAATGCAGTCGTCGTGGTGTTGGACGGCATTGTCAACGTCAAGGTTCCGGCAGTGATGGTCTGCGAAGAGAACGTGTGAACGCTGATTGCTTTGTTGCTCTGGGTGGAGTTGTAAATCAACACTGTGTCAAACGCGGTGCTCAGGGTCACTGTCGTGTACACCAAACTGGCAGAAGGAGTCCAATACCCCACACCAGCAGTAGATGACGAGTTGGTAGACGTGGGTGCAGTTGCATTGGTAACCGTAACGCCACCCGCCGTGTAGTTCGTGCCGGTTACTTCACCAGTAGCCGTATAAGCCGTAGTGGCTGCATTGATAGTCGCAGAAGCAAGGTACAGAGCTGCTTTAAGCGTATCTGTAGTGGGGGAAGTCAAGCTGCCGCGAGACACAATAGTAGAAGTGCCAAGCTGATGTTGGCCCAGCATTAGTTCACCGAGGAACGAAGTACACATTGATTGGGTGTTTGCCACGATATATCCTTAAAAGGTTGCGGTTTCGCCGCCAGCAAAGCTGGGCATTTGTTTCAGTGTCACATGTGCCGAACGATGCACAAGCTCACCGTCCAGCCAATACTCAGTCCACACAGTCAACTCGTTGTCGTTGTCAACTTCGCCAGAGCGGTGCTCCAACAGGGAATCGTCCATGTCGCCTTTGGTCGTAGTGACAATCAATTTGAACTCCTGATAAGTGCAGTGGTGGAAGTGTTAGCGGGCATCGTGATTGTAAACGTGGTGGTCGAAGTTTTGTCCGCGCCAAAATCAATGACTGCGATGGACTTGTTGCCTTGCGTCACGTTGTAAATCAAAGCGCACCGGGCCGTAATTGCAGCCGTCCAAGACGTGTTCGCCCAGTTTACATAGGCCGTGTAGTCTGAAGAGCTGATAGCCACCCCAGTCAGTGTGTTGCCGCCCGCCGTGTAGCCCGATGCCACCACTTCGTTGGAGGTGGTATATACAGTCGTGTCCGCATTCAAGTTAGCATTGCCGGTGTACAAGGCAATCTTGAGGGTATCCGTGGACAGGTTATGGACAGCCTGATACAGCTCCTTCTTGAAGCTGGTGGTCTGCGTTTGAACAATGCTCACGTCGTTATCCTCAGCTTGGTCTGGCCATCACGGTATGCATCGCCACGCTCCAGACCATCACCCAGACGTTTAGCTAGTGCAAGGGCTTCTTTGTACTTGCCCTCATACAGCCCAATCATGTCGGATTCACCCTTCATAAAGGTATAAGCTTCAATCAATGCCCCATACAGCAGCACGGTGTCAAAGTTGTCGCCCAGCCAAGTAGTCGATGCCGTGGTGATGGACTCGGGGTAATAGTAGTAGTGCAGCTCAGCAGAGTAAGTAGCGTCAGGCGTAGGCCCGAGGATGAACGAAAGCTCGTTGCTGATAGTCGAGCCCGAAACAGTCGGGCCAAACAGTGCGTAGTACTTAGGGGTTCCCGTGTCGGTCGGCGTGGGGTACGCCTCGCGCATGAAGTTCACATCCTTGTTTAGTAGGAATGTGTACGGGCCGGAACCAGAGAAGATAGCCAAGGAGTACGAAGCAAGGAAGTCATCCGGACAAGACAAGTACTTGTTACCAGACGTAACCGTGCCCGTCACGTTTTTACGCAGCGAGGGGAACTGTACTGAGTTATAGATGCGCTGCTCCGCTTGCTGAATAAAGCGGTTAATCTGAGTTGTAGACGAGACCGTAGACCCATCCGCGAGTGTAATCGCCGGAAAGTTGTTCTCCGTGTAGGTCTGTATCGCCGATACAAGCTCAGAATAGTTCATGCCATCGGGCCTCGTGCCATCAGTCCTTTGGTAGCCGCGCCTGTACCGCGCACCTTGATGCCGTCAGTTTTAACACCCTCGTCACCAGCAGATTTGCTCAATCCGCCAAGGCTGACATCCAAACTGTCCAGCTTGCTCTTGTTGGGCTCTTTGCCGGGGCTGGCAGAAAGCTTCATCTTCTTCCCGTCCATTGTGTGGGGCTCAGCGTAAACGCTGGCGGGGCCAATTTCTTTACCACCGCTTTTCATACTGTATGCCATGATTTACCCCGTTTTCTGGTTGGCTGCACGGGACAGGTTGCGACCAACGCGCATCCGGTCTTCGGAGGTTGGGCCACCTTTTTTCATGCCCTTGGCATGCATACGCGACTCGTGCCCCTTGACCATCTTTTTGGCCTCGGTGTCGGCAATGCGTTTAACTGTCTTTGTATCCATCATGAACTCCTATGAAACCGTTACTGTTACCGTGCCAACACTTGTGGTTCCGACCAAGTAATTGGGAGTCAAACCTATATCTGTGCTGCCCGCTCCACCAACCGGACTCCAGCCCCACTGGATGTCCCTGCTACCGCCGCTATTGTAGCCGTCAGTCATGGGGCCCGCAGTGTAGTACGTTGAATCGCGGCGCGGGTTGCGAAGGGCTTGCGGGTCATCAACTGGGTACATTCCAAGCTGCAACTGGGGCTGGTCAGGGTCCCAACAGCTCTTGCACACCAGCAAGTTGTACGTCTTGGTCTTGATGATTTCCTTGCGCAGCTCGACGAGCTTAAACTGCTGTCCGCACCTGTCGCAGATAGCAATTGCTTTCTTGCCGGAAGCAAACCTGTTTGCCATTAGATGTACGTCTGACGCGGCACAAACCGCAGCGCTGCTGTCTCACGGTCTTCGGTGGCTGCTAACTCCCACGCTTCGTCGTATTGGGCTTTAAGCACTTCCAACCGTTCCATAGCGTTGGGAACTTTGAGCGCCAAGTAGTAGGCCAAGCCTGCCACCAAGCAATTCAAAAAGCGAAAAGGTACGTCCATCGTGTTCACACCGCCGCCAGCATCGTCAATACGGCGCATGCGCCAGTACACAAGAGTGTATGTCTGGGAATCGTCCGGTGTAGGCCACACGGTCACGCAGGGAAGGTTCTGCGTATAGACCGAATCCCCGGCTGTGTGGGAGGCCGCAGTCGTCCCGTTCTGCGCACGCACGCAGTTGTACAGGACATTACCCGTGACGTACCCGTAGTAGATGGTCTCTGTACCAATCAGGATGAACCCGGCAGACGACAAGTTGGCTGCGGAGGCCACGGTGATGGTTGTGGCGGTTGAGGATATGCTGGCACTCAGCGTAGTAATTGCCGCCGTGGTGGAGCCGTCCAGCCGTTGGAACCACAACTGAATGGGCCGGGCTTGCTGTAGCTTGTTGGGGATGGTGGCGTAGGTTGAGACGCTGATGCGCGTGATGGTCAGGTCTGCTTGCGTCGCTACGCTGCCTTCCCCTGTGCGGATGACGTGCTCTAAAAGGTCAACAGTATCAAGCGGCACGGGGTACGTAGGAACGCCGGGAACCAAAGTGATGGAGCCCTGCTCAAACGTCCACATGTTAACACCACGATTCGCCCAGTCAGCAAACAGTAAGTTCAACGACCGGCGGGCTGTCTTCAGGTCATAGCCCGTGCGCAACTCGGAACCCGTGCGCTCATACGCCTCCTCAACGATTTCCGTCAAGTCAAGGTTGAACGTAGCGCTTCCTGAAGTTGCCATTATCTAAAACCTGCTGTTTTCTTTGCAATGCTCTTGGGCTGGGCCACAAACTGTTTGCCTGCTGCTTTACCTGCTCGTTTGGCTTTGGTAGTTGCAGCGTACTCAGATGGAGACAAGGACTTTATAGCAGCTTCAGGGAGGTATCGCTCACCTGTTTTTGACGACGGCTTTCCCGACTTGGTGCGCCATTTCTGGTCACCCCAAGCTTTCAGGGATTGCTGCGGCGCTTTCAATCCTTGTACCCCCCGCCCGCAGCCTTGTACTTTTTGGCTACAAGCTGCGCCTTACGTGCTGACCACTGCCCTGCGCCTGTCCCGTGTGTGGCCGCAGCCTTGACTTGGGATAGGATGCGTTTACGCAAGCTCGGCTTGGTGTAGTTGCCCGCAGCATTGACCTTGCCGCCTTCAGCGTATTGCGTAAAGGCGGTGTCATCCAGCCGGGCTTTTTTCTTAGCACCGGGCATCTTGGCTGGATTGACGGCTCCCATGCCGCGAGAGGGCATCATAGGTATTTACCCCGAGTTCTGCCGCGTTGAGCAATACCATCACCGCGACTTGCGCCGCTTGGCTTGGACATCTTGGAGGAAGCCATACCGCCGGAGGCCATCTTGACTGCGCCGCCTTTGGCCCGCCCTGCACCCTGCCGCAAAAGACGCGCTTGAGCTTGTGCGTTGGGGGATTGAACTTGCCGAACACCTTGTCGCAAAATGCGGGCTTGAGCTGCGTCATTTGGCGTTTGTGAAGGGACTACGCCTGCCCGCTGGTTTCTTTTGTACGCTTGGTCGTTCATTGAGCCCATTGCAGGGCGTGTATCCGCAGGAACCATTTCGTTGTACATGATGTCCGGGTTGTACGGCGTGACTCGGCTTGCATCCGGCATTACCGGCTTGGGCGCAGTACGCGGCATTGGGTAATCGTCTGCAACAGCATCCGCAGCGGGGGCGGCAGCAACAGACCTAGTAACTACAGGCGTGCGAACAGGTTTGGCTACGGCAACGGGTTCCCGTGGCGCAACGCGGGGGGCTGGGTAATCAGTGTCTGCCTCAATATCTGCACTACGGTCAACTCTATCACGCACATACCGAGGAACCTCAACTTCATCGGGCTCAGGACGAGTGGCGCGCACCATTGCGCCTTGGTTGGTCATGTCCAGACCTTCCCCCATCTTTTTCTTGGCTGGTTCGTCAACTTTGTTGCCAAACTTGTCATACGCGTACTTGCCCGCGATGCCGAGGGCTGCAAGGGCTGCTAAGTCTTTTGCTTTCATGGATTACTCCTTAGCAGGCCATGCCGCCTTTGTTCATCTTCACTTGAGTGGCTTTGGTCTTGCCCTTGGAAGCAACACCGTCAGCCGCACGGACGTACCCGCCGGTAGCCATTTTCTTCATGCCGTCTTTGGCCGTGTCCATGCCTTTTTTCATGGTGGGCTTGCCCATTGCGGAAGGAGCAACGCCCTTTTTCTTAGCCATCATTGCCATAAAACCGGGATTCATTTTGGAAGCCATATCACCACCTTGTTTGAAAGTCTTGCCTTTGTCGGCGTTGCTGAAATCTTTGCCCACGGATTGCGGGACTCCTGCTTTCTTGGCGAACGATGGGCTGTGTGCCACCGCTTCCATGAAATTGTGTTGCTTCTTACTCGTGCTTGGCATCACTTCCCCGCTTGAATAAGCTGGTCAATTTTTGCTTCAAGCTTGTTAAAGCGTTGGTCAATGTGGTCAGTAATGCGCTGAATTTCTGATTGAGTAACGTAATCACGGGCAATTTCCTCGCGGGTTTTGTTGAGCAGCAGGTTGAGACGGGTCAACTCAGAGAACTTCTCTTTGAGCAGAAATCCGATTACTGTTGTAGCCATTGTCAGGCCCGCAGACCATACTGTGTTCAAGTTTTCCATTTAGCACATCCGCCCTTTGGTCTTGCCGCGCTGGGCAATGCCATCGCCCCGACTGGATGCGCTGGAAACTGAACCACCTTTGGCGTAGGCTTTTACTTTGCCACCTTTTTTCATTTGCAATGACCCCGCACGCTGTACTGCTATCGGGCCTGAAAGCCCCATACCACCCCCTTGATTTCCGCGTCCACCAACCAGCGCCTCATTGGATGCGTCATTAGCTTTTTGCGCTGTGTTGACGGCATTTTCAACAGTGGAAGTGCCTTGGTTTATTTGGCCTATGCCATCCACCGCACTTTTACCACCGCCAAAACCGCCACCAAAACCGCCACCACCAATAGGCTGAAAGGGGTTTACTGCAGGTTGCGGAGGTTGCGAAGGTTGTTCACCGTAAAATTTTTTATCCATAGCTTGCATTACAGATATGGGTGTGCCGGGTGCATACGAACTCATAATTTACTCCTTAACAGTTCCACGCTTTCAGCGATTTATTGATACGGGAATTCGGGTCTTTGGCCGTCTTCTCGCTGGTGAGCTTCTTCTTCATGCCAGTCATCCTTGCGCAGAAGGAGTCGCGCCTGCTTCCGCCTTCCGGCTGGGGAGGCTTCAAATTCATTCCTTGTTTTTTGGCTGATGCGCGCCCCTTGGCGTTCAAGCCACCCTCGGGGTTTTTGCCTTCCTTGCGAGTCCATGCGGGTGATTTAGCCATAGAACACCGTCACACCGGTAACCGATGCGCTCAAAGCAAGGTACAACGTAGTGCTGAACTTAATCCCCTCACCGGGGATGTCGAACGTGTAGGTGTTGGGGTTGGAGTTACTGGCAATATCAATCTCCAACAAGACCGCGCCGGACGACCCACCATCTTTGAATTGAATGGTCGCAGCAGTGCTTGCTGCCGGGCAAATAATCAAGCCCTTCAGGCGTGTTGGCCCGTTGAACAACGTACCCGCTGCACTTGCGTGCGCGCTCTTAACGTCTGTCTGCATCATAATCAATCTCCTGTAAAGCGGGGGCCGAAGCCCCCGAGACTAATTACTGCTGGTTAGCAGGGGGCGACTGGTTGCCGCTGGAGTCTTTGACTGCGTACTCCACGGTAATCTGTGCTGCACCGCCGCTGGCAGTTCCTGCGCAAGCATAGATGACTTGCAAAATCAAGTCGGTTGTGCCTACGTTCAGGATGGTAGCCATGTTTGTGCCCGACAGCGTGGTGGTTGCACGCCCAATAGCCAGAGGCGTCGTAGTAGCGCCGCCAACAGTTGCTAACGAAGTTCCACCCGAAGTCTGAATGGTGATGGTATTACCAGTAGTACCAGAGAACGCCGTAGTGATGTCGCAGAAGATGTTCGTAATCTGTGCGCCTGCGGGGATAACTGCAAAAGTGGTCGCGGTCGTGGTGTTAACCGTCATCGTGCCCGTTTGGGTGACAGTGGTAGTACCGGTGTTCTGGATGGTTCCAGCAGTAGTGCCGGTGGTGTTTTTGACCGTGCCCAAGAGCCACGGGCCAAGGTGAGTAGCGAATCCCATGATAAGTCCTTACATACAAGTTAGGTACACTGGTCGGTATGTCGTCTGCCGGGGCAGTCCAGTGCACCGGAAGTCCCGGATGGCTGCAATATACACTATTTTTGTGATGCATCAAGTTTATGCCGTACAAAGACCCAGCAGTTCGCAAAGCCAAGCACAAGGAGTACTCTGCTGCCCACTACAAAAACAACAAAGAAGTTGTGCAGGCTTCCTCAAAAAAGTCCCGGAAACAAAAAAGGCAAGAGTGGTTGGATTTTAAGGCGGCACAGTCCTGTACGCACTGCGGCTTCTCCCACCCCGCCGCCATTGACTTCCATCATGTGGGGCCTAAAAAATACAGCGTCAACGAACTCATAACCGGCGGGCGGTTTAAGCTGGCGTATGAAGAGGTAAAGCAGTGCATAACCTTGTGTGCAAACTGCCACCGCATACACCACTACGAAGAACACGAACGAAAAAGGGGGCCGAAGCCCCCTTTAGAACCTAACACAGATTAAACCTCTTCGGCTTCGTCTTCAGCTTCATCTTCAGCTTCATCTTCAGCTTCGTCTTCAACCAAGAGCCACTCACAAGACTCTTCGTCCAACCAGTACCAAGCATCGTACTCTTCGTCATACCAGCAGTAGCAGTTAGCGTCTTCGTCATAGAAGTACTCTTCGCCTTCAGTGAAGCAATCAGCAAACGCTTCAAACTCGTCGTCCTCGTCTTCCACTTCTTCGATGTCGGTGTTACCCATCATCTGTGCGGTTTGCAAGAACTTCAAAATGGACTCGGTAGAGTACTCAAAAAAGCCGCCATCGGCCAGCTCAACAGATACAGTAAACAGCATTTTTAACTCCAAAAATAGTTGCAGCACCGCGCTGCAAGCCATCCTACCACGCCGTCTATAGCAGTTTGTGACGTTTTTTAGACGTAAAAAAGGCC